>ENA-UPWO01000068-UPWO01000068.1-human-gut-metagenome-genome-assembly--contig:-NODE-68-length-64446-cov-18.366885_pt1 | contig 64446 bp, 55 predicted proteins | sample MGYA00250056_ERZ773388 | MGnify/ENA primary metagenome ERZ773388 (study PRJEB29103, sample SAMN06112004) | human gut metagenome | biome: human gut; feature: ankylosing spondylitis patient; material...
TCAAAAAGCTCCTTTGTATTTTTGCTCCCATGCGCTTACTTGCATATCCAGATTCTGTTTTCGGCAAGAGGCGGGAGCGTGTTGTTTTTGCCTCTCACTTATACAATGGGCCTAAAATGACAAAAGCGGACAGCCTGAGAAAAATTTTTTTGATAATATTTTAAAAATCTTCGTCCTTGGGATTTTCTTACGTGCCAATAAAAGTGGCTGAGAAAGTTTTTAAAAATTATTGCGTTCGCTTGTCCGCTTTGAGCAAAAATGCCCCATTGTATAAGTGAATCTTCTTTTTTCTCACTTTCTTTTTAATATTTTTCTTTCGGTCTTTATTTCTTCTGCGGTGATAAAAACTACTAGCGTAAGCTAGTAGTAACCTTGTTCTAAATAATACTACCTAAAGGATAGACGTAAAGTACGGTAGAAGCAGAGCTTAAGCAAAAGGCGCTCTACCTATAATACGGTAGAACGCCTCTGATGTTAATCCAATATTTGCTTTAGTTTATGTAATGCTTTTGCATGATAACGACGTATACTGCGTTCGCTGCAGCCTAATTTTATTGCTGTCTGCTCCTGCGTAAGTCTGGCTTCGTAGCAATAGCGTAAAACAATTTGCTCTTTGTCGGTAAGTCTTGTCATAGCCTGTTTGAGTGCCATGTTAAAGGTTGGTGCGTCTAGGGGAGAATAGCCCAGATATTCCAAGGCTTTTTCCAAGGATGTTTCTTTACTGCAATAGTTCTGCCTGCAGGCTGCATGCATAAGCTCATAGCGCAAATGACATTGAATAAGTCCCGGCAGATGTACAAAATCATTACCGTTATATTTTTTTATAAATTGCAAAAAGATAACCCAGGCAGTGTTGACCGCATCCTCGCCTAAAATATCGAAGATGCTTGGGTAATGACTCTCCTTGAGTATAAGCGGCTTAAAGGTTTCGCAGAGCGATTCGATAGCCTTTTCGTCTGCTGCTTGTGCAGCAAGGATCAGCTCCTTCAGTTCTTTCGGAGTGTAACGCTCCGCATTATGGATTTTGTTTGGTTGATTGGTTATTTTCGCCAGTTCCTTTCTGTGGCGGTTCGTTGACCGCGTATAGCAGAATTCTGTGTTGTACTGCATCAAGCTCTTGATGGGGTTATTGTATCACAGAAAATTGGAAAGATTCATAAATGTATCAGATATGCTACATATACGTTTTCGCTGCTCTTTTTGTAATACGCTGTTAGCAAAATAGTGATATTTTGAGGTGACAGTATGCTAAAAAGACGCAGAACTTTTCAGGCGCAGGAGGTTGGGGAGCTTGATTTTTCCGAGGAGCTTTTGGAGCTGGGAGTGCTGATAGGCTCGTACCGCACGGCTCGGGGCATTAAACAGGAGGATATGGCGAAGCTGTTGGGGATGTCACGCATTACGCTGAGCAGGATTGAAAACAGTTGGCTGCCTTTGACTATGGAGAATTTTTTTAAGATGGCTGCTATTTTTGAGGTGCGACCGGAGTATTTGCTGCAGGAGCTGGCGAGGGTGACGCAGAGGAAGTGGAGCAGGAAGGGGGAGGATTGAGGAAGTTGGCTTGATAGAACAAGTTTGGCAAGAATTAACTGAAAATGCGTGACGCTTTAATTTTTTTGTGCTAAAATTAAATAATGGACATTCGATTCCCCCCTGTGGACAAAACGGGCGGCGACGTTGTTTTTTGTGCCTTCGGGGTTGGGGAAATTTTTTAATTTTCTCAGCCTGGGAGGTTTTTTATTGTCTGTAAACTATGCTGAGAAAGATAGTGGAGGACAATATTATGGCTAAGAAAAAGCAAGAAAAAGCACTTAACATAGATAATATTTTGTTTAATTGCAGAGTTATATTACGCAAAACAAGTAATTCAGGCTCTTCTTCCGATAAACGTGACCTGATGCTTACGCTTATTTTTTTACGTTTTATAGGTGAAAAATACGAGGATGGCATTGAGCATCTGCGTCAGCAGCTTATAGAGCAGGGCTTTGATCCTGATGATGAGAATATTCGCATAGCCTTTTTTGATGATGCAACCTTTACGGACGGCACCTATAACCTGCCTGTGGAAGCACGTTGGTCAACCATTATCAACACTCCGGCTGCCAAACTAAATGTAGCCTTGGATGAAGCGTTAAAAAAATTAAGCGCTGCTTCCGAGCAATTAAGTGGTTGTTTTTTGGAGGGTTCTTTTACTGCACGCAATATTGCTGCCAATGATATGAAGAGCCTTGTTGACGAAGTAACAAAGATTAATCATAAGGATTTTGGTGTAGACAGGGATCTCATTGGTTACGTATACGAATATTTCCTGAAGGAATTTGCTGTAAAAGCCTCTAAGGAGGAAGGCGAGTTTTATACTCCCCATGATGCCGTACAGCTGATTGCCAACATGATTGAGCCTTATAACGGAACACTGTATGACCCATGCTGCGGCAGCGGCGGTATGTTTATTCAAAGTGCGGATATTGTGAAGGCCAAGCGGGGCGATATCAGCGGCATAAATGTTTACGGACAGGAAAAGGAAGCCGCAACATATCGCTTGGCAAAAATGAACCTTGCCCTGCGCGGTATCAGCCATCATCTGGGAGATGTGAGTGATTCCACCTTTACCAATGATTTACACAGGGGCATTTACTTTAACTATATTATGGCAAACCCGCCCTTTAATCTAAAAAACTGGTATGACGATAATCTGAAAAACGATGCACGCTGGGCAGATTACACCACACCGCCTGCAAGCAATGCCAACTATGCCTGGATTTTGCATATACTTTCGCATTTAAAGCCGTTGGACGGCGTTGCCGGCTTTTTGTTGGCTAACGGTGCCTTGAATGATGAGGACACACTGGAGATTCGTCACAAGCTCATTGAAAATGACAAGATAGAGGCTATTATTGTTTTGCCGCGTGAGCTGTTTATCACTACGGATATCAGTGTTACACTTTGGATTTTGAATCAGAATAAAAAGGGCGGCGCATACCACAAGCGTCAGCTGCGTAACCGTACAAACGAAATTTTATTCATGGATTTGCGTACCTGGACAGAAAATGCCGTAAAGGACGAAAATAAGAAAAAGGTACGCTTGTCGGCCGAGCAGATTGCCAGGGCTGCGGATATTTACCATACATGGCAAAGTGAAGGAACGGACGGCACCTGTTATGAGGTGCCGGAGCTTTACCGCAGTGTGGGCATTAAAGAAATTGCTGCCAATAACTGGGCGCTCACTCCCAGCAAATATATTGAATTCATGGACCATGATTTAGATATTGATTATGTAGCGGAAATGGCACGCATTCAGGCAGAAATGCAGGAGATTATGCGTGCGGAAAAACAATCCCAGCAGATGCTGGAGTCTGCATTTAGGGGGATTGGTTATGGGATTGTATAAACTGGGAGATTTTTTTAAGTTTTACTCACAACAATGTAATATTCCTGATTTAACGGAAAACGATGTATCTGGAGTAAATAAAGATAAAGAGTTTTTTGAGCCGTCAAAACAAGTTGGTACTAATACAAGCAAATACAAAATTGTACCGCCCAATCATTTTGCATGTAATTTAATGCATGTAGGCAGAGATAAAATATTGCCTATTGCTTTGAACCATAAAAAAAAAGAAAAAATAGTTAGTCCTGCCTATACTGTTTTTTCTATAAAAGATGGAACACCACTTTTAGCTGATTATTTTTTCATTATGCTGAAATCAGATGAACGCGATAGAGCATTTTGGTTCCATACTGATTCATCTGTTAGAGATGGTATGTCTTTAAAGGATTTTTGCGCTATTGAAATCGACCTGCCTCCGCTCGCCATTCAGCAAAAATATGTAGATGTGTACAACGCTATGATTGCCAACCAGCAGTGCTACGAGCGAGGGCTGGAGGATTTGAAGCTTGTATGTGATGCGTATATTGAAGATTTGAGAAGAAAGATGCCTAGCGAAAGCATTGGGAAATACATAAAATTATTGACTAAAAGTAATATTGACTCAAAGATAAAATATGTTCAAGGCGTTGAGTCAAGTGGATCTTTTATGGATACAAAAGCTAATATGCAGGGCGTAGATATAGAAAAATATACAATCGTAAACAAAGGGAACTTTGCATATAATCCATCAAGAATAAATATAGGTTCTATTGCTATGTATAGAGAAGAGAATCCTTGCATTGTTTCGCCTATGTATATTGTTTTTGAGGTTGTTGATAGCAATGCATTGCTTCCTGAATATTTGATGCTTTGGTTAAGCAGAAAAGAATTCCAACGATTTACATGGTTTTATGCTGCTGGCTCAGTTAGAGATACATTTGACTATAATTTGATGGAAACGGTAAAAATACCAATTCCAGACATTAAAATACAACAAGACATAGTCGACATATATAATGTTTATTTGCAGCGTAAAGAAATCAACGAGCGCCTCAAGGAGCAAATCAAATCCATCTGTCCCATTCTCATCAAAGGCTCTCTTGAAGAAGCACGCAAAAAAGAGGTGTAAGCATGGCTGAAGGCAAAACATATAACGGAAATTATTGTGAATACGATTTTGAAGTCACTTTTATAGAAAAATTAGTTGAGGCCGGCTGGACTTACATGTCCGGCAGGGCGATGAACAGTGCAGCCAAGGACGAGGTAGTTTACGCTGATGATTTACTAACCTTCCTCAAAAACACCAATCCGGAGCTGACTGTTGATGAAATTGGCACCATTTATGATAAAGTGCGCCTTGTCGGCGGCAGCAGTGAATTTACAACGCTGCACAACGTATATAACTGGATGGTAGACGGTATTCAGTTTATGCCGAATGACGGCAACGCTAAAATAGTACAGCTGATTGACTTTGAGCATCCGGAGGAAAACATCTTCCGTGTCGTAAATCAGTACAGTGTAGAATACATCAACAACGGTCAACGCAAAACCCGCAGACCGGATATCCTGCTTTTCGTCAACGGCTTGCCCCTGTGCATTTTCGAGCTTAAAAACCCCAGTGATGCCAAAGCGACCATCTATGATGCCTGGGAGCAGATAAGCATTCGCTATTGGCGCGATATTCCGCAGCTTTTGCATTATTGCCCGTTAGCGTGTATTTCCGACGGTGTAAAAACAAGACTGGGAACAGTGCGTACGCCTTACGAGCATTTTTATGCCTGGAGGCGCGTCAACGATGGCGACAAGGTTTCCACATTACCGTTTGACGAGCTGGAAACCATGATTCAAGGCGTTTATACTCCGGCGCGCTTCTTGGAAATCTTTAGAGATTATATTTACTTTCAAGACAGCATTTACGATAATGACGAATTTGAAATCATCTGCCGTTATCCGCAGTTCTTTGCCGCAAGGCTTTTAAAGCAAAGCATCATCAAATCGGTACAGGAAAAAAGCGGCAAGGGTGGTACCTATTTTGGTGCGACAGGCTGCGGCAAAACCTATACTATGGCTTTCCTTGCTCGTCAGCTTGCCCAACGCTGCTGTGATATTCCCGAAATCGGTTCCCCTACAATCGTCATGATTGTTGACCGTGAGGAGCTGCAAAAGCAGGGAGCAAAGCTGTTTACCAAAAGCAAAGAGTTTTTAAAAATTGGCGAAGTAGCGATTGTTGAAAGCAGAGCGCATCTTCGTCAAGAGCTGGGAGCACGACAAAGCGGCGGCTTTTACATTTGTACTATCCAAAAGTTCTGCGAGCGCAAGGATGATCCTATCGGTCTTATCAATGACCGTGCTAACATCATCTGCTTTTCGGATGAAGCACACAGAACACAGCTTGAACATGCCAGAACAATTCAGTTCAGCAAGGATGCCGATGCCAATATGAAGGCCATGCTTTCCAAGCCATATGCCAAGGTACTAAGAGAAGCCTTCCCGCAGGCCACCTTCGTTGGCTTTACCGGTACACCTATTGCCGAAACGTATCAGACCTTCGGTGATGAAATAGACCGTTATTCCATGGACCAGGCTGTTGCCGATGGCCTGACGGTAGCAATTAAGTACCATCCGCGTATTTCCAAGGTGCTTTTGGACGATGAAAAGGTTAAGCAGATAGAAGGCTATTACAAGAAGTGCGGCGAAGATGGCGCTACCTATGAAAATATTGAAGCCAGCAAAAAAGCAATGAGCTCTTTGGATGTCATTTTGGAAGAGCCGTCGCGTCTGGAAAGGCTGGCGGTTGATATCCATGACCATTATACGGCAGCTTGCGAACAGGATCCGGACAGAATCCAAAAAGCAATGATAGTTTGCTCCAGCAGAAAGATTGCTTATAATCTGCTGCAAATATTCAAGAACAAATATCCTGAATGGTTCAAAGACAAAAAGGTGACTGACGGAACCGCAGTAACCGATGCAGAGCTGCGAGAGCTGAAGGAAGTGCCCTTTATGGCTATGGTAGCCAGCGTCGGTAAAAACGATAAGGAAGATATGTATAATTATCTGGGCGGTGCAAGCAATGATAAGCGCTCGGAAATGCTGGATGCTGCCTTTAAACAGGAAAAATCCAACTTCCGTATCGTAATCGTTGTCGATATGTGGATTACAGGCTTTGACGTGCCTACGCTCACTTATATGTATAACGATAAGCCTTTGCAGAAGCATACGCTGATTCAGACCATCAGCCGTGTCAACAGAAAATATCCCGGCAAGGAATACGGCATGATAATCGACTACATCGGTATTCGCGATAACATGCGCCAGGCAATGAAGCAATACGGCGGAGAGAACAACATTGCTCCTACCGAGGACGATGTATTGCAAGCAACACTGGTTTTCCGCGAAGAACTGAGTGTGCTCAAAGATTGTTTTAAAAACTATGATTTAAAGCCGTTTATAGATATAAATTGCAATCCTGTAAAGCGCTATGAATTATTGGCGAAGGCTGCGGAATATGTTTTTGTTTCTAATCAGGAAATGAACTTGGATGGTAAACGTAGTGTTAGCAAGGTATCCTTCCAAACATATTTCCTGAAAACAGTAAAGCGTATGCGTTCTGCTTTTGAAATTTGCCAGCCATCCGGTAATCTTGGCGAAGAGGAATCTGCCCTTGCTCAATGCTTTATGGCTATAGCAGGCTTTGTGCGCAAGATGAGCGGAACAACGGATTTGGATACCGATACTATGAACCGTTATGTTGCCAAAATGGTTGAAGAAGCCTTAAAGTACAATAAGGTTGAAAGTGTTCTTGAAACCGGTGAGGAAGAAGATATTTTCAGTCCGGAATTCATTGAAAAGCTGTCTGACGTAAAAATGCCGGCAACCAAGCTGGAAAACCTTGTCAAATTACTGCGCAGACAGATTACGGAATATGGCAAGGTAAATCAGGTCGCCGCCAAGAGCTTTAAGGAAATGTTGGAAAAAACTATTGAGGAATATCACGAAAGACGTAAGCATCTGCCGATGGAGGAAGCAGGCGAAACGCAGGAGCAGGCGTCAGAGGATATTATCAAAAAGGCTACGGAGCAGGCAATGAATATTCTGCGCCAAATGAAGGAAAGCCGCGAGAGCTTCCGCAAAGTTGGCTTATCCTTTGAAGAGAAGGCTTTTTATGATATTTTGATTGCTATGCGCGATAAGCATAATTTTGAATACGGAACCGATAAAAAAATTGATGGTGTAATTGTCAATGATAAATGCAAGGCCTTGGCACAGAAGGTCAAAGAAATTATTGACACCAAATCATCCTTTGCGGATTGGCTCAATAATCAGAATGTCCGTGACCAACTGAAATTTGATATTAAGGTTTGTCTTATCAAAAACGGTTATCCGCCGCAGTACAGCCCTGAGGTTTTCAAACAGGTGATGGACCAGGTGGAGAATTTCAAAGAGAACAATTAATGAAAGCGTAACTAACGCACCTACACCCAAAACACCAAAGGCGTTCTACCCAACTGCGGTAGAACGCCTTAATTTTCAAACACAATTAAAGAATTTTCACACTATTCTTGACATTATCACAATTATCTGATAATATAAACCCATAAGATTTTGCACACCTGCCCGGAGTACAGGCCGGTGCAGCGTCACGAACGCCTTATGTATTATTGAGTAGTACATAAGGCGTTTTTGGTTAAGAAGGGGGTTGAACGAATGGTAAATATAAGGGAAGATACCAGAGAATCTATTGCCAAATTAACTTTAATGGATGACATTTTCATGAACAAGGTCTTCGAAAATGATACGGAGCGTACAGCGTTGTTGTTGCGAATTATCTTAAATAATGATAAGATAAAGGTAATAAAAGCAGTAACGCAGCAGAAGCTGAAAAACCTGTCAGGACATGACCTGCATCTGGACATTCTGGCGCAGGAAGAAAACGGCAGGCTTTTCAATGTAGAAGTACAGAACCGCAGCAGCGGTGCAGCAGCACGCAGAGCGCGCTACCATCTGAGCCTGCTGGATGCTCACAGCCTGCCCAAGGGTGAAGCATACCAAAGGCTGCCGGATAATTACGTTATCTTTATCACGCAGCATGACGTGCTGAAGGGCGGGTTGCCGCTATACCACATCAGCAGAAAAATAGAAGAAAACGATGCAGCTTTTGCTGATGGTTCGCACATCATTTATGTAAATAATAAAATCAAGGATAATACACCCCTCGGACGTCTGATGCACGATTTCAGCTGCAGTAATCCAGACGATATGTATTATCCGGGATTAGCAGAAAAGGCAAGATATTTTAAAGAAACAGAAAAGGGGTTGACGAATATGGGCGATGTATTTGAAAAATTACTTGCAAAGAGAGAAAAAGAAGCTGCTATGAAAGCAGCAGAAAAAGCTGCTAAAGAAGCACAAGCAAACAAAGTCGAGCTTGCCAAAGGCCTTTTGGCTGACGGCATGAGCATCGAATTCACCGTGCGCCACTCCAAGCTTTCGGAAGCAGAGGTGCGTGAGCTGGCGTCCAAATTGACAGCATAAGAGCACATAAAACTCAAGGCGTTCTACTGAACTGAGGTAGAACGTCTTATTTTTATCTAACACAATATATTTTTACGCAAACGAAAAGACCGGAGGTCCGCAAGAATAGGGACTTCAGGTCTTTTTTTCGTACAAAACTGCAAGCAACAAAAAAAGCCTCTCCTTGGGGAGAGGTGCCGAGCTTGTCGAGGCGGAGAGGGGTGATGACTATCAAGCGTAAAAACTGCAGTCCCCTCTCAGTCGCCTTGACGGGCGCCAGCTCTCCCCTAGGAGAGCCTTTCTCAGCATAGCAGAATCTTTCCCCTCCATCTCCCATTTTCCTACCATTTCCAATATAATAGTTGATAATTGATTTCAATCGTGATATGATTATATTGGTTCCAAAGGAACTAATAATTGATTATTCTTACAAAAGAATGAAAAAGAGAGGTTTTTTAAATGACGACTGTTGCTGAAAAGTATTTACAAATTGCTAAGCTGGCTAAGGATCCTGCTAATGCTGAGGTTGTTATTGATGGTATTCTGACATTTTTCGGATTGGATTATTTTGACTTGGACCTGGGTGTTGAGTACCTGTATACTACCAAGGTAATTGACTATAAATTCAGAAGCGTGCTGCACAAGGCTGAAGACATGGACGCTATCATGGCATGGTTCAAAGAAAAAGCCGGCGTTACCGATGAGGAAATCGCTGCTGCCGAAGCTAAAGAAAAAGAATATGTTGCAGGCTGCCTGATGCTTGCTAAACAATATCTGGGTATGGGCCACTGCATCAGCGGTAAAACCTATCTGGAGCTGGCTGCCGCTAAAGGCTCCGAGGAAGCAATCGCACAGCTGAAGGACATGGAATATGCACAAGATATGTATGACCTGGGCGAGCATTATTTGGCAATGGGCCATTGCATCTGCTCCAAGACCTACTTTGAGCTGGCTGCTGCCAAAGGCTGCCCGAAGGCTGCTGCTAAGCTGAAAGACATGGAATATGCACAAGATATGTATGACCTGGGCGAGCATTATCTGGCAATGGGACATTGCATCTGCGGCAAAACCTACTTCGAACTGGCTGCTGCCAAAGGTTGCCCGAAGGCTGCCGCAAAGCTGAAGGACATTGAATATGCAGAAGACATGTACAAGCTGGGCGAGCAATATCTGGCAATGGGCCACAAAATCTGCTCCAAGACCTACTTCGAACTGGCTGCCGCTAAAGGCTGTCCGAAGGCTGCTGCAAAGTTAGCTGAATACGAAGCATAATATAGTATTTCCCGAGGCTGTCACAATTAAGTGGCAGCCTCTTTTTTCTTTCCCTAAAAATCCGTTCCTCAAATAGACAATCTTTGACAGTCGCTTATGGTATAATAAGCATTATAAAGATTTGAGCAATATTACGCTGAAGGATAAACAGAAGGAGATTGTTATGGCAAAGTTGATTTATGTACCTCTCGGCTGCAGCCTGCGCTCGCAGCTGGCAGAGAAGCTTTCGCAGCAGCCGTTGGGCGAAGGCGTGCTGGTGCTGCCCAACCGCCTGCTGACGGACGATGTGCGCAGCAAGTACGCTAATGTAGAAACCATGGGCATGGATACCCTGGCAAGCAAGCTGATGAACCTTAACGGCGGCAGCGATTACAGGGAATTGAGCCGCCGCAGTCAGGAGCTGATTGTGCAGGACATCATCGACTATATGATGGAAAACAAGCAGCTTACCGGTATGACTACGCACAAGCAGCTGGAATATTTCGGTTCGCTGGCGCATAAAACAGGCTTTGTGAAGGCCATGACCTCGCTCGTAAGCCAGCTTTCGCGCTGCGGTGCCACTAAGGACGATATCTACGGCCAAATCCAAAAATCCTTTGAGGAGGATGAGCTGAAGGGAAAGGATTTGGGTGTCTGCAATTTTTATCTGCTTTATCGTCAATATCTGGAAAACAATAAATGGTATGACCTGGAGGGCAAGTATCGTCTGGCTATGGAAATGCTGCAGAAGAAGGATTGCAAAATCCCCTGGAAGCATATCTATATCTGCGATTTCTTCAGCCTTGACCAGGTGCAGATAAACTTTTTGCAGGCTTTGGCGAAGCATGTTGATGATCTGGTAATCAGCATGAGCTACGAAGGACGCAGGGTAAGCTCCGACGAAAAGGCGAAGTATGAATCAATTACCAAGTTTATGCGCGCGAGCACGAACACCGTCAATGCGCTGAAAATTCTTGGCGCGACTGTTGCAAGCCTTGCGGCAGAGGAATTGGGACAAGCTCCGGCAGGCGTTGCTATGCGGCAGCTGCGTCACTTGGGGCATGCGCCTGCACCGGTGCCTGCGGAGGGTGTGGAAAGCTACTGCTTTGCCTCCGATGAGCAGGAGATGCGTTGGGTGCTGAAGCGAATCAAGCAGCAGCTGGCACATGAAAAGTGCGCTGCCAATCGCATTGTTGTTGCCGTGCGCGACTTTTCCTTATACAGCGGCTTGCGTCAGCTGGCAGATGAATACGGTGTGCCGGTGAGCCTGCCGCAGACAACTGCACTGGTGTCGCAGCCGTTGGCTGTTATGCTGCGCCTGCTGCTTACTGCCGCAGGCAGGGGACGTGAGGCGGCAACGGCCTATCTGGAGCTGCTGAGCTGTGAGCTTTTGCGTCTGTTCTTTGATGTGGATGTGGAAACGGCAAGCAGCCTGCGCACGCAAACGTATTTCAAAACACGTCAGGAGGCTATGCAGAAGGCACACGAGCTGCTGGGGGATGCAACGGAGCTGTGGCAGCAGCTGGATGCGTTTATAGAAAGCACTAAGGCGGAGGCTGCCATCAGCGAATATGCCGAGCAGCTGACGCAGCTTGTGCAATCGCTGCCATTGGAAGAACGTTTGGGCAGCCTGCATAAGCAGGGCGTGCCGCTTGACTTTATGCTGGCCTGCCTGCGCAGCAAGGATGCTGTGCTGAAGGCTGTGCAGCAGCTTGTGCGTGATTACGAGGTTGCGAAAAACAGTGACTGCAGGCTGACGCTGAGCCAATGGAACAGCCTGCTGCAGGAGGCCTTGGGGCAGGTGCAGCTTACTCTGCGCTTCGGCCGCAGGGACGGCGTACTCTTTACGGAGGTTGGCAACGTACAGGGCCTGAGCTTCGACAGCGTGTATATTATGGGCCTGCGCGAGGGCGAGTTTCCGCAGGCTAAAAACGAAAACTGGATTTATAACGATACGGAGCGTAAGCAGCTGGCGGATGCAGGCTACGATTTGCCCACGGTTGGATCTTCCTTTGATGAGGATGCCTATTTCTTTGCTCAGGCTGTGTGTGCGGCGCAAAAGGAGCTCATCCTCACCTGGCATGAGGATGTGGGCGAAAGCCTGGCCAGCAGCTATCTGGAGGAAATCTGGAAGCTGTTTTTGCAGCCGGGAAGTGAGGAAAAGCGTCTGGACAAGGACTATGTGAAGGCGCAGACGCTGCCTGATTTCGGTGTTGCTTCGGCGGAGGAGGCGTACAGCGATAAGCGCTTTACTGCTACTGATTTGCCGAAAATAGCAGAGCTTAGCGGGCAAAAGGCTCCCGCTGCGGAGCTGCGGCTGGCAGCCAAAGCGGATATTCTGCGTAAGGCACAGCAGCCGGAATATAACGGCGATTTGCAAAATTCCCTACCGATGAAGCTGCTGCGCAAGCAAATCGGCAGCCGTTTCAGTGCGAGCAGGCTGGAGGCTTATGCTGCCTGTCCCTTCCGCTTTTTGGCGGAGAAGGTGTGGCTGGCGCAGGCTGTGGAGGAAGCGGATGATTTGCTGCAGCCGCGGGATGCCGGTGATATTCTGCACAAAACGCTGAAGAATTTTGTCGAGCCTTATCTTGGCAGCAAAATTATCGGCGAAACTATGGAAGACCTGACGGAGGAGCTGGAGGCAGTCTTTGAGGATGTCTGCACCGCTGCGCGTAATGACGGCAGCAGCACCGTTGCTTCTGTAAATGAGGATATCTGGCAGGTGGAAAAGCAGCGCCTCTGGCGTATGCTGGTGCGCTGGCTGCGCTTTGAATATGCCGACCAGCAGCGTTGGGGCGGCTTTACGCCGCAGGCCGTGGAATGGGATTTCAGCTCCAAAAACGGCAAGCCCTTGTACCTGACGCTCAGTGACGGCAGTGATGTATCGCTCATCGGCAGAGTTGACAGAATCGACAGCGACGGTGAGCATGCCTTTGTTACGGACTATAAAAGCGGCACTCCTCCCACAGGCAGTGCTATGGAGCAGGGGCTCGACCTGCAGCTGCCGGTGTATCTGCTGGCGGTGGCGGCGCTTTCCAAGGAGCAGCTTGCAGTCAGCGGCGGCTGCTATTATTCGCTGAAGGAGGGCAAGCGCAAAAGTGTTTTTTTGCTGGAAAGCGTGGGCAACAGCGACTTGCCGTATAAAAAGCCGAAGAACGCCGCAGAGCTGACCTGGGATAGCTTTAAGCAAGAAAAGGAGCAGCTGCTGAAGGATTATATAGAAAGAATTTATGCAGGCGATTTTGCATTGGCAGGCTGCAGGCGCTGCGATGTATATTGCCCATTACACGATATTTGCCGTGTGCAGCTGGTGAGCGGCGACGGCGGACAGGGAGGCGAGAGCGATGAGTAAGAATCCTACACCGGAGCAGGCTTTGGCGATAAATACGATTAAAAGCAATGTTTCGCTGCTCGCCGGTGCCGGCAGCGGTAAAACATATGTGCTGATGAAGCGCTTTGTGCAAATTCTGCGCGCGGATTTGAGCGTTAATCCCACGAATATTGTGGCGATAACCTTTACGCGCAAGGCTGCCGACGAAATCAAGGGACGCGTGCGTCAGGCTGTCAGCGAATGCGTGGAGCAGGCGCAGACGGATTTGGAAAGACTGCGCTGGCAGGAGCATCTGCAGAAGGTGGAGAGTGCGCCGATAAGCACGATTCACAGCCTGTGCAGCCGTATTTTGAGAGATAACCCGGTAGAAACACAGCTTGATCCGGAATTTACGATTTTAGAGGATTTTGAAGCGCAGGACTTTTTTAAAGAAACGCTGCAGCAATATTTACGCAAGAATATCAAGGAAAACGCTGCCCTGCGCAGGCTGGTGCAAACGTACGGCGTCAACAGCTTCGTTAATCAGGTTACGGCGCTGGGGGACAAGCTCTCGGAGCTGGTGCGTGAAGATAATCTGGCAGAGCCGTATCTTAAGGCTAAGGAAGAACTGCCGGCCCTGCAGCAGAAGCTGTTTGCTGCTGTGCGCGAGGTAATAGAAGCGCGTGAGGCTTTGGGGGCAAAGACTAAGGGACGCCAGACCTTGACGGAGGCAGCAGGACTGCTGGACGAAATGCAAAAGCAGCTGCTGGCGCCGGAGCCGGACTGCTTCCTGCTGGATGCGTCTGGCGTTGTTAAGGTTAGCGGCAAGGCGTTGGCAGCGGAGCTGACTAATTTAAAAAATCTGCGTCAGGAGCTGAACCATGTACTTTTGAACGCCAAGGGCTGCGATTTAGTGCAGGATTGGCTCGCCGTGCTGCAGGAGTTTTATGACTGCCTGAGCGCACGCAAGCAGGAAAATAATGTCCTGTTTAATGATGATTTGGATTTGCTGGCCATCGAGCATTTGCAGAAGAATGAGGCGCTGCGGCAAAAGTATCAGGAGCGCTATAAGTATATTATGGTAGATGAGTTCCAGGACACCAACGAACGCCAGCGACAGCTGATTTATCTGCTCTGCGGTAACAAGCTGGACGGCAAGAATAATCTTTTTATCGTCGGTGATGTGAAGCAGTCTATTTATCGTTTCCGTCATGCGGATGTCAGCGTTTTTAATAAGGTAAAAGAGGATATCGCGCAAAATGCGGGGCAGAACCTGGGCATGAAAACCAACTTCCGCAGCACGCAAAGCATTGTCGAAAGCTGTAATACCGCTTTTTGTCAGCTGATGGATTTGCCGAAGGAGGAAATCTGCCTGGAGCATCACGAGGGTGCTAACACCGGCGGCGCTAAGGTTTGCCTGCTGCAGGTGCCGTATAAATCCAAGGATGATGACTTGGGCGCTAAAGAGGATAAATGGCAGAAGGAGGCAGAGGCAATCGCCGCCTATCTGCAGCATGAGCTGCCCAAGGTTGAGCCGCAGCTCAGGCCGGGAGCAAGCAAGGCTATTTTGCTGCGAGCAATGACGCATTGCGAAATTTTGCGGCAGACGCTGCAAGGCTACGGCATAAATTGCGTAGTAGTTAAGGGCAAGGGCTTTTATGAGCAGCAGGAGGTTCTGGATATTCTAAATCTGCTAGCTGCGCTGCACAACCGTTACGCAAGCCTGGAGCTGGCAGGTGCTTTGCGCTCCAACTATTTCGGTTTGGATGATGCAACGCTGACGCAGCTTTTCTGGCAGACCGAAAATGATAAACCGCTGTGGGATGTACTGCAGGCTGTCGGCAGCGGTGAGCTGCAGCTGAAACTGCAGCCGGAGCAGCAGGCGTTGGCTATGCATGCTGCCGAACGCTTACGCAGCCTGCGTCAGGCAGCAGCGCTGATGGCGCTGCCGGAGCTGTTCGCACAGCTTTGGGACGAGCTGAATCCGGAATTCGTTCTGTCGCAGCAGGAAAACGGCCCGAGCAAGCTGGCCAACGTCAAAAAGCTGCGCCGTTTGGCACAGCAGTATTGCCAGACGAAGCAGGCTTCGCTGGCGGAGTGGCTGCAAAACGTTAAGGATTTGCGCGCAAGCAGCAGCAAGGAGCCTGCCGCTACCGTACAGGCCGATGATGCACTGCAGATTATGACGATACATAATTCCAAAGGCTTGGAATTCGATCTGGTTATTTTACCGCAGCTGGATAAATCAGTGAAGGGCGATACCGCTTCTATCAAGTATTTGCCCGGCAAGGAAGGCGAGCAGGGACTTTTGGGAATCAAGGTGCCCGATAAGGAAATGCAGCTGCAAAAAAGCGGTGTTTATGAGCTGGCTAAGGCGCGCGACAGTGAGCTGGAAGAAGAAGAAAGCAGACGTCTGCTTTATGTTGCTATGACGCGTGCCAAAAAGCAGCTTTTAATGGTCGGTACGGTGGCGGAAGAAAAGCTGCCGGAGGCTGGTATCGGCCTGCCTGCCGCCAAGGGCTGGTGGCAGCAGCTGCAGGCAGTATACGAGGCTGACTGGGAAAAGCGGGAAAGCAGCTGCCCTTGGGTACGCCTTTTGTGTGCCGATGCTTTAAGCCCGGCTGTTGAGCAGCAGGGCGAGCAGCAGAAACTGGCGCTGGAGCCGTTGGCCTTGGCACCGCTGCCTGCCTACGCAGCCTGCGGCCGTACCTGCTTTACCGCAAGTGCGCTGCAGACGTATCTGCATTGCAAGCGTCAATATTACTACCAGCAGGTTTTGGCAGTACCTGAGCTGGAGCAGACAGTTGCCGGAGAGCAGGCGCACGAGCTGCCGGCAAGTGTAACCGGCAGTATTGTGCACAAAGCGCTGGAGCTGTATAATGGCTATAATGCGGAGGCTGTTTTTGCCATTGCGTTGGATGAATTTGCTCCCGGCGCTGCGGCAACACAGGCCAAGAGTATGTTTGATGCTTATATCAGCAGCGATTTGTATAAAGCATTGCCCAAAAAGCAGAAGCGTGAATTAGAATTTGTACAGCCTCTGCAGCAGGAGCTGGCGGCTGAGGGCGTAATTGATTTGCTGGCCTTTGATGAAGATGATAAGATGATAATAGTGGACTATAAAACAGGTACGCCGCCGGAGCCTGATGAGGTGAAGCTGGGTTATGCTTATCAGCTGGCACTGTATAAGGATGCTGCGGAAAAGCTGTACCCCGGCAAAAGAGTTGTGCGCGCCGAGCTGCACTTTCTGCAGAACATGAGCGTCTGGCAGCTGCCGTTGGATAAATCATATCTGCAGGAGGCAGTAGAGCTGTGCGAGGAAATCAGCGGTAAGGGAGAGGAGGAGAATTTCGCCTGCAGCTGTAACGAAAGCTGTGCTTACTGTCACTATGCATATCTGTGTCCGCAAAAGAATAAAGAATAGGTGATATAATGGAGATTTTTGCTAAATTAGAAAGCTGGGATTATCTGGCGGCGGCCATGCTGCTGTTTTCCGCTTGGCTGCTGTTGGGCGGTATCGGCCGTTTGCAGAAGAGCGACCCGGAGCGTGTTGATGTGAAAAAGCTGCGCATCCGTGCCTGCGGTGGTTTGGTTGCGGGCGCTTTGTATCTGGCCTGCCGTTATCTGCAGATGTAATATTGCCGGCAGTTAAACTTGCGCGCGGCTTTCATTAAGGTATATAATATGCTTATATCTTAAACTATTACGAGGTGACCATAATGATAAACAAAACAAGATTGATTGATGAATTTATAGAGCTGGTAAGCGTTCCCTGCCCCAGTAAGGACGAAAAGCAGGAAGCAGAGCTGATTATGGCGAAGCTGCGCGAGCTTGGCCTGAAGCCGGAGATGGATAAGGCGCACGAAAAAACCGGCGGTACCTGCGGCAATGTGTGGGCCTATGTAAAGGGAACCGTGCCGAATGCTCCGAAGCTGCTGTTCGAAGCGCACATGGATTCCGTAGCACCGACAACCGGCACCAAGGTTGTCCGCAAGGACGGCGTGCTGTACAGCGACGGTACTACAACTCTGGGCGGTGATGACAAGGTTGGCGTTGCTGCCATGCTGGAGGCAGTGCGCGCACTTAAGGAGGATGGCGTAGCTCACGGTGACGTGCAGCTGTGCTTTACCGTCAGCGAGGAAATCGGCTGTTTGGGCGTAGTGAACATGGACCAAAGCTGGATTAAGGCCGATTACGGCTATTGCATGGATATTGGCGGCGCACCGGGCGAAATTACCTACGCTGCACCGAAGCTGTACGATATTTACGTAACTGTTAAGGGCAAGGCTGCCCATGCTGGCATTGCTCCGGAAGAAGGCGTCAATGCGATTATGCTGGCAGCAGATGCTCTGTCTAAGCTGCCTGCTTACGGTCGTCTGGACAGCGAAACTACCTTTAATATCGGCATGTTCAACGCAGGCGTTGGCACCAACATCGTTTGCCCGGAGGCTAAATTCGTCATTGATATGCGCTCTCTGAACGTACCGCGTCTGGAAGCGCTGAAGGATTCCACCATTGCGCTGATTAAAGAGGCTGTTGAGGCCGGTGGCGGTCAGGTTGAATTTGATGTAGTGGAAGGCTGTCCTGCTGTGGAGCTGAACAAGGACCACGAATGCATTAAGCTGGCAGCACGCGCTGCGGAAACACTGGGATTCCCGGTAGAGCTGAAAACAACCGGCGGCTGCAGCGACGGCAACTATCTTTGCGGCTACGGCCTGCCCTGCGGCTTGTTGGCAACTGGCATGAGCAACGTGCACACTACCGCGGAATATCTGAAGGAAGAGGACCTGTACAACACTGCGCGCTGGACCTACGAAATTATTAAAGAGGCAGCGAAGTAAATCATACTGTTCACCTATAGTTTTCTTGACTGGAAGAAAATTTGACGCTATAATAAAAATAACTTCATAATGTAACCTTTGGGGCAGGGTGCAATTCCCGATCGGCGGTAAAGTCCGCTAGCGCAGCAGCGCATGAACCGGTGTGATTCCGGTACCGACAGTATAGTCTGGATGATAAAAGGTGGCAAAACTGTATTTTTTACCGCATAAGGGCTCCTTAGGTCTTTATGCGGTTTTTTATATTACTGGAAGGTGATATTTTGGCAAGAATGACAGATGAAGCATATATGCAGCGGGCCTTGGAGCTGGCGCTGCAGGCAGAGGGCAACACTAGTCCCAACCCGATGGTTGGCTGTGTGATTGTGGATGCCGAAGGCAATATTGTGGGTGAGGGCTATCATCATAAGGCCGGCGAACCGCATGCGGAGGTCAATGCCTTGGCGGAGGCTAAGCAGATGGCCCAGGGTGCCACGGCCTATGTAACGCTGGAACCCTGCGCACATTACGGACGCACCAGTCCCTGCTGTGTAGCCTTGGCACGCGCGGGCATCGGCAAGGTTGTGGTGGCCTGCCTTGATCCTAACCCCAAGGTTGCAGGTCAGGGTTTGGAATATCTGCGCCTGCAGGGTATAGAGGTTGTTACCGGCGTATGCGAAAAAGAAGCACAGCGCCTGAATGAGCGCTTCTTTACCTGGATTACGAAAAAGCGTCCGTTTATTACTTTAAAATACGCTATGACACTGGATGGCAAGATTGCCACTGCCACCGGCGACAGCAAATGGATTACCGGCGAGGAGGCACGCACCTATGCACACCGTCTGCGCAAGCAGCATGACGCTGTGCTTGTCGGCATCGGCACCGTGCTGGAGGATGACCCGGAGCTGACTACACGATTGGTGCGTGGCAAAAATCCGGTGCGCGTGGTGCTCGACAGCAGCCTGAAGATTTCGCTGATGGCAGCAGTTCTGAATCCGCTGGCGAATACGATTATCTTTACCGGCTTGGATGCCGATATCGTTAAGGCGGAAGCGCTGGCTGCTCTGCCTAACGTAGAGGTGGTACGTCTGCCGTTGGCTGACGGCGTTCTGCCTGTGGCGCAGGTGGTGCAGGCTTTGGCCGAGCGCGGTATTACCAGCCTGTTGGTAGAAGGAGGCAGTGCGATTCACGGTGCCTTCTTTGATGCAGGCCTTGCTGACAGAGTGTGCGCCTTTGTAGCGCCCAAGCTGATCGGCGGCGCTGCTGCTTTGCCCCCGGTCGGCGGTGCAGGCAGCAGTCTGGTAGAAACCGGCTGGCAGCTGACAGAGGTCGAGATGGAAAAATTGGGCAGTGATGTACTGATAACAGGTCTGGTGCCGGAGCTGGATAAGCAGGAGCTGCCGAAGGAGGCTGAATAATGTTTACAGGATTGGTAGCCGAGCTGGGCACGGTGCAGAAGCTGGCGCAGCAGGGTGAATCCTATCACCTGACAGTTGCTGCGGTGAAGGTACTGCAGAATTTGAAAATCGGTGACAGCGTTGCCGTCAACGGCGCCTGCCTGACGGTAGTAAGCATGGATGACACCGCCTTTACCGCCGACGTGATGCCGGAAACCGTGCGCCTGACCAATATCGGCAGCCTGCATGCCGGTGACAGAGTAAATCTGGAGCGCACGCTGCGCCTGTGCGACGGTCTTGACGGTCACATCGTCAGCGGACATGTGGAAGGCCTTGGCGTGATTGCCGGCCGCAGACCGGAGGGCATTGCGATGGTGGTGACAATCAACACCCCGCCGGAGCTTTTGAAGTATATCATCAAAAAGGGCAGTATTGCGATTGATGGTATCAGCCTGACGGTAACGCAGGTTACGGAAAGCAGCTTTTCCGTATCGCTGATTCCGCATACCGCCAAGGAAACAACGCTTGGCTTTAAGGATGTGGGCGACAGCGTAAATCTGGAAACGGATATTATCGGCAAATATGTAGAGCAAATGTTAAAATTTAACCCCAAGCAGACTCATGAGCCTGCTTTAAATAAAAATATGCTGCTGGAAAATGGGTTTATCTGAGCAGCAACAAAGAGGTAGAAAATGGAAAAGTTTAAGTATAATATAATTGATGAAGCCATTGCTGCGATTAAAGCAGGTCAGATGGTACTGGTAACCGATGACGAGGATCGCGAAAACGAAGGCGACCTGATTATGGCAGCCGAGCTGTGCACTCCCGAGGCTATTAACTTTATGGCTAAGGAAGCACGCGGACTTATTTGCATGCCGGCAGACAGCGAGGTTATGGACAAGCTGCAGTTTGGCGCTATGGTAACGCACAACACCGACAATCACGAAACAGCCTTCTCTGTTTCTATTGACCATGTTGACACTACCACCGGTATTTCTGCTTACGAGCGCGCTTATACCATGAAAAAATGCGCTGAGCCGGGTGCGCAGCCGAGCGACTTCCGCCGTCCGGGACACGTTTTCCCGCTGCGCGCACGCAAGGGCGGTGTACTGGTGCGCACCGGTCACACCGAAACCACTGTTGATTTGTGCAAGCTGGCAGGCCTGCAGCCGGTAGGCATCTGCTGCGAGATTATGAATGATGACGGCCATATGGCGCGCACTCCTGATTTAATTGAGTTCGCCAAAAAGCATAAGCTCGTTTTCATCACCGTTGCCGAGCTTGTTGCTTATCGCAAGGCACACGAAAAAATGGTGCATCGTGCAGCGGAGGCGGCACTGCCGACTAAATACGGCAATTTCCGTATTATTGCATATGAAAACGATTTGGATAACCTTTGCCATGTTGCTATTGTCAAGGGTGATGTTGCCGGTAAAAAGGATGTGCTCGTGCGCGTACACAGCGAGTGCCTGACCGGTGATGCCTTCGGTAGCCTGCGCTGCGACTGTGGCGATCAGCTGGCAACCGCATTGAAGATGATTGAAAAGGAAGGCTGCGGCGCTGTTGTTTACATGCGTCAGGAGGGACGTGGTATTGGCTTGGCTAACAAAATCCGTGCTTACGCACTGCAGGACCAAGGCCTTGATACCGTTGAGGCGAACGTTCGCCTGGGCTTTGCTCCCGACCTGCGCGACTACGGCATGGGTGCACAAATTCTGGCAGACCTCGGACTTACCAGCATCCGCCTGATTACCAATAACCCCGCAAAACGCATCGGCCTCTCCGGCTATGGCATCACCATCACCGACCGTGTGCCCATCATCATGGAGCCTAACGAATACAACGAGCACTATCTCGATGTTAAAGAAGAAAAAATGGGACATAAGCTGCACGAAGGCTGTGGCTGCAACTGCGGGAAGTAAAAAAGGGTGTCGCAATTGATATATCCTTACGCTCAGGAAAAATTTGCTAAAATTTTTATTCGCTTCACGATATGTCAATTGCTCACTTACAGCTTTCTTGTAATTTTTTAGAACGCTACCCTAGGCGCTGCGCAGACCGGAACGGACGACGGGCTCGCAAGCACAACGATGTACAGCGAACTGCGCAAGCAATGGACAGGCACAGGGATTTTTCGCTGGAGTGTTGACGAAGCCTGCGGCAGAACAACACGCAAAAATCAGCGACGTGAAAAATTCTGCGAATCTAGTCGCCGGAATCCGGCGGAGCAGCTGTAAAGGGCGTTTTTTGGATACTTTTTGCCGCCCTGGGCAAAAAGTATCAATAATGCAAGCCATACTTACGAGTGAAAAATAACGTAAAATATATAACAAACTTTTAGGAGGAATATAACCATGAAAACCTTAGAAGGAAAACTCACCGCCAAAAACATGAAAATCGCCATCGTCGTAGCCCGCTTCAACGAATTCATCACCAGCAAACTCCTCAGCGGCTGCATCGACTGCCTGATTCGTCACGAAGCAGCTGATGAAGACCTCACCGTAGCTTGGGTACCGGGCGCCTTCGAAATCCCCATGGCAGCAAAAAAACTCGCAGAAAGCGGCAAATACGACGCAGTAATCTGCTTAGGTGCCGTAATCCGCGGCGCAACCCCGCACTTTGACTATGTATGCGCCGAAGCCTCCAAAGGCATCGCCCAAGTAAGCATGCAAACCGGCGTACCCGTAGCCTTCGGCGTACTCACCACCGAAAACATTCAGCAGGCTGTAGAACGTGCAGGCACCAAGGCCGGCAACAAGGGCGTAGACTGCGCAATGACCGCAATGGAAATGGTAAATCTCTTCAAAGAAATGTAACATTTTCACCGCTTGCCTTTTTGACTATTATGATTTATAATTGACATTGTGGAAGAGCTGATAACAGGCTGTTCCCCATGCATGAAATTTGCAAGCCCGCTAGCAGTAGTTTAGTGGGCTTGTTTTATTAAGCAAGTAAAATTTTTGCCGTAAGGCAGGATTGTGAGGCAGATATTATGGAAGATGTTTTGACAAAGGCTACGGCCGACGGTGTACGTATTTATGCATTATGCACCACTAATCTGGTACAGGAAGCAGCTAAAAAGCACGGCTGCTCCCATCTGGCAAGCGCTGCTCTGGGACGTGCGATGAACGGCGCGCTGCTGCTGGCCGCAACAATGAAGGATAACGAGCGCATCAGCCTGCGTCTGAAGGGCGACGGCCCTTTGGGCGAGGTAGTAGCAGATGCCGAAGGCAGCACAGTGCGTGGTTATGTAGAAAACCCCGATGCATTTTTGCCCCTGAAAAATGGCAAGCTGGATGTCGGCGGCGGCATCGGCGCGGGTAATATTATCGTAACGCGTTATCTGCAGAATGCAGAGCCCTTCACCGGCTACTGCGAGCTGCAGGACGGCGAAATCGCCAGCGACCTGACCAAATACCTCTATGTATCCGAACAGACACCGACAAGCGTTGCTCTGGGCGTACTGGTTGACAAGGACGGCAACGTAACCGCATCCGGCGGCTTCTTTATTCAGGCTATGCCGGGCTGCACCGACGAGGTTCTGGAAAAGCTGGAAAACAACGTTAACCTGACTCCGTATGTAACCCAGCTGCTGGAAATCGGTTATACTCCGCAAAAGATGATAGAAATTCTCGGCCGCGGTCTGGACGTTGATATTAAAGAAACCATTCCCCTGAGCTTCAAATGCCGCTGCAGCCGTGAGCGCATTCTGGCGGCTCTGGGCAGCCTTGATGTAAAATCTCTGGAGGAGCTGGCGCAGGACAAAACTACGGAAGCACACTGCGAATTCTGCAACAGCACCTATGAATATACTCAGGATGAAATCAAGCACCTGCTGGAAGAAAAGGAAAAGCAGGCACAGCTGGAAGCTGCTAAACAGAATATCAAATAACAAAACTTTTCTTGACAAACGAAACTTTTGTTTGTATAATAAAGGCAGTGAATCGATGAATTTTAAATTTATATATTAGGAGGCAGGCAGATGGACGCAGATAAAAAGAAAGCCTTAGACATGGCGATGCACCAGATTGAAAAGGATTTTGGCAAGGGCAGCATTATGATGCTGGGCGAAGCAAGTGCCAAAATGAATATAGAGGTTATCCCTACAGGCGCTTTATCCCTGGATATTGCTCTTGGTGTCGGCGGTATTCCACGCGGACGTGTTATTGAGATTTACGGTCCCGAATCTTCCGGTAAAACTACCGTTGCTTTGCATATGATTGCCGAAGCTCAGAAGATGGGCGGATATGCGGCATTTATCGATGCGGAGCATGCACTGGATCCGGAATATGCCCGTCATCTGGGTGTAGATATTGACGATCTGCTGATTTCTCAGCCGGATAACGGTGAACAGGCTTTGGAAATTGCTGACGCACTGGTACGCAGCGGCGCTATTGATATTATCGTTATCGACTCCGTTGCAGCTTTGGTTCCGCGTGCCGAAATCGAAGGCGAAATGGGTGATTCCCACGTAGGCCTGCAGGCACGTCTGATGAGCCAAGCTCTGCGTAAGCTGACAGGTCTGATTTCCAAATCCAAATGTGCTACTATTTTCATCAACCAGATCCGTGAAAAGGTTGGCGTTATGTTCGGTAATCCGGAAACCACTACCGGTGGCCGCGCACTGAAATTCTACTCTACCGTCCGTATGGATGTACGTCGTATCGACACGCTGAAAAACGGCAACGATGTTATCGGCAGCCGTACCCGCGTTAAGGTGGTCAAGAACAAGGTGGCACCTCCGTTCAGACAGGCTGAGTTCGATATTATGTATGGCAAAGGCATTTCTCATGAAGGCTGCCTTGTTGATCTGGGCGCAGACCTTGATATTATCAACAAGAGCGGTGCCTGGTATTCCTACGGTGATATCCGTTTAGGACAGGGCAAGGAAAAGGTTAAAGACTTTTTGCGTGAGAATCCGGAAATTGCCCAAGAAATCGAAGCTAAAATCCGCGCAGTGACGATTGCCAAGAGCGATAATAAGGAAGCAGCTGAGGAGCCGTTGCAGGATGTGGAGTCGATCTTTAAGGAATAAGAAAAAGGAAGAAGGCTTTACCGGCGCGCAGCAGGTTTATGACTGCGCGCTGGATTTATTGTCTTACCGTGATTACAGTCATAAGGATATGGTGGAGCGCTTGCAGCGCAAGTGTGCAACTAAGGCACAGGCGCTGGAGGCGGTGGCCAAGCTGGAGGATTACGGTCTGCTGAACGAGGAGCGTTACGCTCAAAGGGTGTACGAAGCATGGCTGGCCAAACGCTATTACGGCAGACAGCATCTGCAGCTGGAGCTGACCAAGCGCGGCATACGCCCGGACGTGGCTGCGGAGATTATGGAACGCTTTACGCCTGACATTGAAGAGCAGCAGGCGGAGAACGCAGCGCAGCTTTTCGTGCAGCGCAATCAGCGCAAGCTAACAGCAGAAACTGACAACAAGAAAATATATGCGGCTGCGGGACGCTTTATGGCGGCCCGTGGCTTTTCATCAAGATATGTGCACATTATATTGGGTAAATTGCATTTTTCAGACAATATATAGCGGTTAAACTTGACAATTTTGTTAAATATACACTATAATGTAGTTATCCAATCGTGTTAATATTTACGATTTTCACGAGGCGACGCGTAAAGCGGTTGCCTTATTTTTTGCCCTATTTCAGAATAGATAATACAGTGATTTATTATAGATTCAACGGAATAAGGACATTTATAGCAGACGCAAACAGGCGCCTGCTGTTACTATGCAAAAAAATCTTGGAAAAATCTAAATTTAGGAGGTGAGGACGATTTTAGAAATTATCGGTACAGCTGTTGTTGTTGGTCTGGCCGGCGGTGCGGTAGGTTATCTGGTTCGCAAAAATGTTGCCGAAGGTAAAATTGCTACTGCAGAAGAGCAGGCTATCCGTATTGTACAGGATGCGGAGCAGACCGGCGAAGCAAAACGCAAAGAAATCATGATGGAGGCTAAAGAAGAAATCCATCGTCTGCGTTCCGAAATGGAGCGTGAAAATAAAGACAGACGTAACGACCTGCAGCGTCAGGAGCGTCGTCTGCTGCAAAAAGAAGAAAATCTGGACCGTAAAATCGAATCCTTCGAACGCAAAGAAGAAAAGCTGGCTTCCAAGGAACAGCGCCTGAACGCTGCTCAGGAGAAGGCTGAGGCAATGTTGGAAAAACGTCAGGTTGAACTGGAGCGTATTTCCGGACTGACCAGTGACGAAGCAAAGCAGGAGCTGCTGCAATCCCTCGAGGAAGAGGTTAAGCATGAATCTGCTATGATGGTTAAGGATTTGGAGCAACAGGCTAAGGATGAGGCAGACCGCAAGGCAAGAGAGATTATCTCCCTGGCAATTCAGCGTTGTGCAGCAGACCATGTAGCGGAAACCACCGTTTCCGTAGTAGGCCTGCCTAACGATGAAATGAAGGGCCGCATTATCGGTCGTGAAGGCCGTAACATCCGTACTCTGGAAACTCTTACCGGCATCGATTTGATTATCGATGATACTCCGGAGGCTGTTATTATTTCCGGCTTCGATCCGGTACGCCGCGAGGTTGCCCGTATCGCTCTGGAAAAATTGATTAATGATGGCCGTATTCATCCGTCCCGCATTGAGGAAATGGTTGAAAAGGCACAAAAAGAGGTTGAGCAGAAGATTAAGGAAGCCGGCGAACAGGCTACCTTTGCTGTCGGAGTGCATGGTCTGCACCCCGAACTGATTAAGCTGCTGGGCCGCCTGAAATATCGTACCAGCTATGGTCAGAATGTCCTGAACCATTCTGTTGAGGTTGCCAACCTTGCAGGTGTAATGGCTTCTGAGCTTGGTGTTGACGTTGTTCTGGCTAAGCGTGCCGGCCTGCTGCATGATATCGGCAAGGCTATCGACCATGAAATGGAAGGCTCTCACGTTGAAATCGGCGGCGAAATCGCTAAGAAGTTCCGCGAGTCCGACCTGATTGTCAATGCTATTTTGGCGCATCATGGTGACTGCGAGCCTAAGAGTGTTGAAGCTGTTCTGGTATCTGCCGCTGACGCAGTATCTGCTGCCCGCCCGGGTGCAAGACGCGAAACTCTGGAAAGCTACCTGAAGCGTTTAACTCGATTGGAAGAAATTTCTGAGTCCTTTGAGGGCGTTGAAAAATGCTATGCCGTACAGGCTGGCCGCGAAATCCGCATTATGGTTAAGCCGGATGTTATCGATGATGCTTCCGCTGTGCTTCTGGCACGCGATATCTCCAAGAAGATTGAAGCTGAAATGGAATATCCCGGTCAGATCAAGGTTGTTATTATCCGCGAAACCCGTGCTGTTGATTACGCAAAATAACGAAATTCCTGAAAGAGCTGCTTAGGCAGCTCTTTTTTTGCGCCTTAGCAGGATTATAGGAATTGCTGTCGAATATATATACTTGGAATTTTTTTGACAGGTGCGCCGGTTGCGGCCGGTGCTGAAAAGGGAATGCCGGTGAGAATCCGGAGCAGTCCCGCTACTGTAAGCGGAGCCCAGGCAATTATGTCACTGACGCAAGTTGGGAAGGCGCTGAGGGCGATGAAGCTAAGCCAGGAGACCTGCCTGTTACGAAGCTCGGAGCCTACGGGAGATAGGCTGGCTTTGGTATGCGTAAATATAGAATTTGGCTGCATCTGCATTTTGTGAATCTCCCGCAAGGGAGCTTTTTTCATATATGAATAAAATGAAAAGCATGCAGCTTACAAAAACGAAGGGAGGTTGAAATATGCCTGGTAAAATCATTATGGTTACCGGTGGAGCCCGCAGCGGCAAAAGCGAATTTGCAGAACGCTATGTATTGCATTATTCTCCCAAATGCGATTACATTGCTACGGCAGAAATCTTAGATGAGGAAATGGCGGAGCGTGTGCGTCTGCACCGTGAGCGTCGTGATGCGCGTTGGATTAATCACGAAGCGCCTTATCATGCCGAGCGTACGCTTGAAGCGCTGTCAGTGGAAACAGGAGCGGTTCTGTTTGACTGCCTTACTGTTTATATGTGTAACCTGCTTTATGGCAAGGAAGCGCCGGAGGGTGAATTCCTGGAGCGCTGTCAGGTAGTATTTGACGAAATTGACAAGGTGCTGGCAGCAGCACGTAATTGCGGCAAAATCGTTGTCTTTGTTACGAATGAGGTGGGCAGCGGTATTGTGCCGGATAATCAGATGGCGCGTGAATACCGTGACCTTGCCGGCTGGGTTAACCAGCGTGTGGCCAATGAGGCTGACCATGTTTATTATTGTGTGGCAGGTCAGGCTGTAGACGTAAAAAAATTGGCTTTTAAATTTGAGGATGAAGGAGAATAACGACTGATATGGAAAAAATCATGATACCTGCCCTGGATGAAGAACGTATGCAGGAAGTGCGGGCAGGCTTTGCTAAGATAGACAAGCCGGCAGCTAATCTGGGCAAGCTGGAGGATATGGTTGTAGGTCTTGCCGGTATGCTAGGCAAGGATTTACCGGATAAATTAAAGACGGCGATGGTTCTGATGTGCGGTGACCACGGTATTGCCAAATACGGTGTCAGTGCTTATCCGCAGGAGGTTACGCGCCAGATGATTAACGGCTATATGCGCGGTACTGCCGGAGCCACCGTGCTGGCACGTCATGCGCACGCCGATGTTTTCGTCTGCGATGTAGGCACTGCCTTTGATTTGAGCGATTTGCCCAAGGTTTATCAAAAAAAGGTAGCCTGGGGAACAAATGACTTCACCCAGGGACCGGCGATGACGCGCGAGCAGGCGGAAAAGGCTATTGCCGTTGGCATCGAAATGGCTGATATGTGCATCGACCAAGGCTATAATATGCTTTATACCGGTGAAATGGGTATTGGCAATACAACCTCTACCTCCGCTATTGCCAGCGCCTTTCTGGGACTGGACCCGCAGCTGACTGTCGGTCGCGGCAGCGGCATCAATGACGAACGCATGAAGATTAAGCGTCAGGTTGTTATCGACGGCCTGGCCAAAAATATGCCGAAGCAGGGCGATGCGATGGACATTCTCTGCAAGGTAGGCGGCTATGACCACGCAGGTCTGGCCGGTGTTATTATCGGCGCAGCCCGCCGCCGTGTACCGACAATGGTTGACGGTGTCAATGCCACGGCTGCAGCACTGCTGGCCTACGGCCTCTATCCGCAGTGCCGCGATTATATGCTTTGCTCGCATCTGAGCAGCGATATTTCCCACAAGAAAATGCTGGAGCTGCTGCAGCTTTCGCCGATTGTGGACGCCGGTATGCGCCTGGGCGAGGGCACCGGTGCTTCCTTGGCTATTGTTGTGCTGCAGGCAGCGATGGATGTGTATAATCATTTAAGCAGGTGATGTGATGCGTGATTTTGTAACTTGTCTGGAATTTTTGACCAGAATCCGCTTTTCCAACCGCACGGACTGGCATGATGACGATTTCAGCCGCAGCGTGCCGTACTTCCCTTTGGTCGGCCTGGTAATGGGCGTTTTTATGGGTGCGGTAAATTACGGCCTGTATTATCTGCACACACCTGATTTAATGCGTGCGGTGATGCTGGTGTTGGCAGAGCTGATTATTATCGGTGCGCTGATGTATGACGGCTTTATGGATACCTCCGACGGTGTTTTCAGCGCCCGTGAGCGTGAGCGTATGCTGGAAATCATGAAGGACAGCCACGTAGGCTCCAACGCCGTTATTGCGCTTGTCTGCCTCGTGCTGCTGAAGGTGGCTGCCTATACTACGCTGCCGCCGGTAAAGCTGTCGTTTGCTTTGGTTGCCGTTTTCGTAGCAACGCGCACCTTTATGGTTACCTACATCGTTAACTACAAGTATGCACGCAAAACCGGTATCGGTCATATGTTTAAGGCCTATGCCAAGCCGATGTACACCTATATTGCCTTTGCACTTTGCCTGGCGTTGGTGGCAGCCTGCGGTCTGCCGTATCTGTATACAGCAATAGCAGCCTTCGTTATCTGCCAGGGCATTGCGCATTTCCTCAGCGGTCAGCTGGGCGGCCTTACCGGTGATACCTACGGCTTTTTGACGGAATGCGGCGTTGTGGTTTACCTGATGCTCGCAACCTATATAATCTGATATATTTCCCCGGCAATATTTTGCCGAATTCTAAAAGAGACAGAAAGGAAAAATGCTATGCATATAGAAGAAATAATCCAAAAGATTGTGCCTGCCGACAGAGGCTGTATGAAGCTGGCGCAGACACGCTTTGATAATCTGATCAAACCGGTTGGCAGTCTGGCCAAGCTGGAAGAAATGACCTCGCGCTATTGCGGTATCAAGGGCATTTATGAAAAAGAGGATTTAGATTATCCTAAACGCGATTTGCTGGTGTGGTGCGGTATCGAAGAGGCTGCCCAGGCCGAAAAAATTATGCACGCCCAATGGCCGGTGAACGTGCTGGCGGCAGAAACCGGTGCGAAGGCTGTGGCTCTGCTCGTAACCTCGGAGGAGGAGGCTGACGCATTGGAGGAGGGCGCTGCTTTGGTGCAGGAGCTGGTACATGAGAAGGGACTGGAGTTGTTGGGCTTCGGCTGCCTTTCCAATCCTGATAATGAGATGGTGCGCACCGCTATGGCCGGCGCTCTGCTGCAGGCTGCAGCAATGAAGGTGCCGGTAATGCTGGACGGCGTTGCTGTCTGCAAGGCTGCCAAAAAGGCAGCGGATATGGCACCTGCCGTGCTGGATTACTGCTTTGCCGGTCACGTTTCCGCAGAGCCGGGAGCGGAAGAATGCCTGCAGGAGCTGGGGCTTACGGCACCGCTGCGCCTGAACATTCCCGACGGCGCCGGTGAGGGCGCTGCTGTCTGCTTTACGCTGTTCAATGCCGGCATCAAGGCCTACAAAGAAATGGAAACCTTTGAGGAAGCAGGCGTACATGCCGAGATGAAGGAATTTTCTCTGGCAGAGCAGTCTAAAAAAGGAGCGAAGGCTTAATGGGTAAAATATATTTAATCCGTCACGGTGAAACGGACAGCAATAAAGGACACCGCTTTCAGGGACGCATAAATATGCCGCTGAACGCCAAAGGTCTGGAGCAGTCCGAGAAGCTGGCTGCCTATATGCAGCATTTGCTGGTTGATAAAATTTACTGCAGCTCTATGCTGCGTGCCTGCATGACGGCAGCACCGCTGGCTATGAGCAAAAATATGTCCTACCAGCCGCTTGATTTGCTGCAGGAGGTAAGCTTCGGTGCCTGGGAGGGACTTGAGTATGCGGAAATCAGCCGCCGCTGGCCTAAGGAGATGGACGATTTCCTGACACGTCCGGGCGAATGGATTCCGCCGCAAGGCGAAAGCTTTCATGATGTAGCGCGTCGCTGTCAGGCGGCTTTTGACTATATCTTCGAGCGTGAAGGCCACGAGAAGAATATCGCGATTGTATCGCATGGCGGTATTATCCGTGTGCAGCTGTGCCTGCTTTTGGGTATACCGCTGAACAATCTGTGGAAGCTGAGTGTGCATAATGTTTCTGTCAGCACGCTGAACGACTGGCAGGGCAATATCATTGCCGAAACCATTAATGATGCTCACTTTGCCAGAGAGCAGGGAAGCTCTGTGAACTGGCTGCACAAGTAAAAATTAATGCTTCAAAACTGCGCAGACGTAAAAAGCTGTCGCGGTTTTTTTTGCGGCGCGTATATCGAAACAGAAAAATCCGATACTTGCTGATATAAAGTTTACTGTATTTAACCGTCATACCAACGGAATTGCATTTTCGGCAAATACTGTAAGCAAGCGGTTTTGATAAGCTAAAATATATGTGAAAAGTTTCTTATTAAAGAATTTACGCATTTTTGATAAACTAAGATTGACTTTTACAGGCGCTTACTATATACTGTAAGTGGTGTATCTCAGTGGTCCGTTTAAGTTCCTAACTTCTTCTATCATAGATGACATGGGGAAGCCAAGGTCAACATCTTAATGCGTTCTTTGGGGTATGTTCTATCTATGATTAGGAGTGATTAAACAATGAAAGAAGACAAGACTTTAACCTGCTGCGAGTGCGGCAACGAATTCGTATTCACCGCTTCCGAGCAAGAGTTCTACGAAGAAAAAGGCTTCACTAACGAACCGCGCCGTTGCCCGGCTTGCCGTCAAGCACGCAAACAACGCATGGGCGTACAAAACGACCGTCCGCAACGCGAAATGTTCCCCGCAGTTTGCGCTGAATGCGGTAAAGAAACCATGGTACCGTTCAAACCCAGCGATCGTCCGGTTTACTGCCGCGAATGCTTCAACGCACGTAAACACTAATTAGACGCTTGAAGTAACAAATTCAGGTACAGCTTAGGCTGTACCTGTTTTTTATTAGCTGATCATAGAAAAACGAAAGTTATTTTACATAAAAGTGCTTATATGCTATACTTTTTACAATATAAATTATTCGAAGCAAGGGAGCTTTATGGCACGTATTATAGACAGTGATTTTCTGCATCGGGCGCTGCAGCATTTTTATGGCTACAGCAGCTTTCGCACGGGGCAGGAAGAAATTATAAGTGAAATATTACACGGACAGCCTGTGCTGGCAGTGCTGCCTACAGGTGCAGGCAAGAGCATCTGCTTTCAGCTGCCTTCGCTGCTGCTGAAGGGCGTGACGCTGGTCATCTCGCCGCTGATATCACTGATGAAGGATCAGGCGGAGGCGCTGACGGCCCGCGGTATTCCGGCCGCTTATCTTGACAGCAGCATGAGCAGTAACGAATACGGCAGGGTGCTGCATGCCGCCCTCAACAAGCAGTGCAAGTTTTTGTACGTAGCACCGGAGCGATTAGTCAACCAGCAATTTATTGATTTCGCCCGCCAGGCTTATATTACGATGGTGGCGGTGGACGAGGCGCACTGCGTATCGCAATGGGGACACAGCTTCCGCAAGGAGTATTATAATATCCCTGATTTTATTCAGGCCTTGCCGACGAAGCCGCTGGTGGCAGCCTTTACTGCGACGGCTACGCCGGATGTGCGCCGTGATATTATCAAGCGCCTGGGCATTCCGGAGGCCAAAATTGTGGTGACGGGCTTTGACAGGCCTAACCTGCATTTTGCCGTGCAGCGCACGCAGGATAAGGAGCGCTCGCTGCTGGAGTTTATGCGTAAGCATAAAAAGGATTGCGGCGTAGTTTACTGTGCTACGCGCAACAAGGTGGAAAGCGTGACGCAGCTTTTGCGTCGGCAGGGGTTCAGCGCCTTGCGCTATCATGCGGGCCTTACGCCGGAGGAGCGGCGTGAGAACCAGAATGCCTTCGTCGGCGGCAGCGTGCCGCTGATTGTGGCAACAAATGCCTTCGGTATGGGTATCGATAAGCTGGATGTACGCTTTGTGGTGCATTATAATATGCCCAAGGATATCGAAAGCTATTATCAGGAGGCAGGACGCGCAGGGCGTGACGGCCTGCCTGCGGAGTGTCTGCTGCTTTATGATAAGGCGGATATTGCGGTTAATACCTATCTTATCGGCCATGACCAGCCGGATCTGACCTGGAAGGAGCACGAGCTGCAGCTGCTCGGCAAAATGACTAACTACTGCAATACGTCCATGTGCCTGCGTAAGGTACTGCTGGAATATTTCGGAGAAAAAACAACGTCGCAGTGCAACAATTGCGGCAACTGCGACGTGAATAAGAACGCTTCGTGGCGTAAGTTTTTGAAGTTTTAATTTTTAGTCGATATCAATAGTATTACCGGGTTTCACAACAAGCACCTTGCTGTCGGTTTCGTCCTCAACAGCGGCCTTGAAGGCTTCCACATCCTGAGCGATGGGCGGCCAAGTGTTGTAATGTACGGGGATAACGTATTTTGCCTGCAGCAGCTTGCAGGCGATAAGTGCATCATTGGGGTCCATAGTGAAGTTGCCGCCGATAGGAAGAACTGCGTATTCAAAAGCATCGAGCTTGGGCAGCAGCTGCATATCGCTGAAGAGTGCGGTGTCACCGGCGAAGTACAGCTTAGTGCCGTAGAAATCGATGACGATACCGCAGGCGTGACCGCCGGGAACGCCGCTGCCGTGGAAGGCCAGTGTCAGGCGTACCTTGCCGAAGGGAAACTTAAAGGTGCCGCCAAGATGCATAGCGTGTGCTTTGCAACCGGCATCTTGCGCCAGACCGCAGATTTCGGCAGTGGAGATGATGGTAGCGTCACAATTTTTGGCGATTTCAAAGGCACTGCCCGAATGGTCGAAGTGACCGTGGCTGACGAAAATATAATCAACCTTGATGTCTTTGGCGGTGAGTCCTTCCGGGTTATCGTCCAGATACGGGTCGAAGATGATAGCGGAATTGTTTTTTTCCAGCATAAAGCAGGCGTGGTTGATGAAATGGAATTTTGCGGTCATAATTTTCCCTCCTTAATTTGTCAGGCAGATAGCTGTTTACTGTAAAAATTATTAGCAGCGCTTAGCTGTAATCTTATAAATATTATAGCTTAAATCTACTTTTTTGTGAATTCCTCACTGCAGGGGTGGGAAAAACTTTACAATTTTGCCTTATGTGCGGTAAAATTGATAGCGTGATATATATAGGAGTAATGCGCTATGAAATATAAAAAAATTACTTTTGCGTGTGTTCTGTTGGGTTTGTCGCTGTACGCCGGTGTGTGTGCGGCAACCGTGCGCGAGATGGCTGATGAAACACCGGCCTCCAGGCAGACGATTATCGCTGATAAAAAGGATAAGAAGCTGCTGAACAAAAAGCAGCGCGCTGTCCAAATAACTCAGGAAAAGGATAAAATTGTAGTATCTACCAAACCGGTGGCTAAACCGCCTGCCGGTACGATAAAGGTTCCTGCCGCTCCGCGTCCGTCGCTGCTGCAGGAGAAGGATGGCAAATTCTATTTTTCCGGTACTCAGCTGCCGGATGATTATCGTAATATCGCTATTTACGGTGAGGCGATTGCCAGCAAGGCGCAGGCTATTGCCTATATTTTGGCGGCTAACCCGGCTGTGAAGCTGGCCTGCCCGGTAGAGGAGCTGGTGGAGCTGTACTGGCAGGAAGCCAAGCGTGAAAACGTGCGCCCCGATCTTGCACTGGCACAATCGTTGGTGGAAACAGGTGCTTACCGCTATGGCGGTGATGTGCTGCATCATCAGAATAATTTCTGTGGGTTGGGTACTATCGGCGGCGGTGTGCGCGGTGCATCCTTTGCTACGCCGCAGCTGGGCGTGCGTGCGCATATCCAGCATCTGCTGGCTTATACGCAGACGAAGCGCCCTTCAACCGATATTGTCGATCCGCGCTATGATCTGGCGCATAATATCCGCCTGGAGCGCGGTGTTGTCAACACCTGGTACGGTTTAAACGGTACTTGGGCGATGGGCTCGCTGTATTGCGAAAAGATTATGGCGACTTATCAGAAAATCCTGGCACAGCAGCCTGTGGAGGCGGTTAAGCCGGCACCGGCTGAACCGGTTAAGGAAAAGAATAAAAAGAAACGCAGTATGAAGCAGAGAGTTTCCGAAATACTGCAGGAGAAAAAATAAATTAATGACTGCGCAGCAGTCAGCTGAGGAGGCATTCAGTAAAATGCATATAGTTTTAGTTGAACCGGAAATTCCCGGCAATACCGGTAATATTGCACGTCTGTGCGCAGCAACAGGCTGTCACCTGCATTTGGTCCGTCCGCTTGGTTTTTCTGTGGAGGATAAATATTTGAAGCGTGCAGGCCTGGATTATTGGCATCTTGTTGATATCCATTATTATGACAGCGTTTATGAGGTGCTGGAAAAATATAAGGATAACCCCAAGTATTTCCTGACGACAAAGGCACACAGCTCTTATGCCGATGTGCAGTATGCTCAGGACAGCCTGCTGATTTTCGGCAAGGAAACTGCCGGTCTGCCGGAAACCTTGCTGCACGAATATCCCGAAAGCTGCATCCGTATCCCGATGATTGAGGATGCACGCTCTTTGAATTTGTCCAATTCCGTGGCGATTGTGGCTTATGAGGCTCTGCGCCAGAACGGTTTTGCTGATTTAACCCTTTATGGAGGAGAATATAAATGATAATTATCAAGGAATTCGATTTTGACGCTGCACATTATCTGCCTGCCTATAACGGCAAGTGCGAGCATTTGCACGGTCATACCTATAAGCTGGTGGTAAAGGTGGAGGGCACTCCCGACCACGAGGGTATGGTTATTGATTTCATTAAGCTGAAGAATCTGGTGAAGGAAGAGGTGCTGGCACATTTGGACCACGCCTGCCTGAATGATATTCTGCCCGTGCCTTCTGCGGAAAATATCAGCGTCTGGGTTTGGAATAAGCTGGTTGAGCTGCTGAAGAGCGACTATTATCATTTATATGAAGTAGAAGTTTGGGAAACTCGCACCAGTGGCTGCGTGTACAGAGGTGAATGACGTGAAGGATGTACAAAGCGAAAAGGATTTACGCAATATTCCTTTGAAGCATGTGGGAATAAAGGGCCTGCGCTGGCCGATTGAGCTGCGCGATAAAGCGCGCGGTACGCAGCACAGCGTAGCGGAGGTAACACTGGCGGTTGATTTGCCGCATGATATGCGCGGTACGCACATGAGCCGTTTTGTGGAGTGTCTGCGCACTCTCGGTCCTGTGGGCCTCGCTGATGTGGAAGCAATTTTGGACCAGCTGAAGCAGCATCTGCAGGCTGAAAGAGCTTTTATCGAGCTGAAGTTCCCGTATTTTGTGACGAAGAAGGCTCCTGTGAGCGGCATGGAAGCGCCGATGGATATCGATTGCGTGTATAAGGCCGAGAAGGGCGAGAAGCTGCGTTGGCGTATTACCGCTGTCGTGCCTGTGCAGACGCTGTGCCCCTGCTCCAAGGAAATCAGCGAGTACGGTGCGCATAACCAACGTGCCTGGGCGAAGCTGGAGGTTGAGGCACAGGAAATGGTGTGGCTGGAGGAGCTGGTGGAATATGCCGAGGCTTCCGCAAGCACGCCGCTGTACGGTCTTTTGAAGCGTCCCGATGAAAAATATGTTACGGAGCATGCTTATGAAAATCCGCGTTTTGTAGAGGATGCTGTGCGTGAGGTTGCTTTGCGTCTGGAGGCGGATAAGCGTATTACCTGGTATCGTGCAGAGGTGGAGAGCATGGAAAGCATCCATAATCATAACGCCTTTGCTGTTGTGGAAAAAGGTGAGAATGAATGTTATTAAAGGTTAACCGTGAAGGCTTGGAGGCAGCGCTGGCAAGCATCGGCGCTCATGCCGACAGTCTGCCTATTTTTGCGCATAAGGCGGAGATTATTCCGTTCAAGCTGCTGGGTGTGCGTACTCCGGCAGCGAATATTATCAAGCAGGAGATGCTGGCAGTGGGCGGCGACGCTGTAACGCCCGTCGGTGCTGTTACCTGCGCTGCAAAGTATGTTGATATTTTGCTTTTGGGTACGCTGAAGCATTATAAGGTACTGCTGAAGAAAATGGCGCAGATGCCTTATTTTGGTATTCCTCAGGCTGCTATTGATCTGGAAATGGCGCTGACGCCGCAAAAGCTGCGCACTACTCTGGCTGACGGCCGCGTGCTGACCTATGAGAAGATGTGCGTGATGGGCATTTTGAACGTTACGCCGGATTCTTTTTATGAGGGCAGCCGTGTTCCTGCTATGGAGGAGCTGGTGGAGCGTGCCGGCAGAATGCTTGCTGCGGGTGCCGGTGTGCTGGATATCGGCGGTGAGTCTACCCGTCCGGGCAGCGACAGCGTTGATGGGGAGGAGGAGCGCCGCCGCGTAGTTCCGGCAATTGCTGCTTTGCGCAAGGCTTATCCCGATGCTGTTATTTCCATCGATACCTATCGTGCGGATACGGCGGAGGCAGCTATTGCTGCCGGTGCTGATATTATTAACGATATCAGTGCGATGGAGGCTGACCCGCGTATGGCGGATGTTGTTGTGGCAACTAAAGCGCCGATTATCCTTATGCACATGCGCGGTACGCCGAAGAATATGCAGCAGAACTGCGAGTACAAGGATGTTGTGCAGGAGGTTGCCGTTTATCTGGCGCAGAGAGCGCAGCTTTTGCGTGAGCGCGGTGTGAGTGCTGATAAGATTATTCTTGATCCCGGTATCGGCTTTGCCAAGAATGTGGAGCAGAATTTGCTCTTGATGCGTGACCTGAAGGCTTTGACGAGCTTTGGTTATCCTGTGCTGTTGGCGGCTTCGCGTAAGAGTACGCTTGGTGCTGTGCTGGGCGGTGTGCCGGCGGAGCAGCGTTTGGAGGGGACGATTGCGACGAGCCTGCAGGCAATTTACGCGGGGGCGCAGATGGTGCGCGTGCATGATGTTGAGGAGAACGTGCGGGCGATTCGCACGCTGGAGGCTATTTTGCGCGGCAGCGCGGAGTAATTTTGCGTAGCAATTATCTGTCACGCTGCAGCGAAAAATTTCTTAACGGCAATTTCGTGCGGAACAAAGACGAAATTGCAATAAACTCGCGCTAGGCGGAGCGTTTTTCTGGAGAAGTCAGCTTAGCGCTCAAACAGTATTGCAATTTCGGTTGTTCCAGGCACTCATTACCTAAAATTTTTATGCTTTCGCCGCGACAGAATAATTGCTGCGACAGTATCGTTTATTTTGCTGCGTCTATTATAATCACATCAAAAGAACAGGAGTCTGAGATGGCTATTGCATATGTTGCCTTGGGAAGTAACCTGGGCGATAAGAAAAAGAATTTACAGCGCGCGCTGATGCTGCTGATGCAGCAGGGCGTAGAGGTGCTGCAGGTTTCGGGCTATTTTGCTACGGAGCCTTACGGTGTGACGGACCAGCCGCAGTTTTTGAATGCTGTGTGCAGGGTGCGTACTAATCTGGAGCCTGTGGCGCTTTTGCGTACACTTTTGGCAACGGAGCTGGCGATGGGGCGTGTGCGCCTGCGTCATTGGGGCGAGCGCAATATTGATCTGGATTTGCTGCTTTACGAAAATGTCGTGATGCAGACACCGGAGCTTACGCTGCCGCATCCCGATATGCAGAACAGGGATTTTGTGCTGCTGCCGCTTTTGGATATTGCACCGGAGCTGGTGCATCCGCTGTTGCATAAAACTGTGCGTGAAATGGCGGCGGAGCTGAACAAATAATGCTGCGGTACGAGCGATTTGTTTTACAGCAAATATGCGCTTGTGCTATAATTAAGAAAAAACATCTGGCAGGAGGTAGCTATGAGAATAGATGGTGCCGGCGGTTGCTTTGATAACCGTCTTTATGAAGTTGATATTGACGTAGCCTGGAATATTGCCTTGCTGTGCGTCAATGAGATGGGTGTAACTATTGATGAGCAGGATGATGCTGCACATCAGCTGCATTTCCATAACAAGAAAAAAATTATGCAGCTGGCTATGCAGTCTTTGGATGAAGAAACCGTACAGGTTATCATGGACTCCACTAAGGAGCGTCTGCAGATTTATAACTGGAAGCGCGAGGACAAAGAGGTTAACCAGTTCTATGAGCTGTTCGAAAAGAAGCTCACGGAATACCGTGCCTTTATTTTGTGCCCGAACTGCTCCGCAAAAATCAGCTCTTTGGTTAAGTTCTGCCCCGAGTGCGGCTGCAAAGTAAAATAATATGTTATAGAAAAAAGGCTCCCCTTGGGGGGAGCTGTCAGCGAAGCTGACTGAGAGGGGTTAGCACGAAAAGAACTGCTTCTCTCTGTTATTGTTGCGCTATGTCGCATCTTTAAACCAAGTGTACTTGAAGAAAGTTGCTGTTAGATGTAAATAGCGCAAAAAAAGAAACCAAATACCGATTGGTATTTGGCTTCTTTTTAAATCCGAACGGATTAGATTGCGCGGTTAACTTTACCGGAACGCAGGCAACGGGTGCAAACGTTCAAGCGTTTAACAGAACCTTCAACAACTGCTCTTACTTGTTGAATATTCGGGTTCCAAGCACGTTTGGTGTGTCTATTGGAGTGGCTGACGTTGTTGCCAGCGAGTTTTCCTTTACCGCAGATTTCGCAGATAGATGCCATTGTTTCCCACCTCCTTAAACGTGATAAGACATAAGGCACATTCAAATTTAACATGAGTATCATACCATAAAGAGCGCAGAAAATCAAGGGAATTTTAAGATAAAGAGGGTATTTTTATAAATGTGGTGGAAAGAACCTGTAACAACACTAAAAGGTGTAGGTGTAAAAAAGGCAGCTGAGCTGGCTGCTCTCAATATTTTCAGCGTGGGTGATTTGCTGGAATTTTACCCGCGTCAGGGTGCTTATCTTGATTATGCCAAGCTCAAAACGATTAAGGAGCTTGATGTAGACAACAGCAAGCAGATTTTCAAAGCGACGGTTTATCAGGTGAAAAACGGCTATGGTACCAGCCGCCGCAGCTATACGTCCGTGACGGTGCGGGATGAAACAGGCTATGCCACGCTGTACTTTTTCGGCGGGCAACGCTACAAGGCGCAGAAGCTGAAGCCGGATACAGTGCTGCAGATTACGGGCCGCGTAAGGCAGGGGCGCACTACGAAGTCCGTCAGTGAGGTTGATGTGCAGCCTTTGGAGCAGGACGAGGGCAAAACGCCGGGTATTGTCCCGGTGTATGCTTTGAGCGGTAACCTGACGCAGAAGAACCTGCGTACCTGGGTGAGCGAGGCGCTGCGCTTGGCAGCAAAGGATTTGCCGGAAAGCCTGCCGGCGAAGGTTGTGAGTCAATGTAATTTGCCAGACCGCTATACGGCGCTGAAAAATATTCACTTTCCGGAAAGCTGGGAGGCGTTGCGGCGTGCAAAGCAGCGTTTCGTCTTTGAGGAGCTGTTTTTGCTGCAGTGCGGCCTGCTGTATTATCGTCAGCAGAGCCATGACAACAGAGAGGGTATTAAGCACGCTGCAGACGGTGCGCTTGTTAAAGACGTAATGCAGGGACTGCCCTTTGAGCTGACGGCTGCACAGCAGCAGGCGTGGCGTGAGATTTCGCTGGATATGCAGGATAAGAAGCCTATGCACCGCATTCTGCAAGGCGATGTAGGCAGCGGCAAGACGGTTATCAGTGCTCTGGCGTTGGCTAAGGCGGTGGAAAACGGTTATCAGGGCTGCATTATGGTGCCGACGGAGATTTTGGCGGCGCAGCATTTTGAAACGCTGGAGCAATATCTGCAGCCATACGGTGTGCGTATTGCTTTACTGACGGGCGGTATGCGTTCCAAGGCAAGGCGTGAGCTGCTGCTGAATCTGGAGCTTGGTCTTGTTGACGTGGTTGTGGGTACGCATGCTTTGCTGGAGGAGGATGTGCGCTTTGCCAATCTGTCGCTGACGGTGACGGACGAGCAGCACCGCTTCGGCGTAGAGCAGCGTGCACGCCTGTCCAACAAGTCGGCCAATGCTCCCGATGTACTGGTAATGACGGCAACGCCGATTCCGCGTACCTTGGCGCTTACTGTTTACGGCGATTTGGATATTTCCGTAATGAAGGGACGTCCGCCGCAGCGCAAGCCGGTGCGGACGCTGTGTTATACGGATGAGCGCCGCCGTGAGGTGTACGCCGGACTGGTGCGTCAGGTGCAGGCGGGAAGGCAGGCTTATGTTGTCTGCCCACTGATTGAGGAATCCGATGTTCTGGCTGTGCATAGCGCAGAAAGAGTATACGAGGAGCTGAAGCGTGATTTTCTGCAGGATATTCCCTGCGCTCTGCTGCATGGCAGGCTGAAGGGTGCGGAGAAGGATGCCATTATGAGCAGCTTTGCGGCAGGCGAGCTGAAGGTGCTGGTGAGCACTACGGTTATTGAGGTTGGCGTGAATGTGCCCAATGCTACGCTGATGGTGATTGAAAATGCGGAGCGCTTCGGCTTGGCACAGCTGCACCAGCTGCGCGGACGTGTAGGACGCGGCAGCGAGCAGTCCTACTGCGTGCTGCTGACGGCCGCTGATTCGCCGGAGGCACTGGCGCGTCTGAACGTGCTGCATGAGAGCGAGGACGGCTTCTATCTTGCGGAAAAGGATATGGAGCAGCGCGGTGCAGGCCAGCTCTTCGGCTTGAAGCAGCATGGCTTGCCAGATTTGCGAATTGCTGATATAATGCGAGATGTTGACGTAATTGCGCAGGTTCGCCAACTGGCGCAGGCGCAGCTGCGTACACCGGAGGACTGGGCGGAAATCCGTCGTCTGGTGGAAATGCAGTTTGGCGAACGCTTTAATATGATTTTCAATACTTAAAGAGGGTATAAATACATGAAAAAAGACTGGTTAAAAAATCCTGATGTTTGTGCTAAGGTGACGGCGGCAGTTTTGCTGGTGGCCTTGTTTTTGGGTATTCACTTTTTTGCCGATGATTTCTTTAACAAAACCTTTACGCTGGCAATCAGCGGCAATGTCAACGGCCTGGTGGAATATCTGCGCTCCTTTGGACCGTGGGCGATTTTAATCAGTTTTGTGCTGGATGTGCTGATTAATGCCGGCAGCGTTTTCCCGTCGATTTTTCTTTCTACAGCCAACGGTCTGATTTTCGGTCTGCCGCTTGGTATTACTATTTCCTGGCTGGCGGAAACGACAGGCGTGGTTATCAGCTTTTACCTGATGCGCTTTTTCTTCCGAGATACGGCGCAGAAGCTGATTGAAAAAAGCAATTCGCTGAAATCCATTGATGAAGCAAGCAGCAAGCATGGCCTGGAGTGGATGGCCTTTGCCAGGGCGCTGCCGTATTTTCCGTCAGGCATTTTGACGGCGGTGGGCGCTGTGAGCAGCATGAGTGCGCGTGATTACATTATTGCCAACCTTATCGGCAAATTTCCTTCTACGGCGCTGGAGGTTGTTATTGGTCATGATGTAGTCAACTTTCAGGAGCACAGCCAAAGGCTGACGCTTTTGATCTTGGTTGTGGGCGCTGTATTTTTTGCTTATAAAAAATGGTTCTACAAAAAGGGAAAATAAATTGGCTTACGCGTCGCCGCAGTCTTTCTGTGGCGGCGTTTTTTACAGATAGGGATTAATATAGTGAGAGGAAATAACGATGATGGAAAAGAAAAACGTGCAGCCCTGGCAGCAATATCAGGCGCTTTATCTGCATATACCGTTTTGCGTACAGAAGTGTCTGTACTGCGATTTTGCTTCTTATGCCGGCTTTGGCGAGCAGGCGAAGCGTGCTTATACCGATGCTGTGTGCCGGGAAATTGCCTTGCGCGCGTCTGAGGCTGCAAATATGGCGGCGGATGCAAGCATTTATTTTGGCGGCGGTACGCCGAGCGTGCTGCCTACGGAATGTATTGCTAAGCTGGTGAATGCATTGAAGCAGTACGGCTTTTGGCAGCAGCCCTGCGAGGCAACGATTGAGGTGAACCCCGGCACGGCGGATTTGGCCAAGCTGCAGACGCTGCGCAGCCTTGGCTTTGACCGCATCAGCTTCGGCGTACAGTCGCTGCAGAATAACGAGCTGCGGGCGATAGGACGCATTCACAACGCGCATCAGGCGCTGGAAGCGCTGACGCTGGCACGCAAAGCTGGCTTTGCGCGCGTCAGTGCAGATTTGATTTACGGCCTGCCGTCGCAGACGCTTACAAGCCTGCAGGATACGCTGGAGCGTCTGACCGATACGGGCATAGAGCATATTTCTGTTTACGGCCTGATTGTGGAGGAGGGCACGCCGTTGGCAAGCCTTGTGGATAAGGGCAGAATAACTTTGCCGGATGACGATACTGCGGCGGATATGTACGAGCTGGTGCAGAGCTTTTTGCGCGAGCGTGGCTTTGAGCGCTACGAAATATCAAACTACGCCAAAAATGGCCAGTATTCGCGGCACAATACGGTTTATTGGCAGTATCATCCCTACATGGCCTTCGGCGCTGCCGCCTGCGGCTTTGACGGTCAAAGACGGCGTACCGGGATGAGTACGGTCAAGGAATATATCGGGCAGCTGCAAAGCTTCGGCGGTGACGATTTGCGCACAAGTGCATTATATAATATAGAAGAGTTATCTTGCGCAGAGCTGTTGGAGGAGTTCATGTTTATGGGACTGCGCCGCAGCGAAGGTGCGAGCCTGGCGGAGGCACGCGAGCGCTTTGACGTGGATGTGCTGCAGCGCTTTGCCTCCGAGCTGGCGCCGCTGTTTGAACAAAAGCTTATTGCGTATGATGCAAGCACGCAAAGACTGCGCCTGACAGAGCGTGGTATGGAGGTCGGCAATCAAATATTTGAAGTTTTTGTGATAACTTAAAAATAAATAAAAAAGGTGTTGACAATAAAGTAGGCTAGTGCTATTCTAGTATCAAGATGTTAGCACTCCTAATGATAGAGTGCTAACAATCAAAATGAGGTGGGAATATGTTAAACGAAAGAAAGAAAAAAATTCTCCAGCTCATAATTGAGGATTATATTTCAACTGCTGAGCCTGTAGGTTCAAGGACGATTGCCCGCAAATATGATTTGGGCCTCAGTCCTGCGACCATCCGTAACGAGATGAGTGATCTGGAGCTTCTGGGTTATCTGGAGCAGCCGCACACCTCGGCCGGACGTGTACCGTCGGCTCAGGCTTATCGTCTTTATGTTGACTCGCTTGTTGAGCCGGGAACTCTGACAGATAATGACAGAGCACTGATTAACGGCTGGTTTAGCGAAAGACGCAGAAGCATTGATGAAATCTTCCAGTCAACGGCGAAAATCCTTTCCCGGATGACGAAGAATGTTTCAATGGTGCTGGCTAACCGTGATGCCGGTGCGTGCTTCCGTTATATGAAGTTTTTACCTCTGGATGAGCACCATGCCATCCTGTGCATTGTAACAGATGACGGCAATGTGGCCAATTGCGTGGTAGAAATTCCTTTGGGAATGCGGCCGGAGGAGCTGGACTACATGGCAGGACGCGTCAGCAGACTGCTGGAAGGCAGAGCGCTGGCGAATATTACCGAGGACCTGCTGCAGGCGGTGCATACTAATATAGCAGATGATAAGCTGCTGTTCACATCGCTGGTACAGTCCATCCGCCAGATGCGCCGGAAATACCAGCAGCAAAAGGTTTTCCTGGGTGGCACCAAGCAGCTGCTTAACCAACCGGAATTCCGCGACGTGGAGCGTGTGAAGAATCTTCTGGGTATCCTGGAGGAGGAGCGCGTAGTACGCGATTTGCTGAAAGCAGGCGAGGACAGCGGACTGAAGATCACGATTGGCAGTGAAAACAAATTCACCGGCATTCAGGATTGCAGCATGGTACAGGCAACCTACCGTCTTAACGGTCAGATAGTCGGTACGATGGCAGTTCTTGGCCCGACGCGTATGGAATACGGCAAGGTAATTACCGTAATGGATTACCTGCATAAGTATTTGAAAACGATGTTCGAGCAAAAGCCCGACAATAAATAAAACTAAGGAGGAAGAGCCTTGCAGGATAATGAAATGAAAGAAAAACAGGCTGAGCAGGAGGCTGCGGAAGCGAAGGCTGCCGAACAGGAAACTGCGGAAGCTGCAGAAGCTGCAGAAGCTGAAAAAGCTGAAGATGCAAAAAATGCGGAGGAAGCCGCTGAGCCTGATGTTGACCCGAAGGATGCCAAAATCGAAGAGCTGCAAAATCGTTTGTTGAGATTGCAGGCCGATTTTGAAAACTTTCGCCGTCGCACCAATATAGAAAAGGAACAGCTTTCCACCTTTGTAACAGCAAATGTGGTTGGCAAGTTCTTAAAGGTTTTGGATAATTTTGAGCGTGCCGAAGCAAGCGTCGAAAAGGGCGATAATGTGGATGCAGTTGTCGACGGTATGAAAAAAATCCGCCGTCAGTTTGAAGATGCCTTCAAGGATTTGAAGGTAGAAGAAATCGAAGCTCAAAATGCCAAGTTTGACCCGAACATCCACGAAGCCGTAATGCGCGGTCATAATCCGGAGCTGGATGATGAAATCGTAGATATGGTTTTCGAAAAAGGCTATAAGCTGGGTGACAAGGTTATCCGTCACAGTAAGGTAAGAGTAAACACCAACGAATAAAGCTGGCGTGCTCTTCACAATAAATTTAAAAAATATATCACATCGATTCGGTAAAAATGCGGCAGCTGCCGCATCACCGAAGGATAGTAATCAGGAGGATAAAAATCATGGCTAAAGTAATTGGTATTGACTTAGGTACTACTAATAGTGTTGTTGCAGTTATGGAAGGCGGCGAACCTACCGTCATCACTAACCAGGAAGGCAGCCGCTTAACCCCGTCTGTTGTAGGCTTTGCTAAAAACGGCGAGCGTCTGGTTGGTCAGCTGGCAAAACGTCAGGCAGTTTCCAACCCTGACAGAACCATCAGCTCCATCAAACGTCACATGGGCGAAGGCTCTTACAGAGTAACTATCGACGACAAAAAATATTCCCCGGAAGAAATTTCCGCAATGATTCTGCAAAAACTGAAAGCTGATGCAGAGGCTTATCTGGGCGAAACCGTATCCCAGGCAGTTATCACTGTTCCGGCATACTTCAATGACAGCCAACGTCAGGCTACTAAAGACGCAGGCAAGATTGCAGGCCTCGAAGTTCTGCGTATCGTCAACGAGCCTACCGCTGCTTCTCTGGCATACGGCATTGATAAAACCGACGACCATACCATCATGGTATACGACCTTGGCGGCGGTACCTTCGATGTATCCATTCTGGATGTCGGCGACGGCGTATTCGAAGTAAAAGCAACCAACGGTGATACTCATCTGGGCGGCGATGACTTCGATAAGAAAATCATGGACTGGATGGTTGACGAATTCAAGAAAGCCGAAGGCATTGACCTTTCTACCGACCGTATGGCTATGCAACGTCTGCGTGAGGCTGCTGAAAAAGCTAAAATCGAATTGTCCGGCGTTATGAGCACCAACATCAACCTGCCGTTCATCACTGCAGGTGCTGACGGCCCGAAACATCTGGATATGGACCTGACCCGTGCTAAATTCGAAGCTATGACTGCAGATCTGGTTGAACGCACCATGGGCCCTGTTCGTCAGGCTATGAGCGATGCAGGTCTTTCCACAAGCGATATCAGCAAAGTAATCCTGGTCGGCGGTTCTTCCCGTATCCCGGCTGTACAGGCTGCTATCAAAGCTTTCATGGGCAAAGAGCCTTACAAAGGAGTTAACCCGGATGAATGCGTTGCAGTAGGTGCTGCTATTCAGGCCGGCGTTCTCTCCGGTGAAGAAGGTACCGGCAACGTACTGCTGCTGGATGTAACTCCGTTGTCCTTGGGTATTGAAACCCTCGGCGGTGTATTCACCAAGATTATCGACCGTAACACCACCATCCCGACCTCTAAGAAACAGGTATTCTCTACCGCTGCAGATAACCAGCCTTCCGTTGATATCCATGTTCTGCAAGGCGAACGTGAAATGGCTGCAGACAACAAAACTCTGGGCCGCTTCGAGCTGTCCGGCATCCCGGCTGCACCGCGTGGAATTCCTAAAATCGAAGTTTCCTTCGACATCGATGCTAACGGTATCGTTAACGTAAGCGCTAAAGACCTTGGCACCGGTAAAGAACAAAAGATTACCATTACTTCCTCCGGCACCCTTGATAAGGACGAAGTAGACAGAATGGTTAAAGAAGCAGAAGCTAACGCTGAAGCTGATAAGAAACGTAAGGAAGGCGTAGAAGTTCGCAACCAGGCCGACAACATGTGCTATCAGGCTGAAAAGACCATGAAAGACATGGAAGGCAAAGGCAAGGACGAATTAATCGCTAAAGTTAAAGCTGCAGTTGACACCCTGAAAGAAACCATGAAGGGTGACGATCTCGACAAGATTAAAGCTGATACTGAAGCTCTGACCAAACCGCTGTACGAGCTGAGCGCTGAGCTTTACAAAGAAACTCAGGCACAAGAGGGTGCTGCAGGCGCACAAGGCGCTGCAGGTGCTCAGGGTGCTCAAGGTGCTAAAAAAGCCGATGACGATGTTGTAGATGCGGAAGTTGTTGACGACGACAAGAAATAAGGCTGTCGATAAGGCACCATCTGTGCTGTTGATACAGACGTAAAAAAGTAATATAATATTAGTGCCCAGCTGCTGTGGCAACCGCCATCATGCATCTGGGCATTATATGCTTAAATAATATTCGTTAGAAAAGTTTTAGGAGGCGCCTGTTTTGGCTAAGAGAGATTATTATGAGGTACTGGGAGTAAGCAAAACTGCTTCCCAGGACGAAATAAAAAAAGCATTCCGTAAACTGGCCCTGAAATATCATCCTGACCGTAATAAGGGCAACGAAGAAGCCATGAACAAATTCAAGGAAGCCAATGAGGCTTACAGCGTCCTTTCCGATGAGCAGAAGCGCCAGCAGTATGACCAGCTTGGCCCTGATGCCTTCGAACAGGCGCAGTCTGCCGGCGGCGCCGGCGGTAATCCGTTCGGCGGCGGCTTCGGTGGCTTTGGCGGCGGAGGCATGGATGATATTTTCGATATGTTCTTCGGCGGCCAGGGACGCAGTCGCGGCGGCCGCGAAGCGGGCCCGCAGCGCGGTGCGGATTTGCGCTTTGATATGGAAATCACCTTTGAAGAAGCAGCTTTCGGCGTAGAGAAGGAAATCAATCTGTATCGCGACGAAACCTGCGACCATTGCCACGGTGACGGTGCAGAACCCGGCTCCAAGGTTGAAACCTGTCCTGAATGTCACGGATCCGGCTATGTACGCTTCACCCAGAACACCATGTTCGGTCAGATGGTAAATGAGCGTCCGTGCTCCAAGTGCCACGGCGAAGGCAAGATTATTTCCAACCCTTGTAAGGAATGCCGCGGCAAGGGTACTGTGAAGAAGAATAAACGCCTGAAGGTAAAAATTCCTGCAGGTGTAGATAACGGCTCCCGTCTGCGCGTAAGCGGCGAGGGCGAGGCCGGTGCTAAGGGCGGTCAGAGCGGTGATCTTTACGTATATCTGTACGTGAAGCCACACAAGTTCTTTGAACGTGACGGCACTACTGTTCTGTGCGAGGTACCTGTCAATATCGTACAGGCAACCCTGGGCGCTGAGATCAAGGTTCCTACGCTGGATGGTCAGGTAACCATGAAGGTTCCCGAAGGCACTCAGCCCGGTAAGGTGCTGCGCCTGAAGGGGAAGGGTATTCCCAGCCTGCGCGGCGGTCAGCGCGGTGATCAGCTGGTTCGCATTAAGGTAGTTGTGCCGACTAAGCTGAACGAAAAGCAGAAGGAAGCACTGCGCAGCTTCGGTGAAATCAGCAAGGATAATATCAGCCCTGAGGAAAAGAGCTTCTTCAATAAAATCAAAAATCTTTTTAAATAAAAACTGTAAAAAGCTTGACACTTATCAGGCTATGTGTTATCATATTCTAGTAACAAAGCAGAAGCCACTCGCTTCTCACCTTGCGGCAAACGCTCGACAGGGTTGGATATGATATTCATGCGGGTGGAATTTGTTCTGCCCGCTTTTTTGTTTTGCTTATATCTGATATGTTACAGATTTTATAAGCAGTAATTGCTTATCTGATGTTCATGGAGGTGAATTGTTATAAGTAAGGAAAGCTTGCGTATTAACGAAGAAATTCGTGCGCGTGAAGTGCGTGTTATTGCCAATGGGGGCGAACAGCTTGGCATTATGTCCAGCCGTGACGCTCTGAAGCTTGCATTAGAAAATCATCTGGACTTAGTCGAAATTGCTCCGACAGCAAAACCGCCTGTGTGCCGGATTATGGATTATGGCAAGTATCGTTACGAGCAGCAAAAACGCGAAAAAGAAGCTCGTAAGAAACAAAAGACCTTCGACATTAAAGAAGTTAAGCTGCGTCCCGGTATTGAGGACCACGACTTCAATGTTAAGTATAAGAATGCAGTACGTTTCCTGGAAGATGGCGATAAGGTAAAAGTTACCATCATGTTCCGTGGCCGCGAACTGTCTCATCCTGAGCTTGGCGAGGTGCTGCTGAATCGTATGGCACAGCAGTTGAAAGAAATTGCCGTCGTAGAAAGAGTTCCAAAATTAGAAGGCAAAAACATGATTATGATTGTTGCGCCAAAACCTGCTAAATAATAGAGGAGGAAATCACAATGCCGAAAATGAAAACCCGTAGAGCTGCTGCAAAGCGCTTCAAAAAAACCGCTTCTGGTGAATTCAAACATTTTAAAAACTTCAAGAGCCACATTCTCGAACATAAATCTCCTGCACGTAAGAGAAACCTGCGCAAAGCTGCTCTGGTGCACAAGACTGACAAAGAGCATGTAGCAAAAATGCTCCCGTACGCATAATTAAGAGATTTAAAGGAGGATACTAACAATGGCAAGAGTTAAAGTGGGCGTAACCGCTCATCGTCGTCATAAACACATTCTGAAACTGGCTAAAGGTTACTATGGTTCCCGCAGCAAACAATTCAAAAAAGCTAACGAGCTGGTAATGAAAGCTCTGTCCTATGCTCGTCGTGACCGTCGCGCTAAAAAACGCGAGTACCGTCGTCTGTGGATCGCTCGTATCAACGCTGCTACCCGTGCTAACGGCCTGAGCTACAGCCGTTTCATCTGCGGCCTGACCAAAGCTGGCATCGAAATGAACCGCAAAGTTATGGCTGACATGGCTATCTATGACTCTGCTGCTTTCGCTAAGCTGGTAGAAGCTGCTAAAGCTGCTCTGTAAGAGAAAAGTAAATACTGACTGGTGCGTAGGCGCTGGTCTGAGCCTGCTCCTGTGTGCGCACGGGAGCAGGTTTTTTTGTAATTTGTGAGGGGTTTAGTTTTATGTTAGTAGTTTTAAGTAAAGCCTTGGCCTTTGTGCTCATCATACTTATAGGCTATATCTGCAAACGCCGCGGCTTTTTTTCACCGACAGATTATCAGGTCGTAAGCAAAATTGTTTTGAATATTACGCTGCCCTGTGCCGTAATCAATAGCTTTGCACATTTTGAGATGGATTTTTCCCTGATTGCTGCCGTAGTTTTAGGCTTATGCGGTAATCTGGTTATGCTGTTTGTATCCTTGATGCTGACGCGCGGTGATACGCCGGCTACCAAGATTTTCTATATATTCAGCCTTGCGGGTTATAATATAGGCTGCTTTACGCTGCCGTTTGCGCAGGCCTTTTTAACGCCCTTTGCCGTAGTCGGCCTGTGTATGTTCGACGTGGGCAATTCCATTATGTGTACCGGTATGACCTATGCGTTGACTGCCTCCTGCATCGGCTATGCGGACGGACGCAAGGACAAATTCAGCATGAAGAATATTGCGAAAAAGCTGCTGCATTCGGTGCCGTTTGTTGTTTATATCAGCATGCTGCTGCTGTCGCTGGCAGGATTCCACTTCCCTAAGAGTGTGTATACGTTTACAGAGATTGTGGGCACAGGCAATCCGTTTTTAAGTATGCTGATGATTGGTATGATGTTTGAAATCAAGCTGGATAAGAAGGCAATGGGCTATGTCAAGGAGCTGTTCAGCGTGCGTTATGCAATATCGCTCTTGTGCGCCGCTGCTTTTATTTATCTGGCGCCTTTCAAGCAGGAGATAAATTATGTGATTGCGCTGGCGTTTATGGCACCCTGCACGATTATCGGTCCGATTTTTGTAGAGAAGTTGGGAGCAAATGTACAGCTGGCCAGCTTGTTCAATTCATTGACGATTATTACCAGCGTCGTTCTTTTTACAGCTTTTTTCATTATAATAAATGGCTGATTGACGTTGGCTTAAATATATTAGTATAATAGTAGAAAAGTAATGTGACTACGTATAGAGGAGAAACAAGATGGAACTTACCGGATTGCAAAACCCAATGGTGAAGGCTGCAGCGGAGCTGAAGCAGAAGAAATATCGTCAGCAGCAGGGCCTGTTTCTGGCGGAGGGCCTGCGTACTGTGGAAGAGGCAGTGCGTTACGGTGCCGTGCAGAGCATTTTTTATACTGCGATTGAGGATGACCGCACCCGCGCCGTGTTGGAAGAGGCTGCGGCCAAGCAGATTAAGCTCGTCTGCGTGAGCGACAAGGTGCTGAAAAAAATTGCCGATACCGAAACGCCGCAGGGAATTATTGCCGTATGTGAAATGCGCAGCAAGCGTCTGGATGATTTTCTGGCATCCGGCAAAATGCTGCTTGTTCTGGACCGTGTAACAGATCCGGGAAATATCGGCACCATGCTGCGTACTGCGGATGCGGCCGGTGTAGGTGGCTTGCTGCTTTTGCAGGGCTGCGCTGATATTTATGCGCCGAAAACAGTGCGTGCTTCCATGGGCTCGCTGTTCCACCTGCCGGTGCTGAGCGGTTTGAGCGAGGAGCTGTTGGTGCAGGCAGCACGTAAGGCAGGATACGAGCTGCTGGTTACCTGCCTGGACGGCGCGGATAATTTGTACAAGGCGGATTTACAGGGACGCCTGGCTTTTGTTATGGGTAACGAGGCCAACGGCGTGAGTCCTGCTTTGCTGGCGGCAGCAGACAAGCGCGTCTTTATTCCGATGCAAGGACGTGCGGAATCGCTGAACGTGGCTATGGCGGCCGGTATAGTTATGTTTGAGGCGCTGCGTCAGAAGCTCAAATAATTTTTTAGTTTTTGCTTGACAAAAGTATCTCGCTGTAATATAATATCTATGTTGCCTATGGATGGGTTCCCGAGTGGTTAAAGGGAGCAGACTGTAAATCTGCCGCGTTTCGCTTCGTTGGTTCGAATCCAACCCCATCCACCAACTTTCATCGCGGGGTGGAGCAGTTGGTAGCTCGTCGGGCTCATAACCCGAAGGTCGGTGGTTCAAGTCCGCCCCCCGCAACCAACTTTATATGCTGATGTAGCTCAGTCGGCAGAGCGTATCCTTGGTAAGGATAAGGTCACCAGTTCAATCCTGGTCATCAGCTCCAAATGGCGGCGTAGCTCAGTTGGCTAGAGCATGCGGTTCATACCCGCAGTGTCCGCGGTTCGAATCCGTGCGCCGCCACCAACTGCAATTTGAGACTTCCAAGAAATTGGGAGTCTTTTTTTGTCTGCAACAGGTAAATGGAATATAAAATATTCTGCTTCGTATCATGTAAAATTTTTTGTTAGTTTTAATATTTTTACGTAAAAATAAATTGCAACAGTTTTCATATTTTTCTTGACTCTGCAATCTTTAAATGATATACTTGTAAACAGTATTAATTCCGAAAACAGATAGAGGCACAAAAAACATATATATCTGAATAGACATATGTGTAAATGACTGGTTTTGGCTATGGCTGAGTTTGCCGAAATTTAATCTGTCATAGCTATGATTGGTATATATTTTAAGGAGTGGTATGAGTATGCAGAAAAAAGATCTTTCCAAGTTAGTCCTGACAACCTTATTGACCGGCAGTGTACTGTGGGGGGGGACAGCATTCGCTGCTGAAGAGAATTTGCAAGAGTTTTCTTTGGACACGATGGTTGTTACCGCAACCAGAACGGCAATGACCGTTAAGGAAACCCCTTCAACTGTAGAGATTGTTGACAGCAAAAAGCTGGAACAGACACAGGCTAAAACCTTGCATGATGCTTTAAAGGGCGCTTTGGGCGTTAATGTATTTAATGATTTCCAGGGACGCAGTAATGTCAGCATCCGCGGCAGTGAATCCCGTCACGTACTGATTATGGTTGACGGCAAGCGTTTAGGCGGCGAGGCTGCTTACAACTCTGCCAATGCCTGGGACGTAGACCGTATTCGTATGGAGGATGTTGAAAGAGTAGAAATCATCCGCGGATCTGCAGGCGCACTATATGGCAGTGATGCAATGGGCGGTGTAATTAACGTTATTACCAAAACTCCGGATAAGACAACTGCTGACATTAATTATGAATATGGCTGGTATGAGGATGGCAAGGGCGCAGGCTATAAAGGAAACCTGTATCTGCAAGGCGCTGAAGGCAACTATTCCTATAAAATCAACGCTGGCCTGAATAAAAACAGACCGTATTTGGATCCCAAAGGCAGCGGAGATTCCATGAATTTCTATGGCAAGCAGCAGCCGCTTTCTTTGAATGTGGGCTATAAGTTCGATAATGGCAATGAATTAAGCGTAGATTTCAGCAAAATTAAAGAAGAGAATCAAAAATCTACTACTAGCAGAACTGATATGATGCCTGGTAAGGTATGGCAGGATAAGGTGCAGACGATTTGGAATAATAATAAACGCACTGACTATGCTATTACTTATCAGGGTTCAGATGACAGGCAGGACTGGATGTTCAGAGCCTATAAATCAGTATTTGACAAGGATTATATGAGCCAGAACAAGACACGCATGACTAACCTGCTGAGACCTGGCGGTATTGGTGACTGGAAGCTGCAGGATCCTAAGCATGATACGGTTAAACGTACTCTGAGCGTTATTGAAGGCAAGGACACCTTCAATCTGAGCGATAAGAATAAGCTGACTGCAGGTTTTGAATATCGTAAGGATCAGAGCGAAGGCACCCGCTTAAAGAAACCGAATACATCTTTGGCAGACGGTAATGCTCATGATGCTTATGACAAGGCAGCTATCAACTATCTGGCAGCATACGTTCAGGATGAATTCAGACCTGATGATAAATGGCTGATTATTCCTTCCGTACGTTTTGACCACAGTGATCAGTTCAGCAACAAGCTGACCAGCAACCTGGCTGCAACCTATAATGCTGCCGATGATGTACGTATTAAGGCTGTAGTTGGTCAGGGCTATAAAACTCCGACTGTAAACGATTTGTACATTTTCTGGGAAATGTATGCTGCAAATCCGGGTGGTAAAGGCCAATTCTATGTTGGTAACCCTGATCTGAAACCGGAAAAATCCTTAAGCTATGAATTATCTGTTGAAAAGGACTGGGGCGACAGATCTACCGTCCATTTGGGAGTATTCAGAAATGAAGTTAAAGATTTGATCAGCACCTATTGGACCGGTAAGCTGACCGATGATGATCCAGATTTGTATCCCGGCGTTAAAGGCGATATGATTATGGCTTATGAAAATATTCCGGAAGCAACTCTGCAGGGCGTAGAGCTGTACGGTTCTCACAGACTTGGCAAGAATATTTATCTGAATGCCGGTTACACCTTCCTAGATGCTAAAGACAAAACTAATGGAACCCGTCTGAAAGATAGAGCTAAGCATCAGGTAACCTTCGGGGTTTCCTATCAGCCGGAAAATATTTATGCTTGGGACCTGAGCTTTGACCTTGTATCTAACATCGGCTACTACTTCAATAATGGCGATAAGAGCACCATGGGCAACTTTGTTTACGAAACCAAGGACTTCACTATTGCTAACATCATGGCTTCCAGACATCTCAACAAGGATACCAAGATTTATCTGGGCATTGACAACATCAGCAATCACCAGAACTTTGGCCCGTATTCTGACGGCAATCTCGGTCGCTTGTACAGAGTTGGTATGGAATATAAATTCTAAACATAGCGGTAAAGTAAAAGAACAAATAAAGCAGGCCCGATGGCCTGCTTTGTTTGCCTAACGAGGAAGTATTATGCGAAAAATTTTCAGTTTCATTTTAACGGTTCTTGTGGTATGCTTATGTATAAGTGGTTGCTCTCCGCTAACCGGCAGTTCCGGTTCGGGCAGCGCAGTAAAAATTACCGATGATAACCAGCGTATTGTTACTATCAAGAAGGTTCCGGAAAAAATCGTTGTTCTGTCCCCGTCCTTCCTGGAGCTGGTGGAGGCAGTAGATGGCAAGGTTGTCGGCCGTGCCAAAACACAGGTAGGCAAGGTGCCCGCTTTTGCCAAGGATGCTGCCGAGGTAGGCTTTATCTTTAATATCAATGTAGAAAAAATCGTGGAGCTGAAGCCTGATCTGGTAATTGCTTACAAGGGCATGCACGAGCGTTATCTGCATACATTGGAATCCAACAATATTCCAGTTGTTGTGCTGAATCTGAAATCCTATGAGGATGTTAAGCACAGCATGCTCACCATTGGCAAAATAATGCGCAAGGATGATAAGGCGCAGAAGGTTGTGGCAAACCTTGATAAGGATATCAATGCTACAGTAAGCAAGCTGCCTAAAAGCGAGCGCAGCGTAGCGATTCTGCATACCACCAGCATGGGCATCACCATGGAAAAGGAAACCAGTATTGCCGGCTGCTGTGCCAAAATGCTTAAATTACGCAACGTAGTACAGGGCGAAACCAAGCCTGTCAGCGGACCGATGGGAACTCAGCCTGACAAGGCTCCCTACAGTTTAGAGGATTTGCTGGAGAAAAATCCGCAGGTAATTTTTATCACCTCTATGGGTGCGCCCAGAGATAGTGATGGCAATCCTAAGCTGGAGATTATGAGCAATCCTGCCTGGAATTCTATCGATGCGGTAAAAAATAAGCAGGTATTTTTCCTGCCGGACGATTTGTTCCTGCTCAATCCGGGGTTAGAATATCCTAAGGCAGTACGCTACATGGCAGCTAAAATGTATCCTGATGCAGTAAAGGAGTAGGCTGATGATTGATTATGCAAAAAATATTCAGGCGTTTTATGAGCGCGATGATTATAAGGCTCTTGCCGGCCAATCGGGGGCAACTGCTGTTGAAGCAAGCTTCAAAGATTTGACCTATGTTCCGCGCAAGACCAAACCACTGCCGGGGATGATGGCCGGGACGATGCTGCAGGAGTTTGCTTTGCAGCCGCAGCAGCCTACGGCGCTGTATCTGCATATTCCGTTCTGCAATCTGCGCTGCTCCTACTGCAGCTTTTATCGCAATCCCTTTGAGGCGGAGCAGGTTGAGGAATATGTACAGGCGCTTTTGGCGGAGCTGGATTTTCTGCAGCAGCAGGGCGTTTTTGCTAAGCAAAGACCGGAAGCGGTATTCTTTGGCGGCGGTACACCGTCGGTGCTGAATCCTGTGCAAATCAGCGCACTGCTGAACAAAATTCACAGTGTGGCCAGCCTGGCGGATGACTGCGAGGTAACCTTTGAAAGCAGTATTTATGATTTGTCTGCGGAGAAGCTGGATGCCTGCATTGACGGCGGCGTGAACCGCTTCAGCTTCGGCGTGCAGGCCTTTGATACGCATTTGCGCCGCTCCTTAGGCAGGCTTAATGCCAAGGAAGAGGTAACGGCCAAGCTCGAAGAGGTTGCGGCTAAAGACGTAAAGGTCATCATCGACCTGATTTACGGCCTGAACGGCCAGACGCAGGCAATGCTGTTGGACGATATCAGAACGGCGCTTGCCTGCGGTGTGAGCGGCATGGATTTGTACAAGCTGCAGATTATGCCTAAATCTCCCTTAGGTCAGGCGATTGCCAAGGGCAATATTAAATATGAATATAACGACAGAATGCTGGCGGAAATGTTCGTCGCTGCCGATGCGCTGCTCGCAGAGCAGGGAGCAAAGGCGCTGAGCTGCTGCCACTGGGCAATGCGCGAGGATGAACGCAGCGGCTACAATACGCTGGTGAAGAGCGGTGCCAACATCATTACCTGCGGTGCAGCCTGCGGCGGTCACATGGGAATGTACAATTACATGAAGACTATGGACCGAAGCGATTATGTCAAAAAGGCTACGTCCGGGCAGTACGCCGTTATGGGCATGGGCAAGCATAATAAAAATTATCTGTTGCTGGAAAAGCTGTCCGGACAGTGTGATTCCGGCAGGTTTGATTTTGCTTTGCTGAAGCAGTATAGCGATGCGGATTGGGAAAGCCTGCTTGCGCCGCTGTTGGAGCAGTGGGAGCTTTTGGACCTGCTTTATGCTGTGGACGGCAAGTATTTCTTTACGGCGAAGGGCAAATATTACTACCGTCAGATGGACAGAGTGCTGCTGACAGCTGCGGAATGCGCACTTTACGGCAAACCGGGACTGATGGAGCAGGCCGGCCAGAAGATGATGGGTATTATGAAGAATATGAAATAAAAGGAGTGTACTACTATGCAGGACATTTTAATCGTTTATGACAGCAAAACCGGTAATACGGAAAAGGTTGCCAAGGCTCTGGCTGAGGCTGCAGGCGAACGTTGCGTGCTGGCGCAGGTTGATGCTGCTCCGGCTGCGGATGACTTCGCTGTTGTTGTGGCAGGCTATTGGGTTGACAAGGGCGCACCGAATGCGAAGATGAAAAAATATTTGGAGAATTTGCACGGAAAAAAGGTAGTGCTGTTCCAAACCCTGGGCGCAGACCCGGCGAGCGATCACGCTGTAAGCTCCCTGGTAAATGCAGGCGTATTAATGAACAAGGACTGCAAGGTACTGGGTACTTTATCTATCCGCGGTGCGATTGACCCGGCGCTGATTGCTATGATGCGCAAGATGCCGGCAGGCAGCCCGCACAGCCCCAGTCCCGAGAGCGAAGCCCGTTGGGCTGCTGCTGCCAGCCATCCGGATGCAGAGGATCTGGCAAAGGCTAAGAGCTTTATGCAGGGCTTTTTGGCTATGTATGACAAGTTTTTGAAGATGATGTAAGAGCAGTCCTTCATATAAGAACAGTGCTTTATAATGCGCAGTCAAAGTTTGGCTGCGCATTTATTATTGTAAAAGCATTTTAGGTCAGAGAAATTTAAACGATGAACTAAAAGTGTAGAACTATTGACAAAATTGTGTCTTACATAAAGTTCTTTCATAGTGTACAATGGAAGTAGTCATAAAATGCAATTTTGAAAGGAAGGTGCATTATGAAAAAATTATTAGTGCTCATCATGGCAGCTTTGATGATTCTTGCTATGGCTGTTGCAGGCTGCGGTGGCGATGACAAAAAAGCTGACAACGGCAGTACTGCACACAAGGAGAAGCTGGTTATCGGTACCGATGCCGATATCAACAACCTTAACCTGCAAAAACAACAGGATGCTGCCAACAACGTTATTCTGAAGAACACTCACCAGACTCTGGTATTCTTCAATAACGGCTCTCAAGGCAAGGAGCGTTTCGGCCCCGGTCTGGCTACCGACTGGAAGTTCGTAGATGATACCCATATCATCATGAACCTGCGTAAGGACGTATACTTCAACGACGGTAAAAAGACTCCGATGACTGCCGATGACGTTAAATTCACCCTGGATATGGCAATGAAAAACGTTATCAAATCCGCTCTGGCAGGCTATGTAAAATCTACCGTTAAAGACAAATATCAGATTGAAATCGAAATCAGCTCCTATAACAACGAGTTCATTCAATCTCTGTCCTCCGTTCCTCTGTCCATCCAATCCAAAAAGGCTTATGATGATGGTGTAAAAGAGCCGTGGCTTATCGGCACCGGCCCTTACAAATATGACAAATGGGTTCAAGGCGAATACTGCCGTCTGACCAAGGTTAAGGATTATTGGGGCAACAACCTGCCTGCAACCGATAACTTTGCTCCCGGCGTATCCGATATCATCGAATTCCGTCCGATGATTGAGGCTTCTGCTCGCGTAATGGCTCTGCAGGCCGGCGAAATCGATGTATGCGTAAATCCGCCTATCAGCGATCTGAAATTCTTGAAGGATGACAAGAATATCACTGTTTACGAACAACCCGGTACCCGTCTGTTCTACTTTGCATTCAATGTTGAAAAGAAACCGTGGGATAACCAAAAACTGCGTCAGGCTGTAGCTTGCGCAATCGACAAGAAATCCGTTCTGGACGCTGCTCTGAATGGCAAAGGCACTCTGCAAAAAACCATTCTGAACCGTGGTCTGTGGGGCTTCTATGATGAAATGCCCGGCTATGACTACAACCTGGAGCGTGCTAAACAGCTGATGAAGGAATCCGGCGTAACCGGTCCTATCAAAACCACTCTGACCTATGCGACCGGCGCTCCCTACGAGCAGATTGCAACTGTTATCCAAGCTAACCTGGCACAAATCGGTATTACCGTAGATCTGGTTCCGATGGAGCAAGCTGCTCTGAAGGCTGCCTGCAAGGACGGCAAACAAAGTCTGTTCCTGTGGCGTTGGAACGAAGACTCCAAGGTTGACTTTGTATATCGCGACCTGTTCTACACCGGTTCCGGCTCCAACTATCATCATTTCTCCGATCCGAAGGCTGACAAGCTGATTGATGATGTTGCAACCCTGAAGGATCAGAACAAACGTATGGAAGCCGGCGTTGAGCTGCAAAAATACCTGGTTGACGAATGCCCGCAGGTTCCTCTGTACATTGCTAACCTGGTAGTTGCCTACAATAAAGACCTGAAAGGTCAATATTTCTACGGCGGCGGCAACCACGATTGGCGTCATGCTTATATCGCTAAATAATTTTGCTGAAAAATTTACAAAGGCGTAAAACAAGGGAGGCGTAGTCCTCTCTTGTTTTATCATAGCACCTTTTATTTGAGTTCTACGGAAAGGAGCTTTGTTGAATGCTTAAATATGTTGTCAACAGACTCCTCAGTTTGATTCCGGTAATTTTAGTAACCTCTTTTCTGATTTACTGGGCAATGAGTCTTACTGAGGGCGACCCCGCAATGATGATTGCCGGCGACGGCGCTTCGAAGGAAATGATTGATCAGATCCGCCATGATCTTGGTCTGGACCAGCCTTTCCTGCTGCAATATTTTAACTATATGAGAGGTATGCTTGTAGGTGATATGGGCAAATCCTATGTAACCAACAAGGACGTATTCCATACCTTCTTCCAATATCTGCCGAACACCCTGTATCTGGGCGGCGCTGCTGTTATTATCGCTATTCTGGTATCCATTCCTCTGGGTATCTACACCGCTATCCACCAGAACACCTGGAAGGATACCGCAGGCATGATTTTCGCTCTGTTCGGTACCTCCATGCCTAACTTCTGGCTGGGCCTGATGCTGATTATTATCTTTGCTCTGCATCTGAGATTATTCCCGACCGGCGGCAACTTCGGCTGGAAGAGCCTGGTTCTGCCTGCTGTAACCGTTGGCTTCGGTCTGGCTGCTTTGATTACCCGTATTACCCGTTCCTCCATGCTGGACGTTATGCGTCAGGATTATATGACCACCGCGCGTGCCAAAGGCTGCAGCGAGCATCGTGTAATCTACAAGCATGGTCTGAAAAACGCACTGATTCCTATTATCACTGCTATCGGTCTGCAAATGTCTTTGGTTATCACCGGCTCCGTACTGGCTGAAACCGTATTCAGCTGGCCCGGCATCGGCCGTCTGGTATATGAATCTATTACCAGACGTGATATTCCGATGGTAACAGGTTCTATTATTCTGTGTTCTATTTTGATGTGCCTTATTAACCTGGTTGTCGACCTGGTATACGCATTCTTTGATCCGCGTATCAAGGCACAGTACAGCAAGAAGGGGTGAGGAAGATGGCTGCAAAGAAAAGAACTAAAAGACGCACCATGTTCCAGGAAACCTGGCATCGTCTGCTGAAAAATAAGGGCGCTGTAATCGGCATGGCCTTTCTGGCACTGCTGTGCGTCATCGCTCTGGTAAGTCCCTTGGTATTCAACTATGAAACCGACGTTATCGGTCAGAACCTGGCTATTAAGCTGCAGCCTCCCAGCGGGGAGCACTGGTTCGGCACGGATGAATACGGCCGTGACCTGTTTGCACGTGTTATGTACGGCGCACGCTATTCCATGGCTATCGGTATCGGTTCCGTAGGCTTCGGTCTGATTGTTGGTACCATTTTAGGCTCTATTGCCGGCTTCTACGGCGGCAAGGCCGATGATATCATCATGCGCGGTATTGATATTTTCTACTCCATTCCTAACATTCTGAAGGCAGTAGTAATCGTATCTCTGCTGGGCACCAGCACCATCAACCTGATTATTGCTCTGGCAATTTCCTGCGCAACCAACTATGCGCGTATCGTGCGTGCTTCCGTTATGACGGTGCGTGATTTGGAATATGTTGAATCCTCTTATGCGATGGGCCTGCCCACCTGGAAGATTATTCTCAGACATATTCTGCCGAACTGCCTGTCTCCGATTATCGTACAGACTACTCTGCTGATCGGTACCACCATTATTTCCGCTTCCTCCCTGAGTTTCTTGGGTATCGGCGTGCCGGCGCCTGCTCCCGAATGGGGCGCGCTGCTTTCCGGCGGCAGAGGTCATATTCGTGATGCCAGCTACATTTGTGTTATTCCCGGTTTAGCTATTATGTTTACCGTATTAGCCTTGAACCTGTTGGGCGATGGCCTGCGCGATGCGCTGGATCCTAAGCTGAAGAAATAAGGGGGCTGCATTATGGATTTAGTATTAGATATTAAGGACCTTGTGGTCCATTATGAAACAGAAGACAGCGATGTGCATGCAGTCAACGGCATTGACATCGCAATCGGCAAAAAACGTACTCTGGGTTTGGTAGGCGAAACCGGTGCGGGCAAAACCACTACCGCACTGTCTATCATGAACCTTGTTCCGGATCCTCCGGGAGTTATTAAAAGCGGTACGATTAAGCTCGAAGGCAAAAACGTACTCGAAATGAGCGAGAGTGAGCTGGAGGAAATGCGCGGTAACGACGTGGCAATGATTTTCCAGGACCCGATGACAGCTCTGAACCCTGTTATGACTGTAGGCGAGCAGATTGCCGAAAGTCTGGAGCTGCACCAGAACCTTACTCCGGGGCAATCTCTGGAAAAGGCTAAGGATATGCTGAAGCTTGTTGGTATTGCCGAGGCAAGAGCCAACGACTATCCGCATCAGTTCTCCGGCGGTATGAAGCAGCGTGTAGTTATCGCTATTGCGCTGGCCTGCAGCCCCAAGCTGCTGATTGCCGATGAACCTACCACCGCACTGGATGTAACTATTCAGGCGCAGGTGCTGGAGCTGATGAAGGACCTCATCAACAACCGCGATATGTCCATGCTGATGATTACCCACAGCCTGGGTATCGTTGCCGAGGTCTGCGACGATATGGCAGTTATGTATGCTGGCCGTATTGTAGAGAAGGGCACTGTTGACGATGTATTCAACAATATGCGCCATCCCTACACCGAGGGCCTGTTCAACAGCCTGCCTAACCTGAAGGAGCAGGGCGAAATGCTGGAGCCTATCAAAGGCTTGATGCCCGACCCGGCGGATTTGCCGCCCAGATGCACCTTCGCTCCGCGTTGTCCCTATGCTACCGAAGCATGCTCTGCCTCCGTGCCTGAGCTGCATTCCGTAGATGGCAGCAAAACTCATTTTGTAGCCTGCCACGCTTATTCCAGACCCGGATTTGCTTTAAGGAGGAACCAAAAATGAGTAATGCTCCGCTGTTAGTTATTGACAATCTGTCCAAATATTTTAATACCGCTGCAGGTCAGCTGCACGCTGTCGACGGTGTAAGCTTTACTCTGGAGGAAGGCAAAACTTTGGGTATCGTAGGCGAATCCGGCTGCGGTAAATCCACCACCGGACGCTGCATTCTGAAGCTGATTGAGCCCACCAGCGGCAAAATCATCTTCCAGGGCAACGATATCACCAAGCTGAGCCGTAAGGAAATGCGCCCGCTGCGCCAAAAGATGCAGATGGTATTCCAGGATCCGTTCTCTTCTCTGGACCCGCGTGAAACCGTTATGCAGCTTATCAGCGAGCCGATTATCGAGCATAAGCTGATTAAAGGCAGGGAAGCGATTGAAGAACGCACTCTGGAGCTGATGCGTACCGTTGGCTTGGCAGAGCGCTATGCCAATGTCTATCCGCATGAGCTGGACGGCGGCCGCCGTCAGCGTATCGGCATTGCCCGCGCTTTGGCGATGAACCCAAAAATCATTGTTTGCGACGAGCCTGTTTCCGCGCTGGACGTTTCCATTCAGGCGCAGATTCTGAACCTGCTCAAACAGCTGCAAAAGGATTTGGGCCTGACCTATATCTTCATTACCCATGACTTGTCCGTTGTGAAATATTTCTCGGATGATATTGCGGTTATGTATATGGGCACTATGGTAGAAAAAGCACCTGCTAATCTGCTGTTCAAAAATCCGCTGCATCCTTACACCAAGGCACTGCTTTCCGCAATTCCGCTGCCTATCGTGGGCAAGGATAAGCCCAAGCGTCAGGTTATCAAGGGCGAAATTACCGCGCCTATCAACCTGCCGGATGCCTGCCGTTTCATGAAGCGCTGCGACTGCCCTGTTGCCGGCGTTTGCGATAAAGGCAATCCGGTATTGCGCGAGGTTGAACCGCAGCATTTTGTGGCCTGCTCCTGCGTAAAATAATTTATACTGAAAAAATTAATTGCCCTCTGAAAAGCTGATTTCAGGGGGCGGTTTTATCTAATATGTGTTACTTTCGTCCAATTATATACCGATTTTGGACGAAAAATAATAGGCTGGATGAAAGAAATGATTTAGGCTGATTATCTTAGATTGGTTTGCTGCTCAGTCGAATGTAAGATATTGCTTGCGTAAAATGTATTTTTACCGGAGCCGTATCTGCTTATCACGCCTTCTTCTGTTAATTTCTTGAGAGCTGCAGCTGCCGAAGAAGAGCTGATGCTTGGACAAGAATTCAAAACATCATTCTTGGTGAAACGTCCTAGTTTTTGTGTAACGTAGTATCTGACAATATCATAGGCAGTGCTTTTAGCTCCTGCCTGTTCTGAAATGGTAATACGTTCTTCGAATTCACGATAACATGCTAAAATGATGCCAAGCATGTATTTTATGAACGGCCGGGGATTATTTTTTTCTGTGTGCCAATTTTCGTCAGAAGCAGCCAAGCTTTCGTAATATACTTCTTTGGTATCTGCAATAGCTTTTTCAATACTTATATATTGTCCGACTACATAACCGCTGCGGTATAATAACAGTAAAGTTAATAATCTGCTCATTCGGCCGTTACCGTCATTAAACGGATGAATGCAAAGAAAATCCAAAATAAAGCAAGGTATCAGCAGCAGTGGATCAACTAATTCTTTGTTGAGGGTATTTTCGTAGCTCGCACAAATATTTTCTATGGCTTGCGGTGTTTCATATGGTAAAAGAGGCTTGAAAATTATTTGCATAGTGCCATCAGGCAAACGCATATCTATCTCATTAGCCGTATTTTTTAAAATACCACCATAGGAAAGATTAGTGAATTTTAGTAACTCTTTATGTAATTGTAAAATATAATTTGTCTTAACAGGTATGTAAGGATAATTTTCGTGTATTAG
>ENA-UPWO01000077-UPWO01000077.1-human-gut-metagenome-genome-assembly--contig:-NODE-77-length-61480-cov-16.884631_pt1 | contig 61480 bp, 74 predicted proteins | sample MGYA00250056_ERZ773388 | MGnify/ENA primary metagenome ERZ773388 (study PRJEB29103, sample SAMN06112004) | human gut metagenome | biome: human gut; feature: ankylosing spondylitis patient; material...
TCACCAAACGGGGAACACTCCTACCTCGTTATGGGTATGCTCTATAGAATTTATCTATTAAGCGCGAAGTCGCCTAACCTCATCTAAAACGATTGGCGTTTTCACAATCTTGACCTTTGCACCGTCGATTCTTGTAACAGCCAGCAGGTTTTCGACCATACGGATAAGCCATTCACTATCCTCTTGAATTTCTCCCAACAGCTTTAGCTGCTGTCCTTCAGAAAGTGCATTTTTCTTGGAAATCAGCGTAGAAGCTGAGCCGTATATTGATGTAAGAGGCGTACGCAAATCATGAGAGATTGCCCGTAGCAGATTGCCCCTCATCCTCTCCTTTTCGCTTTCTGCCCGCAAATTCTCCTGATCGCGTATCCTACTGTTCAACGTGCTGGTAGAAACGGCAACAACCAGCATAATTATGGCTGATAATATACTTTCTTCTACGAAAAAATCCAAAGTATAATAAGGATAAGTAAAAGCAAAATTTACGGCAAATACACTTAAGACGGCCGAAACAATACCATAGCAATATCCGTGCGTTTTCAGCGATATCAGAAAAACGCCGAAAACAAAAATCATAGGAACCAGCGTTTGCGTTGTAAAGAGCTTCCGAATCAGAAGATTAATGGCAAAAGCGCCGAAGAAGACACAGACAGAAAATAAAATATCTTCTTTTCGTTGTTGATGCTTCATAATGCTTCTCCTAATTATTTTTACAAACCCATTATACTTCACGAGCAAAAACGCTTCAAGCTATATCACCGGATAATATTACTCCATCCCCGTTTCTTTACCAAATCTACACCGAAAAAATGCTATGATAGGAACAAGCAAAGCAGTGTTCAATATACGGCTTTTACATTGTGTCCGCAACAAACACAATGAATGTATAAACAGATTAACAAGAAGGTGTAGGTATGTCAGAAGAAATGATTAGCAGAAGATTTCAGCTTTCATCTTTTCAAATTATCATATTAGGTTTTGCGGGAGTACTCCTGCTAGGTGCATTACTGCTGATGCTGCCAATTTCTACTATAGAAGGCTGCATAACGCCGTTTAACGAAGCGCTTTTTACCTCAACCTCCGCAGTTTGTGTAACCGGTCTTGTGATACATGATACCGGCAGCTATTGGTCGGCCTTCGGGCAGACAATCATTCTGACGCTGATACAGATTGGCGGTCTTGGTGTTGTCACTGTAGCGGCATTATTTGCACTTCTGTCCAGGCGAAAAATTTCTTTGATGCAGCGCACTACCATGCAGGACGCAATATCAGCTCCGAATGTAGGCGGTATCGTACGGCTCACGAAGTTTATCCTATGGGGAACATTTACGATTGAACTGATTGGTGCACTTGCCATGCTGCCAGTGTTCTGCCGCGACTATGGATGGCACGGTATTTGGATGGCAGTCTTTCATTCTATTTCTGCCTTTTGCAATGCAGGCTTTGATATTTTGGGAACCGCAAACAATCTGTATCCATCTCTTACCGGTTATGAGCAAAATCCAATAATGAATATAACTATTATGCTGCTTATCATAATTGGCGGTATCGGCTTTTTGACGTGGGAGGACATTTGTGAAAACAAGCTGCAGTTCCGACGCTACAGAATGCAAAGTAAAGTAATCCTCATTTTTACGTTGATTCTGATTATCTTCCCGGCAATTTTTTTCTTCTTTGCTGATTTTGCTGCTCTTCCTATTGAAGATCGTCTTCAGGCAGCTCTCTTCCAGTCGGTCACAACAAGAACAGCCGGCTTCAATACGGTAAATTTATCTGCTATGTCAGGCTCGTCGCAAGGCATTATGATTCTTCTGATGCTGATTGGCGGTTCACCAGGCTCAACTGCCGGTGGTATGAAAACGACAACCTTTGCTGTTCTGCTTGCCAACATTGTTGCGACCTATCGCCAGCAGGACAGTGCCCATTTTTTTGATCGCAGAGTCGATTGCAACGCTATCAAAACTGCCTCAACTATCCTCACCGTGTATATTACGCTGTTTTTCAGCGGAGGAATTTTTATCAGTGCCTATGAGAACCTGGCACTGTCATCCTGCTTATACGAAACAGCATCAGCATTGGGAACAGTCGGACTGACGTTGGGAATTACACCGCAGCTGCATGTACCCTCACAACTGATACTGATTTTACTTATGTATCTTGGCAGAGTAGGCAGCCTTACGCTCATGTACGCAGCATTATCCGGCAAAAAAGCAGTTAACTCAAAACTGCCGCTGGAAAAAATCACTATTGGCTAAACAAAAGGAGTGGATATCCTATGAAAAATATTTTACTGATCGGAGCAGGTCATTTTGGACGACATATCGCTATGCAGCTTTCACAATTAGGGCATCAGGTCATGGCAGTTGATACTGATGAGGAAAGAATCAATGATGTACTCCCATTTGTCACCAAAGCACAAATCGGTGACAGCACCAATGCAGAGTTTTTACGTGCTCTCGGCATCAGGAATTTTGACGTTTGCTTCGTAACTATCAGCGGTAATTTTCAAAACTCGCTGGAAACTACTTCTCTTTTAAAAGAACTGGGAGCAAAATGTGTAGTATCTCGTGCTGAACGCGATGTCCAGGCAAAGTTTCTGCTTCGTAACGGTGCAGACAATGTAGTCTATCCTGAAAAGCAGATGGCTATATGGGCAGCCAAACGCTACACCGCAGACCATATTTTCGATTATATAGAGATTGACAAGCAGCACGCTATTTTTGAAGTAGAGGTGCCCAAAGCATGGGTTGGTAAAAGCATCGGTATGTTGGATGTCCGCAAAAAGTTTGGCATTAATATTCTTGGCATAAAGCACTTGGGAAAAACTGACGTCTCAATTACGCCCGATACCATATTATCCGACGATATAACAATGCTGGCATTGGGCGAGTATAACGCACTGCAAAAGTGTTTCCGGATATGAATAATATGGCTTAAACGCAGAATATTTAAGGCAGCAAAAAGGCTGACGCCTTGCGTAAATGCACAGCGTCAGCCTTTTTATATTCTCATCAACTCTTTTATTTCAATAATTCCTTAATTTTTTCCAAGCTTTCCGCAAAATATACTCCCTGCTGCTTTTCTGCAGAAGAGAAGCCTTTAAGAATCATCTCCTGCAGAAAGTGCTTGATATTATCATAGTAACCATCAAGATTATAATAAATGCACGGCGCCTGCAGCTGTCCCAGTGAAATCTTAGACATAATCTCGCTGACCTCCTCCAGCGTTCCCACGCCTCCGGGAAAGGCAATAAAGGCATCGCCAAGCTCAATCATCTTCGTCTTGCGCTCTGCCATATCTTTGGTAACTATCAGCTGCGTCAGTCCCTCATATTGATATTCCTCATCTACAAAAAACTGCGGCTCCACGCCGATAACCTTACCGCCTGCCTGCAAAACGCTTTGCGCCAGCTCTCCCATCAGGCCTGTCTTTGAACCGCCATAAATCAACGTATTACCGCTCGTACCAATCCAGGTGCCAAGCTCTTTAACCGCAGCCTCAAATTTAGGATCATTGCCTGTTGACGAGGCAAGATATACTGTTATATTCATGTTAAGACCTCCGAGTATTGTTTAATCTAGTCTACCACCATAAAAATACCCGTGCAAGCGATATGGAATATTTTTTCTATATAACTTAATGCAGGATAAGGATGCTTGTTCATACCCTTCATATTAAAAAGCTGATACCCGGCAAGTCTTGCGACCTGCCGCAGTATCAGCTTTTTAATATGTATCCGTAAATTCAATTTTCTATGGTTATCAGCAGGATTTTTTCTCAGATACAAGTATATTATAAGCCATGAGTACGTCAGAATCTGTCTATCTGCAAAAGAAGATATTAGGCATGCCAGATAAACTGTTTAACTAAAGAAAGATTACTGTGAAATGCAGCATTCTGATATACCGAAATTGTTCTCTACCCTAACGCAACATCCAGCACCATCATCACACTAAATCCCACAGCAAAGAAAATCGTACCGATATTAGAATGCTCTCCCTGCGACATTTCAGGAATCAGCTCCTCTACAACAACATAAAGCATCGCACCGGCAGCAAAGCTCAAAAGATACGGCAGGACCGGTATTACAAGCTGAGCAGCAAGTATCGTCAGCACCGCTCCGATTGGTTCCACAACACCGGAAAGCACACCGCCCCAAAACGCTCTGTTCTTAGTCTCTCCCTCTGCGCGAAGCGGCATAGAAATAATCGCACCCTCCGGAAAGTTTTGAATAGCAATACCGATGGACAAGGCAAGCGCCCCTGCTGCCGTAATTGGCGTATTCCCCGCCAGAAAGCCGGCATATATTACACCGACTGCCATTCCCTCAGGTATGTTGTGCAGCGTTACAGCCAAAACCATCATCGCAGTACGGCTCAAATTGCTCTTGGGGCCCTCAGTCTGCTCACTTCCCACATGCAGATGGGGAATCAAGTGGTCAAGCAGGAGCAAAAACAATATACCAATCCAAAAGCCGATAAACGCAGGGAGAAAGGACAGCCTTCCCATGCTTTCGGATTGCTCGATAGCAGGAATCAGCAGGCTCCAGATAGACGCTGCAACCATAACACCCGCAGCAAAGCCCGCAAGCGAGCGCTGCACCATATCGCTAAGCGATTTTTTCATAAAGAACACACACGCCGAACCGAGTGTTGTTCCGATAAATGGAATAAGAATTCCCATGAAAGTCTCCATTACTTCACCATCCTTGTATAAAAATTTTGTTTCTTGTCAACTTAATTATACTACAACGGTAGGAATTATGATAGCTGAAACGAAAATTTCTTTGTGGTTATATCACCTGCTTTTATGCGGCGGAGTTAATACTGCATGTGAAATCAGCAACAGCAACAAACTGCAGGAAGCATATTCGAACTAAAGGACTTAATCAATCCCCCTCATACCAAGCAACAAGAAATCAACGCGCACCTTTTTTTCCACGATTAACTCGCGCAGATATGTTATACTTTATTCATCGGTTGAACACCGACACGCTCCTTGAAAACTGTTTTGACAAATATATCGTATAACTCGGTGCACTAAAGGGTTGTCAACCCCTCCGAGAATACCGGAAGCTGTGACCAGGCTGCCTGCGGGATACTGTGGCAGTGAGGTTTCTGTTGCTCCGCGAGGACTGATGGAGAAGCCCAAAAGGCAACACAGAACGGTATGTGCGGATCTTGGTGCCGATTAAAGCACAAAGGATTCTGGCAGCGACAATAGACGCTAGCTCGAAAGGCTAGAAAAATCCGTGAAACCTGCAACAGGGATGCTGCAGCGAACTTAGCGGAAACTCCGAATCAAGCTGTTGGTAGTGAAGCGGAGAAATCCGTGTATAACAGAATTCTGAGGTAAAAGTAGCTCAATACCAGAGTGTTGCTAATTCTCGAAACTAGCTGGCTCAATTATCTGAAAGATGGGTGAAATTTGTGGGTAGCCATTCCCGCGGCAGGCAAAAGGGGCAGGAAGCTCAGGGTCGCTCCCGAAGGCTCAGACCTGTCTTCTGCGTGGCTGAAGAATTCGGAAACCGTAGATTACGTAAGGCGAAGGTCTATATGATATATTTGTCAAAGCGGTTTGTCAAGTGGGCATAACAAAAGGCAGCTATCAGCAAACTTCATGCATGTGTAATAGCTGCTTTTTTGTTAGCACGAAAAACTTTAAACAGATTATCATTATACAATGAGCATTTAAATTTAAACACAAAAAAACTGATTGACTTCTGCAAGTTCAATCAGCATTTTCATTCTATATATTGTTCCAACATAATTTATGTTGGTGCCGCGGAACCGTGACGGTATGAGCGTATATACTTTTACTATTGCTATAAATTTGGCAGCTTAATTACTATACTAAAAGGCAGGATTCGCTCCTGCCTTTTCTGTTTCCCTTGTTAATTTTTTATCGCTACATACAATGCACACCCAGCAATAACGTAAGCTATATTACGCTGTCTTTTAATTTGTTTTCGCTTTAGGTTGAACTCTTTTTCTAACTGAGCCAAGGATTGATTCGCATTCTGCAATAAGCTCTCCTGCTCTTTCGTTTTGACTTTCAGCGTCAGACAGACGTTGTTCAGCTCTTTCAGTTGATTCTGCAACGTCAGCAGTTTGCTGTTGGATGCTCTCAACTCTTCCCTCGACTGCTGTAACGCCGTCTGTGATTGAATGTTGATTTTTTTCAGCTCTGCCAAATTGCTCTTTAACTTGCTGTACTGATACTCCGTCATCACGTACTCCGTTACTTCGTCCGTTTTCTGTGGTGAGCCAGCCTGCACGGTTAGTGACATAGACACCACCAGCAATAAGCAACCCAGCGGCAAAAGCAAGGATGATTTTTGTATTCCAAATTTTTTCATGTCTCATCTTAACCTCATAGCAAAAATCACCTATAACCATTTCGAAACAGTTTGTAGGTGATTTTTTTGCAAAACGCGTATTAAATTACGTCTCTCGTAGTATTGGATATTCAAGATATAACTAAATTAAAGTCCGAAGTAATGATGCAATGCACCAAGCGTAAAACCTATGATAAGGCCGGCTAAAAACTTCTTGTCGGTTACAAATGCTTGCAGCTCTTCCATCATACCACCTCCTATCATTATAAACTGTGTCCCCGGCTGTTACGCAAAATTTACCAGAAAATGCTACGCGTATAGGAGAGGGAATAACTAAAGCCTCTTGCACGGTGACTATATTTAAAGCATGAGCTTTAAATTCTTTCCAGCGCCTCTGCGCACTCTCTTTCAAAACGGATATACAGCCCTTTTCTTAAAGCAGGACTGCCATTAGTCCATGCCGGAGTGCTGCAAACTTTCAGGTAGATTGCCTTGATCATATCAGCATCAAAGCTGCTGTCATCAACATAGCTGAGGTTAGGATATCCCAGCTTCTCGCAGGCTTCCGCGAACATCTCCCCAATGTTGCCAGCGCCATATTGTACAGCGCGGCTCCAAACGACATCCTTCATAACCTCATGATGTTTTTCAATGTTGTAGTTGTTAAACTTGAGAGCAGCTACGGCCGGCTTATAATAGGCATCACAGATATAGTCATGCTGACTTTTTTCAAAATCGGCTTTATTATTACTATAGGCAAGCCAGCGCCATGCCTCATCAAAAGCAAGACTAGCAACCGGATGCTCTGCTAAATTCTCTGTAAACCAATAGCCATTTCTACGCAGCCATCTGATGTAGTCATCAACAACTCCCATGTTGCTAGACAGCTGATACATGCCGTAGGATTTTCCTCCAGCGTCACCGTAGCCATTGCTGATGCAGCCAGCATCACCATTAGACTCATAGCGTTTAGATAAATCTCCAATCATGGTTAATCTTCCTTTCTGATGCAGCGATTGGACGCCTTCTTGTATACGTCTTCGTACATTTCTTGTTTGTCGCCGTTGTAGGTATATTCAGCGTAAATGCCATCGCCACTGATAGTAGTCGACAGCAGTGCCTTGTAGTTCTGCAGCGTTTTGCACGCCCAAACCACAAACACATTCTCAAGCGTAATTTGCTCTTTGCTATTATGGTTGTACCATTCAACTAATTTGTTTTTGCATACGGATTCAAAGTGCGCCATGCCAGTAATAATCATCTAAACGCCCTCCAATCATTTGCCAACATATCGGACTGACTCGCAAGCCAGCCAATTTGTACGCCTCTTGTTCCAACGAACGCTAGCGCCTGATTGCCAATATCCTGGTGCTCTACATTAATAATCTCACCAGCAGCATTTTTATAACTCAAGCATGTTGCCAGCTCTACATATTGCTCCTTGCCGTTCCAGCCTTTTCTTTGGATTTTGTAGCCATCTTTTACAAGCAGAATGGCCGCCCCGAAGCTGATATCGTTAGCTTCCGCTATTACCTTACGCATTGTCTTTATTCCTCCTTTGTCACCTTAAACATTTTTGTTTCAATAGCCTTGTTGCCAAGTTGTACCAACAGCAGCGCTACCATACCAAGCGTGAAGGCCTCGTAGTTACCCCAGGTTCTGGCGAACGCTGCCAGCCAAATCGATATACCACACCAAACGATAAAGCTTACAACGGCGCATACCCTGCCCACACTGTAGGCGTTATCGTCTTTTTTTATCATGTTCAAGAACTTACGCATTATCTTCACCTCTCATTCTTTTATCTTTTGGCGGATAGTTCTGTAGCTCATTGAGTTGCTGCATAAGATTATCAATCACGCCATTGTTGCCAAGAGCCTCATAACTTTTGTAACAAGCATTTATGCTTTCTTTTGCATAAATCGGAACCCACCCTTTTTCACAGACATAATGATTGTACGCTTGAATAATACGGTCCCGAAGAAGAGCTTGTACGCCAGCTTTTAAAGCATCGTTTTCTTTTTTCTTAGCGCGATACATCGTGATTAGCAACGTAATTACGCCACCAGATACAACGTTGATCACGGAACTCAACGCCGCATCTAAAGATTGTTCTATCATCTGCTACACCCCTATAATTAAACTTTAAATATCACGGCTTCTACATCTGCTGCCGTAGTTGCTGCCTCAACTTTTTCTTTTGCTACACGATATGCAGTATGCAGTTTATTTGAGCGCACTGCTACGGCAGCAATAATCATCTTTAAATCGTTGGCCGTTACTGGCGTGTCGGCATTGTCTGCCGTAGTCCACTCTATTGTAGCTCCTTCGCCTTGCAGTTCCAACGCAATAATAGCTGCATTGATTCTATCTCTTGCTTTCTCGTCATAATCAAAAGAGTAACCTTGATAGATAATAGGCTCAACCTCTGCTTCATCACGTTGCATCTTTAAAGTTTCGATTTTGCGTTCTTTGAGATACTCAATCGGCTCTTCCTCGTGTGTCACTTCGACCCCTAAGTCTTTAAGGGCATCTTCAGAGATAGACAGGGGGATAAAGATACCTTCTTTACCTAAGGCTTCGGAAAGAGGATAGGTGTGAGTATATGTTTTGTCTTTGTATTTATATTTTGTCTGCATTTTGTTCCTCCTTTGCTTAATAATCTTCAACTGTAGGTTTCATGTCATTTATTGCTTTGCCCCATGAAAAAGTCACACCACTTGTATCATAGCAATTAAACAGCAATCTATAAGTTTTATTGGGTGTTACACCTACAATGGAATCAATATCTGCGGCATCGTCGACTTCACCCTCAGAGGTAGTATAAAACCAACCCTCACCCCAAACTTTATTGGTTGATGTATTCTTTATGTTAGCATAGTTGGATAAATCGGGGTCACCATCACCCCCATCAATAGACGATGTTACTTTGATTCTCTTAATCCCCGGTGGAACAGTAAAAGAAATTGTTTTATTATTTGCGTCATTCCAAGTCCAATACTTGCTACCATCTTCAACCTTTACTCCACCATTCTTCATCATCATTCTATTAAGTCCCATTATGTACCACCTTCTAACTTAGATGCTTGCACAATACTAGTCACATTACCATCAGCACCTTTCATCATCAAAATGTTCAACAACAGACCTGCACTTGTAATAGCTACATCAGACGCAGAACCTATGTATTTAAGCGTTCCTGCATCAGTAATACTCAGTGGGTAGTCAGCAGAGGACTCAATATACGCAGTAAACACAGTAGAATTTCTAACTTCTAAACTAGCCACAATTTTTAAAAGGCTAAGGGTAAATGCCCCTGTTGCTATATAGTGCATTATGGGCATTTGAGGCGTATTACTTGAACCGCTCACCACAGGAGAAAGGTATCTTTCAGCTCCCAATAGCACTTGCTTAAAGCTTTGTTGTGCACTCCATGTGTTAGCAGTATTCTTTTTAGCATAATCATCAAGTGACTGATGTTGTGTCAGATAACCAGCATCATTCTCCAAAGCAGATACTTTAGTAGGAAGGTTGCTGCTGATTATATCAAGGTTAGTTTTGATTTTAGTAAAAAGAGCGTCCATATTCGTTTTTACAACTTTATTCTGCACAGGGTTCGTAGATGTATCAGACAGTTCAGCATCAACAGTAACGCCACCATCAGCACCATCTTTACCTCTAGGCAACGTAAAATTCAAAACAACATTACTAGCAGTACCGCTATTGGTAACACTTGCATTACTACCTGCTGCACCTGTTTTCACAGTGCCAATCGTGATAGACGCAGCAGTACCTGTATCACCTTTTGCACCCTTGATATTCACATTTTTGGGGTTAGTCAATCCAGCTTTATTTGTCCAACTTAAAACACCCTCAGAGGACACACTAGGAATGAATACATTGACGTTTTCACTATAATTCTTAGCATTGTCCATGTAGGTTTTTGCATTGTCCTTGTAGGTCTTTGCTTCACCTGCGCTGTTTCTTGCAGCAGACGCAAAGTTACTAGCAGTAGTAGCAGCAGACTGAGCTACTTCTTTACTAGCAGTTGCATTATCAGCAGAGGTCTTAGCATTGTCCGCATAAAGAGATGCATCACTCTTAGCAGTTTCAGCTACGTCCTTGTAACCCTCTGCTAGCCTTGCACTTTCAGCAGCACTTGCAGCAGACGTACTAGCAGCCTGTGCACTGTTACCGGCTTCGCTTGCTGATGCAGCAGCACTATCTTCACTCTTCGCCGCTGCAACTGCGCTCGCATATGCACTCTGCGCTTGTGCTTTTGCCTGCGCATAGGTGTTTTCCGCTAACGGCAATACCCTTGCCGGATCCTCCGTTAAAACAATGCTCTTGCCATCATCGGCAATTCTAAACGATTTGCCGGGCTCAAATGGCACTTCATTGACAAAAGCATCACCATCTATATCCACACTCATGATAATACTGCGGTTAAGCTTTTCAGCTATCTGCTGCATAGCCATTACGTTTTCATCAAACGCCAGCTCCACATCTTCCGCGAAGTACGGCCCGTTGTTTACAAGGTTCATCATCTGCTGCAGCGGCAACTCGCGCATGATAACCAGTTTTTTGCCTTCCGGCAGCGCTGTTCCACTACTAGGATATGTTATCTGCCTTGCATCCATGTCCAGCTGATAATCGCTTGTGGCCAGCGCCGTGCCATCATCCTGCATCAGATATACCTTAATATATTCCGGATGCTTTGCAGGACACTCAAAGGTAAACGGAAATGTCCTTGTTGAGCCGTTACCAACATATATGTTTTTAGTAACGTCTTTCTGTACTGTCATGTTCTGCTCCTTTCCATAAAGCAAAAGCCCCGGCATCTGCCAGGGCTTTTACATACTTATTGACAATAATATTTTACCACGGCTTTCAGGCCGTTTTGTAAAGTACAAAATGACTATTTTTGATTTTTCTTGAGTTTTTTGTCAAAGATCAATGCGCGCAGATAATCCGCAACGCTTTCATCGAAGCCGCTTTCCAGATACTGCAGCGCTGTTGTAAAGCTATCTATTAACGTACTGGGCGCTCCGGTAACCTGGCTTGTCAGCTTGCCCATCTCCCGCAGCGTATCGCTAATAGTTTTCTTGTCACTGACAGCGCTTTGGATAACTCTGTTTGTCTGTTCAATGGTATTTTGGATAGGAATTTTTGGAGCGAATTGATGCTCGTCAAATACCTTGACCATCAGGTAAGGTACAGCATCACGCAGCACCGGTATGCCACCGACAATGCCTGTAAGAGATTCCTGCCCTATGCTCTTGATAAGCTTTTCAATCTTCCAGTCATCATCGTCACCGCTTGCGCCAGCACGCAGCAGCGCCGAAATAACCGCCGGCAGCAGTACCCACATCAGCAGCGCATCGCCGGCATGAGCTACAGCTTTCATCAGAGCCATGCTTTTATTCTTTGCACTTGCTGCTACGGCCTTCTTGTACCCTGCCTTTGCTTCCCATAATTTATAATTGAGCGCATTATAGACTGTAGAGTTATAGCTGTAGTACATAGTGAGCTGCTTCATCAGCTCGCTGCCCTTACGTTGGATGGCAGCTTTATCTACCGTACGGCCAGAGCCGAAGCACCAGCGTACTGCAGCATCGCCGGCATTTACGCCTGCTTCCCTCGCCTGCTGCGGCGAGCGTCCGGCATCAACCTCTGCATTGTAGGTCTTTTCATATTCATGCTGCCAAAGCGGCAGTGCCAACATCAGATCTGTCCAGGTTATCATTTTGAAAGCATTGTTTTTTATGGCCTCGCCAGCCTTACCAATGCCCGGAATACCATCCAGGATATTAGGCCCTTTCAGCGCATCATGGATACTGGCATCCATGGTTTCCGCACGTTCCGCCATAAAGACAGAGCGTTGGAAAACGAAATCCGTATACTGACGTGGAGCACTGTAAAACTTCTTGAGCGAGTGCAGCAGCTCAACAGCGCCCATATAATGAGCTACGCTTGGAGCGTTGGCGATATTCAGCAGCGCCGTTGTTACCCTGAAGCCCATTGTTCCCATCGTCTGAGCATTGCGCAGCTTGGCCATACCTTTTTCGTATGCCGTCCTCGGTATCGGTTCTTCCACCCAACAATCGCTGGTCCACTTTTTCAGATTCTTATAAGCGTTCTGGCCAAGGTAATTATAGACAAGGTTTTTAAAATTCTCGTTGAGTACGATACGGCGCACGTCGCGTACCGGTTCGCGGAATGCCACCAGATGAATAACATCAGTAATACTGCCGCTGATAACTTCAAACCTCAGGTCCAGCCTGCGCTCAACCTTATGCTGAGTACGTTCTTTCAAGAAGCCTTTGCCCATAGACATTGCAATGTTGCTCATAGCAGATTGCTGTGCAGCGTCAGCCTGCTCCTGTGTACGCAAATCCCGCAAGTCATACTTGATAGGGAAGTAACCGCCATCTAAGGTATAGATTTTTCGGTCCTGCCCGACAACAACAAAGCCTTTGGCTTCTTGCTTCTGCAGCACGGCACCGGTCATGCGTGCTTCAATCTCTCTTATCTGCCCCCAATGGATATCGTAGAGCTTCCAGATACTGTTGACGAGGTTCCAGTCGCGCTCATCCAGATACTGCAGCACATTTTTAACCTGCGCTACGTTGACGTGATAGCCGTCCAGAACGCGCTGCTGGTTCGTTTCAGTGCCCCAGTTGAGTGCAATCATAATCGCCTGTTCCTTGGTAATCTTCGACGAGCCAAAAGCATAGAGTCGTTTGTTACGCATATCTGCCAGTTCCTCGGGAGAGTAAGCATCAAACAGTCCTTTTAATTTGTTCTGCATATTTACGGCCATCTTCAGCTCTTTATCTGCAGCTTCCTTCAGCGGGTCATAGATATACCGCAGCGCCACATCGCCCATCTTCTTCAGCTCTACCTCCGGCTTGATCAGCACTCTGTCAACCTGGTCGATATAGTTTGCAGCATCATCCTGCCATCTGTTTTTATTGGCACCGGTCGGGTCAGTGTTGGCGCGCTCCACCATACGCTGACGCACCTGTCCTTCGATTTCTGCAACAGCTTCGTCAACCGTAAGCACCCTGCCGTCCTTTGTCTTAATGGTAGCCAGCTTCATGTTATCCATACCGCGCTTATAGATGATATGCATAACCTGTGCCACCAAATCAACCTGCATATTGCTCAAATCCTTATGCCCTGCTTTACGTTTATTGCTGTTCATCGCCGCCTGCAGGAACCATTCAGGCAGATTGGTCTGCCCATCCGGCCCGAAGAACGGTGACTCCAGCATCAGTCCGCCTTCTTCCCTTGTAGCATCTGCTTTCATCAGCACTTCCATGATGCCCTCATAATGCGGCGGTACCGGTGCGTCGGCATCAGAAAAGCCAAAGACATACATAAGGTGATTATATGCATAGCGTTCATCTGCAGATATATTCTTCGCTTTACTGATAGTCTGCTGCTTGCGCTTCAGGCCATCTTCAATCTTCTTTATCTGCTTGGCATTGCGGACAGCTCTGTCAGCAAACATGTCATAGATCAGCTGAGCCTGTTTGTATTTGACGGCCTTATCCCAGTTGCCTTTGATAAGGGACTGCTCAGAATTGTACTGCGCCTGCGCCGATTTTCTGCGCCACATCTGGTAGTTATTGGCGTCCTCAATAGGCATAACCTCCAGCTTCATCTCGACGAATTGCACATAGTCCTTGTAATGACGAAGCGCTGCATCACGCAGCCCACGCACGTTAGCAAGCAGCTCACGCTTATCCTGCTTCAATCCCTTTGTTTCTGCAGTAAGCTCTTCTATCTGCTTGCTCTGCCTGGTCATCTTGTCTACCGTCTTAATGACACCTTTTTCTGCAGCATCATTCTTGTCTTCGGCCTCTATTCTGGTAGTCAGGTTACGCTGCTTTTTGGCAATGCGCTCAAACGCTTCCAGCTCCATCGCCGTGGCCAGCTTACGATATCTGCTCTCCTGTACCACTTCTTCCGCACGTTCACGGAAATACTGAGCATCTATGCCGCTGTTATCTATCCCTTCCTTAAACTCTTTCATATGAGCTTTTACTGCAGCATCCAAGCTCCCGCCATACTCTTTAAGCTGCTTGACATATTCTTCCACGTTCATGCCCAGTGTTTCGCAGATAACGGATGTGCTCATGTTAGGGTTATTCTTAATATGCTCCTGGATAATAAATACCGGTTCTGCGGCCAGCTTCTCACGGTATTCTGCTTCCTCACGCTCAAACAATTCCTTTTCCTGCTGATGATAATCTTCCTTAACGTCCTTCAGCGCTATTTTGAGCACCTTTTCTTCAGCATCAGCCTTAGCGCGTTCCACCATACGGCGATATACGTCCTTCGTGCTTCCCTCCAGATAGTCCATACCACCGCTTTCGGCAAAATCATCCACGCCTTTTTTTCTCATAGCAATGTCGATTTCATCTTCACTGGCAATCATGCGGTCCATAACTGCTTTAACCTCTTTGGACGGAGCACCGCCAATCTGGCTGAATGCACGGTAAATTTTAGTCAGCCACTGTTTGAAGCGTCGGAAGATACTGCGCGTTGCTTCTGTAGGCGCTTCACCGCTCTTCAGATAGTTTTCAAAGCCGCGGGCAAAGCGTTCCTGCATCCAGAGCCGCTGCATCTGTTTCAAGGTCATTGCCTTGCCTTCGATTTCAACGGAACCTTGGGCAACTGCTGTTTTCATCTGCTCGTTTAGCTTTTTAAACTCACTCTCCATAGCAGTGCCTTTGTACTCTTTGACAAATTGTGTATCATTCCACGCTGCCCACTGTTTAATTGTGGCCACATCATCCAGCAGCTGCTTCGGAGCATTCGGTAATTCTGCCAGCGCCAGCATATCATGCAGATAAATATGAGCCATCTCATGCATAAAGGTTGACTGGTCTGCAGCTTTGAACAGAGAAATAACCTTCTCACCGGTAGTTTTAAAGGCTGTCTGGCCTTTGATTTTATAAAGGCCCTTCTGGCCTGCTTCCTGCATGAGTTTTTTGCTATCAAGCAGCTTGGTCTTGACCTCATTCAGCCACCATGGTATACTATTTGTAACAAAGGATGAACTTGTTGACCCAAGTCCCGGATAGTAACCGGGGGCACTTCGGTCAGAAGTTTCATCCTTTATTTTTTTATTTATATCAATATCATGAAGAATAATTTCTCCATTTTTTTGTAACCTTATAACGCACTTAGCAAAGTATTCAGTGTTATCAATGGATACTTTAGCTCCATATGTTCTGTATTCAGTTACATATCTCGTCATGCGCTTTTCTCTATTTATATCTGGGGTAGCAGTGTAGAGATAGATACTTCTATCTAATAATTGCTGGATATGTGGAATGACTTGCAATGCGTCAATATTAGCTGTGTGTCTCTTAATTTCTTTAAATACTGCTGTAGGAATGTTGATTTTATCTCCATACCTGTTAGTAAGATAAATTGAGTCGCCATCTTTCTTGTACAGCTCATCAAATTTCCTTCTTGCTGCTTTTCGCTGTTCCTTTACGTCAAGTCCAGTCAGCTCTGCAAATTCAAGTGTTACTGGTTTCATAGCTTCCAGTTCATTATAAGCATCAATAACTTCCTGCGCTGAACGTTGTACAGTAAGATCAGTGCCGATATGTACACTCTCACTTATGCCTGCAGCTTGGTTGTAACGCTCTATAATATCAATGCTCTTATCATCGAAGACGACGAAGCAGCGGCCATCCTTCAAGCCTTCGTAAGCTATGCCTTTAATTCCGTGCTCATTAAGCAGCTCGGACGCACCACGCCAATTATAATCCTCTTCGCCCATAGCCTTCGCCAGAGCATCGTAAATCTTGTTGCCGGAAAACATGCCCCCCAAAGTACCGGAAATATCAGCTTTTGCCTGATTGATAACCTCCTCTTTTGCAGCAGCATCTTCTGCTTTAGCACGCTCTAATTCTTCTTCTAAAGCAGCAGCCTGACTTCTGAGCTTCTGTTGTTCCTGATTACGATATTCGCCATCTGACTTTAGCTTTTCGATTTCTTCTTTGCTATATCCGTATCTTTCCAAGCTTCTTGCAAGCGTTCTATAGCCAAATGTATTAGAATTGCTCTCTAAAAGCTTACCAATGCCATCTGCTAATTTATTGAAACCATCAATCTTAAACTGAACCTTGCCAGCATTATCAAAAGCTCTTAATTTGAAATTCAGCAAATCTTCCCAGAACTTCATTGACTGCTCTTCATTCAAAGATTCAATAGCATTTTTCAAAAGCGCTTGTACATTTTTGTTCTGATTAATGAAAGTCTTCTGCTCATCTAGCAACACATTGTTTTCCGGAACTTCCACTTTCAGCAGGCGTGAAGTATTTTCGTACTTCACGTCAGCTTTTTCAATAATGTTTATCGCTTCTTCTAGTTTAGCAATATAGCTTTCTGTATTAGCCGTTCTTTTGGTTCCTGCAATTCTTTCCTTTAAGCTTTTTATTGCACTTTCCTTATTCTTATTTCCGGTCATTGCATCAAATGTATCCAGAACAAATTCTAACGGATCATTGTCAATGAGTTTCTGTCCTGCTGCTGTTGCCCAATCTCCTTCATCATTAATTTTGTACGTAACCCCATCTACAATTACTGCGCCAGCGTCAGCCCCCAGCACTTCCTTGTATGCCTCTGATATTTTTCTATCCTTAGCAAAGTACAGGCCCCAGCCATGTACCTGGTCACCAACGCCATCGCCGATTTTGCCAATATCAAACCTTTCAAAATTGTAAGGCGTGCCATGCCATGCTTTCTGGTCTAATTTCATAGAGCCTATAGCCATCTGGTCTTCTATTCTTAGCTTACCTGTATTTTCATCTATATAAGGGTCACCATACAAATCTTTGACTTTAGCCAACATTTCTGTTATACTGAACGCGGAGGAATTGTTTGTTTCTCCACTAATCCCGTCATAGGTCAGGCCGCCTTTTGCCTGCGATGACGGGATTTTGTTTTCCCTTATTTCATACAATGTAACCTCATTCAGGCTTTGAAGTATATCGAGGCTATTGCCAATAGCGTTTATAACCAATACTCTCGGTCTTTTGTTTAAAATTACCGGCATTACAAATCTATAGGTGAAGCTATCTTCAGTATCCTCTTTAAAATATTTTCCCTTGCTATGCTCAGTCGGAGCAATTTCAATCAGTATAGCTTTCCTCAACACTTCTTTAGGATTGCTAAGGGTTATATTTCTAGCACGTCTCCTTTTATTATCGCTTAATCTGTTTTGAGACCTTGCCAGAACTATATGACGTGAATAATAATCATCCTTAATTTTCGAAAAGTCAAATACTGCTCTAAGATCTTCCGTAGTTACCGGTTCGCTGGTGCTTAAAACATTTTTTATGTAATTTATGGTTTTGTCTATAGCGTCCGGGTGAATGCTATTATCACCAACAGAATCAATTAATTCATCTAAATTTATAGCCTCATATCGCTTCGATAAATCAATACCTACATTTACTGCCTGATTAAACTTCTGCTCCGCAGCTTCGCTTTCACTTCTGATAAGCCCAATACCACGCGCATAATCAAGCGCAGTATATTTAGTATGGCCAACCTGTCTATGCAGCTCAGCCATGCGGTCTGCCATTCGTGCGGCAAGGATAGCACTCATCTGTGCTGCCTGCCGCACTTCTTTGCTTTCAGCGCCTTCCAGCTTGCCACGCAGCTTACGGTATACCTCAAAGCCTTCTTCGCTCAGACCTTCAGTAATAGAGAGTTCGCCTGGATCTATTTCTTCCAGAGCAGGCGTCAGTGCATCCAATCTGCGGATAGCTTCTTCCGTTGCTTCCATAGCTGCCTTGTTATTCTCATACCATTGGTTATCTTCAGGCGTGCGATTTTCCCATCCAAAAAGTCCATACTCGTTGTGGCCGGTCCAAATCTCACGCGCCAGCTCACGCAGCTCCATCTTAGATGGCTTATGCTTATTCTCTTTATAGTAGCGCTGATACCAGGGGTCGTTATTGCTTACCTTGATGCCACGGCCACGCATCTGATTATCATATTCGGGGATTTCTACTACAGCTACGCCGTTGCCCATACCCTTTTCCAGCTCTTCGATAATCTGATTAAGCGGCTCGTCAATCTTGGCTTGCAGTGATTTTCTGATTTCCTTTACGCCTTCCTTAGGATTATCCGGAAAGCGGCGCAATACTGCCTCTGCTATCTCACGGGTTTCCGGAGTATGGAAGTTATTATCAAGGTAGGTATTCAAAGCATCTTCACGCTGGCGGTTCTCATATGCCAATATGCGGTCCATCTCGCGGCGCATCCTGCCGGCATATTCTCTGTTGCGTGCCAGGCATTCGCTGATATCGCTGAATGTAATATAGTCTTCCAGATGAGCGCCGATTTCAGTCGGCAGTAGCTTAGAGACATAATCAGCTGTACTGATTTTCAAATCTGCCTTAGTGTCGATGATGTCTTTAAGATACTGTTCGCCTATGCCTGCTGCCTTTGCTGCAGATTTCAAAAGCTCATAGCCGCCCTGCTGGTTAAGTACATACTCTGTATCTATGTTAATAGTTTCCAGCTCCGTGCCTTTGAGCTGATTATTAAGCACCTCGTTATATACTTCCGGAGCTTTTTTAAACAAAGCATTATTTTTGATATCCTCGGCAAGACTTCTCAGCATAGATATACCGTTAGCATCACGCAGGTTAGCCTTCTGCTCTTCACTTTTCAGCTGCAGCGCCGCGGATGCACGACGCATAAAAGATACCGTGCTTGCTCCATGCGCACCGGCGCCAAAGCCAATAGACGCAGGCAATGCCTGCCAGCTTGCCTCCAGGCCGCCAACAATAACGTCCTTTGCCGTATATGTCGGGATATCACCGCCAGGATTGTTTGCTGCAGCAATATCAGAAATAATTCTGTTGCTCATCTCCTGCACGCCTTCTTCCGCGCTCTCGGAGATGGCCACTGTTCCGATGTTCTTGGCACTGTCACGCAGATATGCGGCAAGCAGGCTCTGCAGTTCCGTGCTGTCTTTGGCACTGCTGATAATTTCTTTGATGCTCTGCGCACCTGCACCGCCTTTGATGACGTTCAGGATTTTGTCTGCGTTGCTGAATTCAATGCCTGTTTCCAGCGCTGCTGCTACAGCAGCATAGCTGCGTGCCTGGTTGTCTGTCAGCAGTTGCCTGCCCTGCTTATCCTTATAACCTCTGTAATCAAGGTAGTTGTTGCCGGCAATTTCGTCATACATATCCTGCGCCATACCGATACGGCTGCCGACGCTATAACCGATCTTGGCACCTGCTGCCGCGCCTGCAGCAGTACCGGCACCCAGCGTTGCACCGCCACCGACAATACCGCCGAGAAGTGCGCCGAAGCCAGCGCCGTATACGCCCATCTTCTGGCCATTAAGAGCATTACGCAGCATCATCTTGCCGCTCTGCACCGTGCCGCCGACAATAGCACTCATCGGGTCCTCAAAAAGCCCCGGCAGCTCCTTGGAATTTTTCTGTGCTTTTTCAATTTCTCCTAAACGTGCAATGTCAGCATCCGTCAGCTCTTTGCCGTTCATAGCAGCGTAGCCCATACGGCCGCGCTCACTCATCAGGTTATCAAGCTCCCAGCCGGTCTTAGCTGCTTCAATAATGCCCTGCGTCTGGCGCACGTTCTTCAAGTTATGCAGAGCAATAGCAGCGTCAGTATCACTCAGCTTGGCCAGCTCGCTCAGCTCAGGGTAGGCCTTGAACACTGCCTGCGGGTCCATAGCCTTCTGCTGATAATTATATACATTGCGTGCGTTGGCCAGATTATCAGCGTTAGCCAGGATGGCATTTTCCGGAATGTTTGTGGCCGCGCTGATTTTTTTTGCTTCCAGCAACACATCGTCTTTACTGTAAAAGTACTTTTTATAAGCGTTGGTGTTTTTTACCATGTCCACAAAGCTGTTATCGCTTGTGCTTACTGGCTTAATGCCATTAGCTGCGTTAATATCAGCCAAGTCCTTTGCTTTTTCTTCTGTAATCTTATTGTCTACAATGCCATAGTCAGGCTGAACATCACCATGAAACTTCCACGTGCTTTCACGTACCGTAGCGTATGGTGATTCCATTTGTCCCTTAAGGAAATTCAATCTAGATTCATCCATGCTGTTCGTCCTCCTTATCCGATTCTGTTTTTTAAATCTTCGCCGCTCATACTAAAGATTCTACCGTCCATCATCTCTACTTTGTAAATACCGCCGCCAATCGGGGTTATGCCATTAGATTTTATTCCAGCACGAGCTAAGTCAGCATTGCTTGCCTCTACATTGTACTCGTTTGTACCCCAAAGCAATCCAGGTTGCCTGTATGTAGCAACTGTCTGTTTTGTTAAACTATCAATGCATGCTTGGATAACTTCACTGTCTGATGGTTGTACTCCATTTTTTGACATATAGTTTTGTATAAATTCTCTACCAGCATCTTTTGCTCCAATCCACTGCATTTGAGCGTATTCTCCTTTTAGACCAGTACTTGCTTTTACAATGCTTTCTATCTCACCCCAATTATATTTATATGCGCCAGTTCCTTTACGGAAATTATCGTATGTCGTCATCAATGAATCATATTCAGATTTACTTGGTCCATAGTTCAGAATGAAGTCAGCAAATTCTTCTTTGTCATTGAAGTAACCGCCTTCAAGAAGCTCTGTAAGCTTTTGTTTTTGTCCCATAGCTAACCCTTTGCCTGTACTAACACCGGAGCTTCCAGAGCTTGCACGTTTTCCGAAAACGTCTACGTTGCCTGCCCATGAATATGCTGTGCTTACAGCCCCACGCGCCATCGAACGCATTTTTAAATCAGTGCCGCCAAAAACATCCGCCTGTCTCAGCGCCTCTTCTATGGGTATGCCGCTTTCAAACATTCTTACAGCTTCCGAAGAGAAATTATCAAATGCCTTATCCTTGGCCATCCTTTTTCTTGTGTTTTGCACTGAGAAATAGGACTGCATTTCTTGCAGGCTTTTATTCATATCGGTCTCATCCATACCGCGGCCGCCGATATGGCTGTAGCCTACCGTATGATATCCGGCAGCATCCAGCGCCAGCTCACTCACTCCATGCTCACCGCTCTGGATAACCTTGCCGGTCTTGGCATTGTATATGCCGACATGGGTAATGCCCTTATAGGCCTTGGTGTCAGAATGTACATCATCCGGGTTGTCGCTCGTAGCGTACTTGCTGCCATCTACCTGCCAATAGACAATATCTCCGTCCCTTAATTGTTTACGGTCATTAAACGTCAGCCCTTTCCGTTCTGCGTTAAGGTAGGTACCGTCAGCCAAGCTGCTGGTAATGTCATAATCACCGCCAGCCGTCTGAATATATTTTTTTACAAAGTTAGCGCACTGATTGCTGCCCCAAGCCTTGCCTTCCTCTCCCTGTGCAAATGCCAAACCTTTGGCGATATCTGCCGTACCACTATTTAATTGCTTATATTCAGCCGCAGCTTTCTCAAAGTCCCCATCGTATTTGTCATAAAGTCCGCTGAATGACTTTATTTGTTCATTGCTTTTCTCCCTTGCACTGATAATCTTGTCGTATTGGATACGTTTCTGCGGGTCCATAAGATAACCGTAGGCCTGCAGTATCTCGCCGCCACGCGTCCAGCCTTCGCTGCTGTCTGAATTGATAGCTGCCTGCGCTGCCGTCTCTGCTACCGCAGCCTTCCATTTGTTGCTTGCTTCAGTAATCTTTTCCTGGCCATAGTTGGCGTACCTTGCTGCAGTCATAAAATCGCCGCGGCGCATAACAGCGTCCAGATCGTCATTGTTATGCCAGTTTACTGCTACGTCCTTCAAAGCTAATTTGTATTGATTGTTAAGCTGCGTATCCTGGTACTTCTCCATCTCCCCCATGGTATAACGTTCCATCTGCGCACGCTGGCCGGTCCAGTCACGCTCAATGGTATTGTAAAAGGCCTTGCTTCCCAGAACGCCACGCAGCGTCGACGGTCCTTTTTGCATAATGCCATTGATAATCTTCTTGCGCCCTTCCTCGTACTTGGTAAGGTTATCCCTGGCATTTTCTTCCTTGTTCTGCAGCAGCTCATTCTGCAGCCTGCTCATCTGCATATTGTAATCATTATTGGCCTTCATCACGTCGGCAATGGCTATCTGCTCATAGAGCTTCTGCCCTCCCTCGACCATCGTATTGGTAAGATTTGCATTTGCCCTTGCCAGCGCCATCTGCCCGCCCATATCAGGATGCACACCGCTCGTCTGGCTTGCAGGCGTACCGAGCTTTGCCTGGTTCTCGTAAACATCAATTACTGCCATATTCTGCTCCTTTCCTATATACGCAAAAAGCACCCAAGGCTTAGCCTCAGATGCTTTCTACGTTGCTAATTTTTTAGAGTATGATGAAAATGGGAGAATGGCTTCCCTTCCGCACTATCATTTTAACACACATACTTTGCCGATTTGTAAAGTACAAAATGACATTTTTACCATTTTGCTTTTGCCCAGCCATCATTACTGTAGCTTGAGATGCCACCACCGGTATGAGCAGGCAGTCCTTTCATTTCTGTGTAGCCCGGTACACTGTAGTTTTGCAGGCCTACGCTTTTAGCGGCTGAGCTTTTCAATGCTCCCATGCTTTTGGCCGTATAAAGATTAGACGCTACGCTCAGCCCTGCCTGCAGCATGCTGTTCATCATAGCGCGCTTGCCTGCCTTACGGTAGGCTCTGGCGCTCGACGCATAGGCATCTCCCTGATTCAAATTGTCCGTACTCTGTTGGAAGATGTTATCTACCTGCTGACGCGCATTGTATCTCTCAAAGGCAAGCTCCTGCTCCTGGTTAAACTGGCTGTCTGCCATCGCCGCCAGTGCACTGCCGCTTGCCGTGATTCCGGCCGCGCCGATGTTGGCTCTCTGCTGCCCCTGCAGCTGCAGCAGTCTGCGGCGTTTGTTTTCCTCGTTGATTTCATTGTTCTGCGCCTGCTTCTCGGCCTGCTCCTGCAGCTTCTGCGCATTGTTATAGGCGATATCAGCATTTGCCTGCGCCTGCTCCGCCTGTGCGTTGGCCTGCTGACGTGCTGCACGTCCCTGCAGATAACCGCCCAAGAGAGTTGCACCAATCATTACTCCTACGCCCATGCTATCCCTCCTTTAAAATTCTTTCGTCAAAATAAAATTCCCTGTGCGGCAGATTATAGATTCCGCATTGCACCGGTTCCGATATCTCAGCGCCAAGCCATCTGAGCCAGCGCAGGATTTCTGCGTTCCCAGCATCAACCTTATTGGACATAGGCCCATAGGCCGCCACAATCGCCCTCAGAAAGCGTTTGGTATATCGCCCTACTACTAGCCTATGCTTCAATGTTTCGTCGGTCATGAGCAGCCAGACGCATTTTACGAAGCATATTGCAGCAGGGCTTCTTACTCCATAGATAGCTACAGGCACCCCGTCAATATAAAAGCAGCCAATCAGTTCGCTGTATCTGACGCTTCTTTTTAAAACATCCAGCTCATGCCCAGCACCATACAGCGCCGCCAGTTCCTGCCTGTTGTCCTGCCGCAGATGCGCAGCCACGTATTCAATATCTCTATTAGACGGACGAGAAAAAGTATATTCCGCCATATTATCCTCCCGGCACAATCTCCGGCACAATCTCCGGCACAATGGCCAATACCGTCATCGGCAGCGGCGCATCCTGCTTAATGATAAGCTGCTGCGTTTCGTCCCAGCCTGCAGCAGGCAGGACGATTTTTTTCTTACCGGTGAAAAGTTTTGTAGGTTGGCCGTATGCTTCGGTATCGCGCCATTTGATTTCATCAAGCTTTCCCTCCCTCAGACCATACAGTCCGCCACGCGTGTTTTTAAAGAGAACAGCAAGATTGCCTATACGCTTCTTGCGGCTGATGGAGTTGCCGTCCTGCATCTGGAATTCTATCGGCAGTGTCTTTATGACTGCATCAATAGGCAGTCCTATATGCACAACACTGTAGCCATGCTTTTCGCTCAGCGTAACCTTACCACCTTCCACCTTCTGCTGCGGCAGTGCGTTTCCGTCAGCCAGTATGGCCACGGTTTCACCATCCAGCCACGTCAGGCCTGTTACCTCTTTTATATCGCTGCCACGTATGGTTATGCCGTCATCAACATAAATCTGTTCTTCCAGCACATCGTTATCGTTCCTCTTTTCCAGCATAACGTTCTCGTATTGGCCGTTACGTTCTATGACAGCGTAAAGCTCGTCACATTCTCCGCCAGGGATGCAGCAGACATTAACAAAGCGCGCATTCTTAATGCTATGCTTATGCCATGCGTAGATATCCTGCTCCTTGATATAGGTCAGTCCCAAGAGCAGGCCATCGTCACGGACAAACCATATGATGCTGTCAGGAGTCTGCTGGTAGGTCATAGCTACTACTTTATGGCCATCGAAAAGATGAGAGCATAGGAGGTTGAGGTCATCACCGGTGTATTTATCAGCCTCATAGCTGTATGCCAGGTCACGGATGATGTTGCCCTGCTGCTGCGCAAAGACAATTCTGCTGCCTACAGTTACCGGTAATACGTCAGATATGCCGCGGTATTCCTGCGCCTGACTTAAGGTATTGCTAGGCGTGAGCGCTTTGCCTTGGCCACCGCTTACCTTATATTCACCGCCGCTTGTCAGCAGAATCAATTCTCCAAAGGCTACCATTGCTTTGATACCGTTCATCTGTCCGCCGTTTAGAGTAGCCGTTACTGCATCATCGTCTACCACCGGTGTCGAGGTACCGAAATTATAATAATCTCCTACCTTACTGCTCCAGAACGTCTGCGGATATCTTGTGCTGCCGGCAAATACCAGGCGGTCCTCAAAAAAGCCTGCTGCACTCGGATAGCCCTTGCTCCTGCTCCACGGAGAAAAAGCCCAGATCTGCGTAGCGTCTGTACTGCCAATCGTACGCAGCACCTTGCCTTTAACCTTTTTGCCGCTGATGTACTCGGTGATTTTTATAATACCGCTATAATCATTGCCGAAGCTCTGCAAAGTGACGTAACCGGTCTGCTTTTCGTTCTCGCCGCTCCAGATAGTAGTATCAAATTCCGTTGAGGTTACCCTGTACCTGACGATGTACTCTTCTTCGTTCTTTTCGGTAAAGTTGTAGTTCTGGCTGTGATTGCCGTCCTGCGTTCTTACAAGCTCCCACATAGAGCTGTTCTCGTTATATTTTTCCAGCGAAAAGTTTCCCTTCCAGAAGCCGAAGCTCTCTACATAGACGCTAGAGCCCGGCAGGCAGCTTACCAACAGAGCATCTGTTGCATCGGGCACACCTTTTTTGTATTCGCTTTTTTTATAATGAGTCAGTTCAATAAGACTGCCAATGTTGTCTTTCTCAAAGGTATCCTTATCCGCTGTTAATGTGACTTCACCTTCGGTTGCACTAGCAGTTATCTTCGCCGCCTTGCTGCCATAACGAAAGCGGATATTGCAATACCCATCACCGCCGCTTTTGCCGTTGATGTTGGCAGCATCTGTTCCCTTTATGCCACCGGCAGCACCACCGCTGTAGCTCGCTCCTTTGCTGCCTGGTGTAATTCTTGAACGGTAAGAAACGCTACCACCTGTTCCTCCTTCTCCGCCTTTAACAGTTCTGCCAAACGCAATAGTATTGCCACCGGCCCCGCCATTCTCTCCTTTGATGCTCTGGTATTTTCCAAGCGACGCCTTCTGTTTACCGTTTCCGCCTGTGCCGCCAGCTCCAACCTCAAGCTTGTGCTTTTGCCCAGGCTGAACATTAGTCGAAAAGCGAATGTATTCACCTGTGCCGCCGTCGCCTCCGGGAGCCGTGTATGTTCCTGCGATGGCAGCTCCACCACCACCTCCGCCAGCGCCAGCCAATTCCACTGAAATATTAGTTACAGTATCTGGAAACGTCAGCTCGTAGGTTCCAGGACCATAACGGTATAATTGCATTACCTGCTCATCCTCCGTTGCAGTACTGCCATTGCTGTCCTCAAACGGACCGCCTGTTATAGGCATCTGTTCCCAGCGCCAGTCATATGTACTGTAGCGCGTAAGCGTCATAGGGTAATGGTCAGGATGCACGATAAAAAGCACGTCAGCACTCTGCGTGTATTTTATTTTGCAGATGCCCTGCAGGTCGGCTGGATTAAGATTGTTGGTTATCGTATAAGGCTCTCCGTTATCCTCTACAATATATTGGCCGTTGTACAGAAAACGGCAATGCCCTGCAGTGACTTCTATGATATAGGTTTCATTGGCGTTATACAGAAAGGGGATATAGAAGGCACGCTTACCTCCATAGGTTACGCCAATATGCCGGAAGCCGTTGCGGTTACGCACGCCACCATAACGCTGCACCGTAAAGTTTTTCAACGTGGCGGCGCCGCTATCATATTTGTTGATATCGACGCGGCCGTACATGCTGTCCGACAATTCACCGCCGGCAAAGCTGGGCTTCAGTTGATACAGTCCCATTGTCAGCCCTCCCATCTGGCGTTGACCAGTCTATCCTGTACGGCTTCTTCCTGATTATCTTCTGCAGCATCTTCGCCAGCAGCTTCCGTAAAGTAAGCATTGTAGGCCTGGATAGCATTTGTCGCAAGGTTCATATTACCGGTCAAAGCGAACGCCATCTCCGCCGCCAGCTTCCAGCTGAAGGCTTCAATGAATTGGCTGTCGAAGGTTTCACTGTCCTTTACGTCTGCAGTATATTCCACATAGGCGTTAGAGATATTACTGTATATCTTGCGTCCGCCGTTACCGTTCATAATGCGGAAGTAATTATCTTTAGGCAGGCCAACAAAGCTGTCATTGTACATAAGGCGTATGGCCAGAGCATCAGAAGGATATTGATAGACGTATTTATAATCAGGTGCCGTTTCATTAAGCAGCGCCAGCTGCACACGTTTCGTTGCGAACGTCCAAGGAAAGCGGCGCAATACATTCTGACGGGTAAAATTAAAATAACGTGTACAGATTCTTGCAGGCTGGCTTGCCTCATCCATGCGGTTGATTTCGTCTACGCCGATACGGCCAAGCGCAAGGTTGCAGATTTCAATGTTGTTCATGGGTTCCTCCTAAAAAACAAAAGGCCGGAATAAGCTCCGGCCCGATGTTATTCTCCGCGCAGAGCGGAAATCAGTTCTTGTTTTTTTGCATTCTTCGGCGGCTCCAGGCCGTTTGCACGTGCCAGCTTCTGCAGTTGGCCGACATTCATATCTTCCAAGGAAGACGGCATGATATCCGGTTTTTCCATGCTGCCAGACGTTTCGTCCGAAGGTTCTTCATCCGAAAGCACTTCGTTGGAAGGCGTTTCATTCGTAGGTTCTTCATCCGAAAGCTCGTCAGCATTTTTATTCAGGGTCAGTCTTTCAGCTAGATTATAAAGCGGTTTAAAATGCTCCGGCACATTCTCACCCAGCTCCACAACTTCGCCCTTTTCCCAAAGTCTGCGCTGCCAATAGCAGGTGCGGATTACTTTGTATCTCATACCGGTACCTGGATATCCGGGGACAAATATGCCCAAATCTTGCCGCCTGCCGGAGCGGTAGTATCACCGGTGATTTTTACGCGGACGTAGCGGCCCTGCGGTTGGATAGACGCGAAGAATTGTGCCAGCTGGCAGGCATGCTTCTGCTGCTCGGCAGTTTTGCCGATAGTCACCACCATCTCAGTGATAGGAGCAGAGAAGTTTGCGTCAGCGCTAGTCTGCAGCTCTACGCTTTTGACGCGGCCGGCAGTTACACCCTTGGTCAATTTAACATCAACATAGAGCGGTCTCAAAGATTTGTTACGGCCGATATCAAGTACCTTGCTGGTGACAGTCGCTGCGGTATCGACATTTTCACAAAGAATAAGCTTTGCATCAATCATTACAGCCATGTCCTTACCTCCTTATTCTACCGGCACTTTAGATTCAGTGCTCAGGATAGCATCGTTGCGCAGGATGGGAGAGCCCCAGAAATGCTGGATACGCTTACCTCCAAAATCTTCCAGAGAAAGGTTAACATTGTTTTTCTTCTGTGCAATGATATTGATCATGGTCTGCACCTTACGGTTACAGAGGATAACAGTACGGCCATGGTCAGGATTTTCAATGCAGTCATATACTTCAATCAGTTTGTCGATGAAGTCAGTGCTGCTGGTATTGGTAGTATCAATGTTGGCCAGACGTGCTACATAGCGCGGGTCACGTACGCAGAGGCCTACGTCCCAGTTGTACTGAGATTCATAGCCCCAGTATTCAAGGTTGTTCTCATCTCTCACTTTAACACGTCCGTTGTCGCGATAGCTGTAACCGCCAGGCACACCTTCCGGAGTGATGCCGTAAACAGTATCAGGTGCAAAGGTCACTACCCAAAGAGAGGTCAGATTATTACCGGTACCGCCCGCGTCAACAATCTGATTGGCGTAGATTTCATCCTGCCCAGCCTTATCATAGTAAAAAGCGCCAAGGCCGGTAAAGCCTGCAGGGTTGATTTGTTCATCACCATAGAAGAAGGTAGTAGACATCTTTTGGCTCATAGCTTCCTGGTGTGCATAGTTTTCATTGAGCCGATAGGTATTGCTGTTCTTGTTGAGCTTCATCAGTCGCTCATCAATCTGTGCAATAGCCTCAACACCGCCGGTAGTAAAGCTTGCCTGGCCAGTGCTGGATTTAGTAGGCGCTACGCCACGGTTAATAATACGCCATGCAACATCCGGCAGACTGGTTCTGATAAGCGCTTTTTCAACGCTGCCGCTGTTGCAGGTTCTCATAGGGAATACTTCCCAGAGACGGTTGGTTTTGGCCTGCAGCTCTACGACCTGCGCCGCTGCTTCATTACCTGCAGAGCGATACTGCTGCGCAATATCATACATAGTTGCCAGGCCGGTGTTGTTATAAAGTCCGGTTTGTGCCATTTAATTCACTCCTTTAGTATTTGCTGTTAGGGAAGAGGATATCTTCTGCCCGAGGGGTTCCCTTGCCGCCACCGGCATGAGTATCTGCCGGTTTATCTTCACTGATAAGCTGGCCGATATTTACAAAGAGCTTGCAGACTGCAGGATGATTGATAGCACCGGTATCAATCAGCACCTGCATCGCCTCACTGCCGCCAAAGGTATTTACAGCAGTTCTGGCAAAGCCAAGGTTTTCCTGACTGGTCAATCCCAGCTTCTGACATTCAGCGATATTTTTTTCAATGGCATCTTCCGCGGCATGCATATAGCCATTAATAATCTCGCTGTGCATTTTCAGCAGGCTGTCAGCCTGTGCCTGCGAAAGCTTTGCATCCTTAGCTATGGCGGTAAATGCCGTTTTCTGTTCATCGGTGATTGTAAGGCCTTCGCCCAGGTTAAACTCATAGTTTTCCGGCACTTCGCCAGTACTGCCGCCATCACCAGCAGGATTACCGTCACCAGAAGCGTTGCCACTACCATCAGGGTTATCAAAGACGCTTTTACTGCCGCCTGCAGCACCGCCATCACCACCAATGCTTCCATCGCCACCAGCTCCGCCTTCACCGCCGCCAGCATCACCTTCACCGCCGCCAGCATCGCCGCCGTCAGGAGCCAGAAAGAACAGCCATTTCTTTCGCATTAAACATTACCTCCTTCAAATTGGTCATAGAATTCATCTTTGTGTTTTTCTTTGGGACGGTCCCGCGCTTCCTGCCGCATCAGCAGCTCCAGCTGCAGGCCTTCCTCAGTATCATCTCTCAGCATACGGAGCAGTTCTTCACCGACGCTGCGCCGGCCTATCTCATACCCCATAACACTTCCTTCACCGACAACATAGTTAGGAACATGCACTTCCATGGTGTCAAGCAGCTCATAAATAAATTCCCTGCCCGTCTGCGTCTGCATGACGTTTACGAGCAGTTCAGCAAATCTTTGCTTTTCCATCAGCTCATCCCCATTCTGCTCAGCATATCATCCAGAGCATTATCCGTATTGGATGGCACCTCGCTCAAAAGCCTTGCAGCTTCCGCACCGGTCTTGGCCGCTTCTGCGCCCTGTGCCATCTGCGCCTGCTGCATCTGTGCTTCCTGCGCCTGCTGGCGTTGCTCTCTGAGCTGCTGCACCTCATCTTCGCTGCGCATGATTTTCTCAGGCGTGCCGCTGATAACGCCAACCTCACGGATTACGTTGTCGATGTTGATAATGTCGGCAGCTTCAGGATAGATACCTGCTACGTTACCCACCATACCAAGTACATTCTGTACACTCGGCAGGCTTACCATCTTCTGCGCCTGCGCCAAGAGGCTCACGAAATTAACCTTCAGCTCATCTGCAGTAATCTCCTCCGGCATAGGCGGGAAAAGCTCGTTGCGCATACAGAGTCCAAACGTACGCAAGGTCAGCGGGTCCAGAACCTCATTATGGAACTGCTCCAGCACCGGCCCCAGCATAAGGATTTTCTCCTCGTGACGTTCTGCGACTTCCTTGGCGGTCATCTGCGGATTGTTCTGTGCCTGCGTCAGCATTACCATAAGGTCGTTATAGAACGTAGCGCTTATCTGCTGGCGTTTATCGTTGCTCAAGGCTATCATGCCTTCGTAGCGCTTTGCTCCCGGAGGTATCATCGGATAAGCATTCATCTGCGTACCGTCGGGAATAAAGTTGTTTGCTCCCGGCTGGCGGTTGACTTTTTTCAGGCTTGCCGGGAACATCATAGCCGGGTCAGCCTCGTTATCCATGCAGCGGAGCTTTGCTTTCTCGATACGCTGCAGCTGCATACAGTTACCCAATGCGTTATGGCCAGGACCATAACCATATTCGCAGTTGGCCACCTTAGTCCAACGCGGCATAATAAACGGCTGCTCCTTGTAACCGCTGATGCGCAGGAACTGCTGCTGATTGCCACGTTCCCAGTAAAAGCTCTGCCAAGGGAAGTTACCAGGCTTTAATTGGTCAGGCTTATACTCATTGTTTTTGACAATGAGCATTTCAACTTCAAAGCGTTGTGTATGGTCATTGTTGTTGTACGCAGTCTTTACGGCCACGCTCACGTTATCAATGCCAAATTCCGCTACCATCTGCGGAGCGGTCAATTCAAAACGTCTGCCGAAGGAATAAAGCCTGCCTCTAGCATCCACACCGCCTGCATATTCGCCGCAGGTGTAACTGCGGTGCCAGAGAGCAGTATCATAGTCCTGCATCATCAGCGCCGCCGCCGTTCCAAACTGACACAGCTCAGCCTCGATATCATACAGCATAGCGTAGGTGTTGCCACGTGCATATACGGCCATCATGACGTCACGCACATCATCCAGCCATTGACGCACTGGATGATATTCAGCCTTTTCCTGGTCGGCCAAAGACAGCTCAAACCACGGACGGCTCGGAGATGTCAATCCGCTTTGCAGGCCTGCAGCGCACTTGCCTGCAGCATCCATCGGATAAGGGTCGATAAGATAGAGGTCTCGTCGCTCTCCATCAATGCTGCCGCCACGCTCATGGAAACGCCCTCGATACGGAACGATATACCGGGACAACAGCTGCCACGTCGGTTCAAACGACGTGCGCCGCTGGTACATCTGCTCCAGAACGAAGCGCTTATCCTTCAGCAGCTTTGTGTCTCGATAGATTTCTTCAAACATTGCTATTCCCCCAGCAATGCTTTCTTGATTGTATCTACCATGCTGCCGCCGGTCTTGTTGGTAAAGTTACGGCCTCTTGCCTTGCTCAGCTTTTCACGCAGCGATTCACGCTGTCCTTCAGTTGCGCTGTCAATAGTTGCGGCGCTCTGGCTTCCGGGTGCGTTCTGCTTAATCTGCGTTCCGCCGCCACCACCACCGCCGCCATGCAGCTGCATAATGATTTCTTCCATGGTCTCACCTCCTACCACATTCCATGAAACGGATCATATTCTTCCTGCGCGCCATTGTCGACGCTCCAGGCGTATTCATGTTCCTGTTTTCTGCTCAGCACCGGAAAAGCAAAGGTAAGCGCCAATGCATCCGCCCTGTTAGGAGATGGAAGCCCACGCTTTTTCATACTCTCCTTGCTCTCCAGCTGCACTCTGCCATCGTCACGTGGAGCAAGCTCCGGTCCTACGAGGTCATCAGCCAGTACGCTGTCATCAGGTGATATTGCTCCACCCTCCATAAGCCAACGCCGCATATCCTGCCACATCGCAGCGCGCTTGTTTACACAGTTAGGAGCTATGCCTTTGGTGCTGCCAAATGACACCAGCGTCCAGCTTCTGCCCCAGGCATCGCCTGCACTCTTGATGCCGGTACCATAGCCAAGGTCGATAAAGACTGCATCAGCGTGGTATTCATCTTCCAGCGCCGCAATCTTGCCGGCAAGCTGCAGGTCGTTATCATTCTTCGGATATTCAAAGAGCAGCTTACTGTAATTGCCTTGCCTGAGGTATGCGCAGATTTTATCCGCGCCGGTCCACGCAGGATCTACGCCAATGATAACCGGAGCAAAATTATACTGATACGGCTTGAGCACTCTTTGCCGTGCTTCATCCACGACAGCCTGCGAGATATATTGCTTGTCACTGGCAGAAGGGAACTCGCCGCGCACGCGGACCTTGAAGAAGTCACTGTCCTCGCCGTAAATCTCGCGCCACGCTTCAATCTGCTTTTTATCAGAAAAGCTTACACTACGGCTATCCACCCTGCGAGTGTGCCAATAATTTCTGTGCTTGTGAAAGCAATCATAAAAGCGGCCGCTGGAACGTGTCGGGTTTCCGAAGCAGCACCAGATGATTTCCGTATCCGCGTCAGTCAGGGCACCTTCCGTAACTTCCCAGATAGTGTCATGTATCGCTGATGCTTCGTCAAAGATAATCAAAATTCTGTTGCCCTGATTATGCAGGCCAGCAAACGCTTCAGAATTTGTTTCACTCCACGGAATTGCATCTATACGCCAAGTCTTTTCGTTACCGTCAGCGTTGCAGAAAATGCTTGTCGCAGTATAATCAAACAATGGTTTAGCTATCCACATGTTGTACCATTTGTTAAGCTCTGCCCATGTTTTAGTGCGAAGCTGCGCTTCCGTGTTAGCGGTAACAACGCCGCGCGTATCCGAGCAGGTACCCAGCGCCCAAAGAATGAGCCAGCTCACCAGCGCCGACTTACCAATGCCGTGGCCACTGGCTACTGCTTCACGGATGGCAACATCAGCAGTTTTTACTTCGTCCTTGATTTCACGTAGTATGTCAAGCTGCCACTGTTCCGGCCCTTTCTTATTCTCCAACGGAGTATCAGGTTCGCCCCATGGGAAAGAAAGCTTTACGAAAAGCTCCGGATCATGCTGGCACTCAGCAAGATAGCCTACTAAAGCATCGTAGTCTTCCTGGCTTATTTGTGGTTTCATGGTCCATTACTCCTTCTTCCGCCTTTTCAGCAGCACATTGACATTGCCGCTAATCTTAACCTCGGTCTTGAAAACATACACGCCATCCATTTTGTTCAGAACGTCAATCGCCCTGATTCTGGCCTGCACATCATCAGCGTCATCTTCAGCAATTTTACTGAGCACCAGAGCACGTTTATCCAGCCCGATAATCTGCTTTCTGATAGCGTCATCTGCCAGTTCTTTTATGCGCTTCAGAATGTTAACATTTCTTAACAGCCTTGTAGCCTGCTGCGCGGCGGTCCTCTCACTGTACCCGGCAGCTATGGCTGCAGCAGTGCCGTTACCCTCATGCTTGCGGTATTCCAGGCAGAATTTCTCCTGCGCCGGACTGAGTGTTTCCGACGTGGTTTTTTTACCCGCTTTTGGGGTGGATTTTTGACCGGAATTTTTAACAGCTTTTTTGACTGCTTTTTTTACCTCTGCCATAGTGCCTTCACCTCCTTTGTTTTTTGGCATAAAAATAACCCCGGCGGAACGCTCCGTCAGGGCCTTTATTTTTACTTGCTATTTTGCACAATACTATTTTACCACGTCAAAAGCGCCGATTTGTAAAGTACAAAACGGCAACGCTTAAAAATTTTTTATTCCATGCTGTGCTGCAATAATAGCAGCGTCACTCAAAAACTCATTGCGCCAGGCGTAGAACGTCTGGCGGCTCACTCCCTGCAGCCCACTGATAACCTCAGGCTGGACGTGCCTATTCTCGTAGTTATCGTAATACTTATGCATGACATGCCCAATAGGAGAGTCTTTGTATAAGGCATACGTTTCCCTTATCACCGCCAGCCACTCCTCCGGCTGCTCAATAACAAGCTCGTAGCTGCGACGGCCGATGTATACGCTGACCTTTTTCAGCGGCAGTATTCCCTTCAGCGCGTCCTGCTGCGTAGGGTTAGGCTTCAGCTTGTCCTTCAGCCCATGCGGATGTCTGCAGGCACGTGCTTCATCCACGGCCATCTGAATTTTTTTGTGATACTTAAAGCGTGTCTCTGCGACGCGCTGCCAGTGCTTTACCAGCAATCTTATTCCCCCTTCCCGTGCTTATAGCAGCAGCGGATATACTTCTTCTTGCGCCTGTCCGTTTTTTGCTTGTATATAACTACCGAGGCAGAGTCCGCTGCTATTATAAGCATCTACCTGCGTAGTCTTTTTGTTTTTAGCGGAGTGCCTCCGCCTAATGTCAGGCAGCGGTAATACTGATACGGATACCCGGTAATCTCGCTGACGTCCTGCACAACAGTATCCTGCAGCACGTAGTAACCTTTAGGTGCAGAAGGCATCTCGCGCCAGCTGTCGGCCTTGACTTTCTCAATCTTACACTCCGGCTGCTCAAGGTTACGGCTTGTAACATAACGTCTGGCAAACACTCTGCGTTCCGGATCGTTGTAGGTCTTATTGGTCTGCTTGATAAGATAGCTGGCCAGCCTGTCATAATCTCCGCTGCCGTCCAGCTCCGTAGCATGAATACGTCCATGCGGCCACATATCGCCAAGCTCCTGCAGCTTCAGCCCGCTATGGATAACGATATGAAAATGCATAGAGCGCTTACCGTATTCGGCTACGGCCACATATTTGAAATTTGAGCCGCGACGCTTGCATTTCTGTTTCACGTTGCGGCAGAATTTCTGGATATCTTTTTTTGCTTCCTGCGGGCTTGCTGCTCTTTTCTCCGGAGCATAGGTCAATACACAATGCAGGTCACCTTTGCCAAAATTTGTATTAAGCAGACGACGAAGATTCTTGTAGCTGTTACGCTCGTTTACCTTGGCCATAGCTTCCGGAGTAGGATTGCTTTGCGGAGCGCGTACTGTCATCTTTCCCTTGTAGCGGAAGGTCTGGTATTTTTCTACTTCGATGCATTTACCACATCTCCATGTCCGTTTTACATACATTCTTCCGCTCCATTCTGCCCAAGTTATTTGGGCTGCTATTTTTTCCGGCACTGATATGCCACTCAACTAATATGCTTTATCAAGCTTTGGGCAGGTATTTCACCTGCCCAATTTCTACCATTATATATAGTTATTTTTTTGTCTTGCAGAAGCGCGGCAGCTTCCGTGCTTCCAGGAAGCACTTATCACGCAGGCTTCTGTGTTTGCTCAGGTAGCTTCTGAGCTTCTTCTTTCTGTTGCAGGCCAGATGCTGAGAATACTTAATCAATTTTACATCCAGCACCTCATAGCCAAAATTGAAGATTCCCATGCGCCCTTCGTTTATGTTCTTTAAGGCTTCTTCGCAGGTTATCATAAACTTCATGTCACCGGCTCCTTCCAATTGATGTGCATTCCATATTGTTCGATGTACTCAAGATACTGCTCTGTGGTTTTATCTTCGCCCAGCATCTCAAGGCCACGGCCATAAAGCTCCGTGAATTTCTCGATCCTTGTATTGCGTACATGGATTTCTCCATAGTTCTCCATGAGTATCTTGCAGCAGACTGCCAGTATCTGATGAGTGAAGTATTTGGCATAATACGGTATCATCTTGTCACGCTCTGCCTGCATACCTGCTTCATAGCCCGCCTGGTAGATGGCATTATACCCGGCCTTGCTGATGCCGAAGGGTTCATTATCTCCGGCCTTAATCTGCAGCCGCTCTTCACCGCCCAGCAGATGCAGCTTCTTCTGCTTTCTGCGTTCCATTTTTCTTACCTGGCTCATACCTCAGGGCCAGCCTTTCTGACAAGGGACTTTTTGCCCCTGCCTGCAATTTTTTAAATAATTTTCGTCCAGCCATTTCTTGACGGCTTCCGGGTGCTTTGCTTTCATTCTTTGCACAAACAATTTTTTTAAACTGCACCACGCATATCTATTTCTTCTAAAAACAACATTTGCGGCACGTCTAATCATTACTAAGCGTGGCAAGAATTCACTTCCGGGCGGTTTCAAATGTTTGTAGTCGTTGAGTTTATTGCCAATGGTTCTTTTCATAATTGCCTCCTTTTTTCAAGGGACTTTGACACTAATACGCAACTGCGTTCCATTTTTCTTACCTGGCTCATGCCTCATCGCCAGCCTTGCTAACACGGATAAACTTATCACCGCAAAATCTATATGTCCCCTCAATGCCGGCTCTGTCATACCAGCCGGCATCAACTTTATGTTTTTTGAGCCAGGCTTCCAATACATCGTTGAGCTGTTCATCAAGCTCTTTTCTCGCCTGCGCCAGCGCATTACCGGAAATAAAATCGCACCATGCTTCTGCACCTTCGCCAGCCTCATCATCTGCTTGGCTTATAAAATTTTCAATCAAATCATCCATATCAATATAAGGCTGCCATTGGGATTCTTTTTGTTTATAGACTATAACCAAATCGCCCACAACAAGGTCGAGACGAATATCTTCCAAAGCTTTCTCCGGAGTATCGCACAAATCGCTAGAAACAACGCAGCCCTGCACCTCTGCGCTATATTGAAGAAAAACTGGTTCTTCCTTGGCCAGTTCATCAGCCAAGAGAACAGCTTCAGCAATCTCTGCCTTTGCCTGCTCCAGATAATAAATCTCGCCGCTGCATTGCCAGTCATTAATGGCCAGCTGCGCTCTGTTTACGTAGTCCATGATTGTTCTTTCTTTATCGTTCATCGTCTTTTCCTCCTACCAGCGCCAATGCGCATACCATAACGATAATTGTAATAGCCAGGTTAATTGTAAATTCATCTATTGCTGCGTCCATTATGCTGCTCCTTCCATAGCATTCCCAGCTTTTCAGCCACATCAGCGCCCATTGCCACGCGTGTCCATTTAGGTTCTTGCGGCTTGCATTTTTCGCAATAACGTACGACTTCATAATGTCCATTGCGCCCGCAGCACTCACACGGAAAGCCATAAGCATAATACTTTCTTCTCAGCCGGAAAGATTTTTTGCCACAGATATCGCATCTGCCGTATTCACTCATGCTACTTGTTGCCTCCCTCAAAAATATTTTGCTGGAAGATCTCGTGCGTACCGGCAGCTATGAGCTTTTCTTCGCTGCTCATCTGATAGCCAAGCTTAGTAAGCCAGTGATACATTGCCTCAAGTCTTGGGTTGAACTTGTATTCAGGATATACCGCACGGTAGCCATTAGCATAAAACTCTTTTTCATTATCATTAAACAGCTTATAAATAACCTCTATACACTTCTGTATATTGTCATAACTTTCGTAGGCCAGTTTAACCGCTTTTTCATCACGCCGAGGGTCGAAGTACTTATCATCTACGCCGGCTTCTTTGCTTATGTCACCACAAGACATATATGCAATGCTGCGTAATACAATAAGACTATATGCTCCCATATATACAGCTTCGCGCTGCTTAGCAGTGCCTCTTAGATTTTCAACGAATGCTTTGCGCAGCTCGTAATGTGTTGCAGCCATAGCATCGACTTTAAACCATGCTTCCTTGATACGTTTTTCTTTTTCAAGTTCCTTGGCGCTTTTTTTTATAATTTTAGCTTTTTTTGTTTCCTTGACATAAAACTCTACGTTTCTCGGATAGCTGGCCTCATAATACAGTCCCTCTGTTTTCTTGGGAATTTTATCTTTTGTTACCTCATACTCATAGAGGTCCAGACTACCGACGCGTCTATACTTGCTGCTGTATTTATTGGCACTATCCGGAAATTTCTTGATGCCAAGACGTTCCATATCTGCCAGGAACGCCGGCATCGCAGCAGCAAGTTTTTCTTTATCCATAGCACGCGTTACCGCCAAAGCAAAATCATTTGTGCCAATCTTCTCCATTGCTTCATTTCTGGCTTCTAAGTTTTTGATTTTTGCCAGCGCGTCAAACTCTTTCAGGCTAAGCTGGCGGGTAGAGCTTAGCTCCTTCAGCTTGTTCTGGTCAAGCTTGGCGATTTCCAAGCGCCGTCTGATGGTTCTTTTTGAAAAGCCGCTCTGCTGGGAAATATCTTCGATATCCATACCAAAATCCAGAAGCTGCTGGAAGCCTTGAGCCTGCTCATAAACCGTCAGGTCGCTACGCTGCATATTCTCCAACAACATAATCTGCAGCTGCTGCGTTTCCGACAAATCTCTTACGATAGCACACGGCACTTCCTGCAGCCCGGCACGCTTCGCAGCTTCCAAGCGACGATGGCCAATAACCACCATATACTTGGGTTCTTCACCTGGTACAGCTTCGTTGACCGGGATTACGGTAAGGTTCTGGTAGATGCCATTCTCTTTAATGCTCGCTGTCAGCTCATCCAGATTGCCTAGGTCTTTTCTTGGGTTCTGCGGATGCGGCACAAGGTACTCAATAGGCATGTTTACTACAGACATTTTTCTTCCTCCTTGTTCTCATCACTCTTATATGCTAAAATAGGGATGTATGGATGCTGGTAACTTCATACATCCCCATGCCGTCTGCGCTTTATGCAGGCGGCTTTTTATTTTGTTTCGACCGGGACATGCAGGCGCACATTGATTTTTTCCCCGAGGTATACCCAGCCGTCTTTCTTGTTGTTATCCTTGCAGACATAAAAAGCAATTTCGCGCCAGTCGCGCTTATCGCCGTATTCATCTTTTAATCTGCAGCAGATTCCTTCCAACGTATCTCCTTCTCTCAATACATGGTAAGGTACAACAATCTCGGTTATTTCCGGACCTTTAACCATCTGATAAGCTGCACTTACCATTCTTGCGGGCCCGTAATCTAGCAAGCATATTACGGCAAGCAGTAAGCTGCCTAAGGTCAGCAGCCTCAGTTTCCGCAGTTTCCTTCTTCTCATTCTTCACAGCTCCTTTCCCAAAGCGGCGGACTATTCTCAGATAGTCTTCACGCAGCAGGTCGATAAATGTTTCTTCGCCGTCCTCATCAGTCATCAGCTTACCGGCGATAAAGCAGGGGCCGAATATAACGTCTACTATATTGCCATTATTGTTCAGCAGCGGGAACAAAGCGTCATTGTGATATTTGTTCTTGCCGTCCTCATTACATATCAGCGTATATTCTGGGCTGCTGCCTTTAGCTTCCAGCGATACGATCTGTATCTTACCGCCCACCAGCTTCTGCATATTGGCCAAAGTCAGCTCCACGCGTACAGCCTTTACCGGTTTACCCGGCCGATACCAGACAACAGTTTTTTCATTGGCCATTTTTATATCTCTCCTTAAAAATGAAGCGCAGTGCATAGGCAGTGCTGGCCTTCATTCTTTCATCAGCTTCACGTGCCAGCTTTGCCCGGCGTTCACGCATCAGGCGCTCGTATTTCATGCTGGCTTCATGCTCTCTGATTGCTGCGTTAGGCTTGTATTTTTTACAGCGCTTCGCATGGTCAATAATCTTATCTTCCAGTTCGGCGCACGTCATGCGCTTTGCTTTGCACATTTGCCTTCCTCCTCTTCCAGCAGACCACGTTCTTTGGCAATCTCCAGCGCCATCTTTCCAAACGGGCCTGCCCACCAGTCCATATCTTTGACTGCCTTCTCGTTTTCCGTGATGCAGTCATAATCTTCAAGCCTGTTCATATTCATGCATCTCCATATAACCCTTGCAGGTATTCTTTGATTTGTTCCTTTACAACTCTGCTGCCAGCGCCGCAGTGACGTTCCTGATGGCAGTCATAGCACAAGGTTACGCCCTTGGAGATTTCATCACTCTTCAGTGCGCCGCAGGGCTCATGGTGAAATTTTTCTCCCGGGTCCACGTATCTGCCGCAGATGATGCAGCAGTTGCCGTCACGCTCATGGATAGCTGTATTCAGTTTGCGCAGCTTCTCGCCGTACAGTTTTACCTTTTTGGTTTTCATCATCATCATGGCTTTTGCTTCCTTTTCCTTGCTCCGTGCTATAATAGGTATTACAGAACGGAGGTGATTATTATGGATATTAGAGCTAAACGCTTATGCCCTTATTGCTTGAAAAACACCAACGTTATGCAGCCGCCTTGCCTTGACTGCGTATTCTATGATGTTGACTACAGACAATGCAGGATTATTCGCACTGACGAAAACGTTCTTGCACTGCTTCGGCTTCTGCGCGAAGAACGTAGCCAGAATCGCAACATGTATTAACCCAATATAAAATCTTTTGTATTTCTTCTGCTCTGTAACCGTCCAGCATTTTTACTATCTGCTCGACGGTTTCTTTTTGTTTTGCATCAAGCATCATCTTCTTCCCCTCCTTCCTTCGCCTCGCCCTCCAGTGCTATAATGTTCTTACAGAACGGAGGTGATATTATGAATAAACGCGAATTAGCTAAAGACTTTGTTGTAGCCCTCATCAACAGTGGCAAAATTGATACTGCTCAGAGTGCCGTACAAACATATTTTGATATAATCAGTATGCTGGAACGTAATGAAGATGCTCCGCAGCATATCGACGTATCTGAACCTTACGACCCTTTTAAAGATGCTTAGCATCGAACACATCGACCTTGTACACAAGAGTATGGGTGCTGCCATACTCTTGTTCCATTTTCTTAATAAACTTTTTTAACTCGTCCATGCCATCAACGCATACCTTAATTTCAATAACGTTTTTTGCCTTTTCCAATATCTTCTTCCCCTCCTTGCTACTATGTGCTCATTGTAATAACGACCGTCTTAACTTGCTTTTTAAGAAGGCAGGACTTGACGCAAATAGTGTACTGTCATATAACTCAGAACGTGAATTGCAGTAGCTACGACAAATGCTTTCGCCAAAATAATTGTCCAATCTTCTATGAAAAGCTTTTCTTCTGCCCACCAGAAGTGAAGCTTTTCTTTTATTGAAGGTTCTTTAGCCTTTTTGATTGGCGGCATTATCATAACCTCTATCCGCCTTAGCTCTTCTTTTGTCATGCGTCATCCTCTTCTTCAAAAACAACAGCAACGTTAGAATTGCATTCAATTACGTAGCTGCAGAAGTGAAGCATCTGCTTTGCTGCTTCTTGGTTCTGACCGTTAAGCACACTAAGAATTTGTTTGGCGGTCTTTTTTTCTTCTGTTGTCAAATTGTGTTTTTCACTCAGCTCATTAAAGCTATGCATCTTCTTCCCCTCCTTCCTTCGCCTCGCCCTCCAGTGCTATAATGTTCTTACAGAACGGAGGTGATTACTTATTATGTATTCCAGAGTTTTTACTAATGAAAAATGTCCTTGTAGTGGCCAAGTGCAACAAGTGACTGTTTACTTTGAAGATACTGCCACCAACGGTATCCGTGATTTAAACAACTATAAGCGCCACCACTTTGTTTGTGACAACAAATCTTGTCCTGCGCAATTAGAGTTCAATTCATGCCCTATCTTTAATTCCGCGCACGCTTAATGTTAAGTCTCCTTCAATGCTGTCAAGCTCCAACTTGACAGCATTGCTTTTGCAGAAGAAAGTTGCGGTATAATTTCGATTGCCATCTGACATAAATGTCTGCGTTCCTTCTGGAGTTGTTGCCCTGATGCTTCCTCTCCATATACCATTAGTTTCTATCTTTGTTTCCTCCACCTCTTCCCCTCCTTACGGTTATGTGCTCATTGTAATTAGTTGGTCTTTAAGCGCTCTCTTTTTCTTGCATTTTCGCAAGTTTGTTTTCAAAAAAAATATGCAGAAATTGTTCATCGTTGAGATAAAGTATATCTCTAATAGCTTGCAATTCGTTTCTTGAGAACTCGCTTTTGCCAGTCATTTTTCTGTATAAAGTAGCATTATTGATGCCTATTCTGGAAGCTAATTCTTCCAAGGTTACGCCACGTCTAACACATTCAGCTTTTAATTCTGGAATATTTGTAGCCATTTCCTCGCCTCCTTCTTGCGTTTTTGCAAGTTTATAATAACATTATTCAATCTATATGTCAATACTTTTTTGCAAGGCAGTATTGCATTTTTGCAATATAAATTGTATACTATAACGATGAAAGGAGGCGTTTATATGGAAATAAAAGATATCATAAAGCAAAAACGCATAGAACATGGTTACACCATGAAGGAACTAGCTCAAATGGTAGGGGTAAGTGAAGCTACTGTGTCACGATGGGAATCTGGCAACTTAGCAACCATGAAGCATACTAAAATAATGCTTCTATCAAATGCTCTCGGAATATCTCCAGCTGCACTATTTGACAGCGCACCTGAGCCACCAGCACAAACTCTCAAACTTACCGATCAGGAAAAATCATTGATAAAAAAATACCGCCAGCTTAACGCTGACGGTAAGTTGGTTATTGATAACCAGATTGATTTTATGTTGTATAAGCAAGAGCAGTCCGCTGAAAAAGAAGAGCAGAATTTAGGATAATAAGGAGGTGAATCCTTGGACGAACAAACTTATTTAAAGGAGCGCTTAGACAATCAAATCAACTGGTACAGCTCCAAAAGCTCTGAAGCGCAATCTTGGTACAAATGGCTGAAGTTTGCAGATAACCTGCTGGCACTGCTTATCGTGCCCATCTCCTATTATTCGGACAGCTGCTGGTGGTTTAAGTATGCCGGTATTGTTGCCGGTATACTTATAGCTCTCAGTAATTTTTTGCAGAGCATGAACAAGTATCACGAAAACTGGATCCAGTACCGTTCTACCGCAGAAATACTAAAGCATGAAAAATTTTTATACCTTACACACTCCGGAGGATATAAAAATTCTTCTGCGCCATTTAATGAACTGGTTGAACGCTGCGAGAGTATTATCTCCAGTGAGAATGTTGACTGGGCACAACTACACAAAGGCTGCCCTACAAAGCAGCTTTAGCCTTCTACCGGCTCATATGTCTTTTCGAAGATATCAGGCTTGCACGGATACTGTTCTCCGCGCAGTCCGGTAATAATCCAGTCGCCCGGAGCTGCACGCAAAGGACCTTCCAGTGTAGGGATTATCATTGCTTTATCTGTCTGGTACGCTTCAATCACTATAGGTCTTTTTCTGAATTTCATAACTACCTCCATAAAAAGAAAGGATTGATAAAATGTTTAATATCTTAAAAATTTACCACTTGTTCATTAGCCATTCATGGAGCTATTCACCCCATTATAACACACTTCTTGAATGGATTGATAGGTCTAACATTGCTTTTAAAAATTACAGTGTGCCTTATACTGACCCCTTCACCGGCAAAACCAAGGCCCAGCTCCAGGAGGCTATCACTGAACAAATCAGACATTCATCTATTGTTATTATTGCTGCCGGTATGTATGTATCTCATAGTGATTGGATTGATTATGAAATCAGAACAGCCGCAGCCATGGGCAAGCCTATTCTGGCAGTAAAGCCTTGGGGAAACGAACGCCTGCCGCAGATTGTGCAGGACAGTGCAACTCTTATCGTAGGCTGGAACAGCGACAGCGTTGTCAAAGGGATAAAAAGATTGTTATAAAAAAGCGCCAGCTTGATGCTGGCGCCAAAAATCGTGTTGATTGTGTTTTGAAGAGAAATTTAGGATAATAGGGTAACTACAGTAAATTTATCTAATTCCTTTAGCTCTTTGTCAAACGTATACATCTCCAAATTATTTTTCTTGCAATAATTGTAATAGATATAATCGTTGATGTCTATCAGATGCAGATTGTCCAAAATCTGCTCTATAGGCACATCGGCATGATGTTCTACCTCTGCCATATGTTTTATGTCTTCTATTGCCATTTTGCAAACAGCAACTGTAGCAGAAAACTCCGGATATCGCCGGTACTCTTTTACCGACCCAATACCCTTATACCCTGCTTCTTTTTGCTTTTTGCTAAATGCCTTCTGCTTTACCTTTTGTATTGCGTTGACAATCTCAATGAGCTGTTCATAGCATGAGCAGATTCTACGTTTATCACTGAGCAACGATTTCAGCAAAGCCGAAGCCTGCGCAGACTGTTTTTTCTCATGCTCTTCCCGCGGAGTCCTTAACGCTAAAAGCTCTATCCAGATGTTGGTATCCAAGAAGACACTTCTGAGTTGCTTTTCTTTATTATCCATTTTACTCTTCCAAATCCTCACGCTTAATCAAAGCCCCATCTTTGACAATTTTAATCTTGTCTATAATGTTGCGTGTGGCATTAGTGATTTTAACTTTCTGCATAATATCCGGGCCTTTCTTGATTATAAGGTCACCGATTACAGGATTTAAGAAAGCTGTAATAACAAACTCTACTCCCTGAAAATCTAATTCCACGGAGCCATCTTTTTCCAGTGACTCTAAAACAAGGTCAAGGCATTTTACGCCGTCATCATATGCTATTGCGGTTTCTGATCCGACAATATCTTTTACTAAAATAGTCATTTCGCACCTCTCATATTTTAAATTTCATTAAGGGATATACTGTCAACTTTCTTGTCGTCAGCATAACATTTTATAATAAAGTTATTCTTATTCAGTCTAACCTTAAAAGCTACACTGGTACCAGGAAATGAACCTTGCTTTATTTCTTCAGTCATCTCACTGCCACTTTCCAGCAGCACATAGCCAGCCTCTCCAGAGAAAATATAAAGCTCTCCTTTTGTTGCTTTCAGGTAACTTATCAACGTAGGCAAGCCATAGCCTCCTGAACCGGCTCTAGTTGTATTGGCCGGTTTGATAGCCCAATCAATACATTCAGCTGAGCTGATATCCTTCTTGTTTAAAAAGGCTCTTACATTACTGGCTATGGTTCTTCCATAATCAATGATACTTACATAAAGAAATATATTGTCAGATTCTTTCTGAACAAACGAAGCGAAGTATACATTATCCTGATTACTATGGTTGCACGAATTAGAAAATATCTCTCCAATAGTAGTATTGATAAAATCTTTCAAATCTTCTTGGTTGAACGATGGCATTGATTTTGCCAGTAAAGCAGAAATATGATTTACCGGCCTTGTTATTTCTTCTTTTCCCTTAAATACATAATACTCTAAGCCTTGATTTTTGATTAGCTTTTCTATATCTGTTTCTTTATTGAAGCTCTTGCCTTCCTTGGCAGCCACCTCATTTTTGACACGCATTCTGAAATCATTATTGATATAAATCTTTTTCCCGGATTGCTCATTTATGTAGGTCAGCGTATTAATAATATACGCCATCGTCATTTTAGCATAATTAATAAACTTAGGGGAGCGAATTATAATTCTATTAACATCATCGGAGTTTAGGCACTCTTTGATTAATATGTTCATTTGTATGAAAAAATGAAGATTGAATGTAAGCCTTTCCGGCAATCTTACAATCAATGTTTCTTTTTCTTCAAATCTGTCATAAGTAAAATCAAGCACAGCCTCACCTCCTACAACAATGTACTTATTCATTATTATATAATTAGAATCCACTATTTGTCCATATTTTTCATTAGATAAACTATAAGGAGTTGATTTTATGCAAAGAGCAGTTATCTACGCGCGCTTTTCCTCGGACATGCAGCGCGAAGAATCTATTGACGCGCAGGTCCGCGCCTGCAAGGCCTATGCCAAAAACAAAGGCTACATCGTTGTCGACACCTATGCTGATGAAGCAAAGAGTGGACGCGATGTTACCAAGCGTGACGCTTACAATCAGATGCTGGCCGATGCTATGGAAGATAAATTTGACGTGATCATCTTCCATAAGATTGACCGTAACAGCCGTAACGAGCTGAATTATTTTACCTTTAAGGATAAGCTGGAAAAGCTAGGCATCCGGTACGAATACGCTGCCCAGCCCATCGATGCACTTTCACCGGAAGGCCAGATGATGGAAACAATGATGGTAGGTATGGCAGCCTATTATTCAAGGAACTTGGCCAAGGAAACTAAGAAGGGCCTTAATGAAAACGCTTACAAAGCACTCTTTAACGGAGGTTGTCCACCGCTTGGGTATAAGATTGTGGACAAAAAATATGTCATCGATGAGCAGGAGGCAGCTGCCGTGCGCCTGATATTTGAACTGTATCTTAATGGTTATGGCTATGCTGCCATCTGCAGGGAGCTCAGCGTCAAAGGATATACCACAAAAACCGGCAAAGCCTTCGCCAAGAACAGCCTGCATGATATCCTCTGCAATGAAAAGTATATCGGCACCTATACATTTAATAAAATACCTCGTAAGAAAGGCGGCCGCAACAGTCATGCTGCAGAGCGCCCGGAAGATTTTATTTCTATTGAAAATGCTTTCCCTGCTATTATCAGTAAAGATGATTGGGCACTCGTCCGTGCCAAGATGGACCGGAACCGGCATCGTGCAGCCAGCTACACCGCCAAGGAGAATTACCTGCTGTCCGGCAAGGTTTTCTGTGGCCACTGCGGCAGTGCCATGGTTGGCCACCGCATCCGCAAGCGTTACTGTTATTACGGATGCACGCGCAAGGAACAGACTCCTACCTCTAAATGCCCGCAAAAAATGATACGTGCAGAAATTTTAGAGCACTGGGTACTGCAGATACTGGAGCGCGTTGTCTTTACCGTTGGCGGCATGCGCAGGATTGCAGATGCTATCGTAGATGCATATGAGGCAGAACAGAAGGAACAGGCAGGCAGCCAAGCTACACTGCTGCAGCGCAAAGCTGTTGCCGAAAAAAAATTAAATAACCTCTACAAAATTTTTGAAGAAGGCAACGCAGATGAATTTGATCGCCAGCGCCTGAACCAAATCAAAACAGAGCTCAGAGAAATTAACAAATCTATTTGTGAAACTTCTGTGAAACCCGCAAAACCTCTCAGTAAACAAAAAATAGCCGCCATTTTGGCAGCTATGAAAGATGAAATTTTTGTGAAAAAAATAGTTACTATGTTCAACAGGCTGTAGATTTGCTTGTTGACCATGTAACCATCACCGATAAAGTGCTGAAAATCACCTTATCAACGCAAAATGTTTGCGCTTATTTGGTGCCGCGGACCGGAATCGAACCGGTACGGGTATCACTACCCGAGGGATTTTAAGTCCCTTGCGTCTGCCAGTTCCGCCACCGCGGCAGACATAACTAATTAACACCTTTTAAGAAATAAAAATGGAGGCGACACCCAGAATCGAACTGGGGATAAAGGTTTTGCAGACCTCTGCCTTACCGCTTGGCTATGTCGCCTTAAAAGGTGGAGCGGAAAACGAGATTCGAACTCGCGACCCCCTCCTTGGCAAGGAGGTGCTCTACCACTGAGCTATTTCCGCAATATGGTGCCTCAGCACAGAATCGAACTGTGGACACAAGGATTTTCAGTCCTTTGCTCTACCAACTGAGCTACCGAGGCATGATTGGCGACCCGGATGGGACTCGAACCCACGACCTCCGCCGTGACAGGGCGGCATTCTAACCAACTGAACCACCGGGCCAATGTCAGTGTGTCTGACAGTTATATATATTACCATACGTTTTGCGTTTTGGCAAGAGGTTTTTTTGAAAAAATTTTAGAGAAAGTTTTTCAGCGCCAATTTATCCACCTTACCGCTTTCATTATGCGGCAGCTGCTCCATGAACACAAACTGCTTGGGCAGCTCGTAATCCTCTAAGGTTTGCCGCAGCAGCTTAACCAGCTCCTGCTTGCCGTATTCACGTGCCGCCCCCACAAAAGCAATAAGCACATCGGCATCGTCCACATGACGGCAGATTACCGCAGCCTCTTCAATGCCCTCCAGCTCAGTAAGTGCAGCGCACACCTTGACGGCAGAAACCTTGCGTCCGTTAACGCTCACAATATCATCCGTGCGCCCCAAAAAATGCAATCGTCCTTCCGCATCCAGATGTCCCCTATCCTTCAGGGAAAACGGCAACGAAATTTTCTCCACATGATATGGCGTATCAATGAAAATTTCTTCATTACAAACGCTCACCTGCACGCCCTTGAACGGACGGCCAATAAGTGTGCGGTCATTCGTCATTTCCGCGGCCTTGATATAGGTAATGTAATTCAGCTCGCTGGCACCGTAGTACAGCGTGATATCCCCATTTGGGAATACCTGCAGCAGCTTGTCCGCCTCCTGCCTGCCCATGCTCTGCGAGCCGCTGATGATACTGCGCACACGCAAGTCCGGCTCATGCAAAAACTTAGGCAGCAAAAGCAGCTTAGACGGAATAAGGTAAATTGCGTTCACCGCATAGCGCTGCATCAGCTGCAGCCAATGGCGCGGACGGAAGCGCTGGGTAACTACAAGTGTGCCACCTGCCGCCAGCACGCCCATATAAATATTAAGGTTGCCGGTAAAGGCCAGGCTTCCCTGACAAAAAATTACCGTCTCGTTATCAACGCCGAAAACACGATTCTGCTCCGGGAAAAAGTCCGCCCAGCTATGATAGCTGCGCCACAACAGCTTGCTTTTGCCGGTGCTGCCGCTAGTCATAACGCCCATGCAGGCCGCTTGCGGAATATCGTCGCAGCAAAACTGCTGCTTTTTGCTCACTTCGGTAGCAATAACCGGCACAGTTTTTGTTCCGCTGTATGCCAGAAAGCTGATTAACTGACGGGCGATGCTGCTTTCATGGATAAAAAACGCCGGAGCGCTAAAATCCGCCTGACTGCGCAGCTCACGTGCCTCCTGCGCCAGTCTGCCATAGGTATACTCCTCCTCGTCCTCTATAAGAGCGAGCTTATCCTGCTTTTGTTGTGCGATTAAAGTCAAGTAATCCATCTGCTTCACTCCACTCTTTCCAGCAGCAGCGCCGTGCCAACGCCGCCTGCGGCAGCTACGCTGGCGGCGCCGTAGCGTCCGCCCTTTTGGCGCAATGCCTCCAGCAGGTGCAGCGTAATGATGCCGCCGCTGGCACCGTATGGATGACCGTAGGCCAACGCCCCGCCGAACACATTGTATTTATCAACGCTGTGCGGAAAGCTGCGGGCAAACAGCACATCTATAACGGCGAAGGCTTCATTAAGCTCAAAGTCTGCAATATCCTGCTCCTGCAGTCCATGCTTGGCCAACAGCTTTTGCAGCGCGGTAATTGCAGTACGCGGACTTACCAAGGGATCGCCGCCGCAAGCTGCGCTGCCCAGCACTCTGGCCTGCGCCTTTAAGCCGTGCTCCTGCAGATATTTTTGCGAGCACAGCACTACAAAGGCCGCACCGTCGTTAATCAGGCAGGAATTGGCCGCAGTAATAAATTCGCCGCCCTTCAGCACCTTAGGCATTCTGTCAAGCAGTCGCTGGCTCATGCGCGGTCTGATGCCTTCGTCCTTAACGGCACCGCAGACTGGCGCAATAATATCCTGCAGCAGTCCCTGCTCGCGCGCCTGCGTTGCAAGCGCATGGCTGCGCAATACCCAACTGTCCATTTCTTCTTTAGTAATGCCTTCGCGCTTGGCAGCAAGCTCCGCACCCTCCAGCATTACCGTTTCGCGGTGAATTCCCGGCATAAACTTGGCTACGCTGTACCAGTCGTCGCCTGCATAATCCGGGTGATTGGGATTATAGCCGCGTCTTGGCTGCGTAGAGCTGCTTTCAAAGCCACCGGCAATAATTACATCAGCCTCGCCGCTATTAATTTTGGCTGCAGCAATAGCAATGCTTTCCAAACCGCTGCCGCATTGTACGTCCACCGTAAAGGCCGGCACCGAAATATCTACGCCTGCCGTCAAAGCCATCAGGCGCGCAATATTGCCGCCGGCACCCACACCGTTGCCGGCAATGATATAATCAGGCTCGCACAGCTGATATTTTTCCATCACCTGCTTAAGCACCTCCGCACCCAGCACCTCCGCCGGGATATGACGATACATACCGTTGACTACGCCCACGTAGCTGCGCAGGCCACCTAAAATATATGCATTTTCCATCTTAACACCTCTATATCCGAAAAAAGCTGCCTGCCACCTGCCTTCCGGCAAATAGCTGACAGCTCTTAAATTATACCTTATTTATCTGTTATCAGTAAAGATACGGTTAATCGGTCCTGCGATAACTGCGGCAGCCAAGCATTTAACAATATCCAGCGGAATGAAGGGCAGCGCGCCTGTCAGAATCGCCTTGTCCCATGGCATACCGGTAATCAGCTTCAGCTGTACAACGCCGAACACATAAATCAGCGGAATGCCGATAACACAGCCAAGCAGAGCGTAACGCTTGAAGTTGTATTTTTCTCCTTTGAAATATGCCAGGAAAACAGCGGTAACCAAGAAGCCGATAATATAACCGCCGGTAGGTCCGAACAGCTTGCCCGGTCCCGCACTGCCGCCGGTAAATACCGGCACGCCTGCCAAGCCTACCAAAAGATAAACCAGCATGGTCATAAAAGCCTGCTTAGCGTTCAGCACATAGCCTGTAAGATTTACAATCAAAGTTTGCAATGCAAGCGGAGAAAGAGAAAACGGCAGCGGAATAATAATATATGCGGATACGCAGTTCATTGCTACCATCAGCGCCATCTTAGTCATTTCCGCAGTCTTGTTGACGCTTGCTCCTCTATGATTCTTATTGATTTCTGTACCAGAAGTTGTCATTTCCATACACCAGCCTTACTATAATTCTTTAATCACAAAAACATTTATTGCTCCCACATAAGCAGCAAGCTGACCATCCGACCTGTAGATACACAGCTCGTCGCCTGCGTAAACAGGAGCAAGGAAGCTGATGCGCCAGTCCAGCTCTGTCAGCGCCAGCTCCTTCTGCAGCCAGGCAGCCATGCACAGCCCCGGCACGATGGGATGCTCACCCTTATGGATGACGTTTTCGTCACCGGTATAGGCAACATAGTCTGCTATTTCCTGTGTTGTAAAGGTGTGCTTTGTCAGCAAATCGCCCTTAATCGCCTCGGGCTCCAGCGGCTTCGTGCCTAATTTATGCTTAGGCAGCACCAAAAATACCCGCAGCTCCTTAGCCAAACTGCCGTCTGCCGCAGTTCCCGCTACACGGATGATTGATTTGCGTTCCTTTGCCAGCAGCACCTGATTCGCCATAGCCTCTGCCGGCTGATGAATATGTGCCTCTGCTCCTGCCAGCACCCAGCCGCCGAAGAATTTGGCATCACTGTCCGCCAGCTTATGTGCAAGCTCTAACATTTTTGCATTTTCCTTTCATATAAGCAGCTTATCGTTATCTGCTTCACGTGCTTTATTATAATGCAAGTGATGTAAATAGTCAACTTATTACATACTATTGGTTTACCATTACGCTAAAAGAAATGCCGCAAAGCATTTCCCCGCTCACAGAAGGAAGTAAACCGCTCCTCCTATCAGCAGCAGGCCCAGAAAATTGTAGTACAAAAAAGTTCGTACATACTTCCCTGCCTGCGAAGGATGCTCTGCAGCATAAAGTTTATAGGAAATAACGCTCGCCATCGAAGCAATCATCGTCCCCAGACCGCCGATGTTAACACCCAAAAGCAGCGCGTCTGCTTCCTTAGTCAAGCCTGCCAACAGCATAGCTGCCGGCACATTGCTGAGGAACTGGCTGGCCAGCAGTCCGGTTAAATATGTTCCTGCCGCACTGCCCATCAGCGACTGCTGCAAATAGCTTACCGCAGGACTGTGGCTGATGTTGCCTATGAATACGAAGAAGCCGGCGAAGGTCACGAGCAGGCTGTAATCAACCGCCAGCAGCCGTCGCCTGTCGCACAAGGCCACTACGCCTGCTGTCAGCAGCAAGGCCAACAGCTTGTCGAACCAATGCAGCACAGCACCAATGTTCAACAGCAGCAGTCCCAAAAAGAGCAGCAATATTCCCTTGGGAGGCTGCTGCAGCTTAGGCAGCTCCAGCTTCAGCACGCTGTCCTTGCCATGAAATAATAACAATAGCAGATACGCCAGTGAAATTATTCCCGGCACAGCCATTACGGCGAAAAAGCTGCCGGCGGTATGAGCATAATGCGCGTATAAAAACAAATTCTGCGGATTACCGGGCGGCGTCAGCATGCTGCCAAGGTTAGCAGCCAGCGTCTGCAGGATAATAATCCGCTCCATATCCATTTTCAGTGTTTTGCCGATAACCAGTGCCAACGGCACAAAGGTCAGCAAAGCCACGTCATTCGTCACGAACATCGAGCTGACATAGGTAACTGCCAGCAGCACCAGCTCCAGCTGACGCTTGCTGCGGCATTTGTTCAGCAGCTCCACCGCCAGCCAGTCCAGAAAGCGTATCTCCTTCAGCTCCGCTACCACCAGCATCAGAGAAAGCAGTATTGCCAGCACGTCAAAATCTATATAGGCAAGCTGCGGCCTGCTGTAAAGGCTGCTGACAGCAGCCAAAATAACCGCTATGCACAAAACAGGCTCACGCCGCCAATAATTCTTTATTTTTTTCATCAAGAAAAAGTCACTCCCAGTTAGCCTGCGCTGCGCACAGCGCCAGCGCCGATACACGCGCCGCCCCTGCGTCCAGCAGCACCTGTGCCGCTTCCGCAAAGGTGCTGCCCGTAGTATAGATATCATCGCATAGCAGTACATGCTTGCCACGCACCCTGACATGCGGCAGCAGAGCAAAGCAGCCTGCCAGCTCCTGCTTTCTTTCTTCCGGCTTCAGCTCGTACAAAGGCTCCGTATGGCGCACACGCTCCAGCAAAACCTCCATGCCCGTGCTGCGTCCTTCCAAAAGGCCCGCAAACAGCTCCTGCGGCACATCAAAGCCACGCTGCCTGCGTCGCTCAGGCGCAGTCGGTACGCAGGTAATAAGGTCAAACTGCTGCAGCCAGCGCATTTTGGCCGCGGGCAGAGCAAGCTCCGCTTCCTCACGCAGCAACGGCAGCCAGCCTGCCTCACCGTCAAATTTTATTTTATGCAACGCATCCTTAAAAACGCCCTCATATTTATAAAGCAGCAACGCACTGTACAGAACATCCGTCGGCAACGGTGCTGCCTGTCCAGCCAGATATTCCTCGCGCGGACAGCAGAGCAGCTGACGCTGCAGCAGATATTCCCTGCGGCACTGCTCGCAAATATAGCCGTTGTCAATATTAGTCGCACACACAGCGCAGCGACGGGGAAAGATAAGCTCCTTCGCCACACGCCCGTAATAAGAAAAATCTCTTAACCAACGCTGCATCAGAACACCTCGCTGCTTTCCTGCAGCCGCTCAGCCAGCAGGCTGTAACGCCTTTTCGTCTTGTCATTTTCCACAGCGGTACGCACCGCGTTTTTGCTGCCGACAATCAGCACCTTTTCCTTAGCTCTCGTCACAGCCGTATACAGCAGGTTGCGCTGCAGCATAATGTAATGGCTCTGCACCATGAGCAAAATAACGTAGGGATATTCGCTGCCCTGCGACTTATGCACACTCATAGCGTAGGCAAGCTGCAGCTCCTCCACCTCACCCTGAGCGTAAGTAACGTAATCACTCTCAGGACGCTCCGGGAAGGCTACCGTAACATTTTTTCCGTCTATTTTAATTACACGGCCGATATCGCCGTTGAAAACATCCTTTTCATAGTTATTGCGAATCTGCATAACCTTGTCATCCACACGCAGTACATTACCCGGTATGTTTACCTCGGGCTTGGCAGCAGACGGCGGATTAAGATATTTTTGCAGCAGCTTATTCAGATTCTGCACGCCGCAGGGATTCTTGTGCATCGGTGTCAGCACCTGCACCCTGCGCCAGTCACCGCCGGACGTAAGATGCGCATAGGTACGCGCCACAAATTCCGCAGCATCCTGCTCATTGGCAAATTCCTCCAAGGCAAACTCGCTGTCGGCACCGGCAAGAAACTCCGGCATCTGCCCACGGTTAATCTTATGGGCATTACGGACAATCGGACTTACCTCTGCTTGACGGAAAACATTTTCCAGACGTACAACAGGCATTCTGCCCGAACGGATCATATCCTTGAGCACCGAGCCTGCACCCACGGACGGCAGCTGGTCCACGTCACCGACGAAGATCAGACGGCAGCCGCCGGGAACCGCCTTAAGCAGATGATAGGTCAGAGTAATATCGAGCATCGAAGCCTCATCGATAATAATCGCTTCCGCATCAAGAGGATCGCTGTCATCCTTTCCGAAGCACAGGCCGTCACCCGTAGGCTGATATTCCAGCAGACGATGCACCGTTGCTGCATGATGACCGGCAGAATCCGCCAGTCTGCGTGCGGCGCGTCCGGTAGGCGCGGCCAGCAGAATGCGGCAGCCAGCCTGCTCCAGCACATTCAGAATGCCTTTGACAACAGTTGTTTTACCTGTACCGGGACCGCCGGTGAGCACAAAGACACCATGCTCCAGCGAAGCATAAATTGCCTGACGCTGTGCCTCCGCCAACGCAATACCGGCATCACGCTCCCATTTGGCAATAACCTCATCAGCATTTACGCGTGTCACCGGCTTCGCCTGGTCGCGCAGCTTCAGCAGACGGCGTGCTGTCTGTACCTCCGCCGTATACAGATATTCGGGATATATCAGGCGTATACCGCCCATTTCCTCCGTGCGCAGCAAATCCTGCTCCAGCAGGCTGCTGAAAACATCCTGCACCATGGCGCTGTCTACCGCCAATGCTCTCGCCGTTTCACGCACCAGCAGCTCCTCCGGCACGCAGGTGTGTCCCACGCCTGCGGCCTGCGTCAGCGCATAAGCAATGCCTGCGCGCAAGCGTGCCTCGCAGTCATGCTCCATGCCCATAGCCATAGCAATTCTGTCCGCAGTTTTAAAGCCGATGCCGGTAATATCCTCCGCCAGGCTGTAGGGATTTTCCTTAATGCGGGTAATCGCCGTAGCGCCGTAGGTTGCCTGCAGGCGGGCTGCATAACCGCTGCTCACGCCGTGCGCTTCCAAAAACACCATCAGCTCGCGCAGGCCGGAAAGTTGGCTGTACGATTCACCGATGGCGGCAGCCTTTTTCGCGCTGATGCCGCGTACCTGTGCCAGACGCTCGGGATAGCTTCCCAAAATCTCCAGCGTATCCGTTCCAAAGGCCTCCACAATTCTTGCCGCCGTCACCGGCCCTACACCCTTCACCGCGCCGGAAGCCAGAAAGCGTTCAATGCCTGCTACCGAAGTCGGCTGCAAAACCTGCAGTGACTGTATATCAAATTGTCTGCCGAATCTCGCATGCTCAATCCAGCTGCCCTCCATAGCCACATTTTCGCCCATATACGGCGCATTGCCATGATAAACAGCAGTAAAGCGTCCCTGTGCCTTGCTTTCCATACGCAGCACGCTAAACATGCCGTCATCGCTTTGAAACACTATATCATCAACTATCGCTTCCAGCTTTTCCATTTTCTCACCGCCACACAAAACAAATGTTTTAACTATAGCTATTATTATAACATAGTTTTCTCAATTAGGATAGCAATTTGACTTTACAAGTATTATAATTTTCGCTATAATTGAATGAGATATACACTATATATTGTTTCCGGCAAATCAGCGCCCTGCGCCTGAACCGGCTTTGTATTATTGTAATTATAAACATGAGGAGTTTTACACATGCAACCTAAGAAATTTACAGGAAAATTAATAGCCATAGATATGTATAACTGCGGCGTAAACGAAGTCAACGACACTGAAAAAGCAAAGACTCTGCTGCAGGAAGGCTGCGATGAATACCGGATGAACAGTCACGAGCTGCTCGTTTGTCAGGAAGAGGGCCAAAGCGAATATTCCATCTCCGCACTCTGCAAGCAAGGCCATGTAACTCTGCATGTATATCCTAAGCTCGGTTTCATTGCTGCGGATATTTTCAGCTGCTATGACGATGCCGACCCTGCGGGCATGGCTCGTTATCTGCGCAGCGCATTTGACTGCGACAAGGCTAAAATTACCCTGCTGGACCGCGGCGATTTCGGCAGCAAATACGATATGAAGCCTAACCACCGCTCCAATATCAAATTCATCCGCCGTACTCAGAACGTTACCAAAAACGTCGGCGCTCAACTGAAAAAAATGATGCTCAAGCCCCGTGGCATCTAAACGGGACTATAAGATAAACTTTTCCAGGGGTTGTATGAACAGCCCCTGTTTTTTCTTAAACCAAAGGAGATTTTTCACATGAAGTATTTAATGTGGGATGTAGACGGCACCCTCATTCTGTCCGGCGGTGCCGGCAAGGATGCCATGATTAAGGTTATCAAGGATTATTATTTTCTGGATGCCTTCGATTTCAACAAGTCCCTGGCAGGACGCACTGACTCGGACATCATCAAAAGCGTTGTTACCCGTCTGCGCGGACGCTGCAACAGCGCGGAAGCAGCAGGCCTGCTTATCCGCTACCATATGGAGTTGCCCAAGCAGCTGCCGCTGCACAAGGGCCGTGTTTTGAAAAACGTGGAGAAAACGCTGCAATACTTCTGCCAGCCTGATAGCCGTTACTGCAACTGCCTGCTCACCGGCAACACCAGCACCGGCGCCCATCTCAAGCTGCAGCATTTCGGTCTGGACCAATATTTTAACCATGAACATAGCGTATTCGGTGAAATCAGCGAAAACCGCGAAATGCTGGCTAAAGTCGCTTTCCACCGTCTGTATATGCAAAACGAGCAAGCCAAGCCAAACGAGCTTATTTTCATCGGTGATACGCCTAATGATGTGCGCTGCGCCAACGCTATCGGCGCTCCCTGCCTGATTATTTTGGAAGGCTCCGGCTATAAGCCTGAGGATTTTGCCGAGGTTAAGCCTTGGAAGATTATCAACTGTCTGCCGGACGATCCCAAACAGCTGGAGCTTCTGCTGGACGAAGCAGAAAACTATGCAGGAGGGCAAAATGCGTAATAATATTTTCAAGACTTTGCTTACGCTTCTGGCTATCGGCTTAAGCAGCACAGGCCTTGCCTACAGTAACAGTGATTTAAACACGGTACTGAACGGAGCAAGCTGCCCCGGTGGTGACCTTTCCGGTGCTGATTTATCCGGTATGGATTTATCCGGACGTGATTTTACCAACACCGATTTTACCGAAGCACGCCTGGATGCTACCAAGCTGGACAAAGCCAAGCTGCAGGATGCCTGCTTTCAAAGCGCTCTGTTGCCCAACGCCAGTCTGCGCGGTGCCGATCTGGCATATGCTAACCTGCGCTATGCCAATGCCTCCGGCAGCGATTTTACCAACGCCAGCCTGCAGGGAGCATATCTTAACCGCTGCCAGCTGCATGGCGCACATCTGCTGAACGCTAATCTGCAGCAGGTCAAAGCGCAGGAGGCTTCTATGGACGGCGTACAGGCCGACTATGCCGACTTCAGCTTTGCCAACCTGCCCTACAGCTGGCTGCGCCGTGCCAGCCTGAAAAACGCAATTTTTCATGGCGCTAACCTGTACAGTGCCCATCTAGAGCGCAGTGACCTGACGGAAGCAGACCTGCGCAGCAGCAAGCTGGGCCACAGCAATTTGAACAACAGCAAGCTGGACAAGGCGCTGCTGGACAAAGCATTTTTGGAATACGCTGACCTGCGCGGTGCGGACATGAACTATACGCAATTCGGCACAGCATTTTTGGATAATGCAAAATTGGATAAATAAGCTTTAACGTCAAAACCTCGCTTGTGCGCAAAGCGCATAGCGAGGTTTTTGTGTATGTTGTATTACGATACTGACTTGTTATTTTGACGCTTACTCCTGATTTTTTATGAGGCTTACGTTTTGTCCCAGCCTCATAAATCTTCATTTCCTGCAATTTGCGATTTCTTCCAATTCGCACTCAATACCAACAAACATCCCTGTACCAACCAAAAGCTTTTCATAACAGCAGAATTACCAAAGTTATATTCTGTCATTCCTTGTAAAACTAAAGCTAAACTGGAAACACACATCATTAAAGCATACGGATTATTTTCTTCAATAAAGCGTTTAAAAGAATAAAATATAAAGCAGAAAATTAATGTAAGAAAACCTGCGAATCCAATAATGCCGTTTTCTGCAAGCATTTGCATAAAATTATTGTGTGCATGGCTAAGCTTAGGCTCTTTTGCCTTATGAGAAATATACTTATGCTGATAATTATCTTTATACTGTCCTAAACCAACACCGGTTACAGGATGATCTTTAAACATATTAAACGCACTGTGCCATATTAAAATACGCTCAGTATTCGACTGGTAATTTGCATCGGTAATTGAACCAAGACGTTTGATAAATGGGTGATAGGAACTTATGCTTGCGCCAAAAGCAATTAATACTATTAAACTAAGCACCGCTAATTTATTGCCTTTTAAGATGTAATATATTAATATTAGCAAAACAACAGAAGCTACTGCCAACCAAGCACCTCTTGTTAAGTTAAACATCAGAGCAACAGAATTCAAAATAAATAAACACCCTGCTAGCCACTGCCATCTTCCAGATATATTCTTCTCCAGAAAACTTATAAAAAGTATTGGCAGATATATGCAAAAATAACCGGCAAATGTCATGGGATGCCCAAAAAAACCGGCAGCACGAATATGATCCACAAGTCCTTGATATATCAAATACAATCCGCCGACTGTAATACCAATAATTGAAAAGACTAATATTTTTTTAGCAGTCTCTGCTTCTTTTATTGCCAAAGTAACAATAAAAAACGGCATCAGACGCCATAACCATAAATCGCTCCATACCTTTAAGCCTTTGCCAATATCTCCGCTAGCAAGTGCTGAAACAAACATAGTAAATATGAAAACAGCAATAGCAAGATAATATTTTTTATCTATTATATATATTGTCTTTCTATTCTTTAACAAATAAAGAAAGAAACATAACGTCGCTATACCAAGCATCACATTCCCTGCAGCAATTGAAACATAAGATATCAACGCAAAAACTGTTATAGCGCTACCACAGTATTTATCAGATTTTGTTAACAAAAAAACACTCCTCTTGTGTAAAAAACGCTGTCTCATTATATAATGAAATCGCACGTTTGAAAATTTGAATAAAAATAGTCCATTGCTGTTAAAGAAGGCATTGCTTACCTAGAGGAATACTATGGTACTAAATTCAGTCATTGGAATAGCCCACCCCGCAAATTGGGACCAATTCCCCAAACTTGGACCATTGCCTTATTTTACTACCTTCTTCAAATACTCCAAAAACTTGTCCTTTAAATCTTCTCTTCTCAGCGCATACTCCACCGTCGCTTCCAGATATCCTTGCTTGTCGCCAACATCATAGCGTCTGCCAATAAAATCATACGCATACATGTTTTGCTGTTTTGCAAGCACCTTCAGTGCGTCTGTCAGTTGAATTTCACCGCCGCGGCCAGGTTCAGTACGCTCCAAAATGGAAAAGATCTCAGGAGTAATAACATAACGACCAAGCACAGCTAAACGACTGGGAGCTTCTTCCACTGCAGGCTTTTCTACCATGTCGGTTATTTTGAAAATACGCTCAGCAGCAGTAGCTTCACTTGCAACAATACCATACGAAGAAACCTTTTCTTGCGGTACGGTCTGGCAGCCAAGTACACTGCCGCCATATGTATTATAAACATCAATCAGCTGTTTAAGACAAGGGGTTTCGTCATTATACACAACATCATCACCCAGAAGCACCGCAAAAGGCTCATCACCCACGAAGGATTTAGCACACAAAATAGCATGTCCTAAGCCTTTAGGTTCTTTTTGGCGAATATAGTGTATATTAATATCAGCTATAGCTTTCACTTGCTCCAGCAAGTCAGCTTTGCCATGTTCTTCCAGATTTAACTCTAATTCCGGATTGCGGTCGAAATGATCTTCAATAGCACGCTTATTGTGACCGCTAATAATAAGAATATCCTTGATACCGGAAGCAAGTGCTTCTTCAATGATATATTGAATTGTCGGCTTGTCTACAATAGGAAGCATTTCCTTTGGACAAGCTTTGGTGGCAGGCAAAAAACGGGTGCCTAAGCCTGCAGCGGGGATGACTGCTTTAGTGATTGGTTTCATTTCAATTCTCTCCTAACTTTTATTTTCTATAGCCTTGAGGATTCATACTTTGCCATTTCCAAGTATCCTTACACATATCCTCTAATGTACGTACTGTTTTCCATCCTAACACATTAGCAGCTTTATTAGCATTAGCCCAAAATTCCGGCAAATCACCTGCTCTGCGCGGACCGATTTCGTATTTGATATTTACTCCGCTCGCATTCTCAAATGCTTTAATAATTTCCAATACGCTATATGGTGTACCAGTACCAAGGTTGAACACTTCCGTACCTTTATGCTGCGCAGCATATTCTACAGCTTTTAAATGCCCATTTGCCAAATCCATTACATGAATATAATCTCTGCGGCAGGTTCCGTCCGGAGTAGGATAATCTCCGCCAAAAACAGTAAGCTTATCGCGTCTGCCAACTGCCACCTGTGCTATATAAGGCATAAGATTATTGTGGATGCCTTGCGGATCTTCACCAAGCATGCCGGAATCATGTGTGCCTATAGGGTTAAAATAGCGCAAAAGCACTACGCTTAAATCCTTGTCTGCAACCGTTGCATCTTCAAGGATTTCTTCCATCATCACTTTTGTCCAGCCGTAGGGATTGCTGCAGCTGCCACGCTTCATAGTTTCTACGTAAGGAATTTTGTTTTCTTCGCCATATACAGTTGCCGAAGATGAAAATACGATACACTTCACATCTGCTTCCTGCATACATTCCAAAAGAGTAAGTGTTGTATCAATATTATTACGATAATAGCGAACAGGCTGCTGCACAGATTCACCCACAGCTTTTAAGCCGGCAAAATGAATTACACAATCTAGCTTATTTTCACCAAATACTTTGCGCATAGCAACTTTGTCTTTTACATCTGCTTCATACGCAGTTACTTTTTTGCCGGTAATTTGTTCAATGCGTTCAATAACAACGGGGCTGCTATTGCTGTAGTCATCAACAATAACTACGTTATGCCCTGCGTTCAAAAGTTCTACAGCAGTATGCGAGCCAATGTAGCCTGCACCACCAGCGAGTAAGATGTTCATTTCACTAATTCTCCCTTTATTTTTAATGTATACAGACGTGTCTCAATAGGACAATTTAAATTTGTTACCTTTGAAAAATACACCATTTAAATGTAGCATAAGTTTCAAGAACTGAATAGAATATACATCAAAACCGCATAATAAGCCTAATTTTTTCATATGCATTGACTCCTCCTATATTGTTTTCATTTTT
>ENA-UPWO01000081-UPWO01000081.1-human-gut-metagenome-genome-assembly--contig:-NODE-81-length-60847-cov-33.232105_pt1 | contig 60847 bp, 62 predicted proteins | sample MGYA00250056_ERZ773388 | MGnify/ENA primary metagenome ERZ773388 (study PRJEB29103, sample SAMN06112004) | human gut metagenome | biome: human gut; feature: ankylosing spondylitis patient; material...
ACTCCGTATGGTATCAAGCATCACACAACCTGACACGGTTAATCGACAATTTTATGAGTACAAGCAAAAGTGCTGCATCAGAATCGCAAAATGATCCTGTGATTTTTTCGCTCGTTTTACTACTTAATCCCTGTGCAAGAAGGGATTTGAGAACTTATCCACTGGATCATCTTGAATAACTTGAGATGGACTGACTTCGTCAGCCCCGCTTGCCCCCCCATGTGTGCCACATGGATGGGGAATGCGCGGGGAATCCGTTCAAAAACAAACAACCATAATTGTACGTTTGACGCTTCACTCTCATCAACCACGACACTCGACAAAATGCCACTATTCCAAAGAGAACCACCCCAAAAACAATGACTGGGATTAGTTGCCGTCTGACGAGACAAGAGTTTCAGCAGGTTCGCTGACACCGTGAGGGGAAATTCGGATTTGTTGCTTTTTAGCAACCTTCCTGATGAATGCCGCCGATCATCCTTTAACTCAGGATGTTCACACTTTCATATAAACCTGTGCCATGTTGCCGCCGTCATGCGGGCCGCTAGGGAGAAGGCTACGGGAAAGACTGGCAACCACTGCGGTGGATAGTTGGGATGCATGATCGCCACGATCCCGAGGCAGACCGCAAGGAGCTGCAGGGAGAGGGAGGCGGTCCACCAGGTTGGGCTCGGTGCGTGGTACTCGGCTTCGCGGATGCGGCGACGTACGAACCCGTCGACAATCAGCGCAAGAATGAAGGGCATGAGTGCGATGGTACCTGCGGTCATGACGGCAAGTCGCTGGGTCGCCATCACGAAGAGGCTCTTCATGGCACGCAGCCACTCGGTCTGGGTCGTGCGCTCGGCGGCCCTGCCGATCTCGGCAAACTCGTCCTTCGTCATCGGAGCGCCGCTGTAGGGTCGAAGCGTGTAGCGGTCGGGGACGCTCGAGATCCAGACGAGCCCGTCAAGATATTCAACCGCCAGGTTCGCGGCCGTCTCGGGCATGGGAATCCCCTCGCCCGTTCTCAGCATCAGCGCCTCTCTCAAGGCCGTCTCCTCGAAGATCTCGGGCGGGGTTCTGGCTGGCAGCCACATCACCATGAGGATGAGAACAAGCGCGGTCGCGGTCAGCATGTACTTCATCATTTTGTTCCAAAGGGATTTAAATGGATGCGGTCAGTCGTCGGAGAGAAGGATCGGAATCCTCCCCTTGTAGAGCCTGCCGCCCGAGACGCTTGCGAAGAACTCGGTGTTGGGCAGTCGGCCGAGAACGTCGGGCGGGACGACTTCGTCACGCCGCCCCTGGATGCTGCGCGTGACGGAGGCACGGAAGTCCGGGACGGGAGAGCCGTCGGCCGATGAGGAGAGCGAGGCGGAGGTCGACCAGACGGTGGTCTTCCCGAACGTTTCGCAGATGAATTCCTGCGTGGGGCGGTCCTTGCTTCTCAGCGCAATCAGGTTGTTGAAGTTGCCGAGCGCCATGCGGGCGCGGCTGTCGCTCCCGAGTCTTGCTGCAAGGTCGCTCACCGTCTGCATGGCTGCGGTGACGCGAATGCCGGCTTCGAGCCCCTTGTTGAGGAGCTCGATCATGGGACCGTTGATGACGTTGGCGGTCTCGTCCACGAAGAGCGAGACGGACTTCACGTCGGTACCCGATTCGCCTCGGTTGTATCGCTTGCCGGCATAGGCCGTGAGGTCGGCGAGGATGATGGAACCGAGCGCGCCGGCGACGGTCGAGTCGGGGAGCGCGTCAAGGCCGAGATAAAGAATGTCGCCGCCCTCAACAACCCTCTCCACCGTCACGATCGGACGCTCATCGTCGGGATCGAACGGATCGGGCGAAAAACTCTTGGCGAGCGTGCCGCCCGTGAGCATTGAGAGAACGGGTTGGAGCGAGGCCGTGATCTTCGCGTAGTGCTCGCGGTTGTGACGAAAGACGGCGATGAGGCCGCCCACGACGGCGTTGGCGTCCCCTTCATCCTTCTTGCCGACGATCTCCTCCCAGAGAGCAACGGCTGCGGTTAGCTCGATGCCGGCATTGGCGGCAGGCGGACAGATGTTGCGCTTGTCCATGCGCTCGACCTGCTCCTCCCAATCGTCGATCCCTGCGTCCCTGAAGGATCGGGCCAGAGCCTTCTTGAGAAGCGGATCGATGCCGCCTTCGAGAAGACGGCGAAGCCCCAGAAGGCTCGGCCTTTCGGTCACGTAGAAGAGCCCTTCGACGGCAACGTTGACGGCCATCCAGGCGAAGTTGCCGAAGGCCCCGCTGTCAGGCGGCATGACGGCCGCAATGCGGGTGGCAAGTTCCGTAGGACGCGTCCATGCGCCGAGCGGATCGAGTCTGACGCCCGTTTCGGGAAAGGCGGGATGGAATTCGAGAGGAGCGGGACGACCCGCGATCTCGGCCGCCTTCCAGACGGCCAGACTTCTCTAAGAGTCAGGGATTTCATAAGAAATCACGCACCTCTCATACGCTTGTTCATACATAGTGTAGCTTGCGCGGAGAGGGAGGTCAAGGGTAAGATCGGCGCCCTTCTCGGAGAGAAGGTGGATTGACACCGACCAAACGGAGGCGAGCTCATAGAAAAAGCCCCGTCGACCGAAAGGCCGGCGGGGTGGTTTGGCGGCGCTTCCCTAAAAAGGTCTTCACCTACGCAGGCGACAAATAGGCGTCGACTGTTTTGCCATCTAGGCTCTTCCACTCCCTCCAAAGCGTGGCTATCTCTCCTTATGGTGAGCAGGGCTTTTTTCTAGCTGGACTTAACGTAGCATTTTAGGGTCTGGCCTACAAGAGCGGAGAGATTGGAAACCGCCGTATCCGCATCCATGTTGTTGTCGTAATAAATGCCGTTAAGATACATTGGTCTATCGAAGTTGTTAGCAGTATGGGTAGCAGCGTATAGGTTATTGCAAATTTTTGGTTCTAAGTTCCCACATACCCCATTTCTATACCCATACGATCTATTTACAAAACCGGAAGTTTTACCAACCGTAATGTGGCAAGTCGTATAACCAGGGTAAATAAAATTAAACGCAACGGAAATGGTAACGTCTTTAGCCGGCATGACAAATGACCTGTGATCCCCGCTCCCAGAAAGACTGACATCGTTTGACGAGATAGCACCAAACACATAGTCTTCGCCCGGGGAGGCGCTCACCGTCACCGTCTCACCATACTTCGCTAGAGACTTGACCGTGACAGTGCCTTGGCCGGTCTTCGACACGTTGATGCGGAAGTCCAGCGCACTGGCAGAAGCACTCACGACAACGTTAGTGAAAGGCATGACAAACGTGAACGTGGTCTCATTGACCTTGGTCACTTCAACGCTCGGAGAAACGGCTACCTTAACGTTGCCGTAGCCTGTGTTTGATCGCACGGTAACCGTGACTAGATCACCAGGCATTGCGCTTGACTTGTTCACACTGGCGGTGCAGTACGTCTGAGTTCCGATAGAAACACGGAACTCTTTCGGAGAAGAAAGGAGGGCCTTATGCAGCATAGGGCACCTCCAGTTGTGAAGTTACCCCCAAATTGCATCGATCTCTACGTATGAGCCCGCCATTGGGTGCTTTACTTGGAAATCTGCAGAGCCAATGAGTAATATATTTTTCGATGTGCCCGAGATGACAGGCTCTGGTAAGCCTCCATCCCAATCGGGGAAAGATAGAGATACCACAACCCCTATAGGTACACTGACCTCCCCTTTCTTGCCAGCTGGTATAGTCGAGAGATAATTTCCAGCGTGGGCCACCCGTGCAGTGTAATTCGTGTCGTTGATGATATTTACCTTTTCTTGTGTATCCGACACGATAAGCATTCCCTTCCCCAGCATTTACCACGCCCTCCTTTCGAGAGCGGGTAAATACCTGCTTGACTTTCTTAGAGATATCCGGTAGGGGGGGGGGTCGAAGGTTAGATACACGGTTTGACCGACTTTTACCGTGAATCTAAAAGGATCCCCAGAAATGGATTCCCCTGATCTAATTGGGGAGTCATGATACCCAGAAACGTAAACCGTAATAGTAATGCTCCTGTCCGTCGCAGCACACGTAGTGTGGTTATTCTGATTATCGTACCTAAGTGTGCTTAGGCGTACGTTATTGTCCCCAAATGGTGCATCGCTATTGTCCCAAAATGGTACAGGTGCTAACGCGCCAATATGCCCACGGTCATAACCATAATAAAAATAGGGCCCGCTTATACGGTAGCTGCCAACTGTAAGCGCAACAGGTTGTTGCCCCCCAGTATTCCTCATAAGCAATTCTTTATTCAGCATCCCTTCCCTCCTCTCAAAGACGGCGGCAGGTGAGCGCGGCTCAGCTCGCTCTCCCACGCAGTACGACAATGGTTATCCTGCCAAAAGAACAAGTGGTCGATGATCCACGCAGGCCATGACCTCGACCCATCGAGCTTGTGACGCCAAGCTCTTGCACTCAGCGTCTCGTCAGCCCACCCGCCGAGTAGCGTGTTGACCAACTGGTCGAGCGCCACGGCAATCTGGAATCCGTCCGGATGTTTCATACCTTAGCCTCCGAATATGGAGCAGTCCAAAGTTCCGCCATGGCGAGCATCGACTTGGAGAGCGCCTGCTGGAGTTGGGCCTTCGTTACCGTCGCAACCGTGTTGTCTGCGAGCACCCAGACAGTCGACTCAAGTCCTGCCGTCTCCGCTGCTGTGATTGCACGAGCCATACGAGACTGTGCCTGCTCATCGCCGTCGAAGGTCATGCCGTCGACTTCCACCTTGATCGCTGCCACCTTGGCTGCACGTTCACGCTTGGCAATGGCAAGATTCTGCGCCTCCTGCTCTTCTGGCGTCAGCTCTCTTTCAGAGTAGGTCACGCCATACTGCGCCCAGAACTCGACCTTGCCTTCGTCTGGCGCTTCACCAAAGGACACATGGTCCTTGTTGAAAATGTCCTGACGCACCTGCCATTCAGACTGGTAAGTAACGCCGTTGTACGTCCATGTCTTGATCATCGGTTAGCTCCCGAATTTGGTGAAAGTGGCGACTCCGAAAGTCCCGTACCATGCAAGCGTCACAAGCCCCTTGGCAAGCGTCGGAGCAGAACCGCTCCACGACCAAGAGCTGCCAAGAGTGATCGTTGCGGACCCCGCCAACGCCACAACTGTGATCCATGCCTTGGTGCCGGAGCCGTTGTTGACCGTGAGCGTGCCGCCACTTGCAAGGCTCATAGATCGCGCCGATGTGTCTGACACGGTGGTTGCCGCGACGACGGTCTCAGTCGTCGTGATCGTTCCCGCGTCACCAGTGCCGGGGATGAGCTGAGGTTTCCCGCTGACTCCGGTCCAAGGCACTGCACTCGCCGAATTCGCCGTAGTAGCAGAGTCGGCCTTTGCCGCACTCGTTGCCTTGGCGTTGATGCCAAGGTAGGTCTTCGCCGCATCCGCCTTGGCCAAGTACGTGCCCGCGGCATTGGCCGTCGTCAGGTAGCTTGCGAGCTCAGACGCCATGGCGACACGATACTTTCCGCCCGTGCCGTGGACAATCCACAGCTGATGCGTGTCCTCCGCCCAAATCGGTTGGGCCGGCGTTTCCGCGTCGCCGCCATAGGCAGAGATCTTCGCCGCCGTGTCGTAGTTGATCCCAAATGCTGAGTAAGCCATTACGGCAACCTCCCCATAGAAATGCCCTTGCCAGTGAAGTAGGCAGGCTTGCCAGTGATGCCCGCCCACGTCGTCGTGCCTGCGGGGCCCGTTGCGCCCTTTAGACCCGTGAAAGCGAAGGCGAATGTCCTTGCCTGAGCGGTCCCGCCCACCGTCACAGTCACCTTAGGCGAGCCCGTTGTGGCGTCAACCGTAGCCGTTGCACCAGTGATGGTGGCGTTGGCGCCATCAGCTCCGTTGGTTCCTGGATCGCCCGTGTCTCCCTTTTGCCCCTTCAAGTTCTTGAACGCAAAAGCAAACGTTCTTGCAAGCGCCGTGCCGCCAGAGGTGACCAGTACAGAAGGCGTACCGACATTGGCGTCAACCGTGGCGGTAGCGCCCGTGATGCTCGCCGATGCGCCAGCCGCACCGTCCTTGCCGTCGGCGCCTGGAGCCCCAGGCGTACCTGGGGTGCCAGGGTCCCCCTTCGGCCCCTTGATGTCGCCGACGTCCTGCCATGCCGAACCGTTCCACGAGTAGAGGTGCGTGCCGACCATGTAGGCGTCGCCGAGCTGACCGACGGGGTGCTGCTCCTGAAGCTCGTCGAGCGTCGGAAAGCTACCCTTGATAGAAAGCGGCGCGCCCGTCTCACCCTTGGGGCCGACGTCACCTTGATCGCCCTTCGGCCCCTTGATGCTCGCGAGCTTCTCGCCCACCGTGAACGTCGTCCCTGTCACCGAGGTGATAACGAAGACCTCGCCATCAGGGTCGATGACCGTGTCGCCCACCTTGATGTTCGCTTGGGGCGTGAGAGAAGTGATCGCCGCTGTGCCGCTCGCGCTCACGTTGACAGACGTCAAGCGCATGGCGTAGGCCGCCGTCTTTGCAGACTCTGCTGCCGCCTGCGCGGACTTCGCCGCTTCGCTCGCCTTGGTGCCTGCCTCCGTCGCCTTGTTCGTCGCCGTGGTTGCCGCAGTCTCGGCCTTGCCCTGCGCCGTCACGGCCGCAGTCTTTGCTGACTCCGCACCGCTCTTGGCCGTATCGGCTCCCGCCTTCGCAGTCTCGGCCGCCTTCTGTGCACTCGATGCGGCGGTAGCCGACTTGGCTGCGGCATCAGCCTGCGCCTTCGCGTTGACAGTCTGCGTAGCGCCCGCCGTCTCGACCGCCTTAACTTGAGCGGCGCCCGCGGCGTTGACGGCACCGACTTGCGTAGAGCCAGCAGTCTCCACAGCCCTGACCTGCTTCTGGCCTTCAGCCGTGACGGCGGCGACCTGCGTGCCGCCCTCCTGCGTAATGGATGCAAGAGCAGTCTGCCCCGCTAGCTTTACCGCCTCAAGCGTTTCAGACGACGATCCCGCCGCACCAGACGAGATCTCAGCGTAGTGCTTGGAGCTATAGAGATCGCCTTCGACAGGCGTGCCCACCTGGGTCGCCCACGCCTTCGCAGTCGTAGCGCTCGAACCTGCGGACGCCGCGGACTGCTCTGCCGACGTCTTCGCCGACTGAGCGGACGCGTTGGCAGACTCTGCTCCTGCCTGCGCGGCCTCCGCACGACGAGCATTCTCTGCGCTTGCCCCCACAGAGTTTGCGGCCTTCTCCAGCGTGCCGTCATCGACAGCGCCCGCCACCTTGCCAACCGCAACGATGTGGTCCGCCACAGTCTTGATGTTGCCGCCCTCGGCAGTGCAGTCCTGCGCAGGCTCATCGGTCAGACGCCCTGCGGAGAACTTCACGGGCACGCACTTGCCACCCTGCAGATCGCCCGCGACAGCGCCGATCTTGTCCATGTTGGCGGACACGTCCTTCACGTCATCGATATTCGTCGATACAGTAACGACATGATTCTTCATGCCAGCGACCGCCACAATCTCGCTGGCGATCTCCGCATCGGTGACGACCTGATCCTTGATCGAGGCGACGGTCTTATAGGCCTCGAGGTTCTCGGGCGCAGCCGCCGTACCGATGTCGTCAAGTGCTCCTGCCACGGCCACGGTCTCGTCCTTGATGGACGCCACCGACTTGACGGACTCGACGTTCTGTCCAACGGTCTTGACCGTCTCGATGTTGTCCGCCACGGTCTTGATCTCGTCCTTGAACGGCACGATGACGGTCGCGGCTTCGGCGTAGGCCTTCGTCTGCTCCTCGGACTTCTTCGCCTCTTCGGCAGACTTCTCGGCCGCGTCGGCGAACTTACGGGCGTCGGCCTGAGCGGAGAGGAGCTCTTCGGTCAGGTCCTCGGGCGTCTTGTCCGCAGAAGCAGGCACACGCAAAGAACGACCGACCTCCTCCTTCAACTCCTGGATGAGCGCGATCGCTTTGTCCGCAGAGTCGTTGAGCGTCGTCGGAAGGAAGCCGTCGTGGTTGGTGAGTACCATCTGCTGATCGGGCGTAATCGCCGACAGGATGGAAAGACGCAAGCCCTCCGCCAACGGAGAGACAAGCGTGACGGTGCCGCCCGCCTTCTCGTCCTGGTTGGCGTTGAGCTTGACAGTGTAGTCGGTGCCGAACTTAAGTGCCTCATCCTGCGCGCTGGCATCAGCGGACTCGGACCGAGCCACCTTCACGTCTTCTGGTCGGAAGACCTTGAACGCGAAGGTGTACGCGGAGACGAGCCCGGTGCCCACGTACGGCCCTGCTCGGCGTGTGATGTTTTGTACTGACATGGCAAAAATCCTCGCAATGCCTGTACTTTGTCACACGCCTTTTCTCTCATGCACCCACTACTTGGAGTGCCCGGTGAGAAGCGCAAGCGGGTTATCAGTCTCGTCGTTGTAGAGCGCGTTGGCACCGGAGATCGCGCGGTTGATCGGCGTGACCGGGTACGGCGCCATGGTTCCGCCGAAGCTCACCCACGCCTTCACGTCTGCCTCGGAGACCTCGCCGTTCTCGATGGCGTGCACCGTCGCGTTGTAGGCTCGACCGAAGTCGGTAATCTTGCGAAGACCCGACGGGCCGCGGTAGCCATAGTCAGTGGTGAGATAGGCCAGTTCGCGAACGCCCACGAGAAGACCGAGATTGAAGGAGACCACGCTCGAGCCGGACGCCTTGACGGCCTTCTCAAGCCAATCGTCATCATCCTCCCCGAGTGCGCTACCGATGGCGCTTCGCAGGAACCCTTCGATGACTGGCTGCATGACGAGCACCATCAGGAGAGTGCCCGCACGCTTGAACCCCTTCTCCGTCTTGAAGCTCACGGCGGCAAGGTTTAGCGCCGTGTTGAAGAAGGTGTAGAAGACCGTAAAGAGCTTCGACCAGGCGCTTCCTCGCTCAATGGCCGACAAGTCTGCCAGACTGCCCGACCCCTGCGAGTTCTTTACCGCACGGTCCGCGATCATGACAGACATTTCCTCGCCGTTCCCCTCCGCCAAGGCCTTCTCATACGCGCCAAGCCAAGTGGGGAGGTCGACCGCCATCTGCATGACGGAGAGCGGCATGTACGCAAGACGCATCATCCTGTCCTTCAGCTCCCCCTGCCCGCCGTTGAGCTTCGCCTGCACTTCGGTGAGTTCTCGGAACTGGGTGCGCATGCGGTTGCGCATCATGGTGGATTTCCCTGCCACAGCCTTGTACGCGCCGCCAGTAATGCCGAGGCGGATGAATTCACTCACGCCTCTTCCGGCCCACTTAGGCCCGAGGTAGGCAACGGACTGCGTGAAGCCCACGAGCTGGAGCGCTGCCGTACCGAAATTCAAGCCGACACCGGCAAGAGAGACACCGCGGCGCAGTTCGTTCGGGATCATGTCCGAAGGCGAAGTCTGACCGTGGTTCCCGTTGCGGCAGTCCTTCACCCAGTCCTCAAGCGCCTTGAAGTATCGGGCTCCGTAGTGCTGATGGACGGCCTGCGCGAACGCACCTTCCTTCTTCAGGAGCTTGCGAGCGCTGTTGACGAACTCGGCCCACGCGATGTAATGAATCTGCTCATCCAACCCTTCGAACATCGCGCGACTTGTCATGACGAGCGGCTTGTCGAAGTGTTTGGCTCGCGACTTCGACCACCCGTCGGCGACACCGCCTGCGCCCATGAGCGGCTTCAGGTCCTCCATGCTCTGGATCTCGCCCACCTCCTTCCCATGGAGGCTGGCCTCACGGTCATACGAGATCGGATAGTAGCCGCCCGTCAGAACTCGGGGCCCGTCAGGCGTGAGCACTCGTACCGCCGACGCCTCGACCCAATCCGGCTCGCGCCCCACGATGCGTCTGTACGTTTTGCCTGACGACACCTTGATGTCGTCAAAGAGCGCCCAGATGGCCTCTGCCGCCTTGTAATGCTCTTCCGTCAGATACTCCGCAAAGAACGACGCCATGAGCTGATCGGCTCTCGCCTGAGCTTCGGCGAGCTTCGCTTCGTAGGACGGATCACTCTTGTCCAAGCCCTCAAAGAACTTGTAATCGGTGTGGTACGTCATCGTGGCAAGCGCACGCTGACGGTTGCCCGCATTGCCGTAGTTGAGGAGCAGGACGAACACTTCCTGCGTGGTGAACGCATGGTTGAAGGTTTTGCTCGTCTTAGCCTTCAGGTCGGTCAACGATTCCTTCAACGGCCTGAGGATCTTGTCAAGCTTCATGGCGTACTTGGCCTTGAGCTCTTCCTCCTTCGTAACGCACTTGTCGGAGGGATAGATGAAGAGCTTGGCGAGAAGCCCCTCCCATCCCCCGTCCAGCGCCGCCACGAGGGCCGCGGCGCGGGCGTGCACGAGACCGAAACGCTCCAGCAGCTCGGCGAAGCGCTTTGACGTACCGAGTTGCTCGTGACGCTTCTGCGCGTCACGGCCGTGCTCGGCGGCGGCCTCGCGCACCACCTTGGCGGCCTGTTCAAGCGTCTCCTCGAGAAGCTCGTTGCCCATGACGGTCGAGATGTGCTTCTCTCTGCGAGCCTGCGCTTCCAGCAACTGAATCGCGTCGATGAAACTGTTCATGCCGCCGACGGTCTCCAGCGAGGAAGTATCGCGATTCGCGATCGCCCTCTCCATAGTGGCCGTGATTTCGAGCCCATGTTCAAGCTCGTTCTCGAGCTCCTTCACCTTGTCATAGAAGGAGGCGTCCGGATCGTTGACGTGCACATCCTTCGCGTCCACGAAGCCCATGTTCACGAGCGCGCGCTGGAGCACTTCGAGAACGCGCGTATCCATGGCGCGATGCGTCGCAACCTTGAACTTCTTGAAGCCGCGAACCGACTTCGCGATGCGCATGAGAGACTGCCGTGCGTGCTTGGCCAGCGCCGCCTGGTAGAGCTCCTGACGCTTGAACTGGATGGCCTCCGCCACGGCGCCCTTCGCCCACGCCTTGCGCGCGTTTCGGGCGGCACGGTTGGCCGCACGGGCGAACGAAGCGGGCTTGAGGCCGGCGATCTTCATATCCTGCACAACCGAATAGGCGAACGCATCGATGGCCTTGGCTTCAGTACGCGCCTGCCCGTTGAGCGCTTTCTCCATCGCGGCGAGCTCCGTGGAAACCACCTTGATCTTCGCATCGTTGAACGTCGCGGCGTCAGCCATGTCGCGCATGGTCGACTCGTCGGCGAGCTCAGGGGATTCCTCCACCAGGCGCTCGACCGTCATGGCGTCGATCGAGGCTTCAGGATCAAGATTGGCAAGAAGGTCATCTACCATTTCGTTCGAGTTGGGGTAACCGAACGCCTGCGCAATGTCCTCGAGTTTCTCGGGCTGACGGAAAGACTGGGGCGAAGCGATGCGGGCTTCATGGAGCTTCTTGATCTGACGCGGCGTATAGCCGACCTGTCTCAGGTCTTCGAAGGCGAGCTTCCATCGGATCTTCTCCCCGTCTTTCTCGTTGCCGTTCACCAGAGAGTTCCACGCGTGGTAGACGCGCGTCTTCTTGAACTCCTCCGAGACCTGCGCACGAATCTCTGCGATGCGCCCCTTGCGCTCCTTCTTCAACTCGCGTACGAGCTTGTTGCGCATGTTCTTGACAACCTTCTGCAGGCGGATGTTGCGAGCGGTGAGCTCGGCCTCGGCCTGCGCGCCGACTGCCTGCTGCGCCTCCTGATAGGCGATCCACTCCTCCGTCGAAAGACCGGACTCGTCCTGCGCCGTAAAGAGGGGCTGCGCCGCCTGTCGCGCCATCGACTCCATTACGTCCTCCTTGGCGACGAACATGGCGTCGAACATCGCCTTCACGTCGTCATTGAGCGCGGACCCGGGGACGTTCTCCGCCACGGTGTAGATGTCCTGAAGCCAGCGGCCGTACTCTCGGAAGGCGAGCGTGAGCTTCTGGGACGGCGCTTCACCTTCGAGCATGTACGCCTCGAACGTGCGGGCGAACTTCTCATGCGCCGCGCGCTGATCCTCAGGCTTCATGGCCGCCCACGTCTGCACGTCCTTGACGCCGAGCCAGGCGAGGGTGTCGTTCACGGACTGCACATACGCCTTCATGTCGTCAGGCATGTCCTTGTTCTGCATGACGTCCGCCGCGATCTGCGTGCGCATGTCGAGGAAAAGATGCCCCGTCTCGTGGAGAAGCGTGGAGCGATCGGCGCCATTCCAACGGGCGACGGTGCGAAGCGACGGGAAGTACTCGCCGTTGACACCGTTCTCTCCGTTGCCCATGACGAACTTGCCGCCGTACTTTTCCCACAGCGCCTTAGGAGACATATTCACCTGACGTGCGATGTTCGCCACCTGCGTCTGGATGAGCGCCTGCAGGTTGCGCGCCTCCTCCTTCGGCACCTTGAGCGCACGGATGCCGGTGCCGACGATACGCCCCACCTCGGAGAGCTCGTCTCGGAACGCTTTGCCCGCCGCCTGCGTCGCCTGCAGCTCGACGGCGCCCTTAACGTCCTTCACCTCCTCCATGGAGAGGGAGCCGCCGACCGACATGAGTTCGAGGACGGACTCGTCCTCCTGCACCATCGCCTTCACCTTGCCGATCGGCACCTTGATCGTCCCGCCCGTGGCGAGCGCCTCCGGCATCTGCTGCGCCACCTCAGGAACACTAGAGAACTTCTTGTCGAGCCCCCGCTGGTGGAAGGAGTTCGCATCGAACTCGATCGCCTCAACGCCCGCTCGTCGCGCCACTTCCTGCTCGTAAGCGGCGGCAGTCTCGGGATCGAGCTCGTCGACAGCCGACTGCGTTTCGCTCAGCTCCTTCATGGCCTCGGCGTTTCGGCGAGCACGCTCTTCCTCGCGGGCAATCGCGGCGCGCGCCTTCATACCCGTGGTGAAGACTTCGACCGGCGCGGTGAACTGTTCGCCCACCACTTCCGCCACGACATCCGCCCACGACGAGATCTCGCCGTCGGAAAGGAGCTGGCCCGCGGCTTCGCCCATGCCGCCCATCGCGCCCTGCACGGGCATCTGCAGGGCCATGTTGGCGAACTCGCGCTTGTACGCCGAGTCGAGCATCTGACGCGTGGCAGACTTCGGCACCATGGAGACGCCTGCCAAACCGATCGACGCCGCGTCGAAGAGCGCCGTCGCCGCAGCGTGCTTCTCTGCGCGCTTGACGGCATCCGTCAGCATGTCTCGCTTCGCGGGATCAAGATAGGCCGAGGCAATCGACTTCGGATCGGTGAGGTCGATGCCTGCATCCGCCAAGTTCTCGAGTACGCTCGCGTTTTTGTCCATGGAGTAGGAGAGCCCGAACGTGCCCGCCATCTGCGCGGGAATGCCGCCAGCCCCGAGGATCGGCAGCGCGAGGAGAGCAGGCGCGTTCTGGGTAAACGAGTTCACACCCAAGTCGGCAAGGACCGTAAGCGGGTCTTTCGCCAGTGCGCTCATCACCCCCGAGAAGGAGTCCTGCGCCATCATCTCCTGCGTCGCCTGGGCGCTGGGGAAGAAAGAAGCGTAGCGTGTGAGACGCGCTGTGCGCTCGGACGCCTTCTCGATCTGCTCCGCGATGCGGGCCTTCATGCCCTCTTTCCCCACCATGAAAGCGGCGAGCCCCACTTGACCCGTCTCGTCTTCTGCAGTGGCAAAACGGTACGCCACGTCCTTGCCCTGCGCGATCTCGTCTTCGATCTCTTGGATGCGGCGGAGCTCCTTGGAGTACGCCTCCGCATCGGAAACCGAACCGAAGAACGAGGTTGCATCGCCAGAGAAGCTGCCGCGGGTGAAGGCGTTGCGAACCGTCCCCCAGATCGAATCCTTCTCGCCCGCATCGGGCGCCATTGCCCAGATCAGCTTCTCACGAACGCCCATAGACGACAGGTCATTCTTGACGAGATTGGCGAAGGCGGGCTCGGAGAGCTTCTCCATGAGGGTCGGGGCCTCGGTGTACATCGTCGCCCAATTGACCGCCCTCGCCTTCTCGGCCGCCTCTTCTGCTGGCGTAAGCGTCGGCGTCTCTTCAGGTGTCATGTCGAAGACACGCGCCTTGCGAAGCCGCACAGCCGCCTGCTCAGGCGTCTCAGGGTCCATGAGCGCCTGCTCGTAGTCGGTCTGAGCCTGCGCCGCACCATCCTGCGCAATCATGCGCTCAATGAAATCCATCAGTTACCTCCGTCGTCAAAACCGTACATATACGCCGTCTGGTGCCCGAGCCAAGATGGGCCCGTACTGCCTTCACCGACCTGACCGCCGGCGCGCGCCATGAGGTAGTAGCGCAGACGGGCGACCTGCGGCATCGGGCTGTTACCGTGCTTCGCCTTCCATGCGGTGTCGATCTTCTTCATCAAAGGCTCGTCGAAACTCACGCTCGGCGGGATCATCACGCGGAGCCGCTGATCCCCGAGCATGATCTTGGTGAGGACGTACTGCATCTCCTGCTTCGTCGGCTTGCGATCCTGGCCGATCTGTTTGAGCCAATGCTCAGCCGTCTGCTCGACGACCTTGTAGGCATCCGTCATGCCGTGGTTCGGCAAATCGTCCATTGTGAGCATGCTAGCCACCTTGTTCGTCGAGCCGAGCAGTTCGGAGACGGGCGTGATCTCGCGCATTGCGAGATTGATCCGCTGCCCCACTTCGATCTCGTTGAGCTTCTTGCCCATCTCTTGCCCTTGCAGGCTCAGGACTTCCTGCATCTGCGCCAAGTAGGCATTGGCAACGTCCGGCGACTCTTCCCTCAGCTTCACGTACTCGGGGTTTCGCTTAAGCGCACGTTCAATCGTCTCACTGCTAATGACGAACGGGTCCTGTACCACGCCCATCGCGGCAAGGCGCTTGCGTGCCGCCTCATCGTCGGCCGCGTAAGTCGAGCCCTGCTTGAGGCTGAAATACCTCGTCAGGATGCGCTGACGATCCTTTCCGTTGAGCTGGTTCAGGTAGAGCGTCAGCTCGTCCTCAGACATGGACACGAGGAAACGGTCATCGCTCAGCTTGCCAAGCGCGCGCGGGTCGGAAGCGAACGTATCGCTCTGGTAATGCGCAGCCAGCTTCTGCACCTCGGCGGCCTCGTTCACGTCAAGCCGCGCCAGTAGATCCTGCGGCACCTTGGAAAGGTCGCCGTTCGTCTGGAAGAGGATGTTCGAGATCTGCGCCTTGATGTTGTTCTGGTCCTGCACGTAGGACTGCTTCTTCTGGTTGACCAATACAGCCGCCTTCGTGACGAGCTCGTCGCAGTAAAGCGGGTCGGCGGCGGCGCGCGGATCCGTCCGACGAAGGTCTTCTCGGATCTGATCAGCCGTTGGCCATGTCTTCGCGGCGGCCGCATACTGCGGAGAGAACGCGGAGACGCGGGAGCCCGTCGCCTTGTCGATAACTTCCCTCTCGCGACGCATGTTCGCCACGGCGCTCTTGAGCGTCGACTGCGCCTTCTCGGGCAGATAGTCCGTCCACACGCCGCCCTTCTCCTGCGCCTGCTTCTCAGCCTCGCGCACGGTCTCCTTGGAGGTGATGTACCCCGCCATCGCCATGTGCTCGTCGGCGAACTCGGTGAGCATATCGTTGTAGCGCGCAACGCCCAGCATGTCGTTGTAGTTTCGATCGGTCTTGAACGCCTCAGGATCCCAGGGTTGCTTGGCCGCCTTGGCCGCCTCCATGCCCTGCTCAACGGTGAGTTGAGACGCACCGTGCTTCCACTCGGAAGGAGCGCCCTCCTTCGCGGTGAAAGACTGGCTGCCTTTGCCGGGCATAGTGGAAATAAGCGCCTCGTAGCCTCGGGCGGTCTTCACAAAATCCTGCGTCACGACGCCTCTCTTGACGGCTTCGCTGAGCCCCCCACGGAGTACTTCTCCAGCGCCACCCAAGCCCGCGGCATATCGCTCGATCTTCAAGCGATCCTCGTGCGCCTGCACGATCGGGTTGATGCGCTGACGAGCACGCGCGACGTCGGAGCCAAGCATCTCCTTCGAATGCGCACGAAGAAGCCCGAGCGCCTGATATGCCACGGCAGGGTTTCGATCGGAGCCTGCCAGGAGCGAGTCAATGCCGTTCATGTACATGGACGACATGTTCTTCTTGATGTAGAGCGCCTTGTTCTCGGCCGTCCAGCCCATGAACTCGGCGAGCTTATCCGCGGACTCATGGATCGCATGAGCGCTCTGCGCAAGCATGTCAGGCTTGCCGGCATACGCTGCGCCCGACGCCACGGCCTGCGCAATCGCGCCTTCGTGCGCCGCCTTCTTCTGAGCAATCGCCTGCTGATAGACGTGCTGAGAGACGCCGGAGTAGGACGCGGTGTAGATCGCCTGTGCCTTCTCGCCGAACATCTTCTGCTGACGCGCGGTGAGTCCGGAGGCGAGCTCTTGGCCGTAGTCCTGAAGCCCCGAGTCCATCCGCTCGACAAGGCCTTTTCCGTCGAGGTCCGGCTCAAGCGCGTTGGCGCCCAGTTGGCTCGCCCAGCCGCCTTCGCCCGACTCCATGTCGATCGCTTTGCGACGAAGCTCCGTGAGCGCCTCCGTCACGCGGGCGTCATCCTGTTCCGCGAGGAACTTCGAGTACCAGTCATCGAGCTTGGCGGACGCCTTCGCCAACGGCTTCTGCACGTCCATCTCGGGAACTTTCGGAATCTCGGTTGACATCGGTCGATAGCCGAGGATGCTCGGCATGACCTGTGGCCCGCCGTAGTTGGGAACTTGTGCCATTAGGATGCTCCAAAGTATCGATACCAACGGTCGGCCGCCGTCATGCCGCCGTCAAGAATGCTCGCGAAGCCCTCGGACTGCTTCGCCGACTTGGCGTAGCCGGCCATGCCGGAGTAGATGCCGCCCTGCGCGCTCGCCTGAAGGGCCTGCTGTTTGAAGCCCCAGGCGGCGGAGAGCGCGTTCATCTCAGCGGTCTTCTTGTCCATCTCCTTCATGATGTCGGTGGACGCAGTGACCTCTGCAGTCGAGCCTTTGCCCAACACCACGCCGCTCGATGCGAACGCCGTGCGCTGTTTGGCTTTGATCTGGCCCGCGCGGTAGGTAAGCTGTGCGACGGCGGCTTCGCCTTGACGCATCGCAGACTCGGCGGAGAGCTGCGCCATCTGACGGTTCTGCTCGGAGATCTCGGCCTGCTTGTTCATCACGTAGTCGAGCGTCTTGCCGCCCTTCCACGCGGAGTACATGCCGCCGATCGCCTGCCCGATGGCAAGACCGATAGATGCACCGCCCATCGCCTGATTAAAACCGCCCGCCGACGAAGCTGTATCTGGAGCGGTCAATACGTTCTGCGTGCCAGCGGGCCCTTGGATCGTGAGTGGATCCGTGCCGTAGTTCACGCCGCCCAGTAAATTGTCGAGGTCGTAGGTAATCCCCTGAAGTGTCAGTGCCATAAGAAAAAAGCCCTCATAGTTGAGGGCTAGGTTATCGGGTTGAAGGGACCTCATGCACCCATTACTTCGCGAGATCCCAACAGAGACTAACGATCGTGAGCGGCAGAGGATCTTTCTGACGAACGCAGATCTGCCCTGAGTCGTTCCACTGCGAGATTGTGGCAACGGAGATCTCCTTGTCCATCAATGCGGGCGGGGACCCGTACGGCTCGTCGGTTCTCTGCTTGTACTCGACAAGATTGTCAAAGTCAGGGCCAACAAAGACACCGGAAGACTTGTGCACACGCATGAACACATCGTTCACGTTCTTCATGTGCCCCATACCGACCGAGCCGTCCGCCAGCTGTACCGCCACCGGGAGCGTCTGCAGGTCGGCCGTGATCGGCAGGCCCACGATGACGTGACGCGCCGATTGGGTGAGCGTGACTTTCCCGTCCTCCACTACGCGCTGAGGGAGCACACAACCGTCGGCAAGGATGTTGACCGTCTCGCCTTCGAGCCAGGTGAGCCCCTTCACCTCAGTCGTCCGGTCTCCGATGTACTCCCCGCCGCAGTCCACGCACCATGCGTCTTCCAACGCCGAGAACTTACGCTCGTGCATGCGCTCGACGTAGCGGACAACCTCTCCCTTGACTGTTCGACGGATGATGAGATAAACGATGTCCTCATCCCCCTCAGGCACGACCGTCACAGACTCGACCGCGCCGTTCACCGTCGTGTGCTTGTGCCAGCCGCCAATCGCCTGCTCAGGCAAGTAGGTAAACCCCAGAAGACTGCCGTCAGCCATCGCCGCCCACACGATCGGATCCGGCGACTTCGCCAGCGCCATGTCGACGATCTGCGAGTCTTCGAAGAAGTGCGCGGATCGGATCGACAAATCGCCTGTAGTGAAACCAGACGACTGCCAGTTGTACCCGAGCTCGCGCACGTGCCCGCCACGGGCGGCAGCGTAAACGACCGTGGAGTTGACCACCACAGGCATGACGTTCGAAGCGCCTATCTGCGCCTGCACTTCCGATCGAATCGCATCAGGCGCCATCGGGGCGGAGCCGCCCGAGTAGACTCGATACTCCGTCGTATTCGTCATCGCAAGCATCTGCTGGAGCGGCGTCAGATGCAGGATGCGCGACGCCTCCTGCGCCGCGATGGCGAAACGCAAGCGGTTGTCGTCCTGCGAGGGGAGCGTGTGACTCATGTCGGACTCGGTACCGGAGCGCGTCATCCACACCATCTGAGGTCGCGTCGGCGTTCCCGCGAAGCATCGGCGCTGTTCGTAGTAGCAGACCGCGCCGGGGTAGTCGCCCGCCTTACCTACGTTGGCGGTGAGCGAAGCGCCACTGCCCACCGTAGAAACAACCGTCAACTTCGGAGACGTGTAGCTTTGCCCGCCGGACCGCACGGCTACCTTCTCGATGCGCCCGTCCTTCACAACCGGCACGAGCTCCGCGCCCCAACCTGTCGAGTCCTTGACGTCGATACGAAGAGACGACTGCTCGACTCCGATTGAAAAAACCGCCTTCGACGATGCAGTATCCGTCCAACAGTCGCTAGCCGTACACTCCCAATATACATAGCTATAACTGAGCTCGATGCGCGGGTTGGAGTATCCACTGCCGGGGGAGGTCACGGTGAAACCTGTAATCTCAGTCTTGCATACGTCATACTCTTTGCTGTTGCCGTCTCCGAACGAGATACTATCCCTACCCTTCGTTTGCTTGACGACCGGCGTCACAACTGCGCCCGCGCCTGTGCCAGCTTCGTCATAAACCCTGCACCAAATTTCAGCGTAGCGATTAACGCTGGTGACTGTCCAGTCGCCGCCACTAAGTTGAGTCCCCCCGCTTTTGAGCGCCACATTCGTTGCGTCAATGCCTCTGCGGTCATAGACGTACCCGCTCCCGCCGCTGTCGACCGTGACAGAAGTAATGCCCTTGCTCATAAAGAAAGGGTCGTCGTAGATAGGCGGCGTGATGCCCTCGTCGGGCGAGTAGTTGTCGTCGATGAACGACGTTTCGGTCGTCTCTCCGATAAAGCAGTACAAGCCCTTGAAATTCTTATAGACGCGGTATCGCTCCGCGTCTGCCACAGAGCCCCACGTGATCGTACAGGTGGCGTTGTTGAGGTACAGGTTTCCCTTCGTCTCGCCAACGGGACTTGCAGGGCTCTCCTGCTCGCTTCCCGTCTCAGTCTCCTTTACTGCCGTCACCTTGTACTTCAGGGTGTAGCGCGTCTTCTCCGCATCCGTGATCGTCTGATCTTTGCCGGCGACCACATGGTAGGACACTTCCGGCGCTCCTGGGGCAGGTAGCGGTGCGCCGAACTGAACGTCGACGAGACGCCAGTCGGTCGCACCATAGCGGCGCAACTCCTTCGGCGGGTAGTTCGGATGCACGAGCGTCATGATGTCCATCGACTGGACATAGTGGATGTCAAACACGTCGTCCGAGCTGTACGGCGTCTCGATCTCGTAGGGCTGCCCGTCTTCGCCCAGGAGGGTTTTGCCGGACGTGTGAAAGCGCGCGTACTTGTCGCCAAGCTCGATGGCAAGCGTCTGATCGGACGAGAACGTGAACGGGATAAGGCGACACTTCTTCGTCGGATACTTCGTCGTGTTCACGTACGCCGTACCCGGTCGAACCGTCGCAGGGCCCTGCGGAAGCACGAGGAAGTTGCGGCACTTCGCCAAACCCTGCTGGTACTTCTGATCGTCAAATCGCCCATACATGGCGGGGGAGAGCTCGCCCGCCGAAAAAGACATTTGAACTTTGCGGATGCCCATGCCTACCTCCTTACGATCCACGAGGGCGTGAAACAGACCTGCTTGCGCTGCTGATTCGCGTCACGCGTCTTCGCCGTCGAGAGCGCCACTTGGAACTGCTTCGAAAGCAGATTCGACAGCTTCTGCCCTTCCTCTCCCTTGACACGAGAGCCCGCAATCTCCATCGCGAGGTAGTATGCGAACGCCGTCACAAAGGTTGGCGAGAAGTAGCCCTCCGAGACCTCCGACGTCACGTAGGTCGCCACGGGGTTTTCCGCGTTCGTGTAGAGCTTCCCGCCCATCACTTCGAAGTTCGCGTCGTTGGGCTCCATGAACCACACCGGGTTATCCGTCCACCAGCTCGGCATCTCCTGCTTCGAGTGCGGGCGGACGCGGATGACGCGCATGCAGTCGGACGGCACCTCGTAGACGCCTCTCCACCCCGCCGTCTCCTCCGAGCTCAACTTGGCGAGGAGCTGGCGCTTCGTGGCGAAAGACCAGTCGTGCATCTCCAGCATGGCCGACTTCGCGATCGGATAGTAGATCGCGCACATCTTGGACACCGTCGTGCCGTCGGGCGGGTTGATCGTCGCAACACCCCCCGAGTCGCCGAGGAAAGACAACGCCAAATTACAAATCTCTACAGCACTTGCCATGAGAACCTCCTACAAAAAGAGGCGCCGAAGCGCCCCTTTGTCATCACCTCTTCACGGAGGATCAAGCCGTCTTGATGGACGGGGCCTGTTCAAAGCCCGCGTTGTCCTGGAAGCCCGACGTGATGAAGCCGTGAACCGTACCCCCCGAAACAGTGCCGGCAAAGTTCGCCTGCATGTAGCGCTTGTGATGGTACGGGATCGGGATCACGATCTGGGTGCCCGCCTTCGGGGCGGCAAGCGTCACCGCCGTGGACACGTCGGCAAAGCCGCTCGTCTCCGTGTCGGAGTCCTGCAGCGAGATCGTGAGGTTGCCCGTCACGTCGGCCTTCACCGTGAAAACGGCCACGAGGTCGCCGTAGGCATAGCCCGTGGTCGGCTTGGGCTGACCGAAGTCAAGACGGAAGTCGGAGGCGGCCGCGGCGGAAAGCTTCTGGCCCTCGTCCTTCGTGAACATCATCAGATAGTCAACAATCATTGTCTTCTCCTTACTTGACCTGAGCTTCCTTGAACTCAAGCACGTCGACGCGACGGAACGGAATGCCGTCAAAGCTCAGCACGCGGCGGCCGCCGACATCGGCCAGATTCAGCTGGACGTTGCGGGAGTTGGCCTGCTGCAGACGCAGATACGTTTCGATCGTGCGGTTCGTGTAGAAGGCAAAGCGGGCTCCAGAGAGACTCGGCACCTTCGCCACGGCCTTCACGAGAAGCTCGTAGAGGTTGTGGCCCGTGGCGCTGTTCTCATCCGGCGGAACGGACTTGAGAAGGTTTTCCTTGATGTTCGCAATACGTACGACATAGCGCCAGTCGCGAACAGAGAGACCCACGTCCCAACCGAAGTGCGTCTTGAGGACGCGGTACTCGCCGCCATCCGGATCAAGCGCGGCTTCTTCGCCGATGTCTTCCTTGGAGAGACCCGCCTTGGAGTTTTCGGGGTAAAGGCCGTGGACCGTGTTCGGGCCCCAACCGACGAGCCAGATGGAGGTGAGGTCGGCGCCCGTGCCGCCGGCGTCGATGACGTTGACGGCGCACGGAGCCTTCTTCGGATCCTTCGTGTTGAAACGCGGGGCAAGGCCCATGATCTGCTCGGGATCCTTGGAGGAGTCGCCGTAGATCAGAGCACGCTGAAGCGTCTGGGACATGGCTTCGATGAACGGACGTTCTTCGGAAGCGCGCCAGGATTCCTTCATGCCGTTGATTTCGGCGAGCTTCTTATCAACCGTGGCAAAGGCTTCAAGCATGCCGCAGGTGTCCGTGATCTGGGCGACCGTGGACTTGGACTGCTTCACACCGTAGTTGAGCTTGCGCCACGTGACGGTCGGAAGACCCGTACGGACAGTCGTGCGGTGAGAGAACTTGTTATTCGCCTCCACCCACGTGATGTCGTCCATCATTTCATTGGTTTCGTTGAGTACTTCAACGATGTCAGCGAGCTCGCCATTCGGATCCAGACGATCCATCATGTCGGCGAGCGTCGGATTGCGATTCGGCTTAGTAGTCGTAGCCATTCCTTATCTCCTTAGACATCAACCACCATGTTGGACTTCGGGTAGCGGCGTCGAGCGCCCGCCGGAGCGGAAGCGCTTCCCGTCACACCGTGATCCTGCTGCATGGCCTTGCCGATGCGATAAAACACACGGACCACCTCGGGGTGCGCCCCAAGGCCGGATCCTCTCAAAAGCGCCGTAAATTCAGGAGTCGCAAACTGCTTGAGGGCTTGGTTCGCGACACCGACATTAGCCTTGAAATTGGCGCCGCCGATTTCAGGGTCCTTCTCAGAAAGCGAAGCCCACTCTTGCGACTTCGCCTTCAAGTCGTCCACCAGATACTGACGCGCCGTGGGGACCATGGCGGCAAGCATCTTCTGGGCATTCTCCTGCGAGAGCCCGAGCTCCTTCGCCGTAGCGGCAAAGCCTTCGAGCTGAGCTTCGGTGAACTGCTGCCCCTCGACGTCGAACGGTTCATACGCCTCGGGCGCTGCCTGCGCGGGCTCCTGATCGCCGTCGTTCTGATCCCCTTCGCCCAGCAGGGACGGCATGTCCGCCGTCGGTTCGGTAGAGTCCGTCGCCTGAGCGGTAGACTCCTGCGCCGGTTCGGTAGGGTTTCCCTCGCCGCCTTCGGGCGCTGTCGGATTTGCAGGCGCCGTAGGTTCGACAGGATCAACGGGAGTTCCGTCTTCAGCCATTCTTGTTCTCCTTCATCATCTTGGAATACTGGTCGGGGCAAACCCGATCAATCTGCGCCATCAGGCGGTAGCCGATGTCCTTTCGGCCTTCGGCATGCGCCATCGCGATCGGCATGTAGGACGCCCGCATCGGCGCCTCCTCGAAAGTCGTTCGGAAGACGCCCGACTTCGTGAGAAGCCAGTGCATCAGCCTGCGGCCCCGCACATCCCGCATGAGCCACTTGAAGTCGGACTCAAAATCGTCCGAGGATTCGTAGGGCAGTTTCTGTTCAGTCATGCCGCATCACTCTCCACAAAGGCGAATAACCGTGGCGACGTCAAGCCCGACGAGTCTGCACGACAAGGCAAGAACCAAAACCCCAAGCATCCACATGATGAATTTGCTGTGGGAAGGTAAATCTTTTTCGGACATGATTTTCACGAGCGCCTTTGCTGATAAATAAGCTTCATAAGCTCCTCTTCGACGTAGGTTGAGGGTCTTAGAAAGCCGTTCAGATTCCACCCTGAGCGGCTTTCGCTTTATGTGTTGAAGCTACTTTGACACGCTGTTTTGCTCTCATGCACCCATTGGATCAGTAGCCCGCGAACTGCCCCATGATCTGCTCGGGGGAGGCCGACTGAAGGTCCCCCTGAAGTGGGGACATCGGTGACGCGGGGACCGCGGCTTGAGCCGCTCCAAGATCCTTCGCGACAGAGGCCATCTCCTTGGCCTGCTCCATCTGCATCATCTTCGCCTGCTGCTCGGCTCTCTGCTGGCGGATGAGCGCCACCTGCTTGCCAGGCACGATCAACTGGGGATCAAGCCCCAGCACGTCGGAGTAGTAATCCGCCCAGTAGTCCGCATCGAACTTGTCGGCAAGGTCAGGCTTGATTGCCACGAGCATGCCGAGGTTCTGCGTGAAGCGGTCAACCGCGTTGGTTGCCACGGCCCTCTGGGCCTGCGCAAGGATCGAGACAAACTCGACGTTCAAGTCGATGCCTTGAAGCTCCTGCGGGACCGGCGGGAGCATGCCGACCTGCACCATGCGGTCGAACGTCATGGCGATCAATCGGTCGTTCATCTCCGCGTTGAGGCGCTCGAGGACAGGGCCGAGCATCAACATCTTCTCTTCGTGGCGCTCGGCAATCTCAGTCGCCGTCGCGCGGGCAGTCGTGGGCATGCCCGTAATCATCAGGAAGATGTCCTTGTAGAACGCTTCATCAATGCGCCGTCGCACGTCCTGAATGTCCATCAGAAGCGCGTCGAGACGCAGGTTGACTTCGTAGGCAGACCGCACCCCCTGCACCTGCGCTACGTTGTCCGCCCAAACGATCCCGCCCGGAACCAGGTTCGCTTCCTGATTGCGCATGTCGGCCGACATGATGACCGCGGGATCGGCCTGCTGAGCAATGGCCTTGGACTTGTGAAGCTGCTGCTGTTGAAGCTGGCGAAGGTCGCCGAGCGCTTCCATGCCCGGCCCCGTCCCGTAGATGTCGCCGCCCGTCACATTCCAACGAGCTGCGAGAACAGGAAATTGTCGGAAGCCCGACTCGCGAAGGATCGAATCGCCTTTCCCGTTCTTCTCAAAGTAAACGGAACGATAGGGCATGTTCTTCGCGTCACGCTTCTGAGGATCGCGAAAACTTCTCGGCTCGATGGCGTTAACCACTTCAATCCATTCATCGTAGTTCCCGCGGTCATAGAGCCGCCTGACGTTGGGCGACACCTTGTCGTAGCCGAACTCGCCCACGAGTGCGGAGACCGTCATGCGAAATTCTCGATAGCACGTGTTCACGTCGCCTCGAGCATCGGTCGCCAGAGCGAACTCGCCGATGGTGAGCGGCATGCAATGGATGATGGAGTCGTAGTCGTCGAGCACGATCACAGACGTCGTGCCGAAAGCACCGAGCTCCTCGTACGCCATCTGCAAGGCGCGGTAGACATTCGACTGGTTGAAGACCATCTGCATGAGGGTCGTCACCTGCGTCATCCACTTCTTGACTTCGTAGTTCTCGTCCAACTGCGGGTTCTTCGTCGTGAGACGGAACCACGGGCGAGCCGGGCTCGTCATGCCCGCCATCATGCCGCCCGACAAGGTGCGAAGCGCTCGCGTGCCTGAGTTGTCCAGGATGGCGCGGTGGCGCTTGTCCCCCTTGTTGTTGTCGGAGACGAGGAAGCGCCCCGCGCGAGGCAGAAGTACTTCCGAGATTTCCTGCCAGTGCGGCATCCAAGAGGAGCGCTCAGACTTCAGCGCCTCCCAGCGCTTGCCGCACTGTTTGCGAAGACTGTCCGCCATGATTAGCCTCCCAGAAGAGAGGAGCCGCCGCCAAGCAAAAGATCGTTCTTGCCGACGCCGCCCGGACCCGTAATCATCGTGGCGCTTCCGCCGCCTTGATTCTGGCCCATGATGCCGCTAATGTCGACCTCGTTCTGGTTGGCCTTGTTGAACTCCATCTCCTGCTGCTTCTTCGCCTCGGCGGCCGCCTTGGCCTGCTGATCGGCGGCGCGGCGCTGCGCCTTGTCCTGCTTGTTGGCGCTGTACATGGAGGCGCCGATGGACGCCGCGGTTACGCCAACGGCAACTGCTACTCCTGACATAAGAGATTCTCCTTTCGAGTTAAGAGCCGATCGGGCTCATCAGTAAATTCGTTTTCTGCCTCCTCCACAGTCTTCGCATCCGTCGCGAAGCACATGGTGAAGGACGAGTTTTCGAGGGCATAGACAGCGGCTCTTCGCCCCGCCATGCCGTCGAGGATATGGACGCCGCGAAGCTCCTTCGTGACGCCCCCATCCGTGATTCTGAAGTGCCCGCAGCAGATCAACTGCGTCGGTACCTTGACTGTGAGCCCCACGACCGCCGCGCCTTTCGGAACGTAGACCGTGCGGGAATACATACCCGCATGAAGGTGGTGCTCCGTCTCGATGTGGATCGGCGGGAACTCCGCCTCAAGCGCCTGCTCGAGGGCTTCCACAGCCGCGGCTCGTGTCGCAAGATCATTCATCGCACTTGCACCAGTAGCAGTTGTGCGTGTGTGTCATGCCGAGACGATCGCACAGCTTGTCGAACGCCGACCCCGGCGGCGCCATGAAGGTGAAGCCTGGAGCGCCTTCCTTCGCGGCAACCGCCTTGGCGCACCCGAGAAGATCAAGCCCCGTACGCCCACGGCGCCATGCCTTGCGGAGGTAGAAGGCATCAACGCCGACGAGAGGAAACGGGTAGTGCTGGGACTGCGTGACGAGAAGCGCGGCCGCGCCAACCAGGCGCCCGTCGTCAAGCACGGCCACGCAGCGGAGCTGACCGCCCTTGTCGAGCGCGGCATAGCGGGACACCTGTGCCTCGGCCGCACCAATGGCAGGGTTGGCCGTCTCGTTGATGTACTCCGTCACCCAGTCCGTCCAACCGTCCAGATCGTAAAGTTCACCGAACGACAGCTCCTGATACGTAATCATTGCCCCCTCCACTGCTTGAACCAGCGGCGGCTGTTCCGAATTTCCTGACGCTTCGCAGAACCACAGCGCAGATAGTCGTAAAGGTCTATGACGCGCGCGGCAACCCATGTGGCGAGTAAAACGCCCACAAGTGCCAACAGAACCTGCACGTGCGCAGGTAGGTCAGAAAAAGCCATCATTGCTATGCTCAACACCAATTCGTCAGGTAAAATCAACCCTAAGACATTCATAAGCCCGTTCCTTATGAGAATCCTAGAAAGCCGTCAGAATCTTCACCTTCTGGCGGCTTTCGTTTTTCTAGGGTCAATCAAACCACGCGGGCTTCGTCTCATGCACCCATTACTTCAGACAGGCGAAGGGGTCGTAGTCCCGCCTCCCCGATCTGCGGTTGCGGTACTCGAGCTCCGCGAGCGGGATGTACTCCTCGATCTTGTACGCGAAGGTAAGCGCAAGCGCGTCTGCACTGTCTGGCGACGGCATGCCGCGCTTCTTCATGTCCTTCTTCGACTCGAGCTTGATCTGCCCGCCCGGCAGGATGTCGTACTCGGGCGCCGTCAAGTCGTCGATCAGACCCTGATCGTTCGGGATCGTCCCGCCGTCCATCAGCCAGAGCTTCATCCTCCCCCACATCTCCTCACGGAGACGGGCGTACGTCTTCGGATCGTCCGCACCCGCACCGAACTGGATGCCGCGCACGGGGTACCCGTCGTCGCGAAGCTGATCCTTCGGACCGCCGCCCACGCCCCCTTCGTCGACGTTGATGTAGATGCGGTCTCTCGGGAACCCGAGCGCCCTCACTTCGTCGAAGTGCCGCTTCACCTTGGCCACGAGTTGCGTTGTGGAGAGCCCCTTGAAGCGCTTGATCGGGAGCCAACCCCTGCCGATGCGCGTGTAGATCACGCTGTCGTCATCACCGAAGCGCGCCACGTCCACGCCGATGATCGCGCACGTCGCCCCGTTGTGCGGCATGTCTCGCCTCGCCGCCTCCAGCACGAGGTCAGATGGGATGAACTGCTTGTCGGACTGGCTCGGGAACTCGCCCTTCACACGCACCTTGAAGAAGTCCGAGTCTTCGCCGTACTCCTTGCGCCACTCCTCCATCTGCTCCTTGTTCGTGATGAACACACTTCGGCTGTCAATCTGACGAGTGCTCCAGACGTTCTTGCGCTTCCCGAAGCATTCGCGGAAACGCCCCGTGTTTCGCGTCGGATTGCCGAACACGAACATCATCGGCTCACCGTCGGTCAGACCGCCTTCCGCCACTTCCCAAATCACGTCGGGGACCGCCGAGGCCTCGTCGAAAATGTAGAAGGAAGTAGAGGACGCCGCGTGCTGGCCTGCAAACGATTCGGAGTTTTCTTCCTTACACGTCTGCGCGTCAACGCGCCACGACTCAGGAGCCTCCTTCGCCTCGATGGACTCCGCCTTGATCTCGAACATGTCGTAGATGATCGAGCGCTTTAACCACTTCGAGATCTCCGCGAAGGTCTTCGTCTTCAACTGCGACGCCGTGTTCGCCGTCACCACGCCCTTGCAGTTCGGACGAGTGGCGAGGATCCAAATCACGAGGCAGGCCGTCAAGAAACTTTTCCCGATGCCGTGCCCTGACGCAACCGCAAGGCGGATGGGCTTGACAGCATGGATCCCGTCGAAACCGTTTGCGCGCACCTGCTGCCCAATCTCGTCCAAGACCTCACACGCCCACTTGTCCGGCCCGAACTTGCTCCCCGGGTACTTCGAAGCCCAAGGCTCGGGAAGCGGTACGATCGACAGCTCGGGCGACTCGCCCCATGGGAAGGCCCACAGCACGAAGCGCAGCGGATCGTCGTACCCTCGCGCCAGCTCTTCGGCAATGTCGTCTGACAGTTCATTCATAGAAAAATGTCCTCTTGGAAAAAGACCCCCGACTTCGGAAAGGAAGCCGAGGGTCGGTTGGTTAGGGAATATCTTCGAAGTCGTCTTGAGCGGGCTGGTCCAGGTCGACAGCGCTCTTCAGCCGAATGCCAACTGCCAGAGCTTTGCCGTCGCTCTTGCGAAGTCGAAACGGCACGCCCCTCCTCGCAAGCAGTTTCTTCAGCCGCTCGGTCAACATCCTAGGCCGCGCATCGAACGTCGACTCGTTCATGCTCTCAAGCCATTGGCAATAGCTCTCGAACAAATCTTTCGTCGACGGATCGGTCTCCTTTTCCGGGCGCCCGATCTCGCACCGCTCATCGAACCACTGGGTGACAAGATCGTGCGAGTCGACATAGGCGTTCGACGCGTCCTGCACCGACTTCGGCACGGCCAGGCCCTCCTTCAGCTCGCCCTCTCGCCCCTCTAGAAGCCAATTGAAAATGCCCGAGCGCTCCGCCTTAAGCACCTGCGACAGCCCCTTGATGCGCATGGCGCGGTACTTGGGATCGTTCTCGAAGTCGTGCGGGAAGTCGATCAGACGAATGCGGCGGCGCATGGCGTTGTCCGCTCCCTGCATGTTCGGCGCAAAATTGGTGGCAATGAAAAGCGTGAATCTGGCGGGAAACTCCTTCACCTCGGCGGCATACGCGCCTCGAGCAGAGATCTTGTCCCCACCGGAAATACGCTTCAAGTCCGCTGCGCGGAAAGACTCCCCGCTCCCGGTCTCGGAGCAGTACACGAACCTGGCACCCTGCAGACGCACAATGTCCGCACGATGCCCACTTGCCGGCGTGCCTTTGCGGCCGATGACGGTCTCATCGCTCAGCGCCTTCGAGTAGCCGCCCATCACCTCGCTGATCGTCTCAAGAAAACTCGACTTCCCGTTGGCTCCGTCGCCGATTAGCAGGTAAAATGCCTCCTCATCCGGTCGGCCTGCCAGCATCTTGCCAAGCACCTTCTGCATGTACCACGCCACTTCTTCGCTTCCGAACCATGTGGAAACGCACTTGCGCCAGGTGGGGCAGTCCGCACTCGGGTCGTACCGCACATTGCAGTACTTCACCATCAGGGCATCTGGTGCATTCGGCACCAGATCCCTCGTCTTCAGGTTCACGAGTCCGTTCTCGACCGCGATGAACTCCTCCATCGCGTCCATGTCGTTCTCATCAACATAGAGCTCACGCGTGCGGGTCAGGTTCTTCAGGAGCTTGTCCAGCATTGCGCTCTCGCCGTCGAGACAGCGCAGCTGGAACTTGGCCGCCGCCTTTTCTCGGGCTTCATCCCCAGCATCCCTCGCTGCCTTGATCTCCTCCGTCAAAAGCGAATTGAAGATCTCGTCACGAATCCTTGTGCAGATCGAAGCCTCCGGCCCGAGGCGGTCCCATTGCCTCGTAGCGGGCTCAAAGTAGTACCAGCGTTTTGCCTGTGGCGCATAGCGGAGGTGATCGCCCCAGTCGCGAAGCACACGGCACAGAAGCCCGTCTTCCGTGAAAGCCTCCGCTCTCGCGATGACCATTCGCGCTTCCCGAGCGATCGGCCACATCGTGAGCGAACGCAGGCCACGGTTATTGAACGTGGCCCACTTCTTCTCCACTTCCTCGAAGCCGTCGTACTTGGCGGCCTGCTGACTGAGCTCATCCCAGAGGGCAAGCCCCTCTGGCGACCCAGTCGTCTCATGATGGATGCGCATGCCGTCCTGGTACCACGGGGTGTAGGAGCCCCACGACTCCACACGAGGCGTCATCAGCTTGCGAATCTGGTCGATCGTGAGCCCGATCGGGCGCTTCGGTACGAGCTCTTCCGCTAGAGCCTCATCGGCATCGATGGCAATCGTGCGCTCACCGCCCTTGACCTGCGCCCACCCGTTGCTCTCAACGAACTTTTCGAATGTGTCGCAGAGCGTCTGAACGCCCTCATACGTCATCAAGGGAAGCTCGGCCGCGGGGACGTCAGTCGGCTCTCCTGAGAGAAGCGCATACGGATAGCTGTACGGGAGGCCCGTTTCAGGGTGGGTGTGGTACAGAACAATCTGCTGCCCCTTGCCCAGAACCTCCAACTGAGACTTCGTGGACTCGTCCCCGTTCTTGACGTACTCAAGCGTCGTCTGCTTCAGCCAACGGCCTTCAGCCCTGAAGAGGAGCGCAAACTTCGGGGCGCGACCGACACGGTAAACGGCCATCGCGCACGCAGGGTTAGCCTTGCAGAGGGCGTCAAAAAGCGCCTTCGCCTCCGCATCGGTTCCGCGAAAGTCAACGTCGATGGCGCAGATAGGCGTGTCGCCGTACCCGCACAGCACGCCGACGCCCTCACCCTCCGGCCGCTGTCGGCAAGCCTGGGCGGTGAGCGGAGAGTTCTGCCAGTTGGGCGTGGTCGGATGCTTCTTGCCTTTCGACAGCGGAACCACGGGGTAGCCGTTCTCGATGAGCCTCGGCCCTTTCTCACGGATGAACGAGGTCATAACCCGAGCTCCTTGCGAACACGGGCGTCCGACGCCATTTCCTGCTCTCTACGCGTATACGCATCGTGCATTTTCTTCACCGTGCTTTCGCGAAAAGCAAAGCCATCCGGGGCGTTCTGAATCCTGTACAGCGTCATTGGAGTTATATCGCAGTACTTTGCGACTGCTCGCTTGCTAAGGCCGGAACGGACAAGATAGGCCAAGGCCGTCTTTGGGGAGATGTAGTCATTACTCGACATGAGTGCTCCAAAAATATAGAATACAAGTATGGCGACATGAATAATAAGCACAGCGAGTACACTATGTCAACCAATACCACCTTTTTGAGCACACTTCACGAGCTCATGGTCGAGAACGGGCTCTCCGTACGTAAATTGTCAAAGCTCTCGGGCGTCGCTACCGCAACTATCCAGCGGCTGAAATCAGGAGAGTCGACCCCGCACCCCGCCACAATCGCGAAACTGGCCGCCGCGCTGGCCGTTGACCCTAAAGTTTTGTGGGTGGCCTCCGCAACCGATGCTAGAGACGACGATTACCGAGCGGAAATGGCCTACGAGAAACATCTTCAAGAGCTGAGAGGCCAAGGAAACATCTTTCATGGGGCGCATGCCGAGACCCCCATGCGGGAAATTCCAATCCTGGCACTCTCCCAGACCGCTGATTACTTCTGCACGCCTGGATTCTCCAGTTGCGAATTCATCGCGCTCCCGCCCGAAATGCTCTACACCACAAACGTGCCCACGCCGGACTTCGCAATCGTCGCGGAGACCGCCGCCATGGCGCCTGCCGTACAGGACGGAGACGCTCTCTACTTCTGCAAAGAGTGGCCCCGCATAAAGTCCGGGCAAATCGTTCTGGCGGAAACGGAAAATAATTCCGCGATTATTGGAAGATTTAAGAGAGATATTTCCGAAATGTTTTTATCTTTCGACAACAACTCGGAATTCAACATTCCAAACGTAAAAATTAAAAAAGTTTTGGCGGTATGTGTCGGCCTTTATCGCCCGTTTTTCTAACCTACGATTTCCCCGCCACGCGCTGTCTGGCGGCAAGGATGCGGGAGGCAAGAGAGCTGTCGGTCTTCGCCTCCACCTTGTCGCCGTACTTCTCCGGCGCCCATTTCTTCAGGAGGTCAAGCCGCGTCGACACCGCCAGCTTCCTCGCGTACACCGCATCCCCCTTCTTCACGTCCATGCTCAGCAGGTTCCCGTCGTTGTCATAGCGCTCGTACACGTCCTCCACCATCAGCGGGTCCGTCGCCATCGCCAACGCCTCCTCGGCTAGCGCGTCAACGCCCTGCTCCCGAGCCTTCGCAACAGCCGCCTTCCACTTCGGATCCTTCGAGCACCATTGCGACAGCATGCTGCGGCCAAGACCCACACGCTTCGCAAAAGTCAGCATCATCCCGCCCTGCGCCAAGTAGGCACAGAGCGCGTCCAAGAGCTCCGGCGACTTCACCACGCGGCCCGTCTCCGCATCCGTCGGCAGATACTCCGGCACCTCCGGCAGCCCCACCATCGCCTCAGTCGCCACCCGACGCATCAGCGCCCTGTCCTCCTTCGTCAGCCCGGGACGACGCTTCCTCGGTCCCCACTCCGGGCGCCAGTCCTCGTCCGGCGTCACGGGCTTGTAGTGCGCACGTCGCTTCGACGGGTCCATGTCGGACACTGTCTTGGGCGCCCCTTCATGCACGATCCTTACCACGGCTTCAGACGAGGCAGGAATGGACGTTTTTGAGCACGCTGAGGCGCCGAAGAGACCGTCCCCTTGTGGTTGCTCGTCCGAGGGTGTCGACGCCGTAGCGGCCCTGCTAGAGGGCTTCTCGAGGATCTGAATCGATTTGATCTTGTTTGCGACGGTTTGAGCCATTGTGAAAATTTCCTAAAAATTTTTGGAAAGGCGGGCAGTGGGAACTCGGGAAAAAGGGAAGTTCGAAAATGAAAAATTTTTGAGCTTGCCGGTCAGGTGAGGTCCCCCGCGGACGAGCGGCGAAATTGGGCCCCCACCCGTCCCCGACGAGCGCCTCAGCCGACCGACACCCGACGCCCCGCACGGACGGTCACCCACGCGGCGGGCAGCACGGCGCGGCGGTGACATCGCACGAAGTCCTTCGCGGTGTTGAAAGGCACGCCGAAGCGGGCGGCGGCCGCGGTGACGGTCTCTCCGGCGGCCACACGCTGGCGAATCTCCTCAACCACCGCGTCGGGCCACCGGCACCGCGCGGAGTCCTCGCCGACCGGTCGCCCGGCGGCGCTTACGGCAATCGTCTTTGTCATGTGCTTTCCTCCTGCGGCCGGAGTCTAGCCGCAATCGCCCGGCGAAAGCCGCAACCGTCGAACGGACGGGCAGGAATTCCCGCGCATCAAGGCGCGGCGGGCGGTGAGGCTGTGAGTTCATACAGAAATCCCCACATCCATGAGCGCAGCCGATGCCGCCGGTCGGCATCCCTGGCGGCGGACTGCCCGCGCGCCCGCACCAAAAAACCGCAACGCGACGCGGCGCGTCGGGTAGGCCAGAGCAACGCCAACCCCACGGCGCCACCCCACCGCACGCCGCAAAACCGCACGGCACGCCGTTCCCGCGGGCTAGCGCATAGCGCCCGGCGCCACCCTTCGGCCAAGCGGATGCGCGGCCTAAAAACCGCAGCAGTGCTTACGTGCTTATTTCGGTCAAAAACATAAACCTCCTATAGGCGTAACTAAAGGGGGTACCCCCTTGATTTTCACGTATGAGAGAAGTTACGGGAGGGGGTAGATAAGCACGTAAGCACTGCCTTTTTCTTCGGCTAACTCACGAAAAATCGGAGTTGCATTCCAACTCACAAAAAAACCGAGTTTTCAGGCACAAAAAAGCGCCCCACCTACCGTTGCTGGTAAGTGGGGCGCTTTTTTGTGCCTGTCGGATTTGATCAGTAGATGATGCCCTGCGACGGATACAGATACTGCTCGACGACTTCGGCGCGGTTCGTGCGCGGAAGGACGAAAACGAAGCGAGTGATCTCACCGAATTCGGCGTCGTGCTCCGTTGCTTGCCACTTGATCACCTTGCGTGACTTGACGCCGGACTCTGTGTCGACAGACTTGTAGGTTTCGCCTACAAGCGTGAACGTGACCGGGTTCCCGTTGTGGGTGATCGTGAATTTACCAGTGATGCGCGGCATGGTGTGCTCCTTGCGTTTAAGTGATGGGGTTTCCCCTTTCGTTAAACGCATTATATGCAAATTACGCAAATAAAGCCAGTCAATCCTTCGGCGGTTACGGCCTGAGCGTGCTTGATCTATGTCAAATGTGCTCATCTTTGCTGTGTTCGTTCGTGCTCATTTAGGTGTAATATGCACTTAACACGAATCGAGCACGATTCAGCACCAATGAACACACAACTAGGACTCCACACCATGACACCCGCCATCATCGCCCACTACCTCGTCGCAATCGCCGTCATCGCCGTTTTTCTCACCATCGCGATCATCCGCCAAGCCCTCGCCCGTGAAGCCGCCGATCGTCGCCGTGACGAAGAATTTGACCGCATGCGCGCCGCCGATCGCGCCGCTGCCCGCCGTCGCACTGATGCCCTCTATCTCGACTTCGCCCGCCGCGCCGGCGCCGCCGTGGAGCTCCCGGCGGACTGGGACCGCCTGGTCGACTTCCAGAAAGCTAACCGCATCGGCGCCCTTCGCGAAATCGCCGAGCGCATTGAGCGCCGCGCCGCTTTCGCTGCTCGCTACGGCTGCGAGGTCAAGGCATGACGGCCTGCCGCGCTCTGTTGACCCGCCTGGCCATGTGCGCCGCTGCCCTCGCAGTGGCGGCGCTTGCCGCCGGCGCGGCGGCCTCATCGGTCGACCTGACCGCCGGCGCCTACGCCGTCGCCGTGGTCAAGCTGGCTGCAGGCTGCGCTCTCTCTGCTCTTTTCGCTTCTCTCTCCGGCGCGCTTTTCGACGCTGCCGAAGACTAATCACTTACTTAACTTGCTAGGACTCACCATGACCAACACCAACAACACCGTTGCCGCCATCGCGGCCGAAATCCTCGCCACCGCCGAAGCGCGCATCGGACTGCGCGCCGCTGAGCTTCACGACGTCGATTGCTTCCGCCAGCTGTGCGCCTCCGCTGTCGCATGGCTCGACGCTGAGTATTTCGGCCAGGCCGATGACGATGAGGAGCACGCGGACGAGTACCGCGACCCGCTCTCTTTTGAGGTCTACCTCAACGGTCGAACCGGCGAATACATCGCCGATCTTGATCTTGCCGTAGGCGGTCCGACGATCCGCGCTCGCTATGAATCCTACTGGGGCGAGCTCACGATCACCGCCGCCTGGGGCGCCGACCGCGTGGTGATGAGCGCCCGAAACTGCGCCTTCGTCGACTGGATCGAAACTTGCGCAGACGCCTATTGCTAAAAGCCCCGCGCCCCGCCGCACCGGTGGGGTGCATATGAGAGCGCCCGGGCGTCCGGACGCTTTCACCTGCAAAACCGCAGGGGCTTTTTTCAACTCATCAGCTAGGACTCACTATGTACGCAAACACCTCCCGCGCGGCCCTTGACGCCGCCCACCTTTCCCCCGCAACCCCTCGCCCGATCGTGAACATGTACGACCTCGACACGTCCTCCTATGACATTGACCCGGACGGACGCACGGTCCGCATCTATGGCGCGGCCTTTTTCCGCACCGCACCGCGCCGCGCGACGGCGTGCGATTCACGCTGGTGCTGTCCCGCGCCGATCTGCGTGACGATGAGGCGCCCGCCTGGATCGATTTCGATTCCGATGACCTCGAGGCCGCCGGTCTCGCTCTGGCCGAAGAGACTGCCGAGGCCGCATTGCTTGATGCGCTCCGTACGCCCGGTTTCAACGTTGCCGGAGCGCCGGCCGTACTCACGACTTCACTCATCGATTTCTATCTGCCTGCCGTCCGTGACGGCGCCGGCAGCACTGAGCACATCCGCGCCGCGTCCGGATGGTGCCTTTTCGCCTATCCGTCTGAGGAGAATTCCGAACTTACTGACGTATACGCCTATCGACGCTACAGCGACGACTATCCGCGCTGCGAAGCCCATGGCGCGGCCGATTGGGCCGATGCGCGCGATCAGCTCGATGGATATATGCCCGAGGAAACTCTTGACGCTTTCGAGCGTTTCTATCTCGAAAACAAGACCGCTTGGGCGCAGGTCCAGTAATCGGTAAGTCACCGGCCGGCCGCTGCGCCGGCCCCTCAGTCTCACTAAAAAGGAATTTCATCATGGCTTCTCTTATCGCTCTCAAGCCCCGCGCCGTCGCACTGCTCCGCGCTGCCATTCTTTTCGCTGCAAAGGACGATGTTCGCGAACAGCTTACCGCTGTATGTATCGACCCCGACCCCGCCGCAGGCCGCGTGCGTATCGTAGCTACCGACAAAAACATGATGTTTGTAGCCACGGCCCCGGCGCGGCTCTACGGAAAGACCGCCCCCGTGCTGCTCTCCGCGGCTTCGCTTAAGCCGGCGCTGTCCGCTTTCCGTGCCGCAGACATCCGCCGCGCCGGCGTTCTGGCCATCGACTCCGGCAGCAGGTACGCACGTCTATCGCTTGTCCTGACTGACGCCAGGGTCGCGATTGAGGATGTGCTGCGCGACCGTGAAAACGAGATCGTCTCGGCGTTCGCCCAAATGGTAGATGCGAGCTATGTCGACTATCGCCGCGCGCTTCCGATCCCCGGCGCGGTCCGGCAGGCCACGCCCCCGGCTGCGGTTAATCCGAAGCTACTTGGGACGATTTGCAAGGCCGCGGAGCTACTGGATGATCGTCCCAAAGTCGCGTCGCATGTCCATGTCCGCTTTTTCGCAGCGGACGAGCACGGGCCGCAGTGCGCTGCGATTTCGTCTGACGCCATCGCGGCGGTCATGCCGATGCGCGCGGATTCTGCGGAGTATGCGGAGTATGCGGACGTGTACGCAACGATTTTTTAAGCCGCCCCGCTCGCACTAGTCAACACCGGCCGCCTTTCGAGGCGGCCAAATTTGGAGTATTGAGCCATGACAGCAAGGAATTTCTACCGCGTCGATGCCGCCGGCCGAATCGAAAAACTTTCCGGGTCGATTTTGAAAGAGATAACCGGCGCGGCCACGGTGGCCGCCGCAATGGATGCGATTCGCAACGACATGGCCGGCCGCGAGGACTTCGCAGAAATTTGCTTTTCGTACCTCGAGGCGTGTGCCATCGCCCGCACGCGCAAGGAGCGCAGCGAATGATCTACGTACTCGCCCTACGTCAAGCCGCGCGGACTGGTGACCGTTGGCAGGTGCTGCCCCGTGCCTACTACTCCGCATGTGAGGCCCTGGCCGACGCCCGCCGCGCCCGCCTGCGGTTTCCGCTGCTGGACTTCCGCGTAGTGCGCAGACCGACAGCCGAAAAGCTACCGGACATCTATCGATGGTAGCGCCCACGCGGCCGGTGTCATGCCGGCCCGCAGAGGAAAGCCTACAGCCCCGCGCCGCGGGTTTTTCTCTGCGCAGTAACCCGGGGCTGCATACGCCGCCCCGCCCTTCACTTTCATTTTTTGGGAGGCTCTATCGTGAGTCTTGAAACTGAGATTCGAGCTCTGACCGATGAGGTCAAGACCCTGGCCACCATCGCCCGCGCCATCGTCGCCGGTCGCTCTCTCAACGCCGACACGGCAGCGCAGGAGGCCCCGACCACCGGCGCGCCGGTTACCGTCCCCACGCCCGAAGAGACGCCCGCACCCGCGACCCCCGCCTGCGCCGAAGCTGCCGCCCCGGCCGCTCCGGAACCCGTGGAGGATCCCGCCGAAGCCCCTAAGGCTGAACTGGCGCCCGAAGCCGCCACGCCCGCGGCGGAGGTCGAAAACGTGCCGAAGGACCCCGCCGGTTTCATGGCCGCGCTTCACGCGCTCGTCGTCGGCCGCTCCGACGCCAAGGATGTCATGCGCGCCGCACTTGAGGCCATCGGCGCAAGCTCTTTCCGCACGCTGGACAGCGCTCGCTACGCGGAGGCGCTTGCAGCCGTCAAGGCTGAACTAGCGAAGGCGGAGGCGTGACCATGGCTAAGCATGCTCTCATTAGCCCGTCGAGCTGCGAGCGTATTGGCTACTGCCCGGCGTCCGTCCTTCTTTCCAAGGACGCGCCGGAGGACTCCAGCCCTTACGCAGAAGAAGGCACCGCGGCACACCGCTGGTGTGAGCTCGAGTTGCGGGCGAAGTTTGCGGGCCGCGACCTAAACCGCGCCGAAGCCGCAGAGCGCGCGGCCATCAAGCTGTCTCACGACGGCATGGAGTCCCACGTGCGCGAGTATGTGTCCCACGTGGTTGACCTGGCCGGAGGTGCTCTCTATCGCGCCGTCGAGGTCCGCCTGCCGGTCACGCCGATCACGGGCGAGCCCGACGCCTTCGGCACTGCCGACTGCGTGGTTATCGACAAAGACGGTGTGCTCCACATCATTGACTTCAAGTACGGCGCCGGCGTCAAAGTCGAAGCAAAGCACAACGCCCAGCTCGGCGTCTACGCGCTTGCCGCCATGGCTGAACTAGACCCCGAAGGCATGATGTTCGGCATCGAAAAGGTCGTGCTCCACATCATCCAGCCGCGAATGGACAACGTCTGCGAGTGGGCGGTTGACCGTGCAGCGCTTGAGGGGAAGTTCCTCACGAATATCCGACGAGCGGCGGATCGTGCACTCCACCTGGTCGAGCATCCCGAAGACCTGAAGGAGGACTACCCCTTCCTGCCGCTCGAGGGCTCCGGCATGGCGCCAGAAGGCGACTTCGCGATCCCGAACGATCACATCTGCCGCTTCTGCAAGACGAAGGCGATCTGTCCGATCCTGCATCGGTCCACGGTGGAGGCGCTCGAAGCGGACTTCGAGGATCTCGCTTACGTCGCCGAGGCTGAACAAGCCGCGCCCGTCGCGCTCCCGAGCTCGATCCCCGTGCCGACCACGCCCGAGCGCCTGGCGGCCGCATACAGCTGGCTCAAGGTGATTCGCATGTGGTGCGACGCCGTGGAGGGCGCCATGTACGACCGTCTCAACAGCCATGGCGAGACCGAAGGCTACAAGCTCGTCGCGGGTCGCCCCGGTCCGCGCAAGTGGACGGATGCCGAAGCCGCCGAGGCTGAACTGCGGAAAGCCCTCAAGGTCGATCAGGCATACGACCGAAAGGTCATCTCGCCGACCACAGCCGAGAAGCTCCACAAGGCGGGCGAGATCGGACCCAAGTACTGGGCTCGACTCTCAAACCTCATTGGTCGAAGCGACGGCAAGCCTCTGATCGTGCCCAGCACGGACGAGCGCCCCGCGTTGACGCCGCAACTCGAGAACGACTTTGACGATCTCGACCCCAAGGCTGAACAAGCCAATTAAACCCTGTCATTTTTGAAGGAAATACAAATGGCAAAACTTACTGCTGAAGAGCGCAAGAAGCTCCACCTCGTGCTGCGCAAGGTGCGCATCGCCTACCCGGAAGTCTTCGAACCGAAGCACAACGACCTCTCTGGCAAGGACGAGTACTCCGTGCAGGTTCGCCTCTACGAGGACAACCCCGAGCACATGAAGATCGTGGAGATGATTAATGCCGCGAAGGAAGTGGCCGCTAACGCCTTCTGGGGCAGGGACGCCAAAGCCTTTAATGCCCGTGTCGAGAAGATCGACAACAACAAGGGGCTCCGTCACAACGACGAGGACGGCTTCTACTTCCTGAGCGCCAAGCGCCGTCCCGACCAGCAGGCCCCGCGCATCGTCGGTCGTGACCGCACGGTTGAACTGCGCCCCGAGGACGGAAAGATCTACAGCGGCGCTGTCTGCAACGTTGTCGTGGATCTCTGGTGCTACAGCGGAAAGGCGAAGAATGGCACGCCCATCCAGCCTGGCTTCTCCTTCACGCTCTGTGGCATCCAGTTTGTTGAAGACGGCGATCCGATCGGCGGCGCTTCCGTCGCCAAGGACGATGACTTCGATGATCTGAAGGCGGACGACGATCCCGACTTCACCGACATCCCGTAAAGCGCTTACGCGACTTTGAACAAAGCCCCCTCTTCTCCCCAGAGGAGGAGGCTTGATCCAGAGCCGCGGGGGAAACCGCTCGGAACGCAGAGCCGTAGCGGGTCGGGTGATTCATCAGGCAGTAATGCCGGAGTTCTAGCACCACGATCACAAAAGGATGAGCATCTGCAGCTCTTGCCGCACGGCAAGCCCTCATCCTCCCCCAAGGGCTCCCCAGTTTTTCAAAGGAGTCTCACATGGATCAACTTCACAAGCCGACAGAAGATGAGCGGCAACGCCGCATAGGGCGTCTCGTTGCCGGCAAAGAGATCGTAGATGTCGTCGGCTGGTACGCGACGCCTTCGGCCGCGAAGCGCTGGCTTGTCGTCGCCCATTGCCCCTTCTGTGGGAAGCCCTTCAAGGTGAAAGAACTCAGCCTCTACAGCAAAGCCGTCAACTGCGGATGCCGCCCCCGCGCAAACGGCGTCGCGTTGCGCGAGAGCGGGAACCTCACGATCAGTGGCGAGCGCTGCTCGGTTGCGGAGGGGGAGCGCCGACGCGAAGAAGCGATCAAGGCCGCGGCAATCCGCCGGCATGACAAGGCTGAACAAGACGGCCCGCTGTACGTGCCCGAGAACCCGTCTCTCAAAAAGTGGTATGGGCGGGATGCGATGGACCGGTTCACGAAGGATCGAGTCCTCGCGTACTGGACGGCGCTGGACCGTGCCGCCTGCTGCCCCGCATGGCAGGACTTCGAGAAGTTCTACGGCTGGGCGATCCGCAACGGCTACTCCCGTGAAAAGGTGCTCGTACGCCTTGACCCGACCAAACTGATGAGTCCTTTGACTTGCAAATGGAGTCTTCCATGAAATACCTTTTCGCGGACCTTGAGACCTTCTCTCCGCTCAATCTCCCCCAAGTCGGCAGCTTCCGTTATGCGGAAGACTGCGAGATTCTGCTGTGGGGCTACGCCGTCGACAACGAACCCGCCCGCGTCTGGGACTGCACGAACCCGCAGACCAAAGAGATGCCCGAAGCGCTTGCCAAGGCGCTCAAGGAAGTGCAGGCGGGCGAGCGCAAGATCGTCTGGCACAACGGCATGATGTTCGACACGGTTGTGCTTGCCGCCCACGGCTACCACATCCCGCTCGAGATGATCGTGGACACCATGGTCATCGCCTATCAGCACGGACTCCCCGGCGCTCTTGGCGACCTGTGCGACGTGCTCCGCATGCCGACCGACAAAGCGAAGGACAAGGACGGCAAGCGCCTCGTGCAGCTCTTCTGCAAGCCCCAGCCTGAGTGCTACAAGGTGCGTCGCCATGACCGCTACACGAAGCCCGAGGACTGGATCAAGTTCGTCAACTACTGCAGGCTCGACGTGGAGGCGGAGCGTGAGCTCTTCAAGGCTTTGCCGAAGTGGAACTGCACGGAGTGGGAGCATCGCCTGCAGGTGCTCGATGCCGAGATCAACCGCCGCGGCATGCAGATCGACGTTGAGCTTGCCGAGGCCGCGGTTGACCTATCCGAGCGGAACAAGAAGCTCCTGGCCGAGGAGACTCAGCGTCAGACGAACGGTGAAGTCGGTGCCGCCACGCAGCGTGATGCGCTCATCGACTACATGGCTCGCGAGTACGGCTGGAAGATCGACACGATGACGAAGGCCGAGCTCGAGAAGCGCGTGGACGATCCGTCCGTGCCCGAGCCTGTTCGTGAGCTCCTGAAGCTTCGTCTCATGTCCACGAAGACTTCCATTCAGAAGTTCAAGGCGCTTCTGCGTCGCGTCAACGGGGACGGTCGCATCCGTGGGGGGCTCCAGTTCCGCGGCGCGGCGCGAACCGGACGATGGGGCGGCCGTGGTTTCCAACCTCAAAATCTGGCCCGTCCCACGATGCCGCAGAGAGAGATCGACTTCGCGGCAGCCGTGCTCAAGGACGGAACGTTCGAGTGCTTCTACGAAGACCCGAGCTCGGTTCTTCCCAACCTTCTCCGCGGCGAGATCATCGCACCTGCCGGCAAGAAACTGATCGTCGCCGACTACTCCAACGTGGAAGGCCGTGTGCTCGCTTGGCTTGCCGGTGAGGAGTGGAAGCTTCAAGCCTTCCGAGACTTCGATGCAGGGCACGGGCACGACTTGTACAAGTTGGCCTACGCCCGAGCCTTCGGCGTGAAGCCTGAGGACGTGACGAAGCCTCAGCGCCAGATCGGCAAGGTGCTCGAGCTCGCGCTCGGGTATGGCGGAGGAGCCGCGGCGTTCGCCCGTTTCGCATCTGGGTATGGGATGAACCTCAACGAGATGGCCGAGTACGTGAAGTCGAGCGCACCGCGCGCCGACTGGCTTGATGCTGCCGACAGCTACTCGTTCTTTGCAGAAAAGAAGATGACGGGAGGGCTTGAGCGTGAAACTTTCATCGCTTGCGAGACCTTGAAGCGCCTGTGGCGAAAGACGAACCCCAAGATCGTCGCCCTTTGGAAGAACGTCGGGCAGGCCGTGCAGAAGGCCATCGTCTCTCGGGAGAGTGTTCGCGTCGGCTACGTCGCCTTCGCCAGGACTGAGAGCTTCCTCGTCATCCGACTGCCGAGCGGCCGCCTTCTTTGTTATCCGTCGCCGAAGACGAATCCGGGGGTCGGCAAGGACTCGTTCACCTATATGGGCGTTAATCAGTTCTCGCGCAAGTGGGAAAAGATCGAGTCATACGGCGCGAAAAACGTGGAAAACATTACCCAGGCAGTCGCTTGCGATCTCCTCTCCGAAGGGCTTCTCCGCATGGACGCTGCGGGCTACAAGACCGTGCTGACCATCCACGACGAAGCGATCACGGAAGCGCCCGACACCGACGAATTCACCTTCAAGAAGATGGAGCATCTGATGTCGACGCTGCCCGACTGGGCGCCTGGGCTTCCTCTCGTAGCGGCGGGCTACGAAGCCTACAGATACAGGAAGGACTAGACCATGGCCGAAGAGAAAGACCTGCGCCTGACGCCTCGCGAGTTGGAAATCCTACAGCTCACAGCGAAGGGCCTCGAGCAAACGCAGATTGCGGAAATCCTGGGCATTTCGTTCGCGACTGTCGTCGCGCACAGGAAGAAGCTCTTTAAGAAGCTGGGTGTCCACAACGCCGCCGAGGCGGTTTACGAAGCCTTCCAAATGGGGCTTTTAAAGGTTCAAAAATGAAAAAGCGAAACAAGAAGTACCGTCCGAAGCGCACGCACGCCCCTTCTTTCATTTACTCCCTGACGCTGGGGGAGTTGACGGAGGGGGACCGCGCGAGGTCGGACATCCATCCGTACGTCCACCTCGATGTTCTGCGCCGTGGCGAGGGGAACGAAGAGGACGCATGGCACGTCCAGTCCGCGCTTCGCCACGCGTGGGTTCTGAGCCAGGGGTTCGAGGAGAAGACGACGATGAGGCTCACTTTCCTTCTCGCGTTCGCCTCGCTCAACTGCATGGCGCAGCTCAAGAAGCGGGAAGAGCCCGAGCTGCCGGATGCGCTCTTCGAGCCCGTCGACCTGGCGCTTGAGTATCTGAAGCAGATGAAGGACTCGTGCAACCGCTCCGAGCTCCTGAAGTCCATGTGGGCGCTTGAGGCGTCCGGTCACATCTTCGACATCCCGACAGGCTCCGGCTTCCTTGTCGACCCCGTCAACGATGACGACTTCGACAAGGTGCAGGGCCGAGGAGGCTTCGCGGTCATCAACAAGAAGACCCGACGGGGTTGGATTGAACGGAACGGCGCCATGAACCGCTGGGAGTGGCACTGTCATGACGAAGATGTCGTGGTGCCGATAACCAAACCATTTGTCCTTTTACTTTACACACCTATCAAACCATGAATTGCATTACCCATCGATACCCTTTGCCGACCTGCGCCATCCACGGCGAAGACAGCTCTGTGCGCGTCACCGCCCGCGTGGTCGGCGTCTCCAAGGTGGGCATGCCCAAGGTCGTCATCGACATGGATGGCGTCAAGGGCATCCCGCTGACTGAGATCCACAAGCTCGAAACCTTTCTGACGAGTGTCTACGACTGGCGCCGTCTCGCGTTCAACAAAGGAGAGATCAAGTGAACGACAACATCAACCACCCGAAGCACTACGAAGATGCGGGCTACCTCGTTCAGCCCATCGACGTGTGCCAAGAATTGCCCTTCTGCCTGGGCAACGCCGTCAAGTACCTCTGCCGCGCCGGCAATAAGGAGGGGTGCCCCGAGCTCGAGGACCTGAAGAAGGCCCAGTGGTACCTCAATCGACAGCTTGCCCTCCTCGACAACGGCTCCATGGCCGCTGTTCTGTCGGCCAGAGGGGCCTGTGCCGCACGCTTCATCGCGGAGAAGCACAACGGTCCGCTCCGTTGGCTGTTCGAGAACGGGATCTGCGGTGCCGCTGCCAACGGCTTTGTCGTCCTGAGGACGGATGTTGTCTCCTGCTTAGCGGCAGTGAGAATGGCCATTTACCAACTCGTCGAGCAGAAGGAGGACGAAGAAGTGCGCGAGTACGACCCGCACGGATGGAACGACTTTCCCGAAGTCGAGCCGCCCGAAGGCGTATTGATGCGCGTCGAGTGCCGCGATGGAAGAAAGGCCTGCGCCAAGTATCGGCTCTTTATCGAAGGCGGCTCATGGTGCGATGTCAATGGTGGGGCTTGGCCTGAGGCGTACAGCCAAAGCGTTGCCCGCTTCCGCCCGTGGGACGAGGAGGACGAGGAATGAGTGAATTCGGAAACATCCAATGGCAGCGGTTCGATGCAGACGATGAAGCGACGCACCCGGACACAGGCAAAGAACTCATCATCATTGCCTTGAAAGGCGGAAAGCCCGTCTACATTCCGAGAGGCTATTTCGGACTGGGCATCGAGTTCTTCTACGAAGTAAAGACCGTCAAAGGCTGCAGGGTCACGAAGCGAAACGAGTACAAAGTCGAGGACTTCGACGACATCGCATGGGCCTATCTCGACATTCCGTCGTGGTGGATCAGAAAGGAGAAAGAGGAATGAGACCTGAAAGAGAATACAGACGCATGGCAATCGTCGCTTTGGACTTCATCCAGAGGTACGCGACTGCAGGAAAAGAGGGCTGGAAAGGTCAAACTCCTCCGACCATGGAGGAGGTCGACTCGGTTATCCGCGACCTGTCCTATTTCGTCGAGGCGCTGAAGGACTATCGCTCTATCCGCATCCAGATGATGAAGGAGGCTGAAAAATGAAGGACTTCTGTGGGTTCTACTGGTTAATGCTACGACTCCTTCTGGCGATCGCCGCCTGCGCGTTCGTGGTAGGTGCCCTCCTTGCCCTGCTTGAACACCTGCTTGGCGACAGTACGCTCGTGCGTCTCGCCCAGTTGGGAGTAGTCATCGCCATCGCTCCCGTCATTGGGTACGCGGCCGGCAAGCTTCTCGGGAAGGACCTATGACACCTGAAGGAAAACTCGTAGCCTACCTGTGCAAGCGGGCGAAGGCAGAAGGCTTCCGTGTGCGCAAGCTCTCCTACGAAGGGCGCCACGGAGCGCCGGACCGACTGATCCTTGCGCCGGGCGCAGCCGTCTTCGTGGAAGTGAAGGCGCCGGGGCAGCGGCCCCGCCCTGAGCAGACGCGCGAGCTTGCCATCTTCAATGACAGCGGGCTTCACGCCTGCTGGGTGGCGTCCAAGGAGGACATTGACAGCGTGCTCACGGAGCTCTCGCTTCGCTCCTGGCGCGCGCTGGAGGAAGACCCGTATGTGTGATGCCCTTTTCGGGATGTTCGTTACGCTGCTCCCGCTCCTCGCCGCCGGGCTTGTCGCGTGGATTCTATCCTGGTGCGAAGACAAGGGGAAATCATGAAGTTCACCCCTCGTCCCTATCAGAGGCTGATCGTCAACCACATCCTCTCCCGCGAGCGGACTGCCGTGTGGGCAGGCATGGGTATGGGCAAGACTAGCTCGACGCTCTACGCCATCAACCTTCTCCAGTCGGTAGAAGGCGTAGGCCCCGCGCTGATCCTCGCCCCGCTCCGTGTGGCCGTATCGACGTGGCCGGATGAGGTCGCCAAGTGGGAGGACTTCTCCCACATGCGCGTCTCCGTCCTCTACGGCTCGAAGGCGCAGAGGAAGAAGGCGCTCAATGAGAAGGCCGACATCTACTGCGTCAACTACGAGTCCCTCCCCTGGCTGGTCGAGGAGCTCGACGGCAACTGGCCGTTCGACATCATCGTCGCCGATGAGGCCACGCGCCTGAAGAGCTTCCGCACCCGCTCGGGTGGGTCCCGTGCGAAGGCGCTCGGCTCCGTCGCGTGGCGTTCCGAGTTCTTCATCGAGCTCACGGGGACACCCGCCTCGAACGGGCTCCTCGATCTCTGGGGACAGTTCTGGTTCTTGGACAAAGGCGAGCGCCTTGGCAAGACGATGCGCCGATACCAAGAGGTCTACTTCACGCCTATCCGCGTGGGCGCCAACGCCTTCGCGGTGAAGTACGAGCCCCGCGGGTTCGCCGAGAAAGCGATCCTTGAGAAGACGCAGGACATCGCGCTCAAGCTCAACGCCGAGGACTGGTTCGACATCCAGAAGCCCATCGTCATGGACGTGGAGGTAACGCTCGACGAGAAGGTGATGAAGGCGTACCGAAGCCTCGAGCGGAACCTCTACGTCGAGCTGGGCGAGTACGCCGTCGACACGGCCAACGCGGCTACGAAGACGTCTGCCTGTCTGCAGCTTGCCTCCGGCAACCTCTACGAAGGCGAGGAAGTAACGCCTGACTTCGAGCGGCTTGCCGAGGCGAAGGCCGCACAGTCGGTAGAACGCGTCGACGGAGGGACGACGAAGCCTTACTTCCACGTCCACGACAGTAAGCTCCGTGCGCTCGCCTCCATCGTGGAGGAAGCCAACGGCATGCCGATCCTCGTGGCGTACCAGTTCAAGCACGAGCGCGACAGGATCCTCTCCTACTTCAAGGGATCCCGCGTGCTCGACAAGAACCCGCAGACGATCCGCGACTGGAATGCCGGCAAGATCCCGATGCTCCTTGCGCACCCCGCCTCGTGCGGCCACGGCCTCAGCATGCAGGACGGCGGGAACATCCTCGTCTTCTACTCCACCGGGTGGAACCTCGAGGAGCACGAGCAGATCATCGAGCGCATCGGACCGACACGACAGGCGCAGGCGGGGCATCCGCGCCCCGTCTTCGTCTACAACATCATCGCAAAAGACACCTTGGACGAGGTCGTACAAGAACGAATCAAAACCAAGCGCAGTGTCCTCGACCTGCTCATGGAAAGGAGAAAAGCATGAAACCGCAAGAACTGATGACCGCAAAGCAGGTGCGTACCTATGTAGGGTGCGCCCCCAACACCCTTACGAAGGCTGTGCGTGAAGGACGCTTTCCCGCTCCTGCCCTCATCCTCGGCCGCCAACGATGGCGAAAAGCGGACGTGGACGAGTACCTTGAGCGAGCGTTCAAGGTCGCACAAGCAAGGCGAGTGGGTGCATGAGAGGGAATCCGTAGTCCAGACTAAGAATGCGCGAGGAATAGAGGCATTTCGAGCCGACACCTCGCGCATTTTAGTAAGGGGGTTCACTATGGGTGAATTCGCTAGTAAAGGGGTCGCGGGTAGCGGCCTGGGTCTCGGAATCGCCGGGACCGCGTTGGGGCTTCTCAACGCTAATGGAAACGGTGGCGGCCTTCTTGGCGGGCTGTTTGGCGGCGGCAATTGTCAGAACGCTCAGGCTGGCATGGCGCTCAATGCTCTGGCTGAAAAGGACGCGAAGATCGCGGAACTGACGGCCATGCGCTACAGCGACAACCAAGATGCGGCGGTCTACAAGCAGACGCTTGCCGACAACAAGACGCTTCGAGACGAGATGTACGCCTACATCACGCCGATTGCGCAGGAGTCCGCGGCCAATCGCGAACGCGTGGCGGTGCTCGAAGCACAGCAGAAGTGCGAGATCGAGAAGGCCCTCCTCCGAGAGCAGATCGTCACGCAGAAGATCGACCGCGTCGCCTCCGACTGTGCATGCGGCCTCAACAATCTGGCCACCGAGGTCGGCTGTCTCAAGGCTCGTGTCAACGCCATCACAAAGGAGGTCGTGCCGCTTGGCGCGATCTGCCCGCAGCCGATGCCCCGTTACAACGAGTGGACGTCTCCCGAAGGCGCGACTCAGGTGACGGTCTCCAATCCCGCCCGAACGACGGCGCAGCAGTAACCGGTAGGAGCGCGTCATGAACGTTGAAGTCTCCCAGATACCGACGATTGCCAGCGAATTCATCACCACGGTGGTCATGCCGAAGGCACCCACCGGGCTCCTGAAGTTTGGCATCGGCTTCGTCTCCCCCTACATCCGCGACGCCGTAGCGGTGCGTGTCGAGCAGTCCCTGCCGACGCTCAAGATGCTCGGCATCGTGGACGAAGGGAAGGTTGATCTTGACCGTGCATCCGCGGCCGCCTACGCCGCGCTCGAAGAGGCCGGCGGAAAGGTGGAGCTTAGCGGCTACATGGTCGACAAGGCGGACATTGACGCGCTCCTTGAGATCGCGAAGAAACACGCGGTCGACTAAGGAGAAAGTCATGGACTTGAAGGACATGCGAAAGATGCAGGGTGAGCGCACCGAAGAAGAGCTTCTGGAGAAGATCGACAAGATCCTCGACGACGCTCGGGACGGTCACTACAGCCTGACATCCCAGAACCTGGAAGATCTTTGTGAAGCGTGGGAGTGCATCAAGCACATCCGCACGGTTCTCGCTATGGATCGTTAACCACGCAGGGGGCGATCCAGTCGTCCCCTTTCTTTTCAATCATGCTGACAACCCTGCAGAACCTCATTCCTCAAGGAGCGGAGAGAGTCATGCTGACCGCAGGCGGTGTGCTGGGCGGTGCCTTGTCATTCGCCTTCGGCGACGTAGGGCCGTTGCTCTGGTGGCTTGTCATCTTCACGGTGACAGACTTCTTCCTTGGCACAGGCATAGCCGTGCTTCAAGGGCAGTGGTCGAGCCATAAGAATTTTCTGGGCATCCTGAAGAAGGCACTGATGTTCGCCATCGTAGCACTCGCCCATGGGCTCGACGAAGTCTTCGCGCCCGTCATCCACTTTCAGATTTTCCAAAGCATCACCATCTGCGCCTACGCGGCGGGTGAGTTCGGCTCCATCATCGAGACCTTGGAGCGCGGAGGCTTGGGCGGTGCGGTTCCGCCCGTGCTCCGTCGGCTTGTCAAAACCCTCAACGAACGCATTGAAGCGCACGCCGAAGAAGAGCTGGCGAAGCGCGGATTAACCGTGGAAAAGGAGAAAGACCATGAGTGAAACGAGAGCCCTTACGGCTTGGCCGGTCGAGTTGGCCGCAGACTTCATTGAACAATGGGAAGGCTTCCGCGAGACGGCGTACCTATGCCCCGCGGGCGTGCTCACCATCGGCTTCGGCCACACTGGATCCGACGTGAAGGAAGGGCAGGTCGTGACGTACAAGGAGGCCTACGACATGCTCCTTGAAGACCTCAAGCGCTACGCCTCGGGCCTTGCCTTCTGGGTCAACGTCTACCTAACCGAAGGCCAGTACGTGGCGCTTATGAGCCTTGCGTACAACATTGGCGTGGACGGTGTCGTCCACAAGTGCCCGAAGCTCATGCGCGCCGTGAATGCCGGCGACGAAGAAGAAGCCGCCCGCCAGTTCTTGGACGTGAACAAGGCCAACGGCAAAGTCCTGCCAGGGCTCACGCGCCGCCGCCAAGCGGAAGCGAAGCTCTATCTGGGTGAAGAATGAGGACCGAGATCATCATGGGCGTTGCGTTGGTCGCCGCCTTCATTGGCGGCTACCAGTTCGCGGCGGCGCTCTACGGTAACGACATCGCAGAACTGCGGGCGGACTACGCCACGCGTGCGCAGTCTCTTGAGGTCAAGTACAGAGAGAAGGAGAGGGGCTATGCACAGAGCCTGGTGGATGCGTGGGAGGTGCGCGATGCCGCACTTGCTCGCGCTAGTGACTTGTCTGGCGACCTTGACAGGGTGCGCCTCGAGGCCGACGCTGCCCGCCGTCGACTGTCCGCAACCCGCACCGGTGCCTGCCAGTCTGAGCGAGAGCAGCTTGCCCGATGCGCAGGCCTACTCGAACGAAGTGGCGTCCTTCTTGAGCGAGGTGCAGGGCTTTCTCAGCGCATTGCAATAGACAAGGACGCCGTCGTCCGCATGACGAAGTAGACTGCTCTATGCTAAATTGTGGTTGCTGACTTCACGATCAGCAACTCCGAAAAAAGTGGGACTTCAGTTGAACGATTACCCCCAGGGATGCACACTCCTTGGGGGTTTTCTTTTAGACGTTCGGCAGGAGGTAGTCTGCCCACTCTTGCATCAGCTTGCGTCTCTGCTCCAGCAGATCATCACGCTGATACGCGCGGAAGACGTTGCTCCCCACAGCGTGCATCAACTGCTTCTCAGAGACGAGGAAGTTCTTCTCGTTCTTCGCACACCAGTCGGAGAAGGTGGAGCGCATACCGTGGAGCGTCATGTCATCACGACCGCTTGCGTGTTTAATCGCGTAGAGCGCGGTCCCTTGGTTAATAGCCGATCGCCCACGCCCCTGGAAAAGGTAGTCCCCACTGGTATCGAGCCGGTCGATCAGGCGAAGTAGCTGGCGCGTGAGCGGCACCACGTGGGGGTACGGCTTCTTGTCCTTGCGGCGTTCTTGCGGCACGGAGAAAGTCTTCTCCTCAAGGTCGATCTCGTCCCACTTCCCTTTGATGTATTCGTTTGCACGGCCTGCGGTGAGCGCGCCGAAAACCACGGCGAGCGAGCTCACCCTGTCTTCCATCCACAGTTTTCCGATCAACTCTCGGAGCTCTTCGGGAGTTATCGCGGCGTGGTGCTTTTCCGGCATTGAGCGGCGTACGAGCCCCATGGGCGGGAGCGAAGCGTCAAGGCACCCCTTCCACTCAGCGGGGTTCGACTGGATGAGCCCTTCACCCTTCGCGACGTTGAGGATGCCATAGAGGCGCATGCGGAGGTCTTTTCCTCTGCGCGGTTTCGTCGTCCACCACTGGCGGAGAAAAGACGCCACGTCGTCGCGAGCAATCGCGTCCAAGCGCAGCTTGCCGAACGCCCCCTTGAGCACGCCGATGTCGCACCGCCACGCGGCCTCGGTCTTCGCCCCGGTGAAACCGCGCAGGTACAGGATCTTCTCGAAGGCGTGGTCGGCATACTCGCTGAAGGTCGGCATGGACGCCTTCACTTCCGCGGCTTTCTTCTCCACCTTCTCTTTGGCGATCTGATCCTTGGGGTCGATGCCCTGTGCCACCAGCGCCTTGAGCGGCGCCGCCTTGGCAAGGACGGCGGAGAGCGGTTGGTCTGCGGACCCGAGCCCCAGCTCACGGCGCTTACCGTTGAGCTGGTACTTGTACAGCCAGGAGCGGCTGTGCGTCGTCACGCGCAGATAGACGCCCCTCTCATAGCAGTGGATGCCGATCGGCAGGGTTGGGATGGACTTCACGTTGAACATACACTTCTCATACAGTTGGGTTGACGTTGGATGCAGTGCTTTAGCACACTTTGAAGCACTGCAAACTCACAAGCCGTATGAGTTTGAGGCATTTTGACTCTTCTTAGCCTAGCATAAAGCTAACGAAGTTACGCCTTCCAGACGGCGTTGCGAAGACGCTTGCTGCTCTTGGGGTCGATGACGATGACGGGCTCGCCCCGGAGGATCGACTGGGTTACGAGGCTCGTGAGCATCACGCCCTTCCCTGCCTGAGTCGTGCCGACGATGAGCGTGCCGCCGCCGAGACTCGAGAGAGGACGCACAATGTCGTCCTCTTCGGTCGCACCGATCCCGTGAATGATGGGACTTCCGATGTCTCCGGCCCCGAGCGGGTCCGGTAGTGAGAGCGCCTTGCGGATGCGCTGCGGGACGATCACGGGTTTGACGGGCGTAGCGGCAAGTTCATAGAGCGCCTGGGCGTGTGCGGGAGTCCACTCGAATCCGCGGCCGATCCAGAGGTTCTTGACGAGCCTGCCTTCACGGCCTGCGTTGAAACGCATTGAGTCGAGAAGCGCAATGCGGCCCGCTTCGTAGCGCGCGACCAGACGCTCGCGGGCGGTTTTCCTGACGGGGTCGACAGCCTTCTTCTCGTCCATGCCCTTTTCACGAAGAATGCGGATGAGGTCGCCCGCGTGAATGAAGGCGGGCGCAAAGCCTGCGAGCGGAATGCGGCGGGAGGCGGTCCGGAGGGCTTCGGCGGTGCGCACGACGCCCATGAGGGCGAGGACGGAGGCCAGGCCCGCGCCCCACCAGCCAGGAACCATGGCGGCGGTTGTGCCTGCGGCTGCAAATCCCGCAGCCGCGCTCCAGCCCTCCCATGCGGGCCGCCAGCCCGTGAGTCGCGAGGAGGATACGCCGCTCGTGACGGCTTCTGTTGTCTTCATTCTGTTGTTCTCCTTTATGGTCAGGCCTTCTCGGAGGCGCGTTCCCTCGGCTTCCAACCGACGGCGCGCTGCAACGCCCTGAAGGCTTCGGTCCCCTTTGGAGGATCGCGGTCGATCGCCTCCATGTCGAGGACGCGCGGCCAGTGGCCTTCGGTTTCTTCTACGGTGCGCCCTTCGCCATTGACGAATCGGACGACGGGGCGCACGGAATGCCGGTTGATGACGACGCCCGTGAGTTCGATCGAGCCGTCCTTTGCGCCCCTGAGGCCGGGGTCGTATCGGGCGGCCCGCGAGGCGGAGGATCCCGTCATTCGCACGCGGCGAATGGGCGAGGCCCGCATGTGACGTACGCCTTCGGCAAAGGGCATGGCCTTGACTCTCAGGAGGATCCCTGCTTCGGCCGGATCCTCGATCCATCCGACGGGGAGCAGGCTCTCGGGGACGAAGACGCCCTCGGGATGCACGAGCATGACGGCGTCGTCCCGGGTGTTCACGGCTTCGAGCGCCCTTGCGAGCGCCGCTGCCTTGTCGGAAGCTTCGAGCTCAGAGGGGACGGACAAAGCCCAGCACTGTCTTGCCACCGTGCCGCCCGACCTGGCGCTTGACGACGGACGCTTTTCAAAGAGTGCGGGAAAGCGCATGGGAAGGGATTCGCCTGCGGCGTCCGCCGCTCGGCGGGCGTTCGCAACCAGCATGTCGCAGTCGGTGAGGCGCAGCCACGCGCCCTCGCCCGCCATGCAGTCCGAGTCCGTGAGCCAGAGCGGATTGCCCGCTTCATCGGCCATCGCGAATCCGTCGGCAACGAGGATTTCGGCCGCAACGTCGGGTTCGTCGGGGACGTCTCGAAAGAGCCACTTGTCGTCGGCGGTGGCTGCAATGTCGGTGAAGCCCTCGGGCCAGCGAAGTGCGAGGCCGTCGTCGGCCCACACGACGGGCGAGTCTCCGCGGTTGAGACGCCAGTGTCCGTCGTAGAGCCTCTGGCTGAATTCGGCACGATAGACGGATGCAAAGCCGCGAAGAAGCGGACTTTTGCCCTCTCGTCTTGCGGCCTCGGCCGCGCGACGGTTGATCGCCCATTCGCGACCGCGGGCTGCGGCTTCAGCAATCAGGCGTTCGGCCTCCGTCTGGCCGGCCGCATAGGTGACGGCGGCCTTGAGGGCCGTGAGAACGGTCTCGCCGTCGGGGCGCTCGATGACGGCGAGCCACATCAGGGTTTCACGAGGGACGACGAGACGAAGGACGTCGCCGTTGAGCGTTGGGAGTCTTCCCGCAGATTCACGCGCCGTGTGGCGCTCGAGCCTCATTACGCGCCCGATCTCGTGCACGCAAAACGACAGTGCCGTTTCTTCCGAAGGATTGAAGCGGCTCGTGACGGTGAAGGTGCCCGTGGCAGGATCCTCGCTTCCCGCCTCGAGCTTCAGTGCGGCGAGCTTGCGGCTGTCGCTCATGAGACCGGCGAGTGCGGAGGCGATTCGAAGGCGAAGCGTCCAGTCGTCACGAATGCCCGGCGCGAGTTCGGGACCGATCACGCGTGCGTCGACCGCATTGATCGCGCCTCTTGCAAACATGAGGCCGGCTTCGAAGAGGCCGTCCGGCCCCGACCAGAGACCCCTTTCGTCTCGAGGAAGTCCCTGGACCATCGCGGCCCAGCCCGCCATGGCGGGCATGAGGTGCGCTTCGAAAAGCTTGCGCGATCCCACGGCCATCCTCAGCTGCTCGACGGCGGCCCTGTGACGAAGGAGCATGCGGACGGGATCCTCAGGCGCGAGGATCGTGCGCAGACGCCCGTCGGCGGGATGCGCGACAAGACAGTCGTCAGGATTCGTGTCCGAGAGCGGCACAAGCCTTCGGATCGGGTCGGACGCGTACCCCGAGACGGCGCTCTGCCACTGCTCGGGGCCTGCGGAGGCGCGCGTGAGGAATCGTGTTTCTGTGGGCTGCATGGGAGATTGGAGAGAGGAAGGACGCAAGGCTGGATGCGGGGTGAAATGGGTGAAACAGGTTCGCAGTGCGCCGGCCTCTTCGTGTGAGGATGATGCGGAGAATGATGGGCGGGAGACGGAACGGGAAGAGGACGCCGCACTGCGGCCTCAGGCAGGGAGCCTGAAGCGAAGGGAGATGATTGAAGAATCGACGGCGGCCGGACGACGGAGGAGAAGTCCTCCGTCGATCCCGGTCGTGTCGAAAAGTCGAAGACGCGTGCCTTCAGATGCCCCTTGGGTTTCGCCTATGCGGCGATCCCGCGGAGCTTGCCCGCAAGGCCCGAAAGGACCTTTGCAACGGCCCGCGGAAGGTCGGCGATCTTTTCGGCCTTGGCGATGATGCTCCCCTTTGGGGTGCTGTGCCTGCCGATGCCGACCATTGCGACGGCGATGCCGCGGTCTTCCAGTGCCTTGACGAGGTTGTCGACCGGCCCCTTGGGGAACCAGCCGTCGGTGATGACGAAGACGATCTTCGCGGGCTCCGGTCTTTGATCGAGAACGATCGCAGAGTGAAAGAGCGCCTGAAGGATCGGCGTCGCACCGAACCCCGGAAGGAAGTCGACGTGCTTGAGCGCACGGCTCACCGGCGTGTTGAAGTCCGCCGCGCAGGTGACGCTGCGACGGTTCGGGCCGGGGAAGATCGTCAGGGATGCCTTCACGCCGGTCACCGCACGGAGCGCCTCAAGGAGGCGGATGCAGGCGACCTTGGCAAGCGTGATCGCCTCGCCTTCCATGGAACCCGAAGCGTCGAGAATGATCTCGACGACCGCTTCGCGACCCGGACGCACGAGCTCGCGGCGGAAGACCGCCGTTTCACCCGTGGAGGCGAGCGCAAGCGCATCTCCGTCGAGCTCCTCTCCACGTTCGTCGAGCCTGTCGGGGTTCGACTGCGGGTGGATGAGCGCGCTCTGAAGGAGCCTTCTGAGCGATGCGCTGTTGGCGAGCGCCCTGTAGAAGAGACGGCGGTTCATCGCCGCCTTCTCAGGCTGCAGCGTCGGATACTCGCGGTCATTGGCGAAGTGGCGCTCGGGCGAAGCGAAGTTCGGATCGCCGTTGCCGGATTCACCGTTGCCGATGAGCTTGCGGAAGCTTTCCTCCTCGGGCTCGCGATCGGGCCACTGCCGTTGGTCTGAAATGACCGAGAGGCATCGGGCGTTTCGGTTGATCGCCTCAAGCTCTGGGTGCATCAGACGCGGATCACCCTCGGGGGTCACCGCGCCGTCGTCGTCGAAGAGAAGCGACTGGCCTTCGCCCTGACGGAACTCGAAGTTGTCCGTAGAGCCTTCGCCTGCCGCTTCTTCGACAGCCTTGAGCGCCTTGTTCTTCTCGGCGCGGATGCACCGCATGACCTTGTGCGCAAGTTCCACCGCCGCCTCCGTGGAGTCGAGGGGGAAGCTTGTGCGCACGATCTTCAGGACGCGGGCCATGGGCCTTGGTCCGAAGAGCTGGTCGCACTCCCCGCGAAGGTTCGCGGATATCTCCTCGAACATGTCGATCCCGAGCACCTCGAATTCGAGGGTCGTGAGCAGCATCATTGCGAAGAGGTGTGCGGGCTCAAGGTCGTTCGGATTGCTCCAGCCTGCCGTCCCCGTCGACTCGTGCGCCTTGAAGAGCACGAGTCGCCAGAGAAGGTAGCCTTCGTAGTCCGCTGCACCGAGCTTGTCCACGCGGATGTCCTCGAAGACGTTCGCGAGGTCGCGGACGCCGGGATCGCCGATCCCCTTCATCGCCGCGAAGTTGGTGTACATCACGTGATGACGTTCGTGGCATCCGTGTCCGTAGACGTAGATGGACGCGAGCTTGTGGCCGAGGTCGATGGGACCGAGCCAGATCACGCGCCCGTTCGTCATCGGGGTCTGCGTAAACTCGACGCGGATGTTGTCGCGGCGGCAGAGTCCCTGGAAGACCAGGGGCGCTGCAGCCTCGATGACGAGGCCCGAGGCCTCCGTGCGGAGGATCTCGAGCGCTGCATCCACGGCGGTGGTGGCGAGCCTCTGCTTTTTCGCTTCGGCGGTTTCGACGTCTTCCACGATTACGGTGCGCATCGTTCGCCTCCTTCGGAAAGGATGTAGAACGGATGTTGCACTGCAACCGCAGCGGGGGCCTGATTCCCGCGCATGTCAAGACTGCGTTTCATGACGGTCGTCTCTCAAATGAATGAGGAGACGTCCGTCCCCGAGAGGGATGAAGCATCCCCTCGGGGTTGATGAAAAGGTCCTTCCGACGATTGTCAGACGGACGCTGCCTTGAGCGCGGAGCCCGTGGCGTTCTTGAGGACCATTCTGGCGCGTGACACCCTCATCTCGTGAATGAGGTTGCCGATCGCCGTGACCGCCAGCGTCTCCGCCGCTTCGCGAGCGGTGGAGTCGAGGGCTTCGGTCAGACTGGTCCTGATGATCCTGCGAAGAGGATCATCGTCGGAAGCTGCGGGCATCCTTGCGGCATCGAGCATCATGTTCCGCATTCTCGAGAGGACGCGGAAGCTGAGCGGGACGGCTCTGGACTCGAAGCCGATGGCCTGAGCCTGAGCCGCGGCCCTGCTGTCGGCTCCAAGACGCGCGAGCGCCTTGAAGAGCCTGTCGAGGACCTCGGGCTCGAACTCGGCGAGCCAGTCCTGATCGGCCGTCGCTGCAAGCAGGGAGGCTTCCTCGGCTTCGCCGAGACCTTCCATGCGCATGTGCCAGAAGCGGTCGATGACCGACCTGTCCTGGATCTGACGACCGAAGAACCCTTCGTCAATCTCGCTCGAATGGCCGCGCGTGTTGTCGGTGACGATCACGCGGGTTATGGGATGCGGAACGACGAGTTCGCCGGTTGCGCCGTTGTCGAGCGGAAGCCCCTCAAGAATGTCGTTGCAGCTCACCCACATGTCTGCGGGTGCTGCGCTGAATTCATTGATGAGAAGCGTCCAGCCGTGCTTCCAGGCGAGAAGCGCAGGACCGTCGATCCAGCGGGTCTCACCGCCCTGAAGAGCCCAGTGACCGAGAAGCTCGCGGCGGTCCATGCGGGCGCGTGCAGTGACGCTCACCACGGGAATGCCGAGGCGGGCGCAGAACTGCATGGCCGTGCTGGTCTTGCCGGAGCCCGACGGACCCGACACGTAGATCGGTTCACGACGAGCGAGGTTCCACCACGCGGCGAGCGTGCGGTAGTGCGCCTCGTTGAAGAAGTGGCACGGGTTCAGGACGGGGATGCGGGTGCGGGCGAAAGCAGGAAGCGTTTCGACTTGGTAGCCCAGGCAGTCGCGTTCGCCGGCGAGATGTTCGCCGAAGACGGAGGCCGGGACCGTGCGGGTTGCGGGAGTGAGATGGGAGAGATTGATGTCGGGAGTCAATTTGTTTCCTTTGAAAAAAGAAAACGAGGACGCCCGACCCCATGTACCCCGCATGTGCAGGGCCCCGAGGGCAAACGCCCTCGTGGGGTTGAAGATGTGACGCGCGCCTTCTTCAGATGAAGAGGCGGCGGAGATTGTGCTTGCTTGACCGGAGTCTGCAGCATGCACGTTGCAGCTGTTAAGCACCTTCATGATGCACCGCCCCACCCCGTCTTGTCAAAGGGAACCTGAAAATTCGCCATTTCCCGTCAGAAGAAATTTTCCTCGGGGCGCAGGGCGCATAACCCCGTCCCGAGAGGCGCCTTGTGCTCAAGCGCCGCCATTGGCAGCCCTCCTGAATCGCCAGCGTGTGGCGCGTTTGCAACGAAAAAGGCTCTAACAAATACCATGTTTGCGGTATTCCGAACGCGTCCCGATCCCCCTTCCACGCGTCCTCATCATTGCCATTTTCAATGAGAACGATTGTCGGCAAACCCTCTCTCGCAAGAATGGGTCGCATTGCCGTTTGCGAACGACAGTTCGATTCGAGCGGAAAGTCATTGAAAGCCATTCTCCACGGTTCGTGATGACGCTTGCGCAATGAGAATGACTCGCATTAGAGTTTCTTCCGACATTTCCAAGCTGCTCCCTCCTTCGGGAGCGCGACAAACCATCAGGAGCATTCAAATGTTCAAGAAGTCCATGGCCGCGCTTGCGGTTCTCAGCCTTTCCGCGGGCCTTGCCTCCGCCTCTGAAGTCACGCTTTACGGCATCGTCGACAACGGCCTCCTCTACAAGCATTCCAAGGTCGAAACCAACGGCGTTTCGACGAAGACCGACTCCTTCGCTCTTGAGAGCGGCATCTCCTCCCCGTCCCGCTTCGGCATCAAGGGTTCCGAAGATCTTGGCAACGGCATGACCGTGAGCTTCAAGCTTGAAAACGGCTTCAACTCCGACGACGGCAGCTTCGGCGACGACCGCCTCTTCAACCGCGAGTCCTCCCTGACGCTCTCCGGTGACTTCGGAAAGCTCTCCTTCGGTCGCATGGGCGCGATCGGTTCCGCCGCCGGCGACTTTGACGCCGCCTTCGGCATCGGCGACGCCTTCGACGGCGGTGACGGCGACGTCTTCGGCTTCGCCACGTCCGACCGCTACGACAACATGGTCACCTACCAGACGCCGAGCTTCTCCGGCTTCCAGGCTACGGTCCAGTACTCGCTCAACGAAAGCAGCGTCGACAACACGAAACGCGAAAACTCCTCTCAGGTCGACCGCTACCTCGGCCTCGCACTGACCGCTGAACTCGGTGCTTTCCAGAGCGTGCTCGCCTATGAAACCCAGAACTACGCCTCCTTCGGTGACAAGGCTCAGGCCAACACCGAAGACGGTCAGGTCGTCTACCTCGGCGGCAACTACGACTTCGAAGTCGCCAAGGTCTTCGTGATGGGCCAGTACTTCAAGGGCCTCGCTGAAAATCCGTTCGCAGCCGACGCCTTCGAAGGACATCCTGTTGACGGTGAAGGCGTCAAGGGCTTCGGCGCTCACGTCGGCACGGTCGTCCCGGTCGCGGGCGGCGACTTCACGGGCGGCCTCTACTACGTCGACTCCACGGTCAAGTACGCCGAGGAAGACGCCGACGGCAAGTACTACGGCGTCGCCCTCAAGTACGAATACCCGCTTTCCAAGCGCACCTCCGTCTATGGCGGCACGGGCTGGTACAAGGCCAAGGTCGACTACTCCGCCGACGACGTCTACAAGGAAGAGGCCTACCAGGCCTACCTCGGCCTCACGCACTGCTTCTGATGAGGCTCATGCATTGATCCTTCGGTCAGCATGGGAAAGATTGGTTCCGCGGACCGGGATTAAGGGTTGAAAAACAGGACGGGCGGCTCCCGGTGAGGAGTCGCCCGTTTCCTTTGCGCCAATCCACACCCATCGAGTCTCGTCCCCTATGCGGATGTACGGAAGGGTGTCATTTGCAAACAACTGCAGGAGAGCGCTTTACAAGACACCTTCCCCCGCCCTTGAACGTCAGTCTCCCGGGCAGGTTGTTGCAAATTAGCAACACTCCGCACGCAAAACACATATTTTTACAACCGAGGCTGACGTCACGATCGCCCCTTTCTGAAGGCTACTCTTACCGCCCTTCGGGAATACCCTTTCTCCGCGAAAAGAAGGCCGCAAACCCTTGCGCATCAAGGGTGGCGCTCTTGTCGTTTGTATCCGTTAAGTCGTCCCGGAGAGCCCCAGCATCGCTTGTGGACGCGCGTTTTCAATTGCCCGGACCATGTTGGGAGGGGTTTGCGTACCGCGCGCATCGGCACTAGATTTGCGTTGCGATCAATTCAAACCCATTGAGCCTCCGGAAACGGAGGAAATTGGAGAAATACACAAATGTTCAAGAAGTCTCTCGCCGCGCTCGCCGTTCTCGGCGCTGCCGCCGGCTATGCCTCCGCTGCTGATGTGACCCTCTTCGGCGTCGTCGACACGGGCCTCATCTACACGCACCAGACCTTTGCTGACGACTCCAAGGCTGACGTCAACAAGTTCTCCATGGACTCCGGCGTCTCCTCCGCCTCCCGCTTCGGCCTGAAGGGCACGGAAGAACTCGGCAACGGCCTCAAGGTCGGCTTCAAGCTCGAAAACGGCTTCCAGTCCGATTCCGGCGCACTCAAGTCCGAAAAGCGCATCTTCGACCGCGAAGCTTCCGTCTCCCTCTACTCCGACTTCGGTACGCTCTCCATGGGCCGCATGGGCGGCGTTGGCTCCGGTGCAGGCACGTATGACCTCGTCCTCGCCACGGCTGATGCCTTCGACGGCGGCGACAACAACGTCTTCGGCTTCGCCACCTCCGACCGCTACGACAACATGGTCACGTACCAGACCCCGAAGTTCGCCGGTCTCCAGGCTACGGTCCAGTACTCCTTCAACGAAGACTCCGTCAAGGAAACGGCTCGTGAAGGCTCTTCCGCCGTGAACCGCTACAGCTCCGCCGCTCTTACCGGCGACTTCGGCGCTCTCCAGACGGTCCTCGCCTACGAATTCCAGAACTACAAGTCCTTCGGCGCTGATGAACATGACGACGGCCAGATCGTCTACCTCGGCGGCAACTACGACTGCGGCTTCGCCAAGACCTTCGTCATGGGCCAGTACTTCAAGGGCATCAAGGCCGGTCAGCTCACCGCCATTACTGAAGCCGATGCCAATCTCATCGACAAGGCTGGTAATACGGAATCCGCTGCCGACGGCGTCAAGGGCTACGGCGTTCACCTCGGCACGATCGTCCCGGTTGCCGGCGGCGACCTGACGGTTGCGGCCTACTTCACGGACTTCACCGTCGAATTCGATAATGGTGAAGACGGTGATGCCAAGAGCTACGCCTTCGGTGCCAAGTACGAGTACTACCTCTCCAAGCGCACGTCCGTCTACACGGGTGCCGGCTTCGCTCAGGTCAAGTATGACGATGACGGCTCCGACAAGACGACCCAGGCCTACCTCGGTCTGACGCACCGCTTCTAAGAGGTGTGTAGCACTTTAGTGCCACCCCCCTGCGCATGAAAGCGGGGAATTAAATTAGGGCGTACAACCAC
>ENA-UPWO01000083-UPWO01000083.1-human-gut-metagenome-genome-assembly--contig:-NODE-83-length-59892-cov-13.491733_pt1 | contig 59892 bp, 83 predicted proteins | sample MGYA00250056_ERZ773388 | MGnify/ENA primary metagenome ERZ773388 (study PRJEB29103, sample SAMN06112004) | human gut metagenome | biome: human gut; feature: ankylosing spondylitis patient; material...
TGGAGAGGGTGGTGGTGAACCAGTCGAACCCGTGCTCGGCGGCATACTGGGCCGCCCGGCGCATCCGCAGCCGGTAACAGACGGTGCACCGGCTGCCCCGCTCGGGCTCCTGTTCCAGCCCCTGCACGGCGGTGTAGAACTCCTGCGGGTCGTAGTGGTCTTCCACCACCGTTACCCCCAGCGGGTGGGCGGCGGCCACGAACTTTTTCAGCTCCTCGCCCCGGCGGTAGTATTCCTCCGCCGGCCAGGTGTTGGGGTTGTAGTACAGCACCGTGATGTCAAAATACTGGCACAGCTGCTCCAGCACCGCGCTGGAGCAGGGGCCGCAGCAGGCGTGCAGCAGCAGCCGGGGCCGGGCGTCGCCCAGAGTTTTCAACACGGCGTCCATCTGCTGTGCAAAATTCAATTGAGTTGCCATTGATATCATCCTTTGTTATAATGTTTCTGCTGACATTATACCATATTTTGCATTGAAATACAGGAGGTTCCCCCATGACTCAGGAAAAGATCGCCCGCATCAACGAGCTGGCGCACAAGAGCAAGACCACCGGCCTGACCGATGCCGAAAAGGCCGAGCAGCAGACCCTGCGGCAGGAGTACCTGGCCGATGTCAAGGCCAGCCTGCGCGCCCAGCTGGACCGCACGTCCATCCAGGAGCCGGACGGCACCATCCACAAGGTGACCCGCCGCACGGACGCAAAAAAGCCCCGCAGCTGAGCGGACCGCTTCCGGACCCGAATTTTGGAGGAAAATGCAGCCGAAAGGTGCGTTTTCCTCTTTTTTTGCGCGGCGGACTGTGTTATACTATACTAGTATTGGTGCGTGCTGAATACGCGCGCCGTCGTATTTTCCCAAGGTGGCGTATCCCGGGCAAGGTGCACGGAAAAGGCTGTCTTTTGAAAAAAGATAAAGAGGTCATTTATTATGCTTACTGCAATCACGGGTATCAACTGGGGCGATGAGGGCAAGGGCCGCATGGTCGACCTGATCAGCCAGGAGTATGACATCGTTGCACGTTATCAGGGCGGCAACAACGCTGGCCATACGGTCAAGAACGAGCGCGGCAAGTTCGTGCTGAACCTGCTGCCCTCCGGCATCCTGCGCCCGAACGTCGTCTGCGTCATGGGCAACGGTATGGTCATCGACCCGCATCATCTGGACGGCGAGATCAACAAGCTGCGTGAGCAGGGCATTGACATCAGCCCCGCCAACCTGAAGATCTCCGACCGTGCAACCATCACCATGCCTTATCATGTGGCAGAGGACGGCCTGGAAGAGGCCCGTCTGGCCAAGACCGGCGCACAGTTCGGCTCCACCAAGCGCGGCATCGCCTACGCTTACGGCGACAAGTACATGAAAAAGACCCTGCGCATGGGCGACCTGCTGCACCTGGACGACGCTGTGAAGAAGCGCCTGATCACCATGGTGGACGCCAAGAACCTGGTGATGGTGGGCAGCTACAACGCCGCTCCCATCAGCGTGGACGAGATGTGGGCATGGCTCGAAAAGTATGCCGCCATCTTCAAGGATTACATCTGCGATGTGGGCCAGTACCTGGCCGATGCAGACGCTGCCGGCAAGAAGGTGCTGTTTGAGGCACAGCTGGGCGCTCTGCGCGACATCGACTTCGGCATCTACCCCTACACCACTTCTTCCAACGTCATCGGTGCTTATGCTCCCATCGGCGCAGGCATCCCGGGCCACAAGCTGCACAACTCCATCGGTGTCATGAAGGCTTACTCCTCCTGCGTGGGTGACGGCCCCTTTACCGCCGAGCTGGCCATGACCGAGGAAGAGAAGCACGCTCTGCGTGAGGCTGGCCACGAGTATGGCGCTGCCACCGGCCGCCCCCGTCGTGTGGGCCCCATCGACCTGGTGGCAAGCCGCTACGGCGTGTTCTGCCAGGGCTGCGACGAGGTCGCCCTGACCCTGCTGGACGTGCTGGACTACATGGACAAGATCCCCATGGTCACTGCTTACAAGCTGAGCGACGGCACCACTACCACCCGCTTCCCCATGGGCGAGGCACTGGACACCGCACAGCCCGTGGTGGAGTACCTGCCCGGCTGGCACTGCGACATCACCGCAGCCCGCAAGTGGGAGGACCTGCCCAAGGAGGCGCAGGCTTACGTTGAGTACCTGGAAAAGGCCGTGGGCTGCAAGATCACCTACATCTCCGTGGGTGCCGAGCGTGAGGCTTACGTCCACCACGTCTGATCCCGGACACCCTGCGCGAATCCAACACAGAAAAGGAAGCGTCACAGATGTTTGATATCATTACCGACAGCGCCTGCGACCTGACGCCGGACACTGCAAAGCAGCTGGGCGTGGAGGTCGTGCCCTTCTACGTTTCGCTGGATGGCGAACACTACCGCAAAGAGGGCAAGGAGATCACAGTGCGGGACTTCTACCAGTTCATGGTGGACAACCCGGCGGCATACCCCAAGACCAGCCTTGCCTCCATCGAGGACTATGAAACGGCCTTCCGGGCCCATGCCGCGGCAGGCCGGGATGTGCTGTGTCTGGTGTTCACCGGCAAGATGAGCGGCTGCGTGGGCAGCGCCCGCAATGCCCGGGAACTGGTGCTGGAGGACTACCCCGATGCCCGCATTGAGGTGATGGACAGCACGGCGGCCACGGTCACCGAAGCCGTCATGGTGGAAAACGCTGTGGCCATGCGGGATGCCGGCTGCTCGCTGGATGAGACGGTGACCTGGCTGGAAGCCGAAAAGGTGACCAACCAGATCTTCTTCACGGTGGGCAATCTGGACTACCTGATCAAGGGCGGACGCATCGGCAAGGTGACCGGACGGGCCGCCAACATGCTGGGCATCAAGCCCATGATCCTGTTCAAGGATGGCGAGATCTTTTCCGGCGGCGTGGCCCGCGGCCGGCAGAAGAGCTTTGAAAAGGCGCTGGAGCAGCTGATGAACTATCTGGCTGCCCACGGCGGCACGCCTGACGACTACCGCATCACGGTGGGCTATGGCTATGACGCCGACGAGGGCAAGCGCCTGTGGATGCAGACCCGTGCCGCCCTGCGTGCCAAGTACCCCGGTGCACAGTGTGAGGTGGGCCTGCTGCAGATCGGCTGCACCATTGCGGTGCACACCGGCCCCTATGCGCTGGGCATGGGTGTGATGCGCCGCTGGAAAAAGCAGGGCTGACAACGGCCCTGCCGCTTCCGGAACCCCATAAGAAGGAGAGATACCATGCAGATTTTCAACACCCTGACCCGTCAGAAGGAAGAATTTGTGCCGCAGGTGCCGGGCGAGTACCGCATCTACGTCTGCGGCCCGACGGTTTACAACTACATCCACATCGGCAACGCCCGCCCGCTGATCGTGTTCGATACCCTGCGCCGTTATCTGGAGTACCGCGGCAACAAGGTGATCTACGTTTCCAACATCACCGACATTGACGACAAGCTCATCAAGAAAGGGCAGGAAGAGGGCACCTCCATGAAGGAGGTCGCCCAGCGCTTCGAGGCCGAGTACCTCAAGGACGCCGAGGGCCTGAACTGCAAGAAGCCCACGGTCCAGCCCCGCGCCACCGAGCACATCCAGCAGATCCTGGACATCGTGAAGGACCTGATCGACTCCGGCCATGCCTACGTTGCCAAAAACGGCGACGTGTACTTCCGCGTGAAGAGCGATCCCGGCTACGGCAAACTGAGCCACCTGAAGCTGGACGATCTGGAGAGCGGCAACCGGGAGCTGCGCAGCCAGATGGACGACGATCTGAAAGAGGACCCCGCCGACTTTGCCGTGTGGAAGGCTGCCAAGCCCGGCGAACCTGCCTGGGAGAGCCCCTACGGCATGGGCCGCCCCGGCTGGCACATCGAGTGCAGCGCCATGAGCCGCACCCATCTGGGCAAGACCATCGACCTGCACTGCGGCGGTCAGGATCTGATCTTCCCCCACCACGAAAACGAGATCGCCCAGAGCGAGTGCGCCAACGGCTGCGAGTTTGCCCGCTACTGGATGCACAACGGTTTCATCAACGTGGACAATCAGAAAATGTCCAAGAGCCTGCACAACTTCTTTACCGTGCGGGATGTGGCAAACCTCTACGGCTACGAGCCCATCCGCTACTTCATGCTGACCGCCGGCTACCGCATGCCCCTGAACTACACCGTAGACCTCATCGAGAGCTGCAAGAACAGTCTGGAGCGCCTGTACACCTGCCGCGAGAATCTGGACTTTGCCCTGAGCAAGACCGACTTCGGCACCGATGAGACTTTGAAGGAAAAGGCCGCCGAGGCACGCACCAAGTTCTGCACCGCCATGGACGACGACCTGAACACCCCGGATGCGCTGGCTGCCGTGTTTGATCTGGTCAAGGAGATCAACACCCTGTCCGCCGCTTCCAGCAAGGCTGCGCTGGAGACCGCTGCCGCCGCCTTTGACGAGATCACCGGTGTGCTGGGTCTGCTGTACAACCGCAAAAAGGATGAGGTGCCCGCCGAGGTGACTGAGCTGGTGGAAAAGCGTGCTGCTGCCAAGAAGGCCAAGGACTGGGCCACCGCCGATGCCATCCGCGCACAGCTGACCGAACTGGGCTGGGCTGTTAAGGACACCGCACAGGGTCCCCAGCTGAGCAAGCTGTAACACCTTAGTAGTATGAAAGGGGTTCGGAAACGCCGTAGGCGTTTCCGAACCCCTTTTTTCACGGGAGAATGCAGGCGAAAACGGCAAAAGCCCCGCAGGGCGGTATGCTCTGCAGGGCTTTTGGCGCTAGGGGAGGTGTAATAAAGAAAGGACGGATCAGAAATCCACCTCAGTGTCGTAGTAGCAGCACTTGAGCAGCTTCTCCATCTCCTCCTGACTGGGCTGGCGGGGGTTGGAGCCGGTGCAGGCGTCGGCGATGGCGTTCTTGGCGATCTCGGGCAGACGCTCCAGGAACACATTCTCCGGCACAAAGCCCTGCTCAGTGGGGTAGGAGTCCGGGCCGTAGTGCTGGATGCAGTGGGGGATGTTCAGGGCGTCGTTCATGCCGCGCAGATAGTCGATAAGCAAGCCGACCTTTTCGTCATCGTTTGCGCCGCCCAGCTTCATCTCGTCTGCGATGACGCCGTAGCGCTTCTTGGCCTCGGGGTCCTTGGCGTTGAAGGCGATGACCTTAGGCAGGTACATGGCGTTGGCAGCACCGTGGATGATGTGTGCGCCGTAGTCTGCAAAGGCAGCGCCGGTCTTGTGTGCCATGGAGTGCACGATGCCCAGCAGTGCGTTGGAGAAGGCCATACCGGCAAGGCACTGGGCGTTGTGCATGGAGTCGCGCTTGGACATATCGCCATTGTAGCTGTCCACCAGATCGCCCTGGATCATGCGGATGGCGAAGATGGCCAGAGGATCGGTGTAGTCGCAGTGTGCGGTGGAAACATAAGCCTCCACGGCATGGGTCATGGCGTCCATACCGGTGTGGGCAACCAGCTTCTTGGGCATGGTCTCAGCCAGATCGGGGTCCACGATGGCCACGTCCGGGGTGATCTCAAAGTCTGCGATGGGGTACTTGATGCCCTTCTGGTAGTCGGTGATAATGGAGAAAGCGGTCACCTCGGTGGCAGTGCCGGAGGTGGAGGAAATGGCGCAGAAGTGTGCCTTGCGGCGCAGCGGCGGGATGCCGAACACCTTGCACATCTCCTCAAAGGTGATCTCGGGGTACTCGTACTTGATCCACATGGCCTTGGCTGCATCGATGGGAGAGCCGCCGCCCATGGCAATGATCCAGTCGGGCTCAAACTTCAGCATAGCCTCGGCACCGCGCATAACGGTCTCCACGGAAGGATCGGGTTCGATGCCCTCGAACAGCTCCACTTCCATGCCGGCTTCCTTCAGGTACTCCACGGCACGATCCAGGAAGCCGAAACGCTTCATGGAGCCGCCGCCGACACAGATCATTGCCTTTTTGCCGGTAAAGGATTTCAGCGCTTCTAAAGCGCCCTTGCCATGGTACAGATCACGGGGCAGAGTAAAACGAGCCATAATACAAAACCTCCAAAAATAGTACGGCACACGCAGCGCTGTACCGCAGTTCATCATTATGTTAATTATATAACAATTTGGAGGCAGCTTCAATTGACGTACCGGGAGAAAAAGTCGTTCTATTTTGGGCGGTTTCCACAAGCAGTAGGATGCAACAAGCCCCCTGCCCTGAAAAAGCGCAAAAAAACACCCCGAAGTCCTAAGACTTCGAGGTGCTTGCCTTTGGAGCTGCTATCCAGATTCGAACTGGAGACCTCATCCTTACCAAGGATGCGCTCTACCAACTGAGCTATAGCAGCAAATGGCGACCCGGATCGGGCTCGAACCGACGACCCCCAGCGTGACAGGCTGGTGCTCTAACCAACTGAGCTACCGGGCCATGATCGCTCAAGTTCGTGCGGCATCTTACCGCGGGAACGTGCTCTATTATATCGGAAAGTCGGTCTGTTGTCAAGCACAAATTTGCGGAAAATGCAATTTTGATAAGTCAACCAATAATTTCAATAAAAATTCGTCCTAATTTTTGTGTATTTTAGCACAACACAAACAGGCCGTCAAGTTTTCCACTCTTGCAGCCTGCACAAACTGTTCAGTTTCACCACTCCCTATGCTCTCACTTTTCCTTTCTGGCTTTCGCCCGGCTCTCTTATGTTGTGGCGTCTTATCTTCGCTTATGCCGTCAGTCCCAGTTCTCTCAGACACTCTCTAAATACAGTGCCCGCGCTCTTGTACCCTAATATCCTACGCGGGTAACTATTGATCCAGCTTTCCGTGACTGCGATCTCCGCCGCCGTGACCTTTGAGAAGTCCGTCCCTTTCGGATGCCTGCGGCGGATCATTGCGTTGATGTTTTCGTTGCTCCCGCGCTCCCAAGAAGAATACGGGTGGCAGTAATACACTTTCGTCCTCTTGCTTTCGGTGATGCAGGACTGTTCCAGTTGATCCGCCAACGCGAACTCGCTGCCGTTGTCCACCGTGATGCTTTTATAGATGATGCCGAATTTCTCTGCGCCCAGCTTTCGCTCCAATGCGTTGATAGCCCGCACCGTCGTTTCGGCGCGGCGGTTCGGGACCAATATAATGTTCTCGTTCCTGGTCTTGCGCTCCGTCAATACCAGCAGCGCCGCCGTGCTTTTCTTTTTGCCAGAGTACACCGTGTCCATCTCCCAGTGTCCAAACTCTTCTCGGCTCTGGATTTCCTCCGGGCGCTTTTCGATGCTTTCTCCCGCAGGGGCACGGGCTGGATCTTTTACGCGCACCTTGCCGTACTTGTTCTTGTGCACTCCTTTTCTCGGCAGTTCTTCTTGCGTCAGGTTCAGGAAAATGCCCTTTTTGATGTAACTATATATAGTAGGCACCGAAATGTGCGTCTTGAACGTCTTTCCTTCCTCCTTCGCATATCCGTACACCGCTGCCGGGGAGCAGTCCTTATCTATAATAGTTCGCTCAATGTAGGCGGCAAGCTCATGGTCTTTGCCGATTTTCAGGTTTGGACCCTTTTCCCGCAGGTGCGCTTGGTATTTCTGCTCTGCAATGTCCGGGCTGTATGTCGGTATCAATTCCCATGTCGTGCCGTTCAGCCTGTCATAGCTGCCCCTTTTCAGTTCCCGGTACACCGTGGACGGGTCCACCCTCAATTTTTCTGCGATCTCTCGCGTCCTCATTCCCTCCTTCTTCCACTTTTCAATGCGGATTCTGTCCGTAAACGTCAAATGCTTGAACACTCTCACATTATTTTCCTCCTTTCTGCTATTGCGTTTCTTTTCGTATCAATCATAAAATATGCGGTACACCGTTGTCAATTTGCAAACTTTCCACACTTTGCACAGTTCCCTTGTGCAAAACTGCCATATAAACAAAAAATCCCCCACCAGCGGCCCGATAAAGGCTGCTGGTGGGGGATTTCACGTTACTTTGGCAGGAAGCTGAGTATCCGCCCGACATACGCTCCGATTGCGGCGGCTGCTACCGTCCACCACAGTTTGTTTCCGAGCGCTCCTGGGGCCTTTTCAAGCGCTGCCAGCCTAGCATCTTGCGACTTGTTCTGTGCAGTCACAATTTCAAGGCTCTTGTTGGTCGATTCGAGTTGTTGGATCGTCAGCTTGATGTTCGTGTTCATGCCGTTCACAGCATCCGTCAGCCTTTCAAGGTCATCCAGACGATGGGTGTTGCTTTTGCTCCGGCTTTCAACATCAGTCAGACGATGTTCCAGCTCTTCATCCGTCATTTTTTCCCGTCCTCCCCAAAGTGTGCTACGGTAGTTGTGGCAGCATTCTTCTTTTCCATGTAGGCTGCCAGTTTTTCTTGCTGAATTTGAACACAACTTCCACGATCCAGTCAAGCGTGCGCTCGTTGATTGCCCAGTCCAGCCAGTCCGGCGTAAAGCCGCGCAGGGTCGCAATGACCTGCTTCTTCTTTTCTTCGCCCATCTTGCTGCCCACGATGTTCGTTTCTGCCCACTCGATCCACTTATAGACCGTCTTGGCAATGACCACGCCGTAGCCCAGGCGTACCGCAAACAGCGCGGTGACGATCATGCCCACGACCATGAAGATGAACGACAACCATGTAGGGAATGCCATAAGGAAAGATTTCATGATTTCCATAACGATACCTCCGCTCGTTTCTGCTTACAGCGTCCAGCGGCTCTTCGCTTCGCGCACATCAACGTGCACCCAGCCCGCCGGACGGCCTTTCTTTACCGGGTAGCGTCCGATGCCGCCGGTGTTCTTCAGCAGCGTTTCCGCATAAACAGCCACATCTTCCACACTTACGCCCTGCACGCGGATGTCAGCAGCCTTGCCGTAGCAATGCTGGCTGTATGTAGCGCCCTTGACGTTCTTGTTGTGGGCGGCCGTGCGGAATGCGCTGGTGATGGTCAGCGGCTTCCCGAAATGGTCACGGATCTGCTGCAACAGCTTTACAAGATCCATGTCCACAAACACCGGGTCGCTGCCATCCTTACACCGGAACTCCTTCACGCTGAAGTTCTTGCTCAACGCTTTGCTCCCGTCCTTCGCATAGGAATATGCTTTGATCGCCATTGTTCTGCTCACCTCTTTCTTTTTTGATGATATAGAATTTCCCGTATGTCTTGTTCAGCTTGTGTTTCAGCGCCATGCACTCGCAATGGCTCAGAACGCCGCGGTAGCTGCCAATGGTGCGCTCCACGCTCTCGGCTGTGATCTCGTTCGCCTCATACTGTGCCAGCACCTGTGAAAGCCGCAGCTTGATGCCGCGTATCGTGGTGTGACGCAGGCGGCGGTGTGTCGGCCACACCCTCACGCCCACAAACTCTACGCCCTGTTTCAATGGCTGGATGCTGGTTTTATGGTTCAGAGCAAGATTCAGCTCCCTGCGCAGAAATGCGGCGATCTCGTCCCGGATGTGTGCAAGTTCCTGCTTGTCGTGCCCGATGATGATAATGTCGTCCATATACCGGATGTACCAGTGGATGTGCAGCGTATGCTTCACATACTGGTCCAGAACATCGAGGTAGATATTGGCGAACATCTGGCTGGTCAGGTTTCCGATTGGAACGCCGGTGTCCTCTAACCGGCACTCTGGCGGTACTTCGTCCGCGCTCATGCCCTCCGGCAGCCCAAACTTCGTCTGGTCACTGTGCAGGATCACGCGGAACAGCCACATCATGCGCGGGTCTGCGATCTTCCTGTTCAGGATCTTCAGCAGTATCTCGTGGTCTATCCGGTAGAAATACTTTGAAACGTCCAGTTTCAGCGTATAGGCCGGACCGCCTCGGTCTGCCTGCCGCATCCAGTATTGCAGTTGATCCAGCGCCGCGTGCGCCCCTTTGCCCTTGCGACACGCATAGCTATCCGAAATAAAGCCTTTATCGAATATGGGAAATACAACTTGGTAGATACCCCACTGCACAACGCGGTCAGGGTAGTGCAGCGCCATAGCCATGCGCAGCACAGGCCGCCGGATCCAGAAGATCCGGTACGACCCTACCTTATAGGTCTGCTTGACCAGACGGTTTCCCAGGATGATGCAGTATTCTGCTTTGCGCTGCTCAAAGATCAGCACTTCATCCCGGTGCTTCTTGCCCTTGCTGGCGTGGTAGTGCGCCAGCATCAGGTTGTCGAAAGCCACCACCTGGACAAAGATGTTTTTGTATGTTTTCATTCACAGCCTTCCGCACCCGTGGCATATACGGCCACTCCCCACCATTCACCGGGCGGTGGGATATTCCGGCCATTCTCCCCGGTATACTGTCTGCCTTGATGCGAATACAAATTTTTCGTGCAGCGCTCCCCGGCGCTGCCGACGGATCCTGACCCCTTTTGCCCGCGTAATCCAGCCCATCTTTTCAGGCAAGCTGTGATTCATCTGGCGGGGAAAAGCGGAACGCCGCCCAATGTTGCCGTTGGCGTTGGAACGCACATTGTTCAGGTTCAGCTTGAACACGCCCGCGTTGGAAGTGTTGTTCCAGCTGCCGCCCCGGATCGGGATGCGTAAATGATGGTCAGGCCCCGGTTATGCAAAAAGGCAAGCAGCCCTATTTGGACTGCTTGCCCTCCACATACTTCATGTAATTGCCGATCATTCCGCCGATTGCCCCGGTATATTTGCTCCATGTCGCGTATTGGTGCATCGTGATGCAGGTGACAGGCTGCGGCGGGGCTTCCGGTGCTTGACCGTCCGCCCGCTTCTTGCGCTTTTTCTTCGGTTCTGTACCCTGCGGGTACAGTCTGGGGTTCGCCGCCTCGTCAAGATAATCCCGCAGATCCAGCAGCAGGGTATCGAACTCACGCAAGGTGTCGCGCTTGTAGTATTTCTTCTGGATCACGTTGCACAGGTGCAGCATATCGTACATCGTTTCCCGGATACGCTTTGCAAGGCCGTATTTTTCCACTCTCGGAAACTGCACCAGTATGGGGCTTCCGTAGTTTATCATGGCCTTCACCGCTTCTTTCAGGCGGTAGCCTCCGTTTGGCGTGTTCATCTGCTGCAGCTTTTCGTTTTCAATACTGTTCATGTCATTTTCCCAGGCTCTGCAAAATATAGGGGCGGCTATCGCCGCCCCATCGGTTTACTGTCGGTCGGTTTGCGGTTTACCCCTCTTATCAGAGGGAACCCACGAAAGCGGAACGCCGCCCAATGCGGCCGCCGGCGCTGGAACGCACATCGTTCAGGTACAGCCTGAACACGCCCGCGTAGGAAGTGTCGCCCCAGCTGCCGCCCCGGACCGGGACGCGCTCGCCCTTGTTAATAGCCCACAGGTCATCACCGCCATAGTCACCGTTCGGCTCCTGCGGGTACACGCCGATGCCGTAAAGGATCTGCGGCACAGTGGACAGGGTAGTCGCCAGAGCGCTGAAGCCCGTGCTGTGGCCGTCCTCGCTCTGCCCGGTCAGTGCATCGGTGACAAAGGTCCACTTACCGGCGCGCCAGTCCAGCTTGATGGTGCCGGAGGAACCGGGTGCCACAAGGCTACCGTCTGCAGCAATGGCCTTCCACAAGCTGCTGGAAGAGGAAACGTCAGCGGTGGACAGTGCGGCATCGTTGTGCTGGATGGTCTGAATCTCACCATCCATAGTGCGCAAGCCCAGTGCCCACTCGTGCGCATCGCCGTTCAGGTCGCACACGCCGGTCAGATCGTTGTTGTGGTTCCAGCTCACGGGACCAGAGCCGGTCAGTGTCAGATTCACTTTGCCGCTGCTGTCGTAGTTGGCCGGGGTGCCCTTCTCCCATGCGTGCGCATGGTCAGCGCCGTAGTTGTTGTTGCCGCGGGGCATAAAGCCGTTGGCGCGGCACCACAGCTGGATAGCTGCGTACATGGCATTGGTAGCCAGCGTCCAGCCCTCACCCTTGCTGCGGCTCTGGCTCACCGCAGTATCAAAGTTCACATTGACCGCCGGGGTCTGCATGGGCAGGCTGCAGGGCACGCCGTTCACCAGCGTATCGTGATACTTGCCGATGCAGAAGTAGGGCTTCTCCACACCATCCAGTTTGAAGGCGGGCAGAACGGTATCATCACCCACGCCCACATCCTTGTAGGTCAGCTTGTTGATGGGCACCACCACAGACGGCAGGCCGAACTTGTCCAGCAGGACGGTGTTCTTGCCGCCAGAGATCCCCTCAATGGCAGCCTTGAAGTCAGCAAAATTAGTCATAGTTCTTTGCTCCTTTCACTTAGTCGATAGACCACAGGGTCAGCGTGCAGCGGGAAATGTCGAACTTCACAGGCACCTTCGTGGTCTGCTCCACTTCGCCATCGCCGCCCATGGCGGGCACCTTCTCCACCTTCTCGGTGTAAGCGCGGGCGGGAATGTCGATCTGTGCCGCATAGTACAGGTCGTCGCTCTTGCCAATGGAGGTGGCCAGTGCGCCATCCCAGTTGCGCACAACGTCAATGTGCACAGGCTCGTCCTTCTCATACTTGGCGAGGTTCACCATGATCTCGTCATCGCCCAGGAACAGCTTGGTGCCCACCACTTCATAGTTCAGCTTGGTGCCTTCGTTTTTCTCGATCACCTGAATCATAACTTAATACCCTCCGTTCATGTGGTTATCACGGCAGATCTCGCGGGTTTTTGCAGCGATCATCTCTGCCTGCTCCCGCTGTTCTGCGCTGATGTTGCCCCGGCAGCCGAAACTTTCCGCCACCTGGGCTTCGTATGCGATGCGTTCATCGCTTTTCACGATCACATTTGCCATAGTCTGCTCCTTACTCCCCGGTTGGGGCCACGCCGTCCTCATACTCCGGTGCGGGAATCATGCCGCCCTGGATCTCAACTTCCAGCGTCACTTCCTTGGCAACGCCGGTGTAAGCGATCTTGAAGCCGTTGAGCAGCTTGTCCGTGATGATGACGTTGCCCGCCGTACCAGCCGGGTCTCCGTCAATCGCCACGCCGTTGGGCATCACAGCAGAAACAACACGGGTTGCAATGATGTAATCGGTATTGTTGCGGGGCTGCTTCAGGGCGATGGTTTTCTTGCTGTTGTTTGCCGGATACTTTGCGCTGTTGTACAGGTAGATGGTGTGCATCTCGCCGGTCATGGCCTCGATATCCAGGCCGTGCTCTTTCAGCACACGGGTAGCCTCGGCCAGCAGCAGGCTGTTTTCCAGAATGCCGCCCTCCATGTTGTTGAAGTTTGCGGCACTCTGGGAGGTGCCGGTTTTCAGCACCTCGCCGTCCACTCTCTCATGGGTGATGGAACCGTCGGAATTGTTCGTTTCCTTGAAACGGTTCACGAACTGGGTCACTCTGTCCACCCAGTTTTTGAAATTGTACATAGGGTGTCCTCCTTATCCCTTTGCGTTCCTCTGGTCAGCGGTCTTGTCCGCGCTGTTGAAGTTCAGCGCAACACGCAGGAGTGCGCCTTCATCGTCAGCCTCGAACTCGACCTGCTCATTGCCTACCAGCGTCTTGGTGTACATGACCTGCTTGCTGGTGTCCAGCAGCGCAACCTCCGTCACGGTGCTGCCGGTGGAATCGCCGGGCGGGATCGTCATGAAGAACGCCAGACGGCCATCCTTCAAAGTCTCCACGCTGTCGATGGACACCGTCTTGTAGGTGCTGCCCGCCTTATACCGGCCAAGCGCCACACGGACTTTGGTGTAGTCCTTGTACAGGCCCAGAGCGTAACTTGTCATTGCCATAGTCTTTTCACCTCCCTTCGTTACTGCACAAACGGCTCTTCGCCGCTGCGCTTGCCCTTGAACTTGGTAACAGTGACCTCAACGTCCACGTCGAGTACCGGTTCATCCAGTACCGCCGGGATGCTGCTGGCACAGGTTTCCGTGCCCGCCATCGCTACTTCCATGTTGTGCACCTCCGTTTCCGTCTCAACTGTCACATCCGTATCGTAGATACCGGCTGTCGTCGTCCTGTCCGGGACAGTGCCAGCCGTTTCAACTTTGTACCTGGCAGACTGCTGCTCCGCTTCCACCGTAATGTCGGCTTCGCCCAGCGCCGCCTTGGTCGTGTTCTTCGGCCATGTGCCTGCCTGCAGGTTTTTGCTGGTGTAGGGCGTTTCCAACATCGCCGCGGTGCTTTCCGTTTCCACGTTCAGATCTGCATCCATGATTCCGGCATGGGTCGTCCGGTACGGGATTGTGCCCGCCGTTTCCACCCGGAACGCATTTGCGCTTCCTTCCGTTTCCACTTCAAATTCTCCATCTGCAATGCCCGCATGGGTCGTTGTTCTTGGCCATGTGCCGGCATACATCGTCTCACTTGCATAGGGCACCCGGTAGACCAGCGAGGAAAACTCGCACTCTATCTCAATCCCTGTCTGCACTTGCAGGTAAAGGCTGTCCAGATGGGCGGTCATGCGTTTGTAGATGTTCACGCTTCGCCGGATCTCCCGGCGCTTTACCGGAATGAGCGCTCCGTCCACAGAGCAGATCACGCGGAAATGACCGGGTGTACCGCCGTAGTCGTACCACTGTTCTATCTCCGACCGGGGATAGATTGCGGATATCGCTTTCAGGGTCGCCCAGTCCGTGCCGTAGTAGCGCCGGACTTCCAGCGCCGTCTTGATGATGCTGCGCTTGGCTTCCAGCGGATAATTGGAATCGTACCAGTCCACCTTGAACTGCACGGCCAGCACATCCAGAATTTCTTCCGGCTGTGAATCGATCTGTGTGTAGATATGGATCAGCTCTGCCGCTTCCATTTCCCGCTGGTGCCGTTCGCGGTACACCTTATCCATGATGCGGACCCACGGTTCATCCGCAACCGCCGGGGGCAAGCCCTCAATCAGTCCGGTTCCCCACAGATCAGTCATCTTCGATACCTCCGTAGGTGATCTTTTTGCTGTTCAGCTTCGCCACCTGCGTTTCCGTCACCTTGGTGTCAACAGGACCCGTCAGTTTCGGACGCTTTGCCCCGGCTTCCCGCACCCGCATGATAAGTTCCGCCGGGTCGATGTCTCTGCCGATCTTCCTCTGCCACGTTTCATACGCCTGCACCGCCTTTTCCACATTCTCCTGAATGGTCACGGCGTTCTTGGTATTGCTGGACGCGATGTAGTAGGTGAGGTTGATGTCATACGGCACTTCCTGCGGGGCATGGCAGAGCACCAGATCGCCCATCGGCTTCTTTACCGTGGTGAAATAGTCCTCCATGCCCCGGCATTCTTCCTCTGTTGGCAGCCGCCCTCCATCCATCAGGAAGTAGATGTGGATCGTGTATCCTTCCTCACAGATGATCTTGGTGCCGGATACGTCGGTGCGCCAGCTTTCTGCGAAATACTCATAGGCATCTGCCGGTCCCGCAATGGAGAAGATAGACGGGGCGTAGTGGATGCGTCTGGTGAAAGAATCGTCGCCTTCCGTATCCGTTCCGCCGGTGCTGGTTGATGTGTTCTGGGCGGCAGCGATGTAGGGGATGGGGTCAACCAGCGTGTTGATCTCTCCGGCAATAATGCCATCGCTCCCGCTGCCCGCCTCGTCCGCCAGCACCTCCACATCAACCGACATCTCGCCCGCCGGGATCTCCGCGTACTTCGTGGTCTTGAAATACTGCTTTTCCCCGGTGCGCACCTGCGTGCCCTCCGGGATGCTGGTTGCGCTGGCTCTCACCGCAGACAGCGTAAACCGCACTACTGCCGTTGCCTTGCCCGCCTCCATGCGCTCCACGCCCACCATGGGTGCAAGGTTGTCCAGGTTCGGCCCGGTGCTTGTCGGCAGCAGCTCCGCTTTCAGACAAGCCGTGCTGTACTCTATCGTATGGTGAGAACGATAAGCCAGCACCAGCAGCACCATCCGCGCTTCTGCGCACTGTGCCAGCGACACCTCGCCGTTGTACAGTTCCATGTTATATTTCTCAAACAAGGCTTTGCACTCGGCTGTCGCTTCTTCCAGAGTTTCCCCGCCATCAACGCTGATATCGGGGATGTTTTCAAATTCTTTGATCTTAGACAAGTTCGTACACCACCTTCGGGGTCACTGCTCCGTGCAGCGCATCATCCTCCACCCAGTCCACACGCACCACCCGTGCCCGCGGCTCAAAGGCTGCGGTCTTTTCTGTGATCTCTGCCACATAAAGACCCTTTGCCACCGCAATCGGTTTGTCCAGGAACATGCCCGGATCTATGCCAAGCAAGCGGTCGCCTTCCAAGCTGCCAACAGGGGTGCAGTACAGCGTGCGGAGGCAGCGTGCAACGTCCTGTGCTTCTTCCTGCGTCGCCCTGTCGTTGGACAGTTCAAGCATCGTACTGCTTATGTCGATCATGTGTACTCCTTTACGGTCAGGCTCACCATGCACTGCGTCAGCAGTCCATGTTTCAACACAACGTTCCAAGCTTCGCTTACATCGGTCACGCGGAAGCGGTTCTTGGAAACCGGCGCAAACCCGATAATCAGGTAATGCAATTCTCCGCTTTCCACCATTTCTGCCAGCCGATTCTTCATCCTGCTTGGATTTACGCCAAGGCTGGAATCAAGCAGAATGTCGAATGTGTATTCCCGCAGCTTTGGGTTAAGGAACTCCGGCTTTGCTTTTCCTTTCAGCACTTCATGCTCGGCCCAGTTCGCACCGATTTTCCCTTTGAAGTTGGATGGGGTGAGCGTCCGCAGATGGCCTACGGAAAAGATCACATCGCCAAAAACTCCTACATACATTCCTGCACCTCCTTACAGCGGCGGAGTAGTCGGTTTTCCGAGGTTGCCGGTGTGCGTGTGCTTCACGAGCGACTTCCCGGAAACCGTCACATCCCCGCCGCCACCCGTGATATTCACCGTGGCCGCGCTGGCCGTCAGCGTCGTTGCGCTCAACTTCAACTCGCCAGATGCCTTGATCTCGATGCCCGCCGGGGAATTCACCTTCACGCTTCCGCTTTCGCTGATGGTCACGGTAGTGCCGCCAACCTTGACTTCCAGGCTCTTGGCTTTCAGAATCTTCTTCCCGTCCACAAAGTCCAGCAGTTCCTTTGCGTTTGCATCGAACTTCCGGTATGCCTTTCCATCCTCATTGCTGTATTCCTTGCGGAATACCTTCTCCTTGCCCTCGACAGGTTTAATCTTCTCGTTCCAGATCGTGCCCAGAATCACAGCGTCCTCCGGGCTGTCGCCCGGATGCAGCACCACCACCAGATCGTCCACTTCCGGCATCCGATATTCCCGGTTTGAGAGCATCGGCACCATTTCCGTCACGGTATCGTCCCGGTCAGGGTACGTCACTTCACACAGACCATTTTCGTAGTCAATGGAACTTACATTTCCAAGCCGCACTTCGCTGCTCATGTGAAATCCCCCTTCTCCACTTTGCTGGCCTTGACCTGCGTTTTGTAACCGCCGGACGGCGAGAAGGTGTGCTCCATCTCGTCGATGAAGTATTTTCCCGCCATTTTTCCGTAGCCCACCAGATTGATGCACTGCGCCGATGCGCCCGCCGGGTAGCCCGGAATCGTGAAGCTGATGGTCGTTGCGCCGTGGTTGGCGTTCTTGATGGCCACCACCAGCTTTGCCTTCGCATCCGCTTCACTGTTCACCTTACTGGTGAGTTTAAGTTGACGTTCTTCCGTGCCCACCTTGACATTGATGTTGATCTTTTTCTTTTTGTTGGTGTAGGTATACACGCCGCCCGTGTACGTCCCGGTCAGTTTGGTGTTCCACTTAAAACTACCCGGTTCGATGCACAGGGCATTCGGATTCAGCGGCTGCGCCTCTTCGTATACCGTCCAGACCGCCGCTTTTTCCTTGTACTTTTCCCGGTCATACACCCACAGCTTCGATGCGTAGACCTTGATGACCAGGCCGTAATCTTTGCACAGGTCTTGCAGAAACGCACTGTCCGTAGCGTCCTGTTCCTTTGCATCAATGTCGTGGTCGTCGCCTTCAAACTTCAGTTCCAGCTTGTACCGCCCTGCAATGGCTTCTGCAATTTTCTTCACGCTGGTTTTCTTCCATGTGAATGTACGGTTTCTCTCGCTGAAGCTGCTGTCGTTCGGTTTCGCCACGCCGCCCATGGTCAGCGTGTCCGGGGCACCGGAAAAGTCCAGGTCATCCAGCACAAAAGCGCCGCACTCGGCGCTGTAATCGCGGTTGTAGTTTCCGATACCGCCGATTCCCCAGTTTTTGACTACGATGGTCGGATAGAGCTTTACGCCCTTCTCCGGCATCCATGCGTTCTTCCATCTGCTGTCGCGGGCGTTGATGGTAATGCTCATGCTGTCACTCTGGGATGCAGCCACATCCGTGTAATGAAAGCTCTCCACATCATTCTCGATCCGGGCTGTAATATCAGCTTTTTCGTATTTCAGCCGGATCGCCGCCTCACGGCCTTTGGGTCTCACTGCTGTCAGTACCATCACGCACCTGCTTTCCAGGGCGGCAGGTCGCCGCTCTTTTCTTCAGGCAGTTCAGGTGTTGACAGCACAGTGCCGGAATCGAACCGGACGATGTGGATCAGTTCAGGGTTGTTCTGCATCAGCCAGTCGGCTTTCAGCTCACTTCCGTACACGTTCAGCGCAATCAGGTCCCATGTGTCGCCGGACTTCGTTGTGTAATCAAGTGCCATAGTTCTTGCGCCTCGTTTCATGTTCGTACTGTTCCATGTACTCGCAGAACTTCTCATAGCCTTCATCCAGCAGTTCGCGGAGTTCGTCCGCGCTCATGCCGCCGTAGACTGTGAAGTTCGGTGCATAGACGTAGGTGTTGCCGGAGCTGCTGGTGTAGGTGCGCTGGTAGCTTGTGCTTCCGCCGCCGCCAGAGCTGCCGGAGTTTCCGTCAGAGGTGCCGCCTCCGCCGATGGACGGCAGTTCCACCACGTTCTGCTGGGACGCCTGCAGGTCTGCCAGCATGGAAAGGTCCTGCTCCGGCACGCCTGTACCGTAGACTGTCGGGAAGAAGTCTACGTTGCTCAGGTCGTAGTGGTCGGGGTTTGCGGCATATTCAAGCTGCGCTTTCTCTACGTCCGCTCCCCGGATGAACCGGATGACCTTCTGAGCATTTTCGTTTGCAAGGATGGTCTGGGCACCAGTGACCACCTTGCCGATTCCCGTGTTCACGTTCTGGACGATCTTGCTCTGGTCGTCTGTCACGGCAGGGGTCTGCACGGCCGCCAGCGTTTCCAGTCCATCCACTGCATAGTTCGCAAGTTCCGTGATGCGGCTGAACGCCACACCAGCGTCAGAACCCAGCACCATGCCCGCCGCAATGGACGGGAACATAGTGCCAAAACTCTGTGCGATCTGGTTAAACCGCTGCTGCCGCCGTGCCTTGCGGAAGTCGATCAGGTTGGTGCCTTCGTCCGTAAAGCCGCCATCGGCAAACATCTTCGGCTTTCTGCCGGGCAGTTCCAGCAGGTCGCCCAGACCAACGCCCAGCATCTTGCCAGCCGTCAGCCATGTATCCACGTTCTTCTCCCGGACGCCGCGCCGGAAGCTGATGACTGCTTCCGTGCCAGCCTCGCCAGCGATGGACGGTCCCTTCGTCATGCCGCCGTTGGCGAACGCCGGGACGGACACGGGCGAGAGGTTGAAGCCGAAAGACTTGCCGCCGATGACCGGGACGGGGATGCCGAACAGTGTTTCCGGGATTTTAAGCTGGATCTTGTTCAGCGCTCCAATGATGAAGTTGACCGCCTTCACACCAACGGTAGCTATCTGCTTCAAAAATCCGATGACACCCAGGATCACAGGCTCTACCACCGGCAGGACCTTGCCCACAACGTCTACCGCCACCTTGATGGCATTGACCAGCGTAGTGCCCACCAGGCTTACCACCGTGGACAGCAGCGGTATAACCGCCGGGATGCCCTCGTTGACAACAAACCCGAATATCTCCGTCAGTACCGGCTTTATGTGGTTCACGCCCAGATCCACGATCTGGGAGAACACACCGGCAAAGGACTGGACCAGCGGCATGACCGTCTGGATAGCCGGGGTCATTGCGCCGAATACGTCGCCAAGGTTCAGCCCTCCGATGCTGAAACCGGATAGCTTTTCCTGAATGCTCTGCAATCCCTCCGGGGTGGAGAGTTGACCAAACACCTGCTTTGCGAGGTCTCCGATACCCGCGATTTTGCCGGTAAACTTGTCGAACACGGCAAGGCCGCCTTCGCCAAATACCGTGCCGACAATATTTCTGATGTCCTCGAAATGGTCTCCCAGTAAGGAAACCACCGCGATCATCGTGCCCAGACCGGTAATGACCGGTCCAAACGTTCCAAGCAGCGTCACAAAGCCGCCGCCCAGCTTCGCAGCCACCGGGCCAACGGTAGAACCCAGCACATTCAACCCCGCGCCAGCGAACTGACCAACGTTTTTGACCGTACCGATTGCACCGCCTGCCAGCTTTGTTGCGCCGCCGACCACCTTGTTTTTGGCGTTCGCCAGAATTGCCGGGCCTTTCGTCTGGCTAAAGATATACCCCATTTGCGCAAGAGCATCCTGACCGTTCATGCCGACCGTGCTGGTTGCCATACGCCAGAGCGCTCTACCTCTGCCTGGCTGTACGATGCCCGTTTTTGCGAGGATCCCCACTCCGGCCTTTCCGATATTTCCGAGTGCAGACTTTCCAAGTCCGCCCATCGTAGACAAGGTTGCTCCGCCAAAGGATTTCATTCCGGCAAAGATGCCGGGGAAGTTGATGCCCTTCGGTCCCGCTATGCCGGACAGGATCTGCTTTGCAACGCCGCCCGCCTTTACGAATCCGCTGCCGATGGCCGTGTTGCCCAGTGCGCTTATAGCGCTGCCTACACCCGTGACGTACTTTCCGGGTCCAGAGTTTTTCAGCAGACCGAGCACACCGCCGTTCGTGCTGGCTTCCAGAACGTCATTTACAAAGCCGGTCTGCCCCTTCTTGGTTCCGCTGCGCAGTCCCTTGAAGTTCTTCATTGTTGCCCAGATGCCCACGCCAGCGCCGTCCAACGTCTGCCCGATCTTGCCCAGGCGCGTTGCTGGCTGCTGTGCTCCGATGCCAGCCATCTGTGCACCGTACTTTGCATTTTCTGCGAACATTCCGGCATTCGACCCGGCAAATGCCGCGCCGCTCACCGTTTTCTGGATCAGGCTTGTGGGGGTCAATGCACCCAACAGGTTTCTGACCGTGATGCCGCCGAAAGTTCCGCCGGGCGCTCCGCTCGGCTTTCCTCCGATCACGATGTTTCCCACCGTGGACAGCAGCGCGCTTCCGGCGCTGTACGCCGCGTGTGCAAGGCTCATGGCTCCCAGCGCCGCAACAATGGCCGTAATGGCTCCTGCCACTTCCGGCCCATGCTCTGCTGTGTAGTCGATGCCTTTCTGTATCCACGGCAGCGCCGCCTTTGCGGCGTCCCCGATTCCGTTCACTGCATTGCGTAGCAGCGGCAGTACCGACGTTACCAGGTTGGACAAGTCCGGTAGGCTTTCGTCGATTTCCTTGTAGAAGTCCAGCTGGATCCGGGTCAGTTCCTTTTGGGCGGGCAAGAAAGCCTCACCAACGTCCTGCATCAGAACCGTTCTGGCATTGGTGCGCATGATGTCAAGACTTTCCTGCGTCCCGCTGTTGATAGCAAACTCACGCTCCATACTGTTTTTGTAGTTGTCGTAGTTTGCATCGCTCACTTCAGAAAGCGTTTTTTCCAGCAGATCAAGATTATTCGTAACCTTCGCTGCACCTTCCACCGCCCACTGGTTAAACAGAACGTTCAGTGTGGCCAGCTTCTTTTCGTCCGGCAGCTGATTGATAGCCGCAAAGACTTTCTGCAGCGTCCCTGTTCCGTCCTCCTGCATCGACTTTGCCACACCAGATGCCGAGAATCCCAGCGTTGCCCACATCTCCTTTTGGGCCTTGGTTGCGCTATCGCCCTTTGAGATGTTGGTGTAGATTCTGGAAATCGTAGTACCAGTGCGTTCCGTGTCAACACCGGTAGCCTGCATTGCCGTAGCAATGGCTGCTGTAGTCGATGGATCCACACCGGCCAGCTGGCCAACAGAAGCCGATTTATTCACGCTGGATGCGATTTCTGCGGCGGTCGTCGCATTGTTTGCGCCCAGGTAGTTGATCTGGTTCATCAGGCGCATAACGTCATCGTGGCTGTAATTGACTTTGTTTCCGTTCTCGTCCTTTTTTGTGAACGAAACTTCCCACTTGGCCATATAGTCACCGGCCGTCCGGTCTTCCAGATCCATAGCCGTAGCGGCCACGGCTGTGTCGCGCAGGATGCCGCTTGTGGTCTGTTCGTCAACGTCCTTACCAGACTGACCCAGAGCCGCGCTCATGGTGGAAAGTTGTTCCGTGGTTCTCGGAATCTCCATGCTAAGCCGCTGGATGTAGTTCTCCATATCGGCATAGTTTTGCGCATAGGTCTTTCCATTTTCGGACATCTGGTCGGACGCTTTGCCCGAACTGTCTGCAAGGCCGTCCACATAACGCATGACCGGTGCCATCTGCGCTTCCAGCTTTACAGCCTCGTTTGTGGTTTTCTGAATGCCTGCAGCGACAGCGCCTGTCAACGTTGCGCCAAGCGCAAGACCGGCTTTGCCGACCACGCCCAGCACATTTGTGACCGTAGATGCCAGGGAGTTTACGCCTCGCATCTCTCCCGCCAACGAGCCAGTCAGACCCTTTACCTGACTTATGGTTTTCGTCAGGGATGGATCCACTTTTCCCATGATGCGGATGCTAAGATCTAACGCTCCATTTCCCGCCATACGTCCGACACCTCGTTACACAGATTTACCAGTTCCCGCCGTGGCAGGTGCAGCAAATCGGTCATGTTGGAGTGCGTGGCAATGGACAGCTGGATAGCCGCTTTCCTAAGTCCTTTCGCCCCGCCCTTTACTCGAAAAAATCAGCGTCCACAGCGTCGCGCAGCTTTACCGCCTCGCACAGCGGCAGACCTGCAAAGAAATCCGCCGGATAGCCGGTGCCCATGCTGGCAATGATGCAGCAGTACAGGTAATTGCGTCCAGTGTTCACCGGGTTGAAGCCGGCAGCCACCAGACGGTTTTCCGCCGTCGATTCGCTCATGGTGTTCAGTTCGCCCACGCCGGACAGGTCGATGCCTTCAAAGGTCTGGCCTTTCAGTTCGCCCTTCTCGCTGCCCTCGTAGGTGTAGGGCGCAGCGAATTTCAAGGCATGAGATTTCAGCTGCGCCTTGACTTCCTCGGCCTTTTGGCTGCTGTCCATTGCGTTCAGCACCGCCGCCTGTACCAGCTTGATTTTGCCGCGGGGCATGAGTTTGAAGAACTCCACGGGCTTGCCGGTGGCCTTGACGGCCATTTCCTGTGCGAAAGAGGTGGTAGCCTCCATTGCGGCCAGAGATGCCAGTTCACCGGAAAGTTTCTTCTGCACATCCACAAGATCCTGCACGGTCATCTTCGCCATGCCGGACAGATCCAGACTGTCGTACTCCTTGCCCTCAAACTTGTAGGGCTTGTCGAACTTCACGATATTCTCCATTGCTGTTTCCTTTCACGTTAAAAAGAATCAGCCGCCCCACCCTTGGGACGGCTGACTTCATCATGTATCAGGCTTTAGATCAGAGCGTTGATCTCGGCACGCATATCCTCGCCATCCACATAGTAGCGGCCTGCAAACTTGTCGATGTCAATGACGGTCTGGCCGTCAACCTCCATCAGGTAGCGGGTCACTTCCAGCGTGGTGGTGCTGCTCATGGTGTCAGCACGCTTCAGCTTGCCGGGATCCAGCTCCTTGGGGCGGCCGCCCAGAACAACGCGCAGACCCTTGTAGGTGTAGCCGCCGTTCTTGTTGTCGTTCTGCATAGCAGCACGCAGGGTGATCTGGATGTTCTTGTTGGGGTTCATCATCTTGGTGGCGTAGCTGTACATGGTGTTCCAGTTCAGCGTAGCCTCCATGCTCTCAAACTGGCCGGGTACGGGAGAATCCACATCGCCCGCAATGCCCATGCCGTTCACGGTCGTGGTCTTGTTCTTGATCTTGGGCAGGGTAACTTCATCTGCCAGACCGATCAGAAGGTCATCCTCGGTGTAGGCGTTGTAGTCATTGATGACCTGGGGAACCAGATCACTGGAAATATTCAGAGCCATAGTTCATCCTCCTTCTCCTTACAGAGACAGCGCAGAAGCCAGTGCGCCGGCCTCATACTCCATGGTGTTGTTGATCTGCTTGAACGGCGGGAAGGGAGTGCAATACTGGTAGAAGCTGTAATGGCCTGCCACCAGCTCTGCGGCAGTGTTGCGGTCAGGGTCCGCCTTCATGCTGTAGCTGGCGCAGACCTCGGTGGAAACATACACGCTGCCCTTCATGTTCTCGCTGTCGATGATGGACTGCAGGCGCTTCTTGTTCATGGGCTTGTCCAGCTTGCTCTGGTTGCTCAGAACAAACTGCGTCCAGGTATGGTTGAAGAAGCGGCGGACGCAGAGGAAAGCGTCCTTCGGGTCGGTGTTCTTCGGGTAGCAGCAGGTCTCATTGCCCCAGACCACAAAGTCGCCAGAGCGGATGAAGGTTGCCACGCCCTGCTCGTTCAGAACGTTGCCCTGTTCCTGATCCATCAGCACCTCCGTGCCATCTTCCAGGCAAGCTGCGGAGATGGGCACGCTCACGTTGGACGGGCTGGCGTTCGGACAGTCGTTGTACAGACTGTCGTTGTACACGGTGGCTGCCGCTGCCAGAGCACTTCCGCTGTAAATTGCGGTGCCGATCTTGCCATACAGCCACAGGGCGTATGCCTCGCGGGAGGTGGCACCCTGCTTCACCTTCTGCCCGGCCACATCGATGTACTTCTTTGCACCGGTGGCGCTGCTGTCGATGTCAATGTAGCACACTGCGTCGAACACGCCATTGATCTTGCGGCACTTAGCCTGCATGGCAGCGCACACCAGAGAATCCTTGGAGAAGCGGGGTGCCAGAATAATGCCGGGCACCATGCCCAGCTTCGGGAACACCTGACGCACAACTTCCAGACCGGTTTCCGCGCCGGTGGAAGCACTCACGCCGCCAACGATGTCGGCTGCCGTCACCTTGGTAGGATCCAGAATAGAGCCGGTCACGGTCAGCGTGGTAGCGCCGTCGCCCTTGCCACCGGTGACAATGGCAATGTTCACGGTGCCGTCATCGTTGAAGCTGGCGGTGTAGTCCTCGTTCGCCACCAGTGTAGTGGTTTCTTTCTTCACCACCAGAGTGCCCAGCAGAATGCCGGTTTCCTCGATCTCGGCAACACCATCGTTCACCTGCACGCTCTTGGTTTTCATCTCCGTGGTGTGCTTTGCAGGGTCCAGAACGTTAATCAGGACGACGGGAGCAACGCCCATCACCTGAAAGCTGGCGCTGATCGCATCGCACAGGGTATACTTTGCGAAATCGTCAGAGTAGCCGACTGCGGCGGCCGCCTCTTTGAAGGTATTCGCCAGCAGCGGAGTGTTTACCGCTGCTGCAGGGTCAGCCAGCAGGTTGACCGGGGCGGTGCCCACGATGACCTGAAGGCCAGAGTTGACCGATACCGGCGCGGAAACGCTGGTTGCGGCCTCGGTTTTGTTAAAACCATGAGAAATAGCCATTTGTCATATCCTCCTTACTTCATCAGGTCGGCGGCCTTCTTGTAGAGAATGTTCTCTCTGGTGCCGTCCTGTTCGATCTTCACGCGCATTTCTGCGAGCTTGTCCAGCGGAACGATCAGCGCCTTCAGGAACGGCACCTGCTCCACTTTTTCTTTCAGCTTTTCGGGCAGGCCATCCACGAATACAGTGTACTGCGGGGCAATGCCCTTGACGGTCGGCCCACAGTACGCCGCAGCGCCGGTGGATTCCGTCACCGGCTGTGCTTCCTTCACGGCCTCGGTTTTCTTTTCGGTCTTTTCGGTGCTCATATCAAAGCCTCCACTTCTTCGTTTTTCAGGGTGTTGGGTGTTTCGCAGATCAGGTTGACAATGCCCCAGTAGTAGAAGTCCATGTCATCATCCGAAAGATCCCATTTGCGGGGGTATCCTACTTTGAAAGCCTCGCCAAACACAGGCTTCCGCTTGAAGTGCTGCATGATGGCTTCGATGATGTTTCCGGTGTCCTCATATCCCTGTCGGTCTGTTTCCCGGTTATAACAGCAGATGATAATCTGCAAAAGGACCAGCTGCGGGTCCTTCTCGTTCACCACCTCGCCGCTAGTCCTCGACACGATGATACACGGGAAGTTGGATCTATTGGTATCCACATCGTCGTCATCATCGGTCGGAGACGGGATAAACTGCTTGAAGATCTTCAGCGGTTTTTCGCCTTCCTGCCCCGTGAACTTCATATCCCGGAACAGTTCCTTCAGCTCGTCAATCATGGCCTGCTGGCACATTTCGCTGGTATAGCCGGTGATTTTTTCGGCCATATCAGATCACGCCCTTTCGTTTTGCATTGGCGATCAGTTGCCGGACGCGCCGTTCGGTGTTGTCCTGCAGCATCTGTTCTACGGTCTGTTCCTGCATCTCCCACACGGTATGGTGCATTGCAGAGCCGGAAGGGCTGGACAGTGTTGCCAGCTTCTCGTTCGGTTTCCAACGTTTCTTGCCGCTCTCCGTGTAGTCCTTATCCGCAGGCACTCCGAGCTGACGTTGTACCATGCCGATATGCTTCGACTTGAACTGCACCAAGAAGCCCTTGCTCTTATCGCTGGTGCCGCCCAGAGCAATCATCGGACTGCCTTTCAGGACGTGCGCCCGAAAAACGGGCGGCGCATTGCGGACAGACGGACCCATGAAGGGCTTTGTGGGGCTGGTTCTGAAATAGCCCAGGTCTGCCCGGAATGCGCCGGGGTCGTTCTTCATAATGGCAAGGATAGCGGTAGGCCGCCGGTTGGTGGCCTTCTGGCGCTGGCGCAGATCTTCGATCATGCGTCTACCCGCCGCATTCAGGTCGTAGCGCTTCTTCACTTCGGTCAGCATCAGCTTGCGCGTCTGCCTGGCCGTTGTGTTTACGGCCACCTTCAACGCCGCCGGGGTTTTGTTTCCCAGTACTCCAAGAGCGCGGGTCACTTCCGCGTCATCAACGGAGACCGTCAGGTTGGAAGCGTCATAGTTGGTATGGAAGTATGCCAACTTACCTCACCCTTTCCAGTTCCATGCGATACATACCCGCTTTCAGGGAGCAGGATTTGATGTTGTAGATCCGTTTCTTGTCCAAGGTGATCTGCTTGCCGCTCTTCGGCATGGGGCCGTAGTCCTTCTGCTTCACAAAAAGCAGCAGGTCGGCCTTGTACATACCCTGGTCAAAGGATTGCTTTGCTCCGCCCTCCCAGTGCGCCGGACGTTCAAGTACGCCGGGGTGCTGCGTGATGCAGAGCATCAGCTTATCATCTATGTACCGCTCTTCTGCAAACTCGTTTGAGTTGAAGATCACGTTCTGCACATCCTGCGCAACGTAGTCTTTGAACGTAGGAAACGGCTTCGGAGTGTCCGGCGTGCCGTAGTTCTGGTCAACGTCCAGCATATCCGCGCTCCTTCCCGTATCAGCAGACGGTAGCAACCAGCCAGCTGTCCACCTTGTCGGGGATCAGCAGCGGGTGGGTCTGCAGTTCCAGGAAGCGGCGGTCAGGACGGTGCTCCACATAAGAACGCAGCAGGCGGGTGGTCTCGGCAGTGTGCCACACCTTGTCATCATCCAGATAGGTGCACAGGCCGTAGGCACGCATGAAGTTTGCGTTGCTGGGGATCATCAGCACCACGTTATCCGGGATCAGGGGCTTGGTCTCGCCGGTTTCCTCGTCCAGATACACTTCGTCATAGCCGTAGATGTCCACGCCGGGCAGGTTCAGGTGGCCGTAGTAGTTCAGACCGCCTTCCAGCTCCTTGGGTGCCATAGCACCAATGTCGAACCGGCGCTTGTCCATCAGATCCAGAACATTGCTGTCGCTCATAAAGTGGTTTGCGGCCAGCTTGCCCATAACCACCATGTTTGCATTGGCAAAGCCGTTGCGGCTCACCTGCCGCTTCCATTCGCGCAGGTTGCCCAGAGTATCGGCGGCAGACTTGCCCCACTGCTTCGTGCCTTCCAGATTGATCTTGTTGGTGAAGCCAAAGTCAATGACTTCATCCACGCCCTTGCCCTTCACCTTCAGCTGACCGGTGGTAAGCACCTGGGCTGCCATCCACTCTTCGCGGCGGGTGGTCATGTCGTTCAGCTTGTTGTATTCCTCGACCAGCTTTTCTGCTGCACGGTCAGCAGGGGTGCGGCCGGAGTAGATATCCTCACCGGGCAGGCGCTGCAGGAACATATCTGCGGTGGTGACGGTTGCCGGGTTGATAAGGGGCGGGGCGTAGGACTTGGTCTCGTACCCCTCGCTCTGCACGATCTCGCCGCCGACCATAGGATGTACGAATGCAGCCATCTTGCGGTTGCCCTTGACGATATCAATGTCAACGTTCTTAGTGGGGAACGTCTTAACCTTGGAGAAGAAACGATCGCGCAGGAAAGTGCAGATCGGGGGTGCAGTGCGCACAGTCTCCGCCAGATACCGCGGCTCATAAATATTGATTTCGTTTGCCATTTTTTTGTTTCCTCCTATCACTTCAGGAAAATGCCCAGATTGCGCAGAGGAACTTCAACGTCGTCCGCGCTCACGTTATTGGGCAGCACCAGACCGTCAGCAAAGAACTCGCCGGTCAGATAGACCGGCACTTCCTTGTTTGCGTCTGCGCTGTCAGCAGTAATGCCGTACAGGCCGGTCAGGACTGCCGCGCCTGCGCTTGCCGGTGCCGCAATAGGCTTCACCTTGCCGTCTGCAATCAGCACGGGGGCGTGTGCCTCCACAGCTTCGCTTGCGGTCTTGGTTGCCTTTGCGATACCAATGTCCACGCCAGCAATGAAATACTTCGGCGCGGTACTGAAATCTTTTCTTGCAAGATCCATGCTCATGGTTCTTTCCTCCTTACTTCACACCGTTTGCCTTGCGGATTGCGGCCAGGAAAACGTTTGCTTCCGCGTCCTTCGGATCCGGGTCAGCGGGGGGCGGATTGGTGATGTTGTTCGCGCCGGAAGTCTGGGCGTTGGCCTTTGCCTTGTCCAGATAATCCTTGCTCTGCTTCTGCTGCTTTGCCTTCATGCTGGCAATGACGGCCTTCGCAAAGGATGCAGAATCAATGGGCTTCACAAACTTCGCCTCATTCGCTTCATCCTCCGCGCCGGGCAGAGTGGCGTTTTCGATCTCCTGAATGCGGGTGCGCTCGGCATTGATAGCCTCGGTCTCGATCTTGGCTACCATATCCGGGCACGCCTTGCGGAGATCGTCCACGGTCTTGATGTCCTTAATGTCCATGTCTGTTACCTCCCCATGGGTTTTGTTCCCCGACTGATCCGCCGGGGATGTATTTTCAGGCTGGGCCGTGGTCTTGTCCACCACCCGGCTTCTGACAAAGTTCGGTGCTTTGTTGAACGGGGTGTTCATGCTGATGCTGTTGACGAACAGGACGCCGTTGCGGTTCTCCACAACAGAATCGTCCGCTTCGTCGTCCACCTCGTCCACAAAGCCCTTCTCCTTGGCTTCCGTTGCCGTCCACCAATTCGTTTCATCCATCCACTTGGCGCATTCGTCCTCGGTCTTGCCGGACTTCTTGGCATACAGAGTGACGATACTGCTGCGGATGGTTTCCAGCGCTTTCAGACAGTTGTTGAGATCTTCTGCGGTCAGGTAATCGCAGACGCCCATGCTGACCGGATGCACCATGTAGCTTCCGTCTGCCGCCGCCACCACCTTGTCCGCATGGCAGGCAACAATGGTTGCCGCACTGGCGCACAGGCCGTCGATGTGGGCGGTCACAGTGGCTGCGTTGCGTTCCAGCATATTGCCAATAGCCTGCGCTGCAAACACATCACCACCACCGGAGTTGATGTACACGGTGATTTCCTTCACGTCGCCCAAGGCGGCAAGGTCATCCGCAAACCGTTTCGGGGTCGCGGCATCTTCCCACCAGCTGCGCTCGGAAATATCGCCGTAAAGCAGAAGTTCCGCTTTCTGGTCATCACCGGCCAGATTGCGGAACTGCCAAAACTTATCATTTGTCATCTTCTGGTTCGTCTGGGAATTGGGTTTGCTCATTTAGCCCTACCTCCTTCATTTTTTCCATTTCGCTCTTGCGCTGCCTCATGTTTGCCCGCCAGCTTCCGCCGGTCATCTGTGCAGTTTCCTGCTCATTGGTGCTGATGCCCTGCTGAACACGCAGAATCGCCGCCTCGATCTCTTTCTTGGCATCCAGATTGGTGCGTGCAGGACCGTTCCATGTGCAGCCCATGTAGGCTTTCGCCACAGCCGGGTCGTCAAAGAAGCCGGGCGCATTGATGCGCCCACGGGCTACTGCCTCGGCAAACCATTTTTCGTAGGCCGGCTGGCAGAAGTCCGCTGCAAAGCTATCCCGCAGCACACCGCAGGTGCGCCAAAACTCGTTCAGTGCGCCGCGGCTTGCGGAATAGTTGGAACTAAATTTCTTGTAAAGCACCTCACTGGGAATCTCCACGCCGGTCGCTACCTGATTGGACATGGCCGACATGAAGCCGTCAAAGGTCGTGACCGGGTGTTTCGGGTCGAACGTATCCGTGCTCTCTCCCGGTGCAAGGTCGAACACCGCACTCGGCGCAAGGTCGATGCCCAGTTCATCGGGCGGGGTGTTCGGGTCCTCCGCCTTATCTGCCGGTTCCTCGCCGAACGGTGCCTGGCTGGTCGGGTTTTCATGTTTGATAAACAGCGTGATGGACGATGCCACGATAGCCGCCGCCAGCTCTGCTTCTGTGTATCTGCCCATCTGTTTCAGCGTGGGCAGCACCGGAGCCAGCAAGGGCACGCCGCGCCGCTGCCCGGCACGCTCCCTCTGTGTGACGCACAGGATGTTCGGTTCTCCCGTTTCGGGGTCGCGGGCTTCTACCCGCGTCCATGTCAGCGGCACCGTGCTGTCGTAAGCCAGCGGATGCCGACTTGCTATCCAGTACGCCACCACCGCGCCGTCCCGGTTCGTTTCCACGCCCTGCACGATCTGGAACACGTCATGCTTGTCTATCGTGCAGGGTACCATTATGTCCGTGCGGTCAGGGCTGCAAATCAGATCAGCCTCGATCAGGCGCAGCCGCAGAGCATACGGCCAGTGCGGATGTTCGCTGAACTGCACCACCGCAAACGCATCGCCGTTCATCAGGAAACTGGTGAACGCCAGCGTCTGCAGCCGCCAGAAGTTATCCATGCCAGCAGCATCACAAAGGGTGCTGTCCGCCCAAAGTCCAAATTCGCGGGAGATCTGCGCCTGCAATCTGTCTGCCTGTTCCTCGTTCAAGTGCAGATAGTCCGCATCCACCTGCGGGGTCGGCACAAGGCCGCTGCCCACCACGTTGGTGCGCAGGGTCTTGATGGCACCCGTTGCCAGAGGAATGCCCATATAAGCATCCCGGCTCCGTTTGCGCAGAATATCAAGATTATCTTCGATATCCTCTTTTGCGCTGCCGCCGCCAACGTGCCAGCTGCGCATAGCGCGGGAAATGCGGCTCGCGCCGTAGTTCCCGTAGCCGGTGCCGTTGTTCATGACGGACAGTGCGGCGCGTGCCACAGCGCGGCGATACCCTTTTTCAGGGCTGATTGCCGCAATGGCTTTATCCAGAATATTTGCCATGTAGTCCACCGTCCTTACACATCATGCGGCGAGAAGTGATAGATCCGGTTTCTTCCCCGGCCTTTTTCTTCCGCTTCCGCCTCGGCTACTTTCTTTTCCCAGAAGATGATGCTCTCCCGGATCTGTTTCAGGCTGGCACGGGTCAACATCATCTGCTCGATCTGGTAGCTTTGCCCCGTCGAAACGGCGGCTTCCGCTTCCAGCCACATATCAAGGTGCCGCTGTGCGGTTTCTTTTGAGATGATCGGCATTGCTTAGATACCTCCTGATCTTCTTCTGCGGTACTGGCGCGGTGCGGTCTGGCGTGGCGCTTCCTCTCCGGGAATTTCCAAACCGGGGGGATTGCTGATTTCCAGCGCCGCCGTTGCGTAGTTCCGAACGTCAAACGCTTCGTTACGTTTCTGCGCCGGGTCTTTCAGTTCCCACCGCTCCACCTTGCGGCCAGACTTCCAGCGTGTGACCTTGTGTTCCGCAGTAAGCATCTTGAAATAGTTTTCGTCATACCCGGCATCCTCTGCCGCCGGAAAGTGGCAGTAGTTCGGTCCTTTGATAAGCACCTTCAGCCGGGCAAGGACATGGTTTTTGCCGGTATCAACGCCCAGCGTGAACAGCTCACCGCCCACGCGGTTGTTCTTCGTGGGGTTGCGCAGGTAGGGTACGTCCATACCGCCGCGGCCTTTGATAGGCCAGATGTGCCGTTCCTCGCGCTCTTTGCAGAAGCGGATGACCTGATCCGGGAAGTGGCCGCCGCTGTCCATGCAGACGCACCGCAGGGACAGTTCCGTGCCGTCCTTCTTTTTCCAAGTCTTTGATAGGAAATCGTCCAGATCCGCCCAGACCTGCCCACGTTTCAGGTCGCCGTAGATGCGCTGATACCGGATGCCCCAGCTTTCCTTGCCGATGCCCCAGCCCACAACTTCCGCCTCAAAGCGGTTGTCCTGCGTATCGACACCGGCCGTCAGGTACACCACGCCGTCCGGCACCTCGGCCTCGTAGAACTCGCGGCGATCCAGCAGGTTGTTTGCCTCTATCGTTTCGCCCGGTTCTTCCCACGGCAAGCCAAGGTCGGTGTTTACGAACACCTGCATCTTTTCATAGTCGCCGCGCTTCGCGTCCATATCCGCCGCTATGAAATCCTCCACAATCTTGTCCCACCCGCAAAGGGTAGAACCTATCTTGTTCATGTGAAAGCCTCTCACGGGGCGCTCTGGGTGCTCTGCGTGCCATTTGCCTTGCAGGCTGTTCTTCTTCCAGCGGTATTCATTGTCCAGACAGCCACACTCGGCGCAGCGGTACTGCGCACCGCCCGCCGTCCAGTTGTCCTTGTCGAATACCATGTTGTCCCACACAAAGGGTTGATAAAAGCCGCAGTTCGGGCAAGGCACCGTCCACTCTTCTTGTGTGGAGGCGTTGAACTCGTCCAAAATGCGGCTATTGTTTTTGGTGGTTGGGGTGGATACCAGCACCGTCTTGTAATCCCAGTAGGTCGTTTGGCGCTGCTCGGCCAGCATGACCGGGTCGCCCTCTTTGCCGGCGCTTGCCTTGTAAGCGTCCACCTCGTCCGCCAGCAGCACCTTGATGGGGCGGCCGCGGAGGTCGGTGGGGGCATTTGCGCCAACGATGGTCAGTTGCCCACCGGCAAAGTTCTTTTTCATGATGGTGTTGCCGGAATAGCGGCTCTTGTTGTCCACAAGGCCACGTAGCACCGGCGTGTCCCGGATCATGGTCGCCAAGCGGTCTTTGCTGAAACTTTCGCCCAGATTCACCGTAGGCTGCACGATCATGATGGGGGCGGGGTAGTAGCTCATGTAATACCCGATGGTGTTCAGGATCAGGCCGTCCGTCTTGCCAGACTGGGCGCACATCATGGCTACCACCTTGCGGATATGCACATCTCCGATAGCGTTCATGATCTCCCGCTGGAACGGCGCATTGTCCGTGTTCCAGCGCCCTTGCGCCGCAGAGGCTTCCGCCGACAAGCGCCGGTAGTTGTCCGCCCACTGGCTAAGGGTCAGGTTCGGGGGCGGTTTCAGCGCTCCCAGCGCCCGGCCGAACATCTCCGCCGTCTGCGGTTCCAGGTGGATCATCGCCATATTCGCTGCCGCCTTTCTTGACGCAGCTCTTGAACGGACAGAACTGCTGGATCTCATTCAGCCGGGTGCCCCAGACGCAGTGCCGGCACTTATTCTTCCTGCTCATCTTCGGATTCCTCCTCCGGTGCCGCCAGCGCAATTTCCGGGTCACTCAGTTCCACAAGCGCTTCCTGCACAGCCTTTTGCAGAATATCGTGTGCTTCCGCCGGGTCGGTCAGCTGCGCCATGGTGCTTGCGTATTTGGTCGGGATGGTTTCCAGCCGGTTCTTGAAATTGGCAAAGATGGTTTTGAGGGCGTGTTCTACTTCCTCGGTGCGGTGCAGGTCGCCTTGGGCTTCCTCCATCCGCATTTTCTCGATCTTGCCACGGGTTTCTTCCCGCTCGGCGCGGGCAGCCACAAGGCGGGCTTGGTCGTCTTTGTCGCCGATCTTGAATTTCAGGTATTGCCGGACGCAGATCTTCATATCAAAGACGCCGGGGCGGACTTCGGACAATACGCCCTGATCCCGCAGGTTCCGCACCTGCCGGTCAGTAATGCCCAGCCATTCGCCGACAGCCTTACTCGTATACAGGGGCATCCTCGTCACCGTCCTTGTCGGGTATCTCTCCGGTTGCCCGGATCCGCAGCAGGTCAAGCCGTTGCTGTTCGGTTTCCAGATGCAGCTTGTCCATCTCGTTCTTCTGCATCTGGGCTGCCGCCGACAGGATGCGCCCATGGATCTTGTTCAACGCTTCCTGCAACTGCAAGATGCGCTGCGCCGGGGTCTCCTTCTGGTACATACCGATCCGCTGGTTTGCGCCGTCCCGCTTCCGTTTGCCGCGTCCGCCGGGCACGCGCATATCGGTGACGCTGGACGTTATCAGCTGGTCAGGCGGCAGCTGCTGGTATTCTTTGATCTTGTCCAGAATGTACTTTTCCCGGAGCAGCAGTACACCGATCTCGTGGGAGGTCAGGTCGGTGCTGTTCCGGGGTGCGTCCTCTACGATCCGTTTTTCTTCCTCGGTCAGCCTGTCAAAGAAGATGGTGGAGTATGCCCCGTCCTTTTCTGCGTTCAGGTTGCCCGCCGGTGCCCCGCCGCCGGGGTTGCCCACGGCGTTTTTGTTTCCCGGTTGACCGCCGGGCTTCCGGGGCGCGGGCTGTTCCCACCCGTCCTTTGCTTTCCAGCGGCGGACTGTATCGTATTTAAGATGGAGATCATCCGCCAGCTGCCGGAGATTCACCTCTCCGTCCTTCTCCATCCGGGCAATGTACTCAGCGCGGGCGGCATCGCGCTCATCGCTTCGCCTTGCCATTTCGTTTTCCTCCAATAAAAAATGCCCCACCTGGCAAATCATCCAGGCAGAGCATTCCGCATCGCCGCCGGTCCAGCGGCTTTTCTTCGGGTCGCTTACTGATTGTAAGCAGCAGGGTATGAAAAAGACCCCTCGGCGCTTCCGCCATGGGGTCTCTCGCATAATTCCACTGTACCAATTATACCACCAAAACCGTCTTAAAACGTCTTATCTTTCGCCGGTACGGGCTTTCAAATGTAAACAGTTTATGACATAGCACCATTTTGCCGCCCTCGGCAAGATGGTTTCAGCTTGCAGTATTCTTGCTGCCTTTCCTCCTATACAAGTTCAGCAAGATAACCCCCAATATTGCAAATACCACAACAAATACCAGAATCGCTACTATAAACGTGATGTTCGGGTGGTCACTTACCCAGAACTTATAGAAGCCGCTTCCGACCTTTGCTTTCTTTGCAAACCACATTCCACTGAACAAGATCAGCAAAGCCATTATGACATAATCGCACAAGAACACCACCGGGTATCGCTGCACTACGTTCTTTGCATTTTCGTCAACGGGTTTTCGCAAGTGAGTAATCCGTATCACAAAGTACATAAACCCAAACAGCAGGTTCATCATGCAGAACGCCCATGCCATTGCCAGAATCAGAATCGGCAAAACCGAGTCATACTTATCCAGCGTACCTTCCAGCGAAGTTACCATGCTTTCCAAAGAGGATATGCCGCCAAACACGATAAAGGATAACGCCGTAAATATTGAGATAAGTCCCACCAGCTGTGATGTCATTTCCTTTGTGATCTCCGAGATTTTGGGGTCTAGTGTCGCATGGACTTCATTCTTCACATCTTCTCGAAGTGCTTCTTTCTTACTCGAAAACGTCACCTGCTGCTGGTGTGCAAGGTTTGCGTGATCGTAAAACTTTATGACTGTGCGGTAAAGGTCTTGCCGATCTTCATTCTGCCAATCCTCATCTCTCTGGCTATGCTCCGTTGCATAATCCACAACCTCGCCCATGTTCGACAGAAAATCCGAAAACTGCTGCTCATCCATTTTGAACACGCAGTTGCTTATTGCGGAATAGTAAATTCGATTGCGGTGTTGAGCAACGTACTCTTCCAATAGAGCAATCCATTCATCGCAGTCCATTCCAACTTCCGGGGAATGTGACAGCATCTCGCATAGCCCACCTACAGCAGTTTCCATTTCGTCAACAACTTTGCTGTATGACTGATGGTTCGCTGTGCTGACGACATTATTTCCCGCAACGATCACTTGCGGAGAGAGCTTTTTCGGTTTTGAATCGTCAGGATTCGCCATTCTTTGCACCTCTGAAATACTGGTAGATCGAATTTAGCGTGATTTCGTTATTGTACGGATTACGGCGTGCGTCCTGCCACGGTGTTTGCGCATGGGTTGCATCGACCAAAGCCGAAGTCGAATACTTTGCACATTCATCCAGAATTTCATCAATCATACTTTGATCCCATGGCAGAATTGTCGTTGAGAAGTCCCTGTCAGGCGGAATCATAGCACCGCCATAATACCGATATTCATAATAAACTTCTCGAACAACAGGGCCAAAGCCCCAAGCCTCCATCTTTTCGTAAAAGCAGGGTGCGGCATCATGGCTGTTCACAACAAACTGAACCTGCACAAAGTAGAGCAGCTTTTGCAATCTCAGATTGCTAACCGTCCGCCCCTCTTGTGCTTCGTGGTGAATGATGTACCGTGCAACTTCAAGTGCACTGTAAGTCATAACCATGCCTCCTTTCACAAGTATAGTTGATGATTATAGCAGACCGTTTTGATAAAAGAGTGAACATTGTTTTAATACCGTTTTCTGTCTTGCTTTTATTTTCGTTTTATCTATTATATCAAATTTTACTCCGTCATTGTTTACGAACATTCCACTGTTTTTTGTGTATCATTTACAACATTCTACAAATATTTTTGTCCTAACATTTCACTATATTCCTCTTGACATTGATATTTCTAATACATTCTGTTGATGTCAACAAATCATCCAAACCATCTTGTTGACCTCAACAAAATAGTGTCCACCATCCCGGTGACGTTACCGCCATGTTCGCCCCGGACTTACAATTTTTGAACCCGCTACCCTTTTTCGGCGGCCGGAGGGCGGAAGTCCCTCAAAAAATTTTGCACCTAGAAATATTTTGGGGCTTCCGAACCCGCACCGCGCCCGCCGGCGGGGGCAGTACCTTACCGGCGGCGGGGGTCATCGGGGCGGCCGCCGGTGGCGGGCGGCGGGCTGTGGCTGATCCGGCAGGGCGGCGGCAGGGCGGCGGCAGCGCCCAGGGCGTGCCGAGGGACGGCAGCAGGGCGGCGAGGCGGAGAAGGAAGGGGGCAGGGGGATAGATAAAGCGAGTTATAGCCTGTTAAGTCTAAGCCCTAAGCCTAAAGCTCTATCCCGTTAGGTGGAGAATCTGACCCCTCCGGCGGCGGCGCAAAATGGCCGTTTTGCGGGGTGCTGCGGGGTGGATCATCCGGCAGGCGGCAGCGATGCAGGCGGCAGGTGGGCGGCGCTGGTGGGCTTGTCCTTCCCGGTGGGCGGCGCTGGCGGCTGGCGCTGCTGCTGTGAGGTCTGGCAAGGCTTGCAGGCTGTGGGCGCTGTGCAGGTGGGGCAGGGCTGGCGCTGGTGCGTGGTCATCGTGTGCGGCGGTCTGCTTCTGGCGTGGTCATCTGGTGCGGCGCTGGCGGTGCCGGTCCTTCCCGGTGCAGGTGGCGGCCGGTGCGATCTGCTGCGGCTGCGGGGTGCTGGAGTGGTCATCGTGGCAACGGCGGCAACACTCAGCGCGTGCCGGGCTGCTGATCCGGCAGGCCGGGCAGGTGGCAGGCGGGAAGGCGGCGCAAAAGAAAAAGGCCAGGGCGGCGGCGCGGCGTGCGCTGCTGCTCTGGCCTTCTGTCTGCACTGGCGGTGCGATCTGCTGCGCCGGGTGCGTCCCGGTGCATATCGTGGGCGGCGGGTGTCTGCTCCCCGTTCCGGTGCCGGCACTGATCCGGCTGCACCTGATCCACCTGCACGGGGCACCGGGCACGGGTGCCGCTGGCACCGTTCCACCGGGTCAATTTTGCCGTTTGCCGGAGGGGTCAGATTCTCCACTTTACCGGGTAGTGCTCTATGTGTAGGGCTTAGACTTAGTAGGCTATAGCCTCCCCAGTAACCCCCTATAATCCCCCTTCTTCCCCGCCTTTGTCTGGTTCCGGCCACTCGTGCCCCTCTTGCTCCATCCGGGCGCGGACTGCATCGAGAATATATTTTTGCAAACTCTGATTTCTTTCCTCTGCCGCGGCGCGGATCGCTGCGCCCTGGTTCTTGTACGGCTTTATTAACATTGCGTCAAGTTTTTTCATGTGCGCGGCATTTGTTGCCGCTTTGCTTTTCGATAATGCCATAATATCCCCCATTTCGGTGCACTTGGAATATTTATATTATACATAATGCGGCGGCATGATACCATGCACGCTTTGCACAATTCGCATGATATCATTCTGTGAAAAGTGCCGAAAACATGATATCATGCTTGACTTTGCATTTTTGGCATGATATCATGCAGACACAGCAAGCGAGCCGGACGACAAGCCGGAGCGGTTGCGAGTAAGCCGAAAGGAGAACCGACACATGAGCGCAAATTTCTTCAAGCTGCCCGAATCCGACAAGCGGAAAATCTGGGCGGCGCTGCTCAAAGAGTGGGCAGCAAAAAAGGCCGCCAACCGGGCAAACGGTTGACAGCCTAGCAAGATGGGATTTGATCCACCAATCTTGCAATGATTTTACCACCGGCAGGCGGTAAAGTCAAGCGGACACCCCGGCAGGGCTGCACCGCTCAAACAAAGCGGCCCCGCCCCACTACCCCGGCAGCCGCCGGGAGATCACAAAACATCAACCCACGAACAAAGGAGCAACACCCCATGAAGAAACTGACCGTTTACAACGTGTATCTGGACGACGGGAAAGGCGCTTTCCGCGTGACCGTCCCCGCCGCCAGCAAGAAAGAGGCCGCCGACTATGTGCAGGGCAACGGCGACGTTGTAGCCATCAACCCCGCACCGGTGCAGGGGATCGACCTGCACCGCCTGGCCTACGACCTCAAATCTTGCCAGTGGAGCCAGACAGAAGTTGACATTATCACCCGCACGCTTGCAGCCTGCGGCCTGGATTGCTGAAAGGAGCGCGCCCCATGACAGCACTTGACAAGAAAATAAACCAGCTGGCAGCCCGTCACCGCTGGAACGTCACCCCCGTGCATGATCGTTTTATTCCCTGCTATTCCATCGTTCCCATGGATCGGCAGGAGCGTGACCGGATCAAAGCCACGCTTGACCGCTGCAAGGGTCTGAAGGTCAAGGTTGAGCAGGTGTTTAGCCCGTATGCCTGGACCTGCACCATCTACGTTTTTGATCTGGCAGAGTGGGAAGCACAGCAGGAGCGCAGCCGCCTTGAATGGTCCATCGTCAACGCCTACTCTGAAGCGTACCACTTCAACGGCCACGACAGCGCCGCCGCAAAGCTGGCAGCACAGCACAAGGCCGCAGAGATCGGAGCGCTGGACCTGTTCCGCCAGATGTACCGCACCGCATGAGCCACCGCCGGACACTCTAGCAGGGCCGCACCGCAAAGCATCCCCGCCCCACTACCCCGGCAGCCGCCGGGAGATCATCACGAACACCAACACAACAAGCAAAGGAGCGTTTCACATGACCAACGACGAAATCATTTACAACGAAGTCAACGCGAAGTATCACACCCCCGAACAGCGCCGCGCCATCCTGGCGCTGGCCTACACCCCGGAGCAGATCGCCGCCAAGGGCAAAGAGATCCACTTCAAGGACGTGCCCGAAGAACGGCAGGGCGAAGAGCTGGAAAAGCTGCTGCTTGCCGGCCTGTTCCACACGTTCCAGGAGTGGAAGAAGGACGGGAAGAGCGTCAAGACCGGCGAGAAGGCCACGATCTGCACGAAGTTGTGGAAGTTTGACGACCGCCCCCGCAAGACCAGCGCCAGCATGGAGCCGGACGCACTGACCGCCGCCGCCAATAACCAGCGCCCCGACGGGAACTATTACAAAGCCCCCGCGCACCTGTTCCATATCGGGCAGGTGGAAGCAAGCCGCCCCGCCCCCGCCGGACGCTTTAAGAGCATCGAGGAGATCAAGGCATACAACCGGATGTTGGCCGACCAGCGCAAAGCCGCCAAGGCCGCCGCAGAGCAGCCCGCCAGCGCCCCGGCAGAGATCCCCGCAAAGGCAGAGGCCCCCGCAAAGCCCACCACGAAACCTGCAAAGAAGGCCAGCAAGCCTGCCGCAACGAAACCCGCCGCAAAGCCCAGTGCCCCGCAGAAGGCCGCACAGCCCGCCCCGGATGCGCTCCACAAGGCAGAGCGCAAAGCCTGCGCCGCGTTCCTGGCAGTGCCCGAAACCGACCGTAAAGGACAGGCCGCAGCGCTGGACGCCTGGCGCAAGACCCGGAAGGCCGTAGAGGACGCCCAGAGCGCCCCCGCCGCCGTGGCCGTGCTGGATGAAGCGCCGGTGAAGCAGCTGGACTTTGAGAGCATCGCCGCCGGTCTGCTGGCATGATCCACCACCACGAAACCGGAAACTTTAGCAGGGCTGCACCGGGCAAAGCAACCCCGCCCCACTTCCCACCGGCACCCCGCCGGGAGGATCACCACAAAACGAAACGCGAAAAGGAGTTTTTGCAATATGAAAAGAGCATCCAGCAGCACCCCCGCCGGCCTGAACGTGAAGAAGATCACCGCCTATCTGAAAGGCCAGGCCAAGAACCGCAACGCCGTGCGGATCACCTGCCAGGGCGGCAGCGTGTACATCTTCACCGGCTATGCAGCGTTCAAGCTGCCCGCCGTCCTTTACCCGGAAGTGATCCAGCCTGTGACCATGCAGGCGGCCCCCGCCGATGGTGTGACCATCGTTTCCAGCGATGACGGGTTTGTGGTCAACGATCCGCACCAGCTGACCGCCGCGCAGATGTTCCAGAAGTTCAGCAACTGCAAAGAAGAGGTCAAGCGCACTTCTCTTTTGCAGGAAGTCGAGATGAAGGGCAAGATCTGGGGCACGTTCCGAATGTTCCGCGATGGATCCCGGCCCATCATGATAAATTCGGAGTATGACGCTTTTGTGGATCATCACGAATTTGTTTACCACGGCAGCAACAACCCGCTTGCGCCCATCCTGGCAACTGACACCGCAGACCCAAAACGCGCCGCCGTGGCCGTGCTCATTGCCCCGATGAAGGCGAACGACGAAATACAGCAGGTATGCAACCGCCTGTTTGCATGACCTGCACCGGATGCCCTGGCAGAGCCGCACCGGACAAAGCGGCCCCGCCCCACCGCCCAGCATTCCGCCGGGCATATCACGAAACACGAAAAGAGGTTTACACGATGACCACCCCAAACGATTCCCTGGACTTCTACCCCACGCCGGACAGTCTGGCCTTTGATATGGTTTTCTCCCTGCGGGAAGTAAAATCCGGGTTCACCACCTACCCGAAACCCATCCTTGAACCGTCCGCCGGTGATGGAGCGCTTGCGCGTCAGGTCCACGCTCTGGCGTTCAACGTCCACCACGACCACAAGACCGGCGAGGTTGACTACTACGACAAGGAAAAGGCACGAAGCGCAGAGCTTGACTGCATCGAGCTTTCCAGCGACTTCCGCGCCGTGCTGAAGAAAGACGGTTTTCGGGTGGTGCATGATAACTTTCTGACCTTCCGCCCCACCACGAAATACGCCGCAATCGTCATGAATCCGCCTTTCTCCGCCGGTGCCGCGCACCTGCTCAAAGCGCTGGATGTCATGCAGGACGGCGGCAAAATCCGCTGTCTGCTCAACGCCGAAACCCTGCGCAACCCCTGCACCAACGAACGGAAAGAGCTGGCCGCAAAGCTGGAAGAGCTGCACGCCACGGTAAAATATATCCCGGATGCGTTCAAGAACGCCCGCCGCGCCGCCCGCGTGGAGGTGGCGCTTGTGTCGGTGGACATTCCCGACCGGGAGCCGGTGAGCCGGATCCGCCTGGATCTGAAAAACGAAACCGCAGAGCGCTTGAAAGAAAACCCAGAGTTTGCCGCCCTGGTATCTTCCGACCCCATCACGGCAGCCATTGAGCGGTACAACGCCGCCGCAGAGGGTGTGCGCCGGATCTATGAAGAGTACAACGGAATCAAGTCGTTGTTTTCCTCTGCCGGCGCTGGTAAGAAAGAAAACCCCGTGATGGCTTTCACGAAATCTTATAACGACGCTATCCGGGAACTGCGCGGGATGTACTGGAAACAGCTGTTTGAAATGCCGCAGCTGTTCGATGCGATGACCTACGAAATGCAGCAGGATTACCAGAAGCGAATCAAAGAGCTTGAAGGCTACGACTTCAGCGCGTACAACATTCTGACCGTCCGGGAAGAAATTTCACGAAATCTTCTTTCCAGCATCGACCACGAAATTATAAAGCTGTTCGACGACTGGACGAACCTGCATTATAACGACGAGTACAGCAAGAACGTGCATTATTACAACGGCTGGTGCACGAACTCCGCGTACAAGATCAACCGCAAGGTCATTTTCCGCTGCAACGCCTTTGATACATACGATGGGCGTTTCTGCCCCCGGTACAACGCAACAGGCCATGTTGCCCAGATCGAGCGGGTGCTGCACTTCCTGGACACGAACGGCAAGCCCTACAATGGGGACGAACTCCGCACCGTGCTGGATGCCGCCGAAAAGAGCGGCCAGACCCAGAAGATCCAGCTGCACTATTTCACCGCCACGTTTTACAAGAAAGGCACCTGCCACATCGAGTTTACGAACACGGACGTTTTGAAGTCCTTCAACCTCTACGCCGGACAGCGCAAAGGCTGGCTGCCTCCCACCTACGGCAAAAAGAGCTATCACGATATGGCCGCCGCAGACCGCCGGGTGGTTGACAGCTACGAGGGAGAGGCCAGCTACACCGACACCCTCACCCGGCACCTGATCCCCACGCAGAGCACGTTTTTACAGCTCAACGCCTGACACGAAACCCGCAAGGCCGACAGCGTTCCCGCTGCCGCTGGTGCAAGCCCAGCCGCCCCAGACCGGGGCGGGCGCTCATGGGTAACAGCCCATCCGGCAGGCCGCCGGGAGTATCAGCACGAAATACAGAACGAAAAGGAGTAACAACCATGAAGAACCAGAACACCACCCAGATCGCCTACATCGTCACCGCCGACTACTACACCAACGGCAAGCCCACCACCTGCAAGATCACCGTGCAGCCGGTCAACTTTGACCCCGCCCGCCTGATCGACTGGTCCGACCGGATCAGCAAGACCCACATCCGCGAAGTCGAGAACTTCACCACGCCGGAGGAAGCCGCAAAGCGGATGATGGAGATCATCGAAGCCGCCGCAGAGCACGCTGCCCAGATCCAGCGCCCGGAATCGGTGACAGAACGTCACCACTTGACCGTGCCCCGTCTCGCCGATCTGGCAGCTCTGCCCGCCGTCCACGCCTGAACACGGGCCCGGAAGCCCTGGCAGGGTGCGCACCGGATAAAGCGGCCCTACCTCACCGGCACCCGGCACCATGCCGGGAGCACATCACGAAACACGAAAGGAGTTTTCTACATGACACGTTATCAGATCGTTTACAACAAGTCCGGCTACCCGCTCACCACATGGAGCAACAACCCGGACCAGGCGCACGAACTCGCGGAGAAGTTCCGCAAGGTTGGCTACTCCGTGGACGTTTGGGAGCACACCGACAAGGGCGCACACAAGACCAGCCTCTAACCCCGCCCCATCTTCCCGACATTTACGCCGGGAGCATCACGAAACAGAAAGGAGGCGTTTTCATGGTTCGATGTTGGATATACTCCGCCGGGCGGGATCAATGCCAGTGCTACAACGTGGATGACGAAAACTTGGCCGATCTGGCAGCACAGGCGCAGTTTTTGGAGGACTTCCGCACCCAGCGTGCAGCAAACCCGGCATTATACCGGCAGCTGCTCAATATGCTGGTGCCCGCCGCCGATGCCATTCCCATGCGCAACTATACCGGTCTGCCGTTCTGACAGCCAGCGCCCCGGCAGCCCGCCGGGGTCATTCTTGTATCTCTGCACGAAATCTTCTTGTCTTTTATTGCTTTTGTTTGCGTTTTGTTCTATCATGACAGTAACGAAACACGAAAAGGAGGTTTCCCGTTATGACTATGATTCCCGCATTCGGCCCATGGCCAGAGCACCCCGCAGACGCCGACGAAGAAAAGCGCCTTGCCAGCGCCCAGCAGAGCAAGACCACCCCGACCAGCATTGACAAGGAACACGAAACCGGTGTTTTTTACGGCTCCGGCAAAGACCCTTACCAGACCACCCTTGCAAGCTGCACCTGCAACGATTTTGTGCGCCGGAAAAAGCCCTGCAAGCACGTTTTTCGGCTGGCTATGGAACTTGGCATCATCGACGCGGCATACAAGACCGGGCGCAGCACCGGCGAACGAAACGAGGCGCAGATCAGTTTTGCGGACAGCATCGAACTGGTTGAACAGCTCTCTGATGCAGCACAGAACGAAATCAAGGAAATGCTGTACTACACCAGTGAACGCATTGAGACCCGCCAGAAGCCCGTAACCTGCCACGAACTGGATCTGATCCCAGAACTGCGCACCTCGCCGCTCCTGCACGAAAACCCTTACCCGCTGGAAGAAGTGCTGAACGATCTGCCAAAGCCCCTTGTTGTGCAGCTGCTGGATCTGGTGCACCGGGAAGGCAAGCCAAAACGAAACGCAGCTAAAGCCGTAATGGCTGCATGGCTGGCGCAGAACGCGCCCATGCTTGCAAAAGAGCTGCCGCCTTGTGCGTCTTTCTCTTTCGTGGAGGTGTTCGACAAAGCCCAGCGTGACGTTTACAAGTACCTGCACCGCAAGTACGACACGGAAACGGACTGGTACACCGGCGCAGAGTATCCTGCCGGGGCTGTTCCTGTGGCAGATGGGTCTACTTACTACTTCCCAGAGGACAGAGTTACCGATGCCCTCACGAAACGCGGTTTCAATCGCTGCCTGAACGGTTACACCCCCACGAAATCGAATCGCTGATTCTGTACACGAATTCACTTTTTTGTGATTGAATTGAGCTTTTCTGTACTCAAAACTTCAACTCATTCACTAAAACGGCACGAAATGGAGCATATTCATGGACGAAATTGAATTTTTTTCCCCGTGGCGTTTGGTCGCCGCTTTTGCGGACGGCTCCCGCCTGCTGTTCGATGGTCTGACGGAAGAACAGGCCAGAGAAGCAATGGAAGACGCCCAGGAGGAGCACGGCGACATTGGTTACTGGAACCGGGTCACGGATCAGAACTATGAGGACGGCAGGTATTACAAGACCGTCCCGCCACCGCCCTGCATCAACATCGTGGACTACGACGGCTACACCGGTCCGCTGGACGAAAACGGTCTGCCGGTAGGTCTGGCTGAACAGATTGCTCATGACAACGTAGAGGAAGGCCGGAATCCCAACGAGGCGCAGATCATCATCAAGCGCAACGCTCCGCCGGATGACCAGCCGCACGAAAAGTAAATCACGAAATCAAAAAAGCCCGCCTGGTCTATGACCTGACGGGCTTATAGTGTTGAAAGGATGGTTCACATGAAGTTAAATATGGACTGTGTACGCGCCGTTATGCTGTGCGTAGAAGAGCACACAGACTATAATCGCTATTGCTATTTTATTTCCTACCAAAAGAACAATGTGAACGATTGTCTGCTGGATGACCCGGAAACACCGCCAGCCTACCAGCTTGAACTTGAAAAGACCTACGACAATGACGATCTCTTTTACGCCGTTGAGTATTGCGTCAAATCCGGGTTTGTTGAAACGCTTTTCTCGAAAGACACTTATCGCATTCCCATTTCCCGCATTACGCCTGATGGGCATAGATTTCTTGAAAACATTCGGTCTGATACGAACTGGGAAAAGGTCAAAAGCGTTGCCAAAAAGGCCGGTTCTTTCAGCACAGATGTGATAATCGAGATCGCAAAGAATGTAGCTGTGGAAGCGGCCAAACATTTTTTAACCAACACCTGACGAGCCTTCCTACCTCTGCATTTTTCAATTCGGTTTGGATTGCCGCTTCGTTGTACCAGATCTGCTTTTCTTTGATTCCAGTTTTCACGATTTCCTTTGCGATGGTTCTAACGGCATATTCTCGCGGGCTTATCATGCCGCTGTCAATCTCAATTTTGATCTTCATTTTGTCCTCCTTCGCGTAAATCCGGTTCAGCTGCCCGCCTTTCAGATTGGCAGTCCAGCAGCGGCTCTCCTGAATCCGAGAATATCGGTTTTGCTCTAATTTGACGTATCATAGCTTCGCACAGATCCTTTACCTCTTCTTCCGATTCCAGGACTATTTTGCCATCATTTCCGCCAAAGACTTCAATTCCGCCCTCTCTCCGCGGAATCACAGACCAGCGCAGATCAAACAGCACATCCTCGTTCCCCGGAAATTCTCTGCCCGGAAGGTCAAACATTGCTATTCCGCCAGACGGTTCAACAATTTCATCATCGGTCAGTTCAATTTTGATTCCCATTTTCAGTCTCCTTTGCACGAAACCCGGTAGGCCAACTGCCCTCCGGGTTATTTCTATGCCTGTTTTCAGATTTTCGGGGTAGTCGTGTTTGTTTTTCTGCGGATGGTGGACACGATTTTGCGGAAGCGCCTGCGCATGAGGTTCCATAGGCCGCCTTGCCTATAAGATAATATCGCCCTCCGCCCAGGCATCCGCCCGGCAGCGTTCCTCGCGCACGTTTAACGCACGCGATAATAAAGCGCCGCACTCAGGGAGCCGTTCCAGGCCGCTGCCCAGCTGTGCAAGAGCCACGTTCCGCAGGTACTTCAAGTGCTGCACACTGTACGGAACTTTCTGCTTCACTTCATGCCATTTTTTGTGGCTGATGTAGAACTCGGTCAAAATCATATTGTGGCCACTGTCCAGCCTGTTCATTTGTCCCTGGATGATACGCTGATCTCCCAGCAAAACCGCCCGCTGCTGTTCCAGCTGGCGCAGCCGTTCACCAATGCCCAGTTCTTCCATTTTGCACGCCATCATTGCGGTACTATCTCCGTGAGATCCGCTGTGCGGCATCCCATCTGCACCCATGCCCCGCATAGGGTCTATTTCATCGTTCAGCGCGGCACACTGGCGGCGGATGATCTCAATCCGCTGCGGGATGTCTGCGTAATATTTCAAAATTGCCTCCGCCTCGTGTACCTTCACTGCTCAATCCTCCCGAAATTCAAAAATCTTTCTTGAAAAGGGGTTTGCCGAAAATGGGATCTTCTCCCTCCACACGCTCCACCATGGCACCTACGCCGTAGATATCCTCAATGACGCGGCGCAGACGGTCATAGGCCGCCTCTTCGCCGTCCTTGCTCCATTCGAGGAACTGTGCATAGTTTTCCTTGGCTTCTTTCTTCACAGCCTCGATCTGTTCAGCTGTATATCCCATTTCTTCCAGCGATTCCGCCATAAAGCGGATAATCATTTTTGCGGCATCGCGGCGCTCCGCCAGAATGCGCAGCTTTTTTTCAGAGCCCACCAAATCACCCGCCGGGAGCCAGAACTCTTCCGGCATCAGGTGTTCCGTCCGTTCTCTCAGCCGCTTCCGGGCTTCCGGCGTGCCGTACTTGTCGAGATCCAGAATGTACCGGGATGCAGCATTGTTCCTTTTCAGTGTCAGGATAGTGGATTCTTTCTCACCCCAGTCAAAGAGATCATGCGCCGCCGCAATGGTGCAATACGAGACCACTTGCCCGATTGCCTCACGGTTCAGCATTGTACGATGTTTCGACTTGCCGATGTTGATCTGCTGGTTTACCGCGTTCTGGATGCTCTGCCGGTAGAATGCCGGCATCCTTGCTCTGCTTTTGCCCATGATTGTTCCTTTCCCGCCTGTTCAGCCAGGCGCTTCCACTCTTTCGTTTCTGCTTTTGTGTCCGGCGTGATGATCTCGACAAAGCCCCATCCTTTCGGTTTGGCTATGAGGTCGATAAAAAGCCTGCGGCGATAGATATAATCCCGCTGTGCTTTCCGAGTAAACTTCGACTTGATCTCGACCACATCCACCCGTCCGTCTGCATAGGTGAGCTTATAGTCTGCCGTATAATGCGCCGCCGGGAGTTTCACCGCGCAGTATTCTTCCTCCTGCAGCAGTGTCCACTTCGGGTGCGGTTCTGCTGACACGATTTCCCCGGACTGAATGCCGGGCAAGATGGTGCCGATGTAATACACATACTCTCCGTAGGAATCAAAAGTTTTGCTCAACCGCCCGGCAGTGCTTGCGGCCTCTGCCATTGGTTGCGTATGGGTACACTTTCCCCGTTGTCTGGCCGCTATCTGAGCCTCTGCCTGCGCACGGTAGCGCGGCGGCAGGTCGTCCAGTTCCAGTCTGGCGCTCATGGCTGGTTCCTCCTGTTCTTCCGCCGGGTGCCCGGCTTCTTTTTCAATTTCACGATCAGGTGCTTGGTGTTGTTCCCCGTGATGTGCTGTTCGCACTCGCGCAGGGTATAACCGGGGTATTTTTTCTCCCAGTACGCACGATCATCCGGCAGGGCAAACGCTTCGTCAAAGCGCTTGCGGCTCCATCTGGTGTCGTTCGGGCGCGGGGTTTTCGGCTTTTGCAGCCCTTGGCTCTGCCGCCAGCGGCGGATACGGGCGCGGGCTTTCGTCATGTAGGTCGTCAGGCGTTCAAAGCTGGAACAGGTCAGGTCGATAGGTTCAACTTTCACAAGCCCCATCGGCCGCCCGGTGCTGTCCCGCCACAAGTCCTTGATCTCCTGCCATGTCAGATTGCCTTGCAGGATCACATGATGGTGGTGTCTGCCGGTAACTTTCCCGTCCTCGTCCACCACGCTGTACTCTGCAACCTGCATCCACTTGGATGCTTCCCGCCCCGTCTTTTTGCAGAAGCGCTTCAAGCGGCGGGTAAAATTCGTCCAGTCCCGGTCTACCTGGTCAAAATCTCCGGGCGCTGGCTGGTGGTCGTGGTCGTATGTAAACGTGGCTGCCCAGTCACTTTCCCCGAAATTCGTATAGGCCAGCTGGCAGAAATACCGCCTTGCTATCATGTCGTTATACTTCTGCTGCGCAATGGAGGTCGCCAGTTCTCTTTTGCGGCGGGTGGATGCGGTGTGTTCTTTGTCCGTCGTTTCAAAGAGATCCACTTCTGCATAATCCGATGTTCCGAGAATGTGTTTCTGCTCCCGAATGTACCATGCCCGCACCGTTCACTTCCTCCTTCCGCAAAGTCCTACTGGGATTTTCTTTTCTGTTGACCAAACACACACGGCTTCGCAGGACAAGGGGGATACAACGCCGGGCAGGTCTTTCTAAGTTTCCCATTCCGTCAAGCCCTACAGACCCGCCCTCGTTTTCTCCCCCTTGACCCCCGCTTTCCCCGGCGTGTTCTCCCGTGGTCACTAGATTAAGTTACACATACAAGCCCCTTGCCGCCTCGTCAGGGCGGCAATTTTACGACGGGCTTGCTTAATTCTTGATTAGGAACTTGATTAGTTTCGTTCAGCCTTTCATTGCGATCCAGCTGTGCATCCGGCCATAGGCCAGCAGATCTTCCACCAGCTTGTCCACCAGCTTCACACGGTCGTCCTGGTCTGTCGTGCATTTGATGTTCTGCGCAGCGTTTACAAACTCAGCAAGCGATCCCCGCATATTTGTGTACTCAGCGTGTTCGTCTGCCGCATTTGCTGCCATCCGCAGCGCATCGGCAAGGTCCTCCATGTTGTTGCGCTCCGTGTCATAGCGCTTGATCCCGGTTTCCTGGTAGTTCTCAAAGGCGCGGTCGGCTCTTTTCTGGTATCGTTCAACCAGCGTTTCCAGCGTTTTCTTGTCCATCTTCTGACTCCTTTGTGGTTACTATGAAACTGCTCATCAGCGGCAGCAGTTCGCCGTTGCCGGTATCTTTGAGCAGTGGAATATTTCTTTTGAGAACGTGATAGTAAAGCGCGTTGCTCACATCCGAGGATTCCTCGGTGCGCTGCTCACGCACCATCCGGTTCACCTGATTTCTGGACAGCCCTTCGGCCATCAGCAGCTTTTTCATACGTTTTGTTTTCATGGTTGTTCCTTTTGTTAGATATCAAATGCTGCACATTCTTCTATTCGTGCCGTGATTTCTGTTCTTCTGGCCAGGATCCAGCAAACATTTCCGGCTCTGAATTTGCAGGCATCACAAAGCCCGTATCTGCCTTTTCCTTGTTTGGCTGCGGCTCTTGCGGCCGATTCCAGACGCACATATTCTTGCGCCTCGTTCAATTCATCGGTCAGTGCATCATTCTTCGTCACTTTCCTTTCTTTCCTCCCATTCTTCGCAGGTATCTTCTGGGTCTGTAATGTCTGCCCTGTATTCCGATAACCCGTTGTAGCAGACCCATGAAAAGCCGTCATGCCAGTTGCAGCTGCAGCAATTCTTTTTCATGTTTATTTTTCCTGTTCCGGTTCCTTCGGCAGCGGCATCCAATACGTATAGCTTTTCGGGTACTTTATCGGGTAAAACCAGTACATCGCTGATGCGTGACCGGAACCCGCACACCACACAATCACCTTGCCGTATATGTTTGCGTCTTTTTCGGTGGGCAGCTCTTTCTCTGTTTTTCTCCAGAACATCAAGTTCTGTTCTTCCCCGATAGTCGGGGCGGTGGCAAGTGTTTTTCTCACCATCCGAACCACGCTTGCCCGGTCTTTTCCGCACTGTGGTGCGCCCAGCAAGGTTTCCTCCATCGTTTCCAGTTCAAGATCAAGCGCATTCGCGTCAATCAACCTTTTCTTCTGCATTTTCATCTCTCCCAACATCCCGAAACAGAATTTCTTTGTTTTCTTTCCAATCATAGATTTTGCACGGAATATCTGTCCCCGGCACGGTCTTTTTAAGCCCGTCCATCTGCCAGACGTTCCACGAAACAATCTCTGCGATAATTTCAACGTGTGCTTTGATCGGTTCTCTTTTGAAATACTGCCGCCAGTGTTCACAATAGGTCAGCAGCAAATTTGCCCTTGCCAAAAGCAGATTGTCGCCTTGCCACTCATACCCGTATGTACTTGAAAATGCTTTCAGTGCCTCGCCGAAATATAGCGCACCGTATCCGCATTTGTGCCGGTTATACGTCCATTCCATCCGTTTGGCGCCGCTTCTCCCATCTGGGTACTTTCGGATATTTTGGGAAATCGCTCTTAGTTTCCGGTCAAGCAGGCCAATACGATCCGGCACCGGAATTGGTTCTCCCGTTACAGTGTTATACCTGCTCACAAGAAAGGGCGCTTCTCCACAGGTCGCTTCCAGGCAGGTCTTGCTGATGAAGTTTTCCCAGTTGTCTACATCGAGGTCTTTTTCCGCAAGGTCTACCATCTTTTTGCAGACCCACGTTGGTGTAAAAACCTCCGCTTTCTTTCTGGTTCGTTCTTTCTGGCTTTCGATTCTTTTCAGAACTCTTGGGACTATCCCGGCGCTTTCCACCTGCTTCAGCGTGATCTCGTCCGAAAAGCAGCACCAGTTTTCCGGTGTCGGATCTGTCGCCCAGATGATGTTTCGCCCCGTTGTGCGGTCTTTTAGCAAGGTCGGCAAAACGTGACAAAGGTATTTGTCTGCGAAATCAATCAATGTCTGCATTCTCTGTACCTCAACGGCTTGTTGAAATAATGGACCGAAACCCATTCTTTTTTTCGGAGTATCGTTTCCTCACTGATGCAGGTTCTTGCGTAGTCAAGCTGCTTGTAGAGAATGTCATAGCACTTTCTGCAAACCATAAAGCCCGGTTTTCTTTCTCCGCCGCACCTAACGCAAAGTCCAGCTTCCCGCCACTTGAGTTCTCTCGGTTCCCTCCACCTTCTTGTGGCGTTTCTCTGGACAATCATGCAGTCGTAGCACATAGAAGTGCTGTTCCCCCAAAGCGGTTTTGCCCCGCACTTGGCGCACATTCCCTTGTTTTTGTTTCTAGTTCTCCGGTTTTTCGCATAGATGTTCCGAACGTCCCGGACGTTATTCCAGTTCTCGCGATGGAGGTTTCTGTCTTTTTCAAGACAGGCGTCGCATTTTGTTCTGTTCGGGACTGCTTCCGCCTGTCCACATTTCACGCAAATGTGGTGGTCTTTGTACCAGTGATAGCGTTTTCTGCTCTCTTCGTTCTGCTGAAGCCTGATTTTGTCCGTGCTGTATTTCATATCGATCCCGAACTCTGCCCTTGCTCAGTGCCAGAGGACCACGTTTGACGAATGGGCCAGATATGTTGTTCCGTTAATTTTGACCTGTAACTGGTCGCCTTCATAATCGTTCCAGCTATCCACCTTGCCCTCAATTACGGTTCCATCCGGCATTTTAATCTGTGCCTGCGAATATTCGTAGGTCAAATCAATTACCTGCTTGTTGCATCCCGTCATCAGCAAAACGCTTGCCACCGCAGATGCTCCCACCATAAAAATCTTTCTCATTTCTTTGCCTCCTGCTTTTCATTGAGTTTTACTACCGGCTGCGGCTGGTCGCTGCGGTTCAGCGGCTTATCAAAGCACACATTCCATGGATCGCCCTCCGGCTTGTCATGCCATGCCAGTGCGTGGCGAATGGTAAGCCATACCTGTTCTGCCCGGTACGGCACTCTCATTACATCCGAGATAGGGGCGGGGATAACAAATCTGTTATATGCTTGTTCCATTCCTACGCGCATGAAATCTCTTCGGTCCATCGCAACCTTAAAAGCGTTATCTTCCTGTTCCTTGGTCTTGAATGCCCCATTTTTTAGATCAGAGTAGAATTTTGCAAAGCACAAGCCTTCTGCCAGATCCCAGAACTGCCCCATGTGCAGCCGCAAGTACCACTCGCAGGCAGTCTGCACAGCCTCCGCCACTGGGCGGCTCATGGTCAGCGTAATGGTTTCGATCTCTACCGGTGCATCACTTTTCTTCTTCGTCATAGTGCGGCTCCTTCGCTCCCGGCCAGTTCCGGCGCTGACTACGCTCAAACTTTCGCGCCATTGCCGCCACCTGAATAGCCTCCACGGCCAGAGCAACCGCCCGGTCATACACGCCCTTCGTGGAGATCTGCGGATCGTTGGAGTAAACGTCCATCCACATTGCGTTCAGTTCCCGATGCAGCCCGCCCATTTCCCGTGCAGCTTCCACGGCTTCTTCCTGGATCACAGCCACACCCTCATGGTTACTTGCAAACATCCGAAACTTCCTGTTTGCTGCGGCCAGTTCAATTTTGACCAGCCGCTTCACATCATTCTTCACAGCGTCCATTGTTGTTCGTCACCTTTCTTGCAACATTCTGGTTATAGCAGTCTTTGCAGCTATACCGCTTCCAGATAACATCTCCGATCTTTTCCTCGCCGCAATACGCCATTGGCTTGCCGCAGTTCTGGCAGATCGGCCAGTTCGGAGCCGGACACGGCACCACATCCGCTGCCGGTTCTCCTTCCAAGACCTCAATAACCGCATTCAGTACGCGTCGGGTGCTAATTTCCAGCATTGTTCCGGCAAATGCAAAATCCCACGGTGCCGATGCCGTGCTGTGAGCTCTTTCTTCTTTGAGCCGCTCAATCAGTTTCGTTGCGTTGATGTACTTGTCAGCCATCACCGTTTTTCTCCCGCTTGCTCAAATCCTCAACGTCCGCAGCGTCCGTCGTTTTCGCCACCATATCGGCAAGTTCACGCAGTCCGAATTTTGCCAGCGATTCCAGTTTCACGGGAAGCACAGCGCCGCGCACCACCATTCCGTCTTTGATAACATAGTAGCGGCCGCCGCTCTCCATCTTCCGCAGACAGTATTTGAAATACCCGCTCTTGCGGATTTCGTCCGCCACCGGCAGGATCTGCTTTGCATCCACAAAGCCTACCGTCCCGTGGTGCGGATCAATCATCGGGATCAAATCGTTCCCGCAGTACCGGATGCTGATTCTGCCGGTCACGCAGTCCACCTCACTGTCTGCCGTGTCGTCCAGATTCATGCCCCCGACGCTCCGAACTCCGTTCGGGCAAGGATCTGCGTCGAACTGAATATCTTCCCATTCTTTCTTGCTGATACCAAGCAGCGTTGCCAGTTCGCTTTCGTTCTGTGCCTTCGGGAAACCGCTCAGTGGAAAGATTGTCGTTTTCGTGCCGATATACAAATCACATCCCGTGCTTTCTTCATAGAGCACCTTGTAGAGCTTGCAATACTCGTCAGCCTTGATAAGTTTTGCGATTGCCGCCAGTTTCATTTGTAACTCCCTTCATTTTCGATTACCTGAACCTCAAACGTCTTGTACTCTCGGTAGTGATCTCCTGCCATCTTTTTTGCCTTTTCAACGGCCAGCTCTGCGCTGGTTGCTGTGAGCCTATAAGGCAGCCACGCGGGCAGGCCGCTTTCACCGGTTGCTTTCAGCAGGATATAATACCTTTGCATTGGTGCGTCCTCCTTCCGATTTTGGGCAATCCCGGAGTTGAACCGGGTGCGGGCCTGTTCCCATGCTCATAAAAAAGACCGCCGCGGCGGGCGGCCTTTATAGTTGAGTGCACTATTCTGTTTTCAGAATCTCTTCCGCCTCCGCCTTGTGTTTCAGCACGCTATCCCTACAGGTCGCACCCTTGTCCCGAATCTTTTCCAGCGGGCACTTTGCGCACGGCATGGAGTTCTGCCGCATCTTTTTGCAGAGAACGTTCCTTGCCGCCAGAAGTTCCTTCCTCATCATGCGAACAGATACAGCCAGCAGTATTTAATCAGCGCAGCGGGTACAAAAAATATCACCGCTGCCCACAGCGCCACGCCCAGTACAAGCAGCAAGATTCCCAGTGTCTTTACAAATCCTTCCATGTTTTTCCTCCTATTTATCTTTTGTTCTTTTAATATACTCAGACCACGTTTCTTTCCTAAACGTTCCGCTGTATAGGTATCTTCTCGCAAACTTCAACTGTTCTTTTGAAGGGACAATTCCTAGCGGTTCATTTCTTTCTGGCATTCCGTAGAGCGTGATTCCTTTATACTTTTTCAGGCTTTCAACGCGATAAGCCGCATCATCTATGTCCGATCTGACCAGAATATAAACAAAGATCTTATACGGCTTCATTCCTCGTGCTTGCAAAAGTTCTATCGTCTTGCAAACCGGCCCTATCTGCGATTTCTGATCGCATGAAAAGCGAACATACTTTATCCATTTTATCTTATATAGAATGTCTGCAATTTCGGGCGTCACCAGTCTCGCATCTATGCCTTGGTTCAGATCAATTTTGTAGTTCGTTTCAGATAGTTCCTGAAGCTGTTTTATGCCGTATTCGCAAGCCAAGATATTGTTATCCATCAACACGAGTTTTCGCGTATCATCTCTAACCACATCTCGCCATGTCCTATACGGACTTACCGCGCCTTCTTTTTTCGGCACATAACACCACGGGCACTTGTTTGGGCATCCTCGCGTCAAAAATCCAACTGCATAGTCACACTCTGGATAGATTGAATAGTCTGGTTTCATCGCATCTATTTCTTCTGGAAGTTTCTTTTCTAATTCTCCGTAACCAGTTCCACCCTTAATTGTGTCCAATGGCAGATACGGGTTTTCTGGCGTAAAGTCAAACACCTTGCTGCTATAAACCCTATCATAGCTTTCAAGTGGTTCCCACCACTCTACCGTATCGCCCCTGCTCTTATGCCACGCAGATATTTTCATCAATGCTAAATTCGGAAACTTATTCTTCGCCCGACTCTGCCCCACATCTGCATCATGAATGCCAATTTTCACTGTATGGCCTCCCGGATGATCCAAACTCTGTGTTGGCCGTAGCCATCCCAGTTCAGCGCATCCTTATGGCTGCCAGAAACGGCAACATCCAGATGCTTTCCCTTGACGCTGGCGCCGGTGTCCTGAACGATTCTCACGCCCACATCTTCAATGTAGAGGACAGTTCCGAACGGGAAAACGTCCGGGTCTGCTGCTACCGTCACTCCGCCTTCGACCGGCGCACCGCTGGCGGTAATTCCCGTTCCGGTTCCGCAGATGTGCTCCCGCCTTTCGGTGCAGTATGCCGTGCAGAGGAAGTCTCCGGCATCCTCTACCAGCAACTTTCCATCCAACCGGTCCCGCGCTTTCAGCGAATCCCGCAGGGTATCTGCATACCCTGCAATTTCTTTCGACACGCCCTCCCAGTCCTCGTATCTGGACTTGTAGATATCTCTCTGGCATTCCAGATCGTTGATTCTGTGGCAAAGCGCATTCGTCTGTACGCCAGCGATCATGACTACCACCAGAGCGATTTTTCCTACATCAATTTTCACAGCCCTTTCATCCTTTCTTTTCTCGTCTTGCACGGACGGCCAGCATCGAACTGGCTCACCTGTTCATGGGGGATTATCAGAAGCAGGTGCATCCTCTATGCGTCCGCATATCAAACCCGCCCGGTAAAGAGAGCACCGGGCGGGGCGGCTGCGGCAACAGCCTACCGCTTTTGTTCTGAGCGGATCGAACAGAGCATTTCTACGCTCATGCTGCGGCGCACCCATTCCCGTCAACTCCATGCGGGTGCGTCTTTCGCGGAAATGGCAGCCCGGTCTTTCACCGGGCTTGAACGGAAAGGAGGACGCTGCTGTACAGCACCATTCTGCTATGCCGGGCAACCGGTTTCAAAGTTTCCCGGCTTTCATGGAAAACAACCAAGGCGCAGACGGGGTCTGACCCCATTCGCAGTACTTCCGCCTATAAGAAGCGCTCTGCGCCATATAAAAAGCAGCCCCGCTTCTGCGGTGCAGGGCTGCTTATCTTACGCCAAAGAAGAACTATGCTTTGTATCAGCAGCATCGTTTTTCTCATAGTGTTCACATTCAGTGTTGTACCCGTTGCACGGTGCGCACCGAGCATCTGTGATTTTGAACGTGTGCTTGCACTGTTCTACGTCACCCTTCTTTGCGCCCCTGTGCGGGGCAATTTTGATATGTACACTCCTTGCCAAGCTCTTTGCCTTCCTTGCTTTATGTAGGTAGCTGCACCGTCCAAGCGGGGAAGTGCAGCGGCGTTTGTCCTGCACCACTTCCCAGTGCTCTGGCGGATTGAAGTTTTTCCGTGACTTTGCCCAGATTTTGAAACTACTGAAGCTGCTTTCCCATGTTCCTAATGTTTCATCTGCCCACTTGAGCATTTCTTTTACGGCTTCCGGTAATTCAAACTTTCCATCGCATATAGGTCCCGGTACTTCTTCAACATCCGGCATGGTCGCCGGTAGTTCTATTCGCTCACCGTTCGGAGTATCCATGTAGGCAGTGCACCCGTTCACTCTCCTGCCTCCATGATGTGCGTTGCGATCATGTCAGCCATGTGCAGGCACAGGACTTCCGGGTATCTGTCGTATACCTTGCTAAGAGTGTCCCAGTCCCGTTCTCCGGTATAGGCACCCATGTGCCACCGGATTGCCAGAACTTCCTTTTCCGTCAGGTGGATCCAGTGCTGAATGTTGATTACGGACGCTTCACCATGCCCCAGCAAATCCGTATCTCTATACTGATAGCTTCCATCCGGTTTCTGGATGTAATTTCCGGCTTTGCAAGCGTCGTGGAGCAGGGCTGCAGTCAGGACTGCGTTCTTATCGCACCTCGCAAACTGCGGCATATTCTCGCACAGTTCCAGTGCAGCCTTCGCTACGTTGAGCGAGTGCATCACCAGGCCGCCGGGGACGTTCAGATGATGCTTTGCGCTTGCGGGCGAGTTGTAGAAGTCCGTTTCTTCCAGCACGATCATCAATGCCATGCCGCCCGGTCTGCCTTCAATGGCCTTCGTCAGCAGCCGCTTGTACTCTTCTTTCAGGAGTTTCTTGTCCATGGCTGCTCTCCCTTGTGCTTCCTGCATGACGTTCTTGGCCGCACCAGCTGCGGCAGATTGTGCCGCCTTGCCATTCGTGATCTTATTGTTCCAGAACTCTTCCAGGATGGTCGGCATAGAGTATCTGACCTTTTCCATTGCCTTCTCCGCCTCATTCTTGGTATCGGAAAAGTCCACAATGGTCTGTGCCATCACATCAGCCATCAGGTTGAGCAGATCATTGATGCTGCCATTCAGGGTCATATCCGCCCTGTTGTCATTGCCCAGCGTCACTTCGATCTTTGCCTTGTAATCTTCTCCCATGTTGTTTGTCCTTTCTGTACTGCGTGAATATTCGGTCAATGGTGGTACATTCCGGGGTTAGCACCGGACGGAAGGGAATGCACCCCCTCCTGCACTGGCTGTACCATATCAAAAGAGCGGCGTCGGGCAAATGATACCGCTCCTCCTGCCCATGCGGACCGCCCTGCCGTGTTCTTTCTGCCCCCAGTAGGTAAGGCCCCGGCCTTGCGGTAGCCGGGCGGCTTCCCCTCGTAGTTCAGCCGCATGGTGGGCGGGTAGGTCTGCCCATGCCTTTCCGGTTCTGTCAGTCCCAGTCCCGGACTTCGTTGTTCCAGTCGTAAGCCTTGTTCACCAGCGTGTCCAGCAGCACCGGCACCGCCCATGCAACGGCAACAAGATCCGGGTCGTAATTGATTTTGAAGATCCAGCAAACGCCCCAGATCAGGGTTGAGAAAATGCCGTACAGTATGCCAAACACCAGCAGGCTTTCGCCCAGGTGCAGCGCATCGCGTCGGAATCTCCGCCAGTTGAACGCCTTGTGGAATCCGTTGATTCCCCGGTGGAGTTTTTCAAGCATCATTTTGCCCTCTCTTTGCATTTTATTCCTCCATGTGAAACAGGCTGGTTTGGCTCGTGTGCTCTGCAAACCGTTCTTCTTCCAGTTGGAAATAGAACGGGTCGATTTCAAATCCGATAAAGTCAAGCCCCGCCTCATAGGCTGCTATGCGGCTGCTTCCGCTTCCAAGGTGAGTATCGAGTACCTTTTGCCCCGGCTCTGCATAGTTTTTGAATATCCAGTCGTACAAGACAACCGGTTTCTGGGTCGGGTGGATTCTCTTTTCGTTCAGGGATTTGTTTCCCTGCATGGTGCCGCCTTCCGCAATACTCTTTCCTTGCATCATGCCGGACCACATATAGCGGAACAATCGCACCGATGTAAATAAGTCGGTCGCCGCTATCTCGCAGTCTGAAAAGCTGGAATTTCCGTTGCACTTGTCCCACACGATCCGCCCGGTTGCAAACTTATAATCAAAGTAGTTGCAGCCCCACACGATGTAGCGTCTGGAAACGCGGAGCAGTTCTCTGAAATACTCCGGTCCCGGCCTGATCCATGCCGGTGAAATCGGATAGTCCCGGTGTACGCCTATCTTGCTTACCTTGGAGCCGTAAAAGCCCCGACGCTCTGGACCAGAGAAGTACGGAGGATCTACAACGGCCAGATCAAAATAATTGTCCGGGAACAGTTCCATTGCCGGAACGCAGTCCACGTTGTAGCAATGGTTCAGCTTGAATACTTCTCCCATCCTTTTTACTCCGCCGGGCGGTCAGCCCAATACCTGAGCTGCTGCTTCTTGTTGTACAAACGCTGCTGTCCCAGCGCTGCGCTGTACCCGGCGCGGCCATTGGCGTCCATCTTGCCGGTGTCGCCGCGCTTCAGTTCCTTGTAGATGGTCGAGTAGTTGAACTGCATTGCCCTTGCAATCCCCGCCACGCTCTGCCCGGCATTGTACCGGGCTTCCAGCGTCTTGCGGTCATCTTGGGTCATGTGCTTTGCCATGTCCTGCTTTTTCCTCGCTTTCCCTAAAAATGCGCAAAAAAAAATAACGCAAGAGAAGTCGCTAAGATTTCTCTTGCGTTTTCTCTTGCGTTTATTTTACAATCTCACTCGGAAAATGCAATTTTTTGCAAAAGCGGGTAAAGGTGGGCTGTTTGGGGCGCTGAGACGATTTTAAATGGCTTCCGCTTCGCTCTAGCCATCTTCAGCGGAAAAAATATTTTAAATTTCGCGTTTGTCGCGCTCTGCGGAGCGCTCCAAACGCTATTTTCACGGGAGGGGTCGTGGAGGGAAACGGCAGCTGCTGCGCTTGCTCCCCGG
>ENA-UPWO01000087-UPWO01000087.1-human-gut-metagenome-genome-assembly--contig:-NODE-87-length-58539-cov-19.068797_pt1 | contig 58539 bp, 38 predicted proteins | sample MGYA00250056_ERZ773388 | MGnify/ENA primary metagenome ERZ773388 (study PRJEB29103, sample SAMN06112004) | human gut metagenome | biome: human gut; feature: ankylosing spondylitis patient; material...
TCAAAACAGGACTTGACAATTTCTTCTGCAAATGTGAGATGTTGAGAATTGTCAAAGATGTGTATAAAGGGTAGGGCAGCGCCCTGGGTATTGAGTGTATATGTTGAACAATGCGCCCTGTAAGGGCAAAAGCCTTAATAATTAGGCTTTTGCCCTTACAGGGCGTTAGGTTAGTGTGGCGCATATTTACCCAGGACGTTGCCCTGGGCTATGTGCTTCTGCCCCTTCGGGGCGTGCTATTTGTGAGTTTTGATACACCCTCCTATGTGTTTCTGCCCCTTCGGACCTTGCTGCTGCGGAGGCCGGAGACCTCCGCTACTAAATAATCCGCTTAATCCGTTTATTATATACCTATCCGTTGTTAACGAACATACATATTCGTCCTTAATTGATAGCGATCTGTCATCGTGCAGCGAACGCCGCCCGATCGGATTCCGTACGCCGCCCGATCGGATTGCGTACGCCGTCTGATTGGATTGCGTACGCTGCACGATGACTTTTATTAGGATTCAAATTTCTTTATTTAATATTTTTGACACGCCCTCTTGCTTGCGTAAACGTTTACATGCACTATACATTAGATTTATATTAAAAAATAGTGCAACGAATTGATATAAATCATAATTTTGCACGTGGAAAGATCCTAATAACATTTGTGACTAAAAACAATTTATTATAAAATCAAAAGCTACATGAAGAAGCAGGTTAAATTCCCTAATGCCCTCAGAACAGCTACGCTCTCAGCAGGCTTGTTCCTATCGGCAAGCGCCTTCGCACAGCAGGTTGTTGTGAAAGGCAACGTAGTAGACGAAACCGGCGAGCCGGTTATCGGTGCTTCCGTCAAGGTTGTAGGCGGTACATTAGGTACTGTTACAGACATCGACGGTAATTTTACTCTCAATGCCGACAAGAAGTCGACCATTGAAGTTACTTACATCGGCTATGAACCTGTAAAGATGCAGGCCGGTCAGAACCTCACAATCCATCTCAAGAACTCTTCCTCTACACTTAACGAGGTTGTCGTAATCGGTTACGGCGCTGTGAAGAAGTCGGACCTTACGGGTTCGGTTACAGCTCTGAAGCCCGACTCAAAGAACAAGGGTCTTGTGGTGAACGCTCAGGACATGCTCTCTGGTAAGGTGGCAGGTGTGAACGTAACGTCAAACTCTGGTGAGCCAGGTGTCGGCACACAGATCCGTATCCGTGGCGGCTCTTCACTGAACGCCAGCAACGACCCGCTGATCGTTATCGACGGCGTACCTATGGACAACAACAAGGTGGGCGTCACGATGGGCAACTCAGCCTCCAACTTGCTTTCTACCATCAACCCGCAGGATATCGAGTCGTTCAACGTCTTGAAGGACGCTTCGGCTACAGCCATCTATGGTTCGCGCGGTTCTAACGGTGTCATCATCATCACCACAAAGAAGGGTCACAAGGGTCAGAAGCCGGAGATAAGCTACTCTGGTTCTGTATCGCTCTCTATGAAGAAGAAGACCCAGGACGTTATGAACGGCGACGAGTATCGTGCTTACATCAAGAGCCTCTTCAACGAGAACGACAATGCCGTTAAGGCTCTCGGTACAGCCAACACCGACTGGCAGGACCTCATCTACCGCAAGGCAGTGAGCCACGACCACAACGTGACGGTATCTGGCTCAGTAAAGGACTATCTGCCCTACCGCGTATCTCTCGGCTACACAGGCCAGCAGGGTATCTTGAAGAACTCTGACTACAACCGCTACACGGCTTCAGTGAACCTCAACCCGTCGTTGCTGAACAACCACCTCAACCTCAACCTCAACGCCAAGGGCATGTTCTCTAAGGCTAAGAAGGCTGACACAGCTGCCATCGGCAATGCCGTTTCGTTCGACCCGACACAGAACCCGTACGGATACACATCGCAGCGCGACCTCGCTATGCTCGGTTCTAACGCACAGCAGACACTGCAGAACTTCGGCGGCTACTTCAACTGGCTTACCGCCGCAGGCGGACTTGGCGACCCGTCATGGCAATTCACACGCTTCAAGGACGCTCCTGCCAACCCGCTCGCTCTGCTCGAACTCGGCAACAAGCAGGAGAAGGTAAGATCGTTCATCGGTTCTGCTGACATCGACTATAAGGTGCACGGTTTCGAAGACCTGCGTCTGCACGCTACTCTCGGTCTTGAGGTGGCTAAGGGCACAGAGGACGAGTCGCAGCCTACATCTTATGCCTCTACATTATATTATGGTGGCATCACAGACAACGAGAACTTCAAGCGCAACGAGCTGCTCAGCCTCTACGCTCAGTACTACAAGGACTTCAGCAAGAACCACCACTTCGACATCATGGGTGGTTACGAGTATCAGCACTTCTTCTTCCGCTACAACAACTCGTGGATGCAGTACTACCCGCAGACCCACCCGACACTTGCAGGTGAGGTGTTCAAGGACACTAAGGACGTAGACAAGTACGAGAACTACCTCGTTTCGTTCTTCGGACGTGCCAACTACACACTCATGAACCGCTACTTCTTCACCGCTACGGTGCGCGACGACGGTTCATCACGCTTCAAGGACCACTGGGGACTCTTCCCGTCGTTCGCTTTCGCATGGAACATGAAGGACGAGAACAACATCAAGGATATCAACTGGCTCTCTGAACTTAAGTTCCGCGCCGGCTACGGTGTGACTGGTCAGCAGGAAGGCATCGCCAACTACATCTGGTTCAAGCAGTACAAGAAGGGCCAGAACTTCGGCAAGTACCCGATTATCGGCGACGGTTCTATCTATACTCCGCTCTACTACAACGACAAACTGAAGTGGGAGACCACAACAACGTATAACCTCGGACTCGACTTCGGCATCTGCAAGCGACTCACCGGTAGCATCGACTGGTACGTACGCAAGACCGACGACCTTATCAACGACGCACCTGTAACTGCACTCGCCGGCTCTGCCGACAAGGGCTTGCAGAACATCGGTTCGTTGAAGAACACCGGTGTTGAGCTTTCGTTGAACTACGTAGCAGTGAACACTAAGGACTGGTACTGGACAATGAACTACAACTTCACGTACAACCGCAACCGCATCACCGACCTCAACGGCGTGAGCGACAATGGCGACCCTGTAATGGCTGGCGACAACATCGACAGTTCTAACAAGGTGCTCGCTTACCAGACTGGCTACGCTGCCAACTCGTTCTACGTTTACCAGCAGGTTTACGACAAGAACGGCAAACCGCTTGAGGGCGTGGTAGTAGACCGCAACGGCGACGGCGTCATCTCTGAGGCTGACCGCTATCTCTACAAGAGCGTTATGGCTCCCGTAACAATGGGCTTCTCTACACGCGTTGAGTGGAAGAACTTCGACCTCGGATTCTCACTCCGTGCAAGCCTCGGCAACTATGTATACAACAACTTCGAGCAGGGACAGCGTCTGAAGACTACCAGTGCAGTATGGTGCCAGGACTCTTACTTAGCTAACCGCTCTGTAAGCAGCCTCGGCTGGTTGTCTGACTCTAACACATCGAAGCTCTCCGACTACTTCGTACAGAACGCTTCGTTCCTGAAGATGGACAACATCACACTCGGCTACTCTTTCAACCGTCTCTTCAAGAGCGGCTCATGGAAGGGCATCTCTGGTCGTGTATACGCTTCTTGCAGCAACGTGTTCACCATCACCAAGTACAGCGGCATCGACCCTGAGGTATACAGCGGCATCGACAAGGACGTTTATCCGCGTCCTATCACATTCCAGTTCGGTCTGAACCTCAACTTCTAAACAAAAAACATAACTTAAACGATTCACGACAATGAAAAGATATATAAAATCGGCTCTCGCACCTGCCGCTGCGCTGCTCATCAGCCTCGCTTCGACATCGTGCCTCAACGACCTTGACAAGGAGCCTATCAGCCCGAAGATCGACCTCAACGTCAACAACGACGGACTGCTCAACAAGTGTTACGCCAACTTCGGCATCAACGGCAACGGTAGCGGATCGAACAGCGACGACGATCCGGACGTAAAGGGATTCAACGACGCAGGTATGACCGGTCTTGTACGTGCTATGTTCAACATGAACGAGCTGCCTACCGACGAGGCTACATGCTCATGGGGCGACGGTCTGCAGGAGCTCAACTCGGCTAAGTTCGACCCGTCACACGCTTGGGTGAAGCTCTACTACACACGACTCACTTTGGGCATCACGTTCTGCAACCAGTATCTCGAAGTTGCAGGCGGCGAGGACAAGCAGAAGACAGCAGAGTGCCGCTTCCTCCGCGCTATGCAGTACTACCTGCTTATGGATACTTACGGAAATGTCGGTTTCTCTACAACACTCGAGAAACCGCATAGAATGGAACGCGCAGAACTCTACAAGTGGCTCGTAGAAGAGCTCAACGCTATTGAGCCCGACCTCGCCGAGCCGAGAGTGAAGACCGGCAGCGACGCCGACTACGGTCGTGTAGACAAGGCTGCTTGCTGGATGCTTCTCTCACGCCTCTACCTCAACGCTGAGGTTTACAGCGGCAAGGCTGAATGGCAGAAGGCTAAGGACTACGCCAAGAAGGTGATGGACTCTCCGTACGACATCAACACTACATCTGTAGGTCGCTGGAGCGCATACCAGCTTGTGTTCATGGGCGACAACGACAGATCTGCTGCCGCAAAGGAGATTCTCTTCCCTATCGTGAACATCTCTGGCAAGACTGCAAGCTACGGCAACTCGCTTTTCCTCATAGCTGCTTGCTTCGATCCGTCTATGCACGCCAATCCAAACGACCCGGACGGTTCTAACGGTTTGGTAGGTCAGCAGTGGATCGGTCTGCACCCACGCGTTGCGTTGCTCAAGAAGTTCTTCCCGAGCACATCTGCTCCTGAGGTTCCTTCTTACGAGATGACTTCTCAGGCAGGCGACGACCGCGCTATCTTCTGGGGTCAGGGTCGCACATACGAGATTGAGAACATCACCAAGTCTGCTGAGGGCTACGGCGTCTGCAAGTTCCTCAACTACAACAGCGACAACTCTACACACGCCGACCCGACTTTCGCTGATATGGACTGGCCGTTCATGCGTGCTGCAGAGGCTTACCTCAACTATGCAGAGGCTGACGCTCGCCTCAACGGTGGCAAGACATCGCAGGAAGGCACAAGCGTTCTGAACAAGTTGCGCGAACGCGCCAACGCAAGCACTCGCGCCGAGTCAAGCAACTACTCGCTCAACGAGATCTGCGACGAATGGGCTCGCGAGTTCTACTTCGAGGGTATGCGCCGCACAACACTCGTACGTTTCGGACTCTTCGGTGGCAACACTGGCTACAACTGGGACTGGAAAGGCGGCGAGTCGGCTGGCAAGAACTTCGAGGCATACAAGAACATCTACCCGATTCCTCTGACACAGCTCCAGAGCAACACAAACCTCAAACAGAACCCTGGTTACACCAACTAATAACAACGTCCGGAGGAGAGCGACAACCTCTCCTCCACCGTTACAATCAACCTAACAAACAAGCATAAGCAATATGAAAAAGATATTGAAATCGGCATTGCTGATCATGATGGGTCTCGTGATGTTCACATCGTGCGAGGACGACAACGACAGCAATCCTATCGTTAAAACACCGACGGAGTTCCGTTTGAACACTCCGGCACTGGCTGCTACGAATATCGACCTCACCAACTCTTCAGCAATAGTGTTCACATGCTCGCAGCCTAACTACGGTTTCCCTGCATCTACTATGTATAAGGTGCAAGTATCGCTGAAGGAAGATATGACCGACTTCGTAGAACTCGACCAGTCGTTCCCTAATACAGTATGCAGCGTAGACGCAGCTATGCTCGCAAGCACACTCACCACAATGGAACTGAACGCAGGCAAGAGCGAAGCCGACTTCCCGATGGATGTAAAGGTATATGTACGTATGCGTGCCTACATGACAACCGATACCGGCGAGCCGGTGGCTGACACCGAGATTCTTTCTAACGTCATCTGCCTTGAGAACGTTCACCTCAACTACTCGCTGGCTCCTGTTACAATGCCTGAGCACCTCTACGTAGTAGGCGGCTTCTGCGTATGGAACTGGGGCAACAGTTTCGAGTTCGTACCGGTTTACGACCATCCGGAGATGTACTGGCGCATGGTTTGGATTGACAAGGCTGGCGTTAAGATCAACACAGCTAAGGATTGGGACGGCAACCAGAAGGGCTACAACGACATCACCGTAGCCGGCGACCTCGCTAACAAGATCTCTGCTAACGGCGACGGCAACATCTGCTCTACAACTCCGCAGTGGTACCTCATGGTGGTTACTGCTTCTGTAAGCGGACGCGATATCAAGTACACAGTAGAGTTCAACGAGCCGAACGTTTACCTCATCGGCGAAGCAATGGGCCAAACCGAATATAAGGAACTGGCGGAGGACTGCAAGTTTACGGTTCCAGCAACAATGGACGCCGACTTCGTTTCACCGGCATTCATTGGAGACACACCTGAAGGTGCCGGCGTGCGTGCTTACGTCAAGATTCCGGGCAACGACTGGTGGCACTCTGAGTTCATGGCGCTCAACGGCGAGATCGCTTACCGTGGCAAAGGCGGCGACCAGGACCGCGTGGCAGGTAAGGTTGGCCAGAAACTCTACCTCAACTTCGCAACCGGCAAGGGTAGCATCAAGTAAAAAAGAAGTTTCGCAAGTTTCGCAAGTTTCGCAAGTCAACCGCACTTGCGAAACTTGAACAAAGTGACTTTAAACATTTAAACAGACAAAGGAAATGAAAAATATTTCAAAACTTTTAGTTTTCGGCTTCATGGGTCTCATGCTTGCTTCGTGCGATGACAGCTACGACGACTGGAGCCAGCCACAGCAGAACCCGCAGGAGGATATTATCACACTGCCTAACTTCACTGCTACAGTGGCACAGCCTATCGACTTCGATCAGGTTACATCAGACAGCGTGACGGTGTTCACACTCAACGACGCAACTCTTCCCGAGGGCGTGACTCTCGAAAAAGGACGACTCGAAATGACAGCACAGAACGCTGCAAAGACTACGATAAACGTGAGCGGAAACGGACGTGCCTGCACAGCCGAACTGCTCGACGCAGTGGTAGCGGCTTACGGCAAACGCCCAGTGGAGCGCACAATGAAAGCCGAGGTGCTGCTGAACGCCATGAAGGACGGACAGGCTGCACTCATCAAGGCTGGAACAATCGAGCTGAAGCTCACTCCGAAGGCATCGGAGTACACACCTATATATTATCTCGTAGGTGAGTTGCAGGGCTGGAAACCAGAGGTTAAGACTTGCATGTTCTACCCGCAGAGCCAGACAGTGCAGACCTACACCACACAGTGGACTGGTGCTGGCAACCTGAAGATTTGGGACGAGAACAACTTCGGCGATTGGAACAACTGTATCGGCGCAGCTACCGACGGTGACAACGCTGCTTCGGGCAAGCTCGTGACAAGCAATGCTGGAGCAATAGTATGTCCGGAGCCAGGCGCCTTCTACACACTGAAGGTTGACTTCGAGACTATGTCGTACACATGGACAAAGCTCGAGAACCAGACTCCTAAAGAGTTCGAGAAGATTGGTCTCATCGGTGGCTTCAACGAATGGGGAGGCGACGAGAATATGACTGCTACCGCACCGCACAACTGGACTGCGGAGGTAACTTTCGCTGCGGATACCGAACTGAAGTTCCGTGCTAACGGCGGTTGGGACGACAACTGGGGTGCTGGCGTGAACATAGCAGAGAAGTACTACGGCACTGGCACAAATGGCGGCGATAACATCAAGGTTCCGGCAGGCACATACAACGTGTTCTTCAACGACATCACCGGCGAGTTCGTATTCGCTGCAAAGTAAACTTTTGATATCAAACATATAAAAAATAAAAAGTGAGATTGCGCATCAGTCGCGATCTCACTTTTTTATATCAGCGTTTTCCTATCATAAATACTGTCCGGTAAACAATTAGTTTCCCTTATATTGGTTTGTTTATCAACGTTTTATAGTAATATTTGTTAAATGGGCTTGTCTATAACTATGCGGGCTGAAAGCCCAACAATCACATAGCCCAGGGCAACGCCCTGGGTATTTAGTGTATATATTGAGTAGTGCGCCCTGTAAGGGCAACAGCTTAATAATTAGGCTGTTGCCCTTACAGGGCGAATGGAGATGTCGGGATATAATGCTTACCCAGGGCGATGCCCTGGGCTATGTGCTTTTGGGCTTTCAGCCCGTCTTTGACTGCCTTGTTAGTTTGTTGGTGCACTTGAGACAAGTGCACCCCCTAAAAGCAAAAAGGTGTATCAACATTGTTGATACACCTTTTTGCTATTCTGTGGGTGGTGATGGATTCGAACCACCGAAGGCATAGCCAGCAGATTTACAGTCTGCCCCATTTGGCCACTCTGGTAACCACCCGATAGCTTTTGTCTTAAAAGCGAGTGCAAAGGTACAAATTAATTTTGATACTACAATAACTTTGCACAGTTTTTTTTCATTATCTGTAAAAACAAACGCAAAAATAGTGAAAGAGCACTTGCTTACACTATAATGCGGCTGCTATTCTCCTCACTTTTGCCAATTTATCCATAAAAGTTGCATCTTTACGTGTAGTCTGAATATTATAACGCATCTGCATCTTCAACAATGGTTCAGCGTTTATACCCAACGCAGCCTCAAATAAAAGCGCTGTCTTTTCGGTAATGGGACGTCGAGCATTAAGTATTTCGTTAAGTGCCGAATACGCAATACCCATTTCATCTGCCAACTGACGTTGAGAGATGCCTCTATATTCTATCTCATCCTTAATAATTTCACCCGGATGTGTGGGGAAAGCTGGATTTATATTATTTGCTATCATATCTTGTGTCATCATACTACTGCTTATTTATAATGGTTTGACAATTCTATTATGTTACATATAGTTGCTATGGTCTGACCATTTTCGAATTGCTCTTCAAACTCAATTCGATATTGGTCATTAACTCTTACCGAAGACAATCCATGTTTATCTCCTTCCAAACGCTCATAATTAAGAGAGTTGTACTTCCATAATCCATGAATATTATCTTCGGCAATCATCAGGTCTATAACACGGACATACCTCTTAATAATCTGAGGTTGAAAACGGTGCTTTTTATCTGACTTACCCGTTTCATATAGGTCACGTAGATATTCTTCGTTAAACTTTACTTCCACAACTTATTTATTATCTTTTGCAAAAATAGTGCAACAAATTGACATTCACAAATTTTGTGAAGATAAATTCATTTACATTAACAATAGCAATGAAAATTTGTACGACTCCCAAATTAATAGTAAATTTGCAGTAATTCGGAAACAAATCAAAAAACCTAAATAAATGAAGAAAACTTTATTGTTAGTAGCTGTTGCAGCATTGGTATGCAGCGGCACAGCCTACGGACAACGCAAGGCGAAGCGTCAGACAAAGAAGGACGTGCCTACGATTGTCCATTCGGTTGAGGTGAAGGACATCGCCGAGGTGGTTGACTCATGGGTGGAGAACGAGCAGAAGTTTGAGGACCAGAAGCTCCCGGCACACGCTACGTTCATACCCTACTCGTCTACATCGCAGATGATGCAAGACAAGTGCTATGCCATGCCGTGGCTCACGCCGGAGCGTGCCGACTACCTGCTGCTCAACGGCGAGTGGAAGTTCCGATACACAGCCGACTGGAAGCAGGGCAAGCCCGAAGCAAAGGACTTCTATGCCGACAACGCCGACGTATCGGCTTGGGACAACATCAAGGTGCCGCTCAACTGGGAGATGGCTGGCTACGATGTGCCTGTATATAATAATGTGGGCTATCCGTTCCACAACGACCCGCCGCGCATCAAGGCGATGGACGACAACTTCGACAAGAACCCTGTGGGTTCGTACCGCCGCACGTTCAATCTGCCCGAGGGCTGGGAGAAGGAGAAGCGCGTAGTGCTCCACTTCGACGGAGCGTGCAGTGCCATCGTGGTATGGGTGAACGGCAAGTATGCTGGTTTCTCTGAGGGTGCGAACACCGACGCCGAGTTCGACGTGACGGCGCTCGTGCGCAAGGGCGAGAACAACGTTTCGGTGCGCGTCTACCGCTGGTCGGACGGTTCGTATCTTGAGGGTCAGGACATGTGGCACCTCGCCGGCATCCACCGCGACGTGTACCTCATGGCTACTCCGAAGGTGGCTGTAAGCGACCATTACATAACATCGCAGCTCGGCAAGGGCTACACCGCAGGCTCTATGAACGTGGAGCTGACGGTAGACAACTCGCTGAAGCAGAGCGCAAGCAAGACGCTCGAAGTGGAGTTGCTCGACCCCGCAGGCCAGCTCGTTGCGAAGAAGCAGCAGGCTGTGGCGCTGACAGCGAAGGACGCGCAGAAGACTGTCTCTATCGACTTCGAGGGTCTGAACGACCTGAAGCTCTGGTCGTCTGAGCACCCGTGGCTCTACACCGTCATCGTGCGCCAGCTGAACAACAGCAGCGAGGAGATGGTGTTCTCTACGAAGTACGGTTTCCGCGCCGTGGAGCAGAAGGGCAACCTCATCTACGTTAACGGCAAGCGTGTGTACTTCAAGGGTGTGAACACGCAGGATATCCATCCGCTCTTAGGCCACGCCATCGACGTGAAGACAATGCTGCGCGACGTGGAGCTGATGAAGAAGGCTAACGTGAACACCGTGCGCACATCCCACTATCCGCGCCAGGCGAAGATGTACGCCATGTTCGACTACTACGGACTCTACTGCATGAACGAGGCTGACGTGGAGTGTCACGGCAACCAGAGCATCTCTGACATGCCGTCGTGGGAGGGTGCATACGTAGACCGCACAGCACGCATGGTGCTGCGCGACCGCAACCACCCGAGCGTGGTGTTCTGGTCGCTCGGCAACGAGTCGGGCGGCGGCTGCAACTTCCAGGCTACATACGACTGCGTGAAGCGCCTGCTGCCGCGTCGCGACGCATGGGTTCACTACGAGGGCTACAACCACGGCGAGAAGTACTCCGACTTCGGTTCGGACATGTACCCTGTGGTGAGCAAGGTGGTTGAGCAGCGCGACGGACTGAACAACAAGCCTTACTTCATCTGCGAGTACGCTCACGCTATGGGTCAGGCTGTAGGCAACCTGCAGGAGTACTGGGACGTGATAGAGAACAGCAAGGGCATCGTGGGCGGTTGCATCTGGGACTGGGTAGACCAGGGCATCTACGACACACGCCGCATCAAGGCTGGCGAACCGCTGAAGGATCCGAAGACAGGCATTCCTTACTACACTTCGGGCTACGACTATACAAAGATGAACCGCGGCGACTATGGTTTCCAGGGCGACTTCATGAGCAACGGCATCATCACTCCGGGACGCGAGTGGACGGCTAAGCTCGACGAGGTGAAGTACGTGTATCGCGATGTCGACTTCGTGTCGTTCGCCAACCACAAGCTCACGCTGAAGAACAAGTTCGCCTTCACCAACCTGAGCGACTACCAGCTCGTATGGAGCATCAGCGGACGCGGCGAGGGAGAGAGCAACTTGGCTCACGGCGCAGTGAAAGACCTGCAGTGCAAGCCGGGCGAAACATGTGTAGTAGAAATTCCGTACGACGTGAACGTGCCGGCAGACAAGGAGATTATCATCACCTTCAAGCTCAAAGTTAAAGACAAGACCGCATGGGCAAACCGCGCTCATGTGATTGCAGCACAGCAGTTCCGCCTCACAACAGACGCTGCTGCCAACTGTCCGTCGGTAGCCGACCCGACATACGTGCAGCAGAACCACATCGCTCTGCCCGCAATCAGCGAGAAGGGCAAACTGAAGGTGAAGGGCAACAGCGTTGAGGGCAAGAACTTCAGCATTAAGTTCGACACCGACGGCACCATCGCCGAGTGGACATTCGATGGCAAGCAGATTGTCATGCCGTCAGCAGGTCCCGACTTCAACGGCTTCCGCCGCATCGCCAACGACAACATCTCGCTCGGCGCAACGGGTGGCGTAGCTGAGAACGAGAACAAGGAGGAGGGCGCGCTCACTGGTCAGAAGACGCTCGTAAAGGCTCCGAAGAAGCAGGGCAACAACGTGATCGTTGAGACTGCCGTGTCGAACGGCAAGGACACTCACCACATACTCTACACCATCTACCCGAACGGCGAGGTGGACATGCGCGTAGCGTTCAACAACTCGTCGGAGGAGACACGCCGCGTGGGCATCACAATGCAGTTCGCACCGGGCTTCGAGGGCGTGCTCTACTACGCTAAGGGTCCGCACTCCAACTATATCGACCGCCAACGCGGTTCGATGCTCGGCTGGTACCGCACGTCGGTAGACAAGATGTTCGAGGAGCTGTCGACTCCGCAGACCATGGGCGACCGTCAGGGCCTGCGCGAACTGACGCTCAGAGACAACAGCAAGGGCTTGCAGCTGAACATGAAGGTGGAGGGTCAGCTCGCCTTCTCGCTCTCGCACTACGACGACCAGCAGTTCAACTACGACGTGTTCTACGGCGGCAAGCACCCGTACGACCTGACACGCAGCGAGCAGGTGTTCGCTCACTTCGACTTCTGGCAGCGCGGCATCGGCAACCACTCTTGTGGCGGCGACTCTTGTCTGCCGCAGTTCAAGACTCCTACTGGCGAGCACGTGGTGACAATGCGCTTCGCTCCGAAGACTTTCAACCCGAAGACACGCTTCTGCGCTGACATCGTGAAGAGCATCAAACCGATGGGAATTAAATAACAGCATCTTGACGCTCGTTTTTTAACAACGGATTAAACGGATTAAACGGATTCGTTGTTAAATACGTTGCTAATCGTAGCGGAGGTCTCCGGCCTCCGCAACACCAAATCGGCATTTGCACTAAACAAACAGCGGATTAAACGGATTTTTATTGATTGAGCAATAAAGTCCGTTTAGTCCGCTTTTTCGTGTTCAGAACACACCAGTCTCTCACTATATTAAACGACACGAAAACAAAGCTAATTCGGTATTCCCCAGGGGGTGCACTTGTCTCAAGTGCACCAACACAGCAAGCGGTAAATCAACACAGCAAGCCATAAACCAACACAGCAAGCCATAAACCAACACAGCAAGCCGTAAACCAACACAGCAAGCCATAAACCAACACAGCAAGCCATAAACCAACACAGCAAGCCATAAACCAACACAGCAAGCCGTAAACCAACACAACAAGCCGTAAACCAACACAGCAAGCCGTAAACCAACACAGCAAGCAGTGCACTTGAGACAAGTGCACCGCCTTTGAGAATGAACGCGCTACATTTTGGTTCCGCGTTCGGTTTCTATAGAATGAGTTTTTTCGCGGAAGTTTTCTTGTATTATATTTGCGAGTAAAAGGAATAAAAAGGTAAAAAAGTAAAAAAACGCAGAAAATAACATGTTTCTTTACAACAGACTCACTTACTGAAAACATAGAAAGTGGGTTAACGAATTTTTGAATGCGCCAACCGTAGCGGAGGTTTCTGGCCTCCGCAGCACCAAGTCACAGTAATGATTGTCCTCAGCTTGCTGCGGAGGCCGGAGACCTCCGCTACGGATGGATACGCACCCTAAACATCTGAATTCCGTGGGAGCACACCCAGGGGGTGCAGCTGTCTCAGCTGCACCAACCGAGCAGATGGTACGCCCTCTCGGTTGGTACAATTCTTGATCGGTTGGTGCAATTCTTGATCGGTTGATGCAATTCTTGATCGGTTGGTGCAATTCTTGATCGGTTGGTGCACTTGAGACAAGTGCACCCCCTAAAGAATTCCGTGGGAAAGCAACCAACAATCTACGCTTTCTCCGTGGTATCCTCTGGCGCACGGAACAGCGAGAAGTTGACGCTGCCGTAGGCACGGTGCTCTATGAAGCCAGGAACATCAGAGAAGTCGTTATGCTTACCGTGCTCGAAGACGAGCAGACCGCCGGGGCGCAGCATTCCCTTGCCAAGGATGAGCTGCGGTATGGTGGGCAGCGTGGGCAGAGCGTAAGGCGGGTCGGCAAAGATGAGGTCGTACTGCTGCTTGCACGACTTGATGAAACGGAACACGTCGCCACGGATGAGGATGTTGTCCTTCGTGCCGAGCTTCGTCATGCACTCGCGGATGAACGACGCATGGTCGCGGTCCATCTCCACGCTCACAACCGGAGCGCAGCCGCGCGAGAGCAGTTCGAGCGAGATGCTGCCCGTACCAGCGAAGAGGTCGAGCGCCTGTGCGCCATCCATGTCCACGTAGCCGTTAATCACGTTGAAGATATTCTCTTTGGCGAAGTCTGTTGTAGGACGTGCCTTGAACGAGCGCGGAATATCGAAGTGGCGCCCTTTATATTTTCCTGTTATTATACGCATAATATGATGTTGAGATGGTGTTATGGTGAGGTGTTGAGATGTGTGGTGAGGTGTGGTGGGATGGTGAGGTGTGGTGGGATGGTGAGATGTGAGGTGGTGTGATGGTGTGATGGTGTGATGGTGAGGTGGTGACATTTGCATTGCAAATCTCAACATCTCAACATAACAACACAACACCTCAACACTCAACACAACACCTCAACATCACAACTCATTTACATTCTTCACAAACTGCCCGAGCTTTGTCTTCAGCGTCTCGGGCTCCTCGGCGTTGCCTGTGATGAAAAGAATGTCGGTGGGTCGCATGGCGAGCTGTTGCCACACGCTCATGATGTAGAACACGGCGTCCTGCGTGTCATCGGCATGGAACGAGTTGCAGAAGCGCAGGCGGTGCTTGCGGAAGGCGATGATGTCGAGGTCCTTGCCGCGGAACACGCAGAACAGCTTCTCCTGAAAACCGCCGTACGCACGCTGGTTCAAGTCAGCGAGCGTAGAGGCGATGCGCGGCTCGAAGCACACGTAGCGGAAGTTCTCGTTGAGCACGAAGTGCAAATCCTTGTTCACGGCGAACGCCACCACCACACCCAGCGCGTCGAGCGGCGACGTCTGCACCTCGTCGGCTGCAGCGAGGCTGAACGCGTTGCGGTAGAGCAGCGTGGCGCTGCCCGCTCTGTACTCGTCCTCGGGGATGAGCATCACGGGCGTGTCGACCACCACCGTCACACGGTCGTACTGGCGCGGATGGCGCAGCAGGGCGCACGAGGCGAGAGCCTGTCGCAGGTTGGCAGCCACGGCGATGCCAGAATTGAGAGCGTACGTCTCGCGGTCGTTGCCGCCGTCGGCAGAGTCGGTCTGCAGCGTCATCGTCGTGTTGTCTATCGTGATGATAAGTTTCATGTTTTTATACTGATATGTTTGCACAAAGTTACTGAAAAAGTTTGGGTTATGCGAAAAAAACAGCGTTCCAATGCCGTTCTATAGTCAAATTTCTGTAATTTTGTAGAATTGAAAAGACAAAAACCACAACGCTTATGCAATCATACAAGACCGACGTAGCAGTACTCATACTCTTCTTCAACCGTCCCGACCACCTCGGCAAGGTGTTCGACGAAGTGCGCAAGGCGCGACCATCAAAGTTGTTCCTCTATCAGGACGGACCGCGCGGCGAGCGCGACATGCCCGGCATAGAGGCATGCCGACGCATAGTAGAGAACATCGACTGGGAGTGCGACGTGCAGCGCCTCTACCAGGAGCGCAACTACGGCTGCGACCCCTCGGAGTACATCTCGCAGAAGTGGGCATTCTCGTTCGTCGACAAGTGCATAGTGCTCGAGGACGACGACGTGCCCTCGCAGTCGTTCTTCACGTTCTGCAAAGAGATGCTCGACCGCTACGAGCACGACGAGCGCATCTGGATGATTGCGGGCTTCAACCCCGAGGAGCAGTTGTCCGACTACCCGTACGACTATCTCTTCACCTCCGTGTTCTCTATCTGGGGATGGGCGTCGTGGCGCCGCGTCATCGACAAGTGGGAGCCCGGATACCCGTTCCTCGACGACCGCACGTCGATGCGACAACTCAAGAAGATAATGCGACAGCGACGCTACTGCGAGGACACGCTGCGCGCATGCTACGACCATCGCGCGTCGGGCAAGGAATACTACGAAACGATATTCTGGGCGTCGATGGTGATGAACTCCGGACTCGCCATCATGCCCTCGCACAACCTTATCAATAACCTCGGAGCCACCGACGGGTCGACTCACTATACCGGCTCGCTGCAGACCATGCCGCGCCGACTGCGCCGACTGTTCACCATGAAGCGCTTCGAGCTGGAGGGCGAACTGAAGCACCCGCCGTACGTGATAGAGGACGTCGACTTCAAGGAGCAGGTGTACCGCACGTATGCCTACGGGCATCCGTGGATAAAGTTCGGACGCTCTTTGGAGGAACTCGTGCTCAACATGCGCTACGGCAACTTCGCGCATATATGGCGCTCGATAGGCAACCGCATACGCAAAATATTCGGCAAAGACAGCCATTGGTAAGCCATGAGAAGCAAAAAACTTAATAATCTCACAATAATATTAATAAACAAACGTTATACATACGTGTTAAAACGCGGATACATAATAATAACGATGATATTGTCGCTTGTCTCGATGAAGAGCCAAGCGCAGTACGACGTATCATTCAGCCACTACTTCGACATGGAACCCTCGTTCAATGCCGCAGCCGTGGGCAAGTCGCCGAAGCTGAACATCGCGGCGGCTTACGCCATGCAAATGGCTGGATTCAAGCGCAACCCTAACACGATGTACGCCGGAGCCGACGCACAGTTCCTGCTCATGAAGCAGTTCCACGGCGCAGGCGTGCAGTTCATGAACGACCAGATAGGTCTGTTCAGCCACAAACGTCTCGCCCTGCAGTATGCGTTCAAGTTCAAGCTGTTCGGCGGTCAGCTGTCGACAGGCATCTCAGCCGGACTGCTCAGCGAGAGCTTCGACGGAACAAAAGTGGATCTTGAGGAATCAAACGACCCCGCATTCTCATCATCAAAAGTGGACGGCAACTCAGTAGATCTTGCCGCCGGACTCTACTACTCGCACCGCAACTGGTACGTAGGCGTCTCGGCGCAGCACCTCAACTCGCCATGCGTGAAGCTCGGCGAGACCAACGAGCTGCAGGTAGACGCCACCTACTACCTCACTGGCGGCGCAACCATCCGTCTGCGCAACCCGTTCCTCACCATCCTACCCTCGTTCCTCGTGCGCAGCGACCTCTCGGGCTATCGCGGCGACATCACCGGACGCCTCGTCTACACCAACGAGAAGAAGATGATGTACGCCGGCGTAAGCTACGCCCCTACAATATCTACGACGGTACTCATCGGAGGTAAGTTCCACGGCATCGTCCTCGGCTACTCCTACGAGATATACACCTCTGCCATCAACCCCGGCAACGGAAGCCATGAGATATTCATTGGCTATCAGATGGACCTCAACCTACAGAAGAAGGGTCGCAACATGCACAAGAGCGTGAGAGTGCTGTAAGCCCCTCCCAACCCTCCCCATCGGGGAGGGCTCAGAAAGGCTTAGTCACCAGTTCTCCAAGATAGCCATAGTTCCTCGGCTTAGAAAGGCCTAAAGAGGCTTAGACAGGCTTAACCCTCCTACCCTACCCCCAAAAAAGAAAACAAAAAAAACAACAATAGATGAAAACAACAAAAAGCATATTACTATTAAGTCTCATGGCACTCACCATGACACTCACCGGCTGCTTCGGCAGCAAGGCAGCCTCGTCGGCAGGACGCGGCGGCGAAGTGGTGGGCGTGAGCGGACGCTCGTTCGCCGAGCCTGCACCATACGGCATGGTGCGCGTAGGACGCGGCTATCTGCGTATGGGTCTCGAAAGCCAGGACAGCCTGTGGGGCAAGCAGACACCCGTGAAGGACATCTCTGTAGACGGCTTCTGGATGGACGAAACCGAAGTAACCAACTCAAAGTACAAGCAGTTCGTGGTGTGGGTGCGCGACAGCATCATACGCACACGACTCGCCGACCCGCAGTATGGCGGCGACGAGACATACATGATCACCGAGGACAAGAACGGCGACCCCGTCACTCCGCATCTCAACTGGAAGAAGCAGCTGCCGCGCAAGCCTAACGAGGACGAGCTGCGCGCCATCGAGAGCGTGTACACACGCAACCCTATCACTGGCGAGAAGATGCTCGACTACCGTCAGATGAACTACCGCTACGAGGTGTACGACTACACGGCTGCAGCGCTGCGCCGCAACCGACTCAACCCCGAGGAGCGCAACCTCAACACAGACATCGCCGTAAACCCCGACGAGGTGGTGATGATATCGAAGGACACGGCGTACATCGACGACGAAGGACGCATCGTACGCGAGACAATAAACCGTCCGTTGAGCGGTCCGTGGGACTTCCTCAACACATATATAGTTAATGTATACCCCGACACAACATGCTGGGTGAACGACTTCCGCAACGCAGAGAACGAGACATACCTGCGCAACTACTTCTCTAACCCTGCCTACAACGACTACCCAGTAGTGGGCGTCACATGGGAGCAGGCCAACGCCTTCTGCGCATGGCGCACCGACTATCTACTGAAAGGTCTCGGCCCCGAAGCACGCTACGTGCAGCGCTACCGCCTGCCGACAGAGGCAGAATGGGAGTATGCGGCACGCGGAAAGAGCGGCACCGAGTTTCCGTGGGAGGACAAGAGCGTGAAGAGCGGCGACGGATGCTTCTTCGCCAACTTCAAACCCGACAAGGGCAACTACACCAAGGACGGCAACCTCATCACATCGAAGGTGGCTATCTACGGCTCCAATAGCAACGGACTCTACGACATGGCGGGCAACGTGGCAGAATGGACAAGCACCGTATACACCGAAGCGGGCGTAGAGGCGATGAACGACCTCAACCCTACACTGCAGTACAACGCGGCGAAGGAAGACCCGTACAGACTCAAGAAGAAGAGCGTGCGCGGAGGTTCGTGGAAAGACCCCGAGTCGTTCATACGCTCGGCATGGCGCACATGGGAATACCAAAACCAGCCACGTTGCTACATTGGATTCCGCTGCGTGCGCAGCTTGGCTAACACATCAAGCGGCAAGGTAAAAGCAAAAGGAAAAAAGAAATAAATAAAAAGCTATGACTATTTACAGCAAATTCAACATAGTCTACCACTTGCAGAAGTGGATGGACAGTGTCCCCGGACAGACATTCCTCAACTACGCATACAGCTGGGGTGCATCAGTCGTAATTCTTGGTACGCTCTTCAAGCTCACCCACCTGCCGGGTGCCAATATCATGCTTTTCGCTGGTATGGGCACCGAGGTGTTCGTGTTCTTCATCTCGGCGTTCGACCGTCCGTTCGACAAGACACAGGAAGGCAGAGACCTCCCAACTCACATCGACGAGGAGGAGATAGACCGCGAGGAGGCTGAAGCAGAGGCTGCATACAACGCCGGCGTGCAAGGTAGCGTAATCATCGGCGGCGGCGCAGCAAGCACTGGCGCAGGAGTTGCTGGATCTGGCACTGGCGTAAGCGGCGGTGGCACTATTATAATAGGTGGCGGTGCAGCAAGCGCAGCCGCTTCAGCAACAGCACCGGCTTCTGAAGGCGCAGCACAAACTATTGTCGGCGGAACACAGCCTGTTGTTTCGCCCGAAGCAGCACAGACCGCAGCCGCAGCAGCCGAACTGGCAGCCAACCACGAAGTGGCTATGCAGCTGGCAGACGCGCAGGCTAACTATCTCGACGAGCTCAAGCGCCTCACAGAGACTCTGCAGAAGGTGTCAGACCAGAGCGTGCGTCTCACCCGCGACAGCGAGGAGATGGAGAATCTCAACCGCACACTCACTGGCATCTGCAAGATATACGAGATGCAGCTCAAGGGCGCAAGCCAGCAAATCGGCACTATCGACCAGATCAACGAGCAGAGCAAGCGCATGGCAGAGCAGATAGAGCAGCTTAACGGCATCTATGCACGCATGATTGAGGCAATGACCGTCAACATGAACTTGAAAGTAAAAGAGTAAAAAAGGTAAAAAACCTAAGAATGGCAATAAAGAAAAAACATATCTCCCCACGCCAGAAGATGATCAACCTCATGTATGTGGTGCTTATGGCGATGCTTGCCCTGAACATTTCTTCGGAGGTGCTCAACGGCTTCTCTATCGTGGAGGAGAGTCTGAACCGTACCACTGCCAACTCCTCGAAGGAGAACGAGGTGCTCTACGGCAACTTCGCCGAGCAGATGAAGAAGAACCCGCAGAAGGTGAAGGAGTGGTTCGAGAAAGCTACGGCTGTGAAGCGCATGAGCGACTCGCTCTACAACTTCGCGCAGGCGCTGAAGGTGCAGATTGTGCGCGAGGCTGACGGCAAGGACGGCAATATCTACAATATTAAGAGCAAGGATAACCTCGAAGCGGCAAGCCATGTGATGCTCGCTCCAGGCACCGGTCAGGGCAAGAAACTCTACAACGCCATCAACAACTTCCGCGAGCGCATCCTGAAGATGGTTCCCGACAAGCATCAGCGCGACATCATCGAAAGCAACCTCACGACAAAGGTGCCGAAGAACGCAAACACGCTCGGCAAGAACTGGCAGGAGTACATGTTCGAGGACATGCCCGTTGCAGGTGCCGTCACGCTGCTATCGAAGTTGCAGAGCGACGTGCGCTACGCTGAAGGCGAAGTGCTGCACACGCTCGTTGCGAACATCGACATGAAGGACATCCGCGTGAACAAGCTCTCGGCGTTCGTCATACCCGAGTCGAAGACCGTCATCAGCGGCGACCAGTTCTCGGCGCAGATCGTAATGGCGGCTGTCGACACCACACAGCAACCGGAGATATACGTAGGCGGACAGCGCATCACCAACGGACTCTACCGCTTCACGGCAGGCGCTGTAGGCGAGCATCAGTTCGGCGGATACATCACAATGCGCGACGGAGCAGGCAACGTGATACGCCGCGACTTCACACAGAAATACACCGTCGTAGCACCGAGCGCCACCGTATCGGCAGACCTCATGAACGTGCTCTACGCCGGCTACGACAACCCGATAAGCGTCAGCATACCTGGCGTGCCTCTCAACGCCGTGTCGGCTTCAATGTCAGGCGGTTCGTTCCGCTCTATCGGCATGGGCAAGTACATAGCGCGTCCGTCGGCAGTGGGCAGAGACGTCACTATCTCCGTCGCATCCAACGCCAACGGCAAGTCGCGCCAAATGGGCAAGTTCACATTCCATGTGCGCAAGCTCCCCGACCCGGCAGCATACATGCAGATCGGCACCGACCGCTTCCGTGGCGGCGGACTCGCCAAGGCTTCTATCATGAGCGCTCCGGGCATCAAGGCAGCCATCGACGACGGCATCCTCGACATCCAGTTCAAGGTTGTGAGCTTCGAGACCGTGTTCTTCGACAACATGGGCAACGCTGTGCCGATGGCTTCGGCTGGCGGCAATTTCTCTGAGCGCCAGCGCGACACCTTCCGCAAGCTCTCAAGAGGCAAGCGCTTCTACATCTCGCGCATCACAGCGGTTGGCCCCGACGGCATCACACGCAAGTTGAACGGATCAATGGAGGTTATAGTGAAATAAAAAAAACAAAACAATGAATAAATTCTTGACAATACTCCTCGCCGCCCTCTTCTGTGCCGATATAGCTTCGGCACAGCCTGCGGCACGTCGCCGCGAGCAGGCCCAGCAGCAACAGCAGAAAGACCAGGGACTGAGCGTGCGCGCCCAGATATCGTTCCCTACGCAGAAAGCGATGGACGAGGACGTGACATGGCGACGCGACATATACCGCGAGATAAACCTCACGGAGGACGCCAACGCCGGACTCTACTATCCGGTGGAGCCGGTAGGCTCGCAGATGAACCTCTTCACGTATATCTTCAAGCTCGTGATGAAGCGTTCTATCACCGCCTACGAATATCGTCTGGATGGCAATGAGGTGTTCGACGACGCAGCGAAGGTAAACCTCAAGTCGCTGCTCGACAACTATCACATCTTCTACGAGCGCACCGACCGCGGCATACGCATTGACGACAGCGACATCCCGTCGCGCGAAGTGACAGCCTACTACGTGAAGGAGGCTACATACTTCGACGACCGCAACTCGGCGTTCCACACAAAGGTGCTGGCGCTCTGCCCTATCCTTAAGCGCGAAGACGACTTCGGCGACGCTGCCACAAGCTATCCGCTCTTCTGGGTGAAGTACGACGACCTTGCTCCGTTCCTCACGAAGCAGACCATCATGACAAGCAACCTCAACAACGCTGCTACAATGTCGATGGACGACTACTTCACGAAGAACATGTACAAGGGCAAGATATACAAGACCACGAACATGCTCGGCAAGACACTCGCACAGTACTGCCCCACCGACTCGGCTATGAAGAAGGAGCAGAAGCGCATCGAGAAGGAGCTTACCGACTTCGAGCAGCACGTATGGGGTGCGGGCGAACCGAAGGACTCGCTCGACAGCATCGCCGCTGTAGACAAGAAGGCGGCTAAGGCTATCAGAAAGAAGAACCGCCGCGCAGGTGCCTCAGCCTCAACAAAGACAAAGGCTGCGAAGGTGAAGAAATCACGCTCGCAGAGCAGCTCTTCGAAGTCGTCGGGCAGCGCAGCACGCGTCAGCGTGCGCAGACAGCGACACTAATTCGGCAGAGAGTTTAGAGTTGAGAGTTTAGAGTTGAGAGTTATGATTACCACAACAGATTATATGTTAATAGGAATCATTAACAGCACTACAGATAATAACCATATCCATACAGCATATCATAACTCTCAACTTTCAACTCTCAATTCTCAACTGAAATAACTCTCAACTACCATCAAGCAAACGCAAATTGAATATTAACTAAAACAAAAACAGGTATGAAAAAGATCTTTACATCAGCAGCTATCGCACTTGCGATGCTTTTCACAGCAAACACAGCGAATGCTGGTATCAACTTCGGTGTTAAGGGCGGTCTGAACGTTACAAGCATGAGCCTCGACTCAGAAGTGTTCGACGCAAGCAACCGCGCAGGCTTCTTCTTCGGTCCGACCGTAAAGTTCACACTGCCTATCGTAGGCTTGGGCATCGACGCTTCGGCTCTCTACGACCAGCGTGAGGCAAAGCTCACCGTAGGCGAGGCAAAGACCAAAGAGACAGTGAAGACACAGGCAATCAATATTCCTATCAACGCACGCTACAGCGTAGGCTTGGGCAGCGTAGCAAGCGTACTGTTCTTCGCAGGTCCGCAGTTCGGCTTCAACGTAGGCGACAAGAACGTTGACCTCGGCGGCGACAGCCGTTGGAAGTTCCGCTCATCACAGTTCAGCGTGAACGTAGGCGCAGGCTTCAGCTTCATGAACCACTTCGAGGTTACAGCCAACTACAACATCGCTTGCGGCAAGACCGGCGACGCTACACTCAGCAAGACAGTAAGCGAGGTGGTAGGCTCTGCTACCAAGGACAAGGGCCGCGCTAATGCTTGGCAGATTGCCCTTGCATACTATTTCTAATGCACTACGTAGACGTAATACTTCCTTTACCATTAGAAGGAACATTCACATACTCCGTGCCTGAGCCGATGGTGGCTCAGGTGCGGATGGGTGTGCGTGTACTTGTGCCCTTAGGCAGGTCGAAGACATACACGGCGATGGCTATGCGGTTGCACAGCGAGAAGCCGGAGTTCGAGACACGCCCAATCATCCAAGTCATAGACGCAGAGCCGGTGCTCATCGAGCAGCAGCTACGCCTATGGCAGTGGATTTCTACCTATTACATGTCGCCCATTGGCGACGTATTCAAGGCCGCGCTTCCTGCCGGTCTGAAAGCCGAAGAGAACTATCGTCCGAAGACGGTGCGCTGCGTCACGCTGCCCGCCAACCTGCGTTCGGAGCAGTCGCTCCACATGGCGCTCACCATCCTGAAGCGCGCGCTAAAACAACACCAGACATTCATCACCTACCTCGAACTATCACATTGGAACGAGATTGACGGCGACACTCCGCCAGCGCATATCGCCGAGATAGCCTGCGACGAGCTGCAGAACGCAGCCAACGCTTCGGATGCGGTGCTACGCCAGCTCATTCAGCGCAACTTCCTCGAACTTTACCATCGCGAAGTGGGTCGTCTGAACACCGCGGGCGAGTATCACCCCGAGCGTATTCAGCCGCTCAGCCCGGCGCAGAAAGCAGCTGAGGACAGCATCAGCCGCCAGTTCAACGAGAAGAACGTAGTGTTGCTGCACGGCGTAACGTCGAGCGGCAAGACCGAGATATACATCCACCTTATAAAGAAAGCCATCGACGAAGGCAAGCAGGTGCTCTATCTGCTGCCCGAGATAGCGCTGACGGTGCAGATGACGCGCCGCCTGCACAACGTGTTCGGCTCGCGCCTCGGCATCTACCACTCAAGATACAGCGACGCTGAGCGCGTGGAGATATGGAAGAAGCAGCTCTCCGCCGAGCCTTACGACGTAATACTCGGTGCCCGCTCTGCCATCTTCCTGCCCTTTACGCGCCTCGGACTCGTCATCGTCGACGAGGAGCACGAGACCTCGTTCAAGCAGCAAGACCCTGCGCCGCGCTATCACGCACGTTCGGCAGCCATCATGCTCGCCCGAATGTACGAAGGGGCTAAGGTGCTGCTGGGCACGGCGACGCCATCTATGGAGAGCTACCACAACGCCTGCACGGGCAAGTACGGCTACGTGCAGCTCACAACCAGATACAAGGACGTGGCGATGCCCGAGATACGCGTCGTAGACACCAAGGACCTCTACCGCCGCAAGATGATGCGCGGGGCGTTCTCGCCCGACTTGCTCGAGGCGATGCGCACGGCGCTCAGCAACAAGAAGCAGGTGCTGCTGTTCCAGAACCGCCGCGGCTTTGCGCCTATGGTGGAGTGCAAGGTATGCGGATGGGTGCCTAAGTGCAAGAACTGCGACGTGTCGCTCACCTATCACCGTTCGATGAACCTGCTCACCTGCCACTACTGCGGCTACACCTACCCCGTGCCGAAGCAGTGCCCCAACTGCGAGAGCACCGAACTGCTCGGTCGAGGCTACGGCACGGAGAAGATTGAGGACCGCGTGCGCGAGTTGTTCCCCGAGGCGCGCATCGCCCGCATGGACCTCGACACGACGCGCTCGGCTGGCGCCTACGGACGCATCATCGACGACTTCTCGTGCGGCAGAACCGACATACTCATCGGCACGCAGATGATAACCAAGGGGCTCGACTTCTCGGGCGTCACGGTCGTGGGCATTCTGAATGCCGACACCATGCTCAACTATCCAGACTTCCGTGCCTACGAGCAGGCGTTTCAGATGCTCTCGCAGGTGAGCGGCAGAGCGGGCAGGCGCGATGAGCGCGGACTTGTGATACTGCAGACCAAGAGCGCCGACCTGCCCGTGATACAGCAGGTCGTTGCTGGCAACTTCAAGACGTTCGCCCGCGACTTGCTCGAGGAGCGCTGCATGTTCCGCTATCCGCCGTTCTACCACCTCGTCTACGTCTACCTGCGCCACCGCAACGAGCAGCTCGTAGACAGCGCCGCCATCGAGATGGCTTCGCGTCTGCGTCAGGCGTTCGCCGACCGCGTGCTTGGCCCCGACAAACCGGCTGTGGCACGTGTGAAGACCGAGTCGATACGCAAGATTGTCATCAAGCTCGAGCAGGGCATCAATCTGCCGCTCGCACGCCAGTGCATGGCAGAAGCACGCACGCAGCTGCTGCAGGACAAGCGCTACGCAGCCATGACCGTGTTCTTCGATGTCGACCCAAGCTGATATATTTATACACGCAAGCGAGTTAGCGAAATGAAATGAGTATACTAAAAAAGCTCTTTTATTTCGCTAACTCGCTTTTTTATAGTAACTTTGCAGCCTGTACTATGTACCAATATTAAGAATGACTAACAAGATACTTATAACAGGAGCCAGTGGCTTCATTGGCAGTTTTATAGTTGAGGAAGCCCTCAACAGAGATATGGAGGTGTGGGCAGCAGTGAGAAAAACCACATCGCGCAAATATCTTCAGGACAAGCGCATACATTTTATTGAGCTTGACTTCGGTTCGAAGGAGCAGTTGAAGGCGCAACTCGGCGAGCACGAGTTCGACTACGTCGTTCATGCCGCCGGCGTGACGAAATGTCTCGACAAGGCCGACTTCCGCCGCATGAACACCGAGGGCACAAAGCACTTCGTCGATGCGCTCATCGAGCTGAAGATGCCGCTGAAGCGCTTCGTGTTCCTCAGTTCGCTCAGCGTCTTCGGCGCCATACACGAGCAGCAGCCCTACCAGGACATCAGCGAGCACGACATGCCGCGCCCCAACACGGCGTACGGCAAGAGCAAGCTCGACGCCGAGAAGTACCTCGACGGCATCGGCAACGACTTCCCCTACATCATACTGCGCCCCACCGGCGTCTACGGACCGCGCGAGAAGGACTACTTCCTCATGGCTGAGAGCATAAAGAAGCACATCGACTTCGCTGCGGGATTCAAGCGCCAGGACATCACGTTCGTCTACGTGCTCGACGTGGTGCAGGCGGTGTTCCTCGCTCTCGACCGCGGCATGAGCGGCAGAAAGTATTTCCTCTCCGACGGCGACGTATACAGCTCTACCGAGTTCAGCGACCTGCTGAAGAAGGAGATGGGCGTGAAGTGGATGCTGCGCATCGTGGCGCCGATATGGGTGCTGCGCATCGTGACGTTCTTCGGCGAGAAGATAAGCCAAATCACGAAGAAGCCCACCGCTCTGAACAACGACAAATATAACATTCTGAAACAGCGCAACTGGCGCTGCGACATCGAGCCGGCTTGCGACGAGCTGGGCTATCATCCTCACTACAAACTCGCCGACGGCGTGAAGCTCGCCGTTGAGTGGTACAAGAAGAACGGATGGCTGTAATGCCTGTGCGCGCAGGTGATTGCTCGGTTGGGGCACTTTTGCTCGGTTGGTGCACTTTTACTTGGTTGGTGCACTTTTACTTGGTTGGTGCACTTGAGACAAGTGCACCCCCTAAAATTACACTTAAGACAATGAAATTCCTTACACAACTTTTCTCTATAGACAAATCGCCCAAGCGCGGACTGCTCGCGCTGGAGTGGCTCGTGATGGCATACACGGTGTTCACGCTGCTCGTGGCGCTCTTCACTTACACCAACCTGCAGAACCCCGACGCCATGATTTGGGGCCGCGTGCGTGTGGTGGCAATGACCGTGGCGCTGTGGCTGGCTTACCGACTCGTGCCGTGCCGACTGACGCTGCTGGCGCGCGTGGTGGCGCAGATGTCACTGCTGGCGTGGTGGTATCCCGACACGTACGAGCTCAACCGCATGTTCCCCAACCTCGACCATGTGTTCTGCCGCGCCGAGCAGTCGGTGTTCGGCTTCCAGCCGGCGCTCACCTTCGCTTCAACCTTCTCATGGGCTCCCATCAGCGAACTCATGAGCATGGGCTACGCCGCCTACTATCCGATGATAGGCCTCGTGGCGTTCTACTATTTCTTCGCACGCTACAAGGAGTTCGAGCGCGCATCGTTCGTGCTGCTCGCCTCGTTCTTCATCTACTACATCGTGTTCATCTTCGTGCCCGTAGCCGGACCTACGTTCTACTTCAAGGCGGTGGGCTTGGAGAACATCGCCAACGGCTTCTTCCCTGCCGTCGGCACCTACTTCAACACGCATCAGGAATGTCTGCCCACGCCGGGCTACGTAGACGGTTTCTTCTACGACCTCGTCGAGCAGGCTAAGGCAGCGGGCGAACGCCCCACAGCCGCCTTCCCGTCGTCGCACGTGGGCGTTTCGACGGTGTGCATGTGGCTGGCTTACCACTCGGGCAACCGCCGCCTGCTTCTCTTCCTCGCGCCGTTCTACTTCTTCCTCTGTCTCGCCACGGTCTACATACAGGCGCACTACGCCATCGACGCCATCGCGGGCCTCATCACCGGCACAGCCTTGTACTTCGCGCTGATGTATGCTACAAAGGGGTTGAGAGGTTGAGATGGTGAGATGATTGAAATTTGTAGTGAGATTCTTGGTTTTTCCCACATACATGTAACAACATTCCCCTTGTGACGTAACAATGTTACAGCACAAGGGGAATGTTGTTACATGTATGTGGGAATAAAAGACATTATCAACAATTATTGCTGTCTGGTAAACAATTATTCACCCTTATATTGCTTTGTTGTTCAGTGTTTTATAGCAATATTTACTAAAGGGGCTTGCCTGTATACTATGCGGGCTGAAAGCCCAACAATCACATAGCCCAGGGCAGCGCCCTGGGTATTGAGTGTATATATTGAGTAGTGCGCCCTGTAAGGGCAACACCTTAATAATTAGGCTTTTGCCCTTTCAGGGCGAATGTAGATGTGGGGTATAATGTTTACCCAGGGCGCTGCCCTGGGCTATGTGATTGTTGGGCTTTCAGCCCGTCTTTGACCACATTATCAGTTTTACCGGACAGCAATAATCAACAATAGCCTCCTACGGTTAGCCTTTCTTCTGCCGTATAGGATGCGTGAACACGAAGCGTGCGCCCTCGGTGTACGTCGTGTCTACCCATATCTTTCCGCCCAATTCCTCTACGAACGCCTTGCAGATGGAGAGTCCGAGACCCGTGCCCTGCCTGAACGAATTGAGCTTGCTGAAGCGTTCGAACACCTCCGTAGCCTTCTCCTTCGGTATGCCGCAGCCCGTGTCGCTCACGCTGATGCTTATCATGTCATCCTTGCGCAGTTTCTCGAGCGCAATGGTTATCGTGCCCTTCTCCGTACACTTCTTTGCGTTGGTAGTGAGGTTGGCGAGCACCTGCAGCAGGCGTTCGCGGTCGGTCTCTATCATCAGACGGCTGACATTCGTCGTGACGCGTATCTCCACATCCGCCGACTTGTTGTTGGCATCGGCTATCTTCGCCGCCGTGTTCACGAGCGCCACCACGTCGTACTCGCCGATGTTGAACTTCAGCTTGCCCGCCTCTATCTTCGACACTTCGAGCACGTCGTCTATGAGCTTCAGCAGCATGTTGCTGTTGGTCATGATGAGGTCGGCATACTGCTTGCGCTCCTCCGCCGACATCTCTATCTGGTCGTTGGCGAAGAGCTGCGAGAAGCCCAGCACGGCGTTGAGCGGCGTGCGTATCTCGTGACTGATGCTGGCAATGAAGCGCGACTTGGTCTGGTTTGCCTCCTCTGCGTTGTACTTCGCCACGAGCAGTTCCTTGCCCTGCTTCACGAGCTTGGCGCTCAGCCGGCGACTCTTGCGCAGCAGATGGAGCGTTATGGCGAGCGCCGAGACGAGCACGATGATGAGCACGGTGATGAACAGAATGGTGTCGCGATACTCCTCGAAGACGCTAAGCGGCTCGTTCACCACGTCGTAGTTGAAGCTGAAGCCCTCGAGCGAGAGCTTCAGCATGTTCAGGCGCTGCAGGTCGAACACATAGCGGTTCTCCACCAGTCCTACCGGCTTCTTCCTGCCCGTCTTCAGAAACTCCACCACCTTGTCGGCAAGCGTGCGGCCCATGACATGATAGCGCGGCGAATAGCCCGCCACGGGCCAGTGACCCATAGCTACGTCGGTGAGGGTGAACGTAGGCAGCTTCGGGTTGGTCTGTCCGAAGGTGTACGTAGAGTTGCGCACCACATAGCTGTTCGAGTTGTCCACGCTCCACGTACCTAACAGCAGCGCCTGCGAAGGCGGCATGTTCGATATCGTCTCGTCAGCCTCTATCATCGACATCTTTCTGCCGTCGATATAGTTCACGTCGAAGCGTTTGTCCGTCTGCGCGTACTTCTTGAAGAGCGCATGCATCGTTACGCCGCGCAGCGTGTTGTCGGTCATGAACGTAATCGTGCTGCACTTCGGGTAGAAACGCTTTATGAGGTCGAGGTTGCGTTTCACGTCGTAGTAGTAGAGCTCGCCGCCCACGATGTTATAGTCGTTGAAGTCTTTCGTAAGGTCGTACGACTCAGGATCCCACTCCACAATTTCGAGATTCTGCTGAGCTGGAATCTTCACTATTGCCGAGTTTCTCATGCCCACTACAACTGGCGTGCGCTTCAGTTCGGCGTCATCGAACGAGAAGAACACCGACGACGCCTCCAGACCCAGCAGCACGATGCACGCCGGACGGTTGCCGTGCTCGTAATACTTCCTTAGCACTCGTCTCAGTCGGTGGCGCCAGCCGAGGCAGTCGCGCAGGTTGTGCGCGTTGATGTCCTCAACGGTTATGGGATTAGGTATGCCGCTTCGGGTGTATCCTCGAAAAACTCCGCAAGGTTCTCGTTCACGTGGCGCACGGCGGTGTTGTACGACGACACAATCACCACCGGCGCCAACTCTTTCGATGACGCCGTACGCTGCTCAGCCTGCGCCCATAACGGCAGGTTAAGCAGCACTGATAAAAACAGCAGAATGACTGTTCGCATATATATGTATCTATATTGTTTGTTCTACCTACAAATTTAACTGAAAATAAGGAGTCGGCAAAACAAAGCAGATACTTTTTTAGCGCTTTACTTTTTTACTTTTACAACACTCCCAGCTGGTTGAGGAAAATTGCCACGATGCACACCGGACAAACATAGCGCACGAGAATCATGTACACGCCGAAGAACGTGCCGCGCAGCGTGCCCCAGTTAGTGAACTCGTCCTTTATCAGCTTGCGCGGCACCACCCAACCCATGAAGATGCAGGTGAGCACTCCGCCGAACGGCAGCAGCAGCTGACCCGTTACGAAGTCGAACCAGTCGAACAGCGTCTTTCCGAACATGCTCAGCCAGGCTCTGTCGCCGAGCGAGAGCGAGCAGAACGCGCCTATCACCGAGCACACCACCGTGACGAGACGCGCCGCATTCTTGCGGTCGAGGCATGTCTCCTCGCTGAGGAACGCCGTGCTCACCTCGTGCAGCGAAATGAGCGACGTGAGGGCAGCAAGCGAGAGCAGCATGTAGAACATGACGGCTACGGCGGTGCCCACGAGCGGCATTCCGGCGAACGCCTGCTGGAACACGTTGGGCAGAGTGATGAAGATGAGCGACGGACCGCTGTCGGGGCTTACGCCCACGCTGAACGCAGCAGGGAAGATCATGAGTCCGGCGAGAATAGCCACCAGCGTGTCGATGACGGCGATGTTCACAGCCGACTTCAGCAGATGGGTCTCTCGCGAGAAATAGCTTGCGAACGTGCTTATGCAGCCCATGCTAAGTCCCAGCGAGTAGAACGCCTGACCCATTGCGGCGAGAAACACCTTGCCGCTCACCTTCGAGAAGTCGGGCTTGAAGAGAAACTCCACGCCCTTCATTCCGCCAGGCAACAGACACGAACTCACAACCACCACCAACAGCAGCACGAAGAGCGTCGGCATGAAGGCTTTCGACGCACGCTCGATGCCTCCGCGCACGCCGCGCACGATGATGAAGTGGCAGATGCAGAGTATCGCCACGGTCCATAAAACCGGCTTCACGGGCGATGCGGAGAAGTCGGCGAAGTAGCTGGCTATATACTGCGGGTCGCCGTTCAGCTCGCCCACGCCCGAGGCGAAGATATACTGCAGGCACCAGCCCGACACCACGGCATAATAGCCCGTGATGAGGAAACCCGTGAGCACGCCCATCAGTCCTACGAAGCGCCACGCCTTATGCGTGTCCATGCGCGAGTAGGCGCGTGCGGTGTTGGCTGCTCCGTGTCTGCCGATGATAAACTCGCTCATCATGCAGGGAATGCCGAGCAGCATTATGCACATTATATATATAAGGATAAAGGCGGCGCCGCCGTTGTCGCCCGCCATATAAGGGAAACGCCACACGTTTCCTAAACCTACTGCCGATCCTGCTGTGGCAAGAACCATGCCCAACTTACTTCCAAAACTAACTCTCTCTTGTGTCATCCTTGATACTTTTTTATTGTGTTATTATTACCACTTGATGTGTTATCATTACAACTTATTGTGCTATCATTAACATGCGCACATTCTTTGCGCCTTACGGCTTGCAAATTTACACATTTTTGCGCTTTCTACAAACAATCGTAAACACAAAACGTCGTAGAAGTATACGATTAACAATGCGTCATATACAAAGAAAGGCGACACCAAACAACCCGAAAATCCCTTTCAAGCTGTTTGGCGTCGCCTTGCTATGTTGTTACAGTCGTAAAATATACGCTTATGAATGGCGCTATGCGTTCTTGAATAGTGCCCCGATTGCACTTTAAGAGTAGCGCAGAATCTGACCTGGGCGCAGACGCATCGTCTTTGTGATGTGGTTGAGCTTGCAGATCTTTTCGACAGTTACGCCGCGCTTCTTTGCGATGCGGTCCAATGTCTCGCCCTTCTTCACCTTGTGGTAAGAAATCTGGTCGGTAAGACCCGAAGTGGTGCGCTTGTTTGTAGCGTAGTCGTCCGATGAGTCGGTGCTTGCGTAAGTAGAAGAATCCTGCTTACCGCGCAAGCGTGTAGCGTTGGTCGACTCGCTGTCGTATGTATCCTTGTTGAATGCGTAGTAGTCGCCGGTTACGTCCTGCGCGCGGAAGTCGAACATAAGCGCCGGATTGAGCGCAACGCCGCAAAGACGTGTTTCGAAGTGGAGATGCGAACCGGTGCTGCGGCCTGTATTGCCGCCGAGACCGATAACCTCGCCCGAACGAACCTCCTGGTTCTCCTCAACGAGCTGCTTTGAGAGGTGGCCGTAGATGGTCTCCAGACCGTTGTTGTGGCGAATTACGATATACTTGCCGTAGCCGCCTGCCTCGTAGCGCACGATGCGCACCTTGCCCGAGAAGGCAGCGCGGATTGTGTCGCCGATGTACACCTTGATGTCGAGACCCTTGTGCTGGCGTCCCCAACGCGAACCGAAGTTGCTCGTGATGACACGGCTTGTGGTAGGCATGGTGAAGTGGCGTAGGTCTATCTTGTATGTCTCAGGAAGCTCCGTAGCGCGGTGAGCGTACTTGTTGTCCCAGTTGGCGTAGAGGTCTGCAGAGGGCGATTCGAGTTCTTCGCGCATAGTGATGTTGCGAAGCATGATTGTGTCGACGGCTGCCATCTTACGGTCTACCGGCGCCTGGCGTGCAAGAAGGTCTTGTGCGTTGGCGGTTGTAGAAGTAACGGCGAGCAACATCGATATTGCAAATGTCTTAACGATTTTCTTCAAATTCATTCTTCAGGCAGTTTTTTTAAAATAGAATGAGTATATCATTCCTTCAAAAAGATGGTCATCGAATTGTAGTATATTCGATATCAGTAGTAGTTAATTTGCAATGTTGGCATAGCATTTTGAACATTGCGTTGCAAAGATACGAAAAAATATTGAATAATATTACATCATGCACTCTGCATTAACAGTTTTTGTACGAAGTTTAACATTTACTTTGCAGCTATAAAGCAAAAAAACAAGCCGACAGACACGCCGTCATATCAGCCTGTCTGTCAGCTTGTTGCTATGAAATTGCCGCCCAATTGACGTTCGTATCGCGCAATTCGCGCAGTCGGCGCCAAAGCATGGCGTACTCCGACGAGGTGCATGTAGGGTCGGCGTCTATTATCTTCTGAGCTTCTTCGCGTGCGATGGTCATTATCTGTCCGTCGCGCGCTATGTCGGCTATCTTCAGGTCGAAGGCAATGCCGCTCTGCTGCGTGCCTTCGAGGTCGCCGGGTCCGCGCAGCTTGAGGTCGGCCTCAGCGATGCGAAATCCGTCGTTGGTTTCGCACATGATGTCGATGCGCTTGCTCGTCTCGGCGGAGAGCTTGTAGGTGGTGACGAGTATGCAATAGCTCTGGTCGGCGCCGCGTCCTACGCGTCCGCGCAGCTGATGTAGCTGCGAGAGTCCGAAGCGCTGCGAGTCGAGTATCACCATGACGGAGGCGTTGGGCACGTTCACGCCCACCTCGATGACGGTGGTTGCGACGAGAATCTGCGTCTCGCCCGATACGAACTTCTGCATCTCGGCGTCTTTCTCCTTCGACTTCATCTTGCCGTGCACCTTGCTTATCTTGAACTCGGGGAAGATGTCGCACAGCGCGGCGTAGCCTTCCTCGAGGTTCTTGAGGTCGCTCTTCTCGCTCTCGGTGATGAGCGGATAGACGATGTAGACCTGACGCCCGAGTCGTATCTGCTGGCGTATGCCGGCGTAGAGCGAGGTCATCTGACTGTCGTACTTGTGTATGGTCTGCACGGGCTTGCGGCCGGGTGGCAGTTCGTCGATTATGCTCACGTCGAGGTCGCCGTAGATGGTCATGGCGAGTGTGCGCGGTATGGGCGTTGCGGTCATCACGAGTATGTGGGGCGGGTTCTCGCCCTTAGCCCAAAGGCGTGCGCGCTGAGCCACGCCGAAGCGGTGCTGCTCGTCGATAACCGCCACGCCGAGTCGCTGGAAACGCACGGGGTCTTCGAGCACGGCATGCGTTCCGACGAGTATCTTCACCTCGCCGGCTATGAGGGCGTCGAGCACTTCCTGACGCCGTTTGCCCTTCACCTGCCCCGTCAGCAGTTCGACGCGTATGTCGAGACCGCGCAGAAACTCCTGTATCGTGGCGAAGTGCTGCTCGGCGAGTATCTCGGTAGGCGCCATGATGCACGCCTGATAGCCGTTGCCGAGCGCTATGAGCATTGTCATAAGCGCCACGAGGGTCTTTCCGCTGCCCACGTCGCCCTGCAGCAGGCGGTTCATCTGACGGCCAGAACGCATGTCGTCGCGTATCTCGTGCACGACGCGCTTCTGCGCACCGGTGAGCTCGAACTTAAGGTTCTCGGAGTAGAAGCGGTGGAAGTCGTCGCCCACCTGCGAGAAGACATAGCCGCGGAACTTGCGGCGATGGTCGGAGGCGTAGCGCAGGATGTTGAGCTGAACGTAGAACAGCTCCTCGAACTTCAGTCGCTCGCGCGCCTTCTGCATCTCGATGGCGTTCTTCGGATAGTGGACACAGCGCAGGGCTGTGTCGCGCGAGACGAGGTGGCGTGCGTTCACGATGAAATCGGGCAGCGTCTCGGGTATCGGCTCCGTTATCTTCTGCAGCATCGCCTTCACCATCTTCTCCAAGGCGCGCGACGAGATGTTGCGCTTCTTCATCTGCTCGGTAGTGACGTAGTAGGGCTGCATGCCCATCTCGGAGAGCTGCAGTTCGGAGGCGCGCTCTATCTCGGGATGAGAGAACTGGAAGCGCCCGCCGTATACCGTGGGGCGTCCGAACACGATGTAGTCTTCGCCCACCTTGTAGGTCTTGTAAACGTACTGCGCGCCGGAGAACCACACGAGGTCGACCACTCCCCTACCGTCGGAGAAGTGAGCCACGACACGCTTCTTGCGTGCCGACATCTCGAACTCCTCAAACGAGAGTATCCTGCCGCGTATCTGCACGAACGGCATGTCGCTCTGCAGTTCGTGTATGGCATAGATGCGGCTCCTATCCACATATTTATATGGATAGTACTCCAGAAGGTCGCCCCAGGTGCGCACGCCCAACTCCTTGTTGAGCACGTCCTTTTTGTTGGGGCCGACTCCCGGCAGATACATTATGTCCTGTGAGAGGATGTTCAAAACTCGTACATCATTCCTTTCTTCAACTCCTCAACGACGCCCGCGCCCTTGAACTCCTCGAGCAGTCGGTAGGCGTAGGCGAACGATGCGCCGGGACCCTTGCCCGTGATGATATTGCCGTCGGCGGTGCAAGGCTCGGCGGTGTATGTGGCGCCCTCAAGCTCAGTCTCGAAGCCCGGGTAGCACGTAGCGCGCTTGCCGCGGAGCAGACCCAGATGGCCCAGCACCATAGGCGCAGCGCAGATGGCGCCGATGAGCTTCTGCTGTTCGGCATGGCGCACGAGCGCCGCGCGCACGCCCTCATGCTCGTCGAGGTTCTTAGCGCCGGGCATTCCGCCGGGCAGCATGAGCAGGTCAGCGTCGCTGAAGTCGGCATCGGCGAACATCATGTCCGCCTTCACCTGCACGCCGTGCGCCGACGCCACCATGTCTGTAGCGTTGATGCTAACTGTCTTTACGTTGAGTCCGCCGCGGCGGAGGATATCTACTGGTGCCAACGCCTCGATATCCTCGAAGCCGTCGGCAAGAAATACGTATGCTTTTGCCATGTCGTATATGTTTACTTGTTGTTGTTCTGCATTCTTCACTTTCGGACGCAGCACGCCGAACGGATCGGCTGTCTTTGCGTCGTCCTCATCCTTCTTTTTAAGCGAATAGAATCGTGCCATGTAGTTTTAGAAACTGTTTTTCTTAAAAATGTTTTTTAAAATATGATATTTCAAAATATGTTTTACAAAAATACATCTTTTATGGCTATGAAGCAAGCATTATGGCGTTTATTTCGCTCATCTTAAGAAAAACAAGCGGGAAACTACGCCTGCCTCTCTGCCACAAATCGCTTCAGGAGAAAGGTTAGGAAATAGGGGAAAGTATAGAATTTTCCGTTGAATCCTATATTCTTATAACCTAATTTTATGCCGTATTTTACATCGGGATACTTGTCTTCTTTCAGCAGATTGTTTAGTGAGGCGGTAGCGTTGTCATTAGCCTTCACCTCTACCGGAATCAAAGAATCGGCATCTCTTACAAAGAAGTCCATTTCGAGTGCGGGTCTGTCGCTGTTGTAGTAATAAAGATTGTAACCCTGCTTCACAAGCATGTCTCCAACTATATTCTCATAGACAGCCCCCTTGTACGTGCCGAGGTTCTTGTTGGCTCTCAAGTCCTCCTGAGCTTCTTCGTCAAGAGAAGCAATCAGCAGACCGGTATCCTTGTAGTAAATCTTATAAAGTTTAGGGTCGTAGTTACCCTTCAACGGAAGCTCCGGCTGATTCAGACAATAGCAGACATTGATGACTCCTGCGTCAGCCAGCCACTCTACACACCCCACATAATCTCTGTTACGTGCGTTCTTGCCTATCTTTGTTATCTGGAAACGCTTGTTCTCTTTGGCAAGGAACGTAGAGATGTGGTTATAGACAGCCTTCACCTTAGCTTTATCCAAACCTTCTACATACTTGGTGATATCTTCCTCATAGTCTTTCAGCAACTGACGCTGAATAGCCAAAGTACCGCTGAAATTGTTGTTCTTGATATACGAATCTACCACCTCTGGCATACCGCCTATAGTAACATAATCGCGGAAAAGACCGAAAAGAACGTCCATCTGCAAATTGTTTATAGGCTTGACCTCCAACATATTCTGGTAAAGGTCGTCTATAAATTCCTCTGAATACCCTTTTGCCCATAGGAATTCTTCGAAATCCATAGAATGCATCTCGTAATCCTCCTTGTAGCCAACACTGTTCGACTCTATTTCACGATAGTTGATACCCATCAATGAGCCGGAGCAAATTACATCAAACCGACCATCGAGTTTGAAAAACTTCAATGATGTGGCACAATTGGGACATGCCTGCAACTCATCAAAAAAGAAAAGCGTATCACCGGGTATAAACTTCAATTCAGGATTAAGCAAGGAGATGTTCTTCAGAATCGCATCAACTTCAAACCCATCTTCAAAGATATCCCTATACCTCTTTTGCTCTACAAAATTAATCTGAATAACACATTGATAGTTCTGGCTGGCAAACCATTCAACAGAACGAGTCTTGCCAACCTGTCGGGCACCTTTAATAATAAGTGGTTTACGGTCTGGATTGTTCTTCCATTCCAACAAGTAGTTATCTACCTTTCTTTTGAGCAGTTTATCCATATTCCGATTCATTTGTTATATGTGCAAAGATAACACTTTTCACATAATCCACCTCATAAACACCCCCTGTTTTTCACATAATCCACACTTAAAACAGCTCAATTTTCACATAATCTGCCACATAAACGCCCCATTTTTCACATAATCACACTATAAAGCACTCTGTTTTTTCACATAATCCGCAATACGGAGCGCTACTCCATCACTCCTCCTCATCATTTATATTCTTCCGCAAGTCGTTTTCGCCCATAGTATAAACATTACCAAGAATGCCGAAGGAGACAGTTCTTGTTTTTCCCTTGAAATTCAACGCGAAGTCTTTCGCCTATTAAATCGGGAATGGTGTACGCACCCTAAACCGCTTAATCCACTTAGAGTTGTTAATTAATATCAAGTAAGAAAGCAATAATAATCAAGGAATCTTACGTTTACCATTCTAATTATTAAATCATCGCATAATCTTATATTATAGTATCCATTACTGGTAATGGAATACAAATCTTATAAAATTTCAGCAATTTGCGTAATGGCGTTTTACACAAGTCTTTAAGTTCTCTCTTTTCAAAAGGATTCTTGATACCATCACCATCCTTAGGATATATGATAATACAAGGAACATTCGGAACGGGAGACTCTTCGTCAATGTTTTTGTAGCCGAGCTTTTTCAATATTGGTAAATCTCTACTATAACCACTCAACTGTCTGATTACATTGTTATCAAGCGAAGATGCCTCATATTTAGGGATATACTTGGTATCAAGTATAGCTCTAAAACCATTCGAACAATACAGGAAATCAGGATAACCAGTTTCACCTTTATATTGATATGATATTCTATTTCCATAAGCCTCATGAAGCAATCCGTAAACATAATGTTCATACAATAATGACATATCGAGTGTAAACGGCAATACATTTTCTTCCTCCATGCTTGTCTTACTTATGCTATAGTCATATCTTTGAAGAATGAACTTTGCTAGACGAACAGCCTCGTTATACTCGGAAAACAGCTTGTGTCCTTTTATTTGTCTCACTTCCCTTATCTGTACGCATTCGCTTACGTTCTCAAACATGGCGAGTGCCTTTGATAGCATTATTTTAGCCTTAGTACCAGATTGATGGTTATCGATGATTGGTTTCAGTATCCGCTTTGAAAATAAGAGAGCTTTTTTTATCAGTCTATTTTCTGGGATATCTGCTGTATATTCGTCATAATCACAGAATACTCTGTCAAATCGTTTGACAGCAATATTCTTTCGCTCGTTCGTCATCACCTTTATATGCCCTTTGACCTTCTTTAGGTTTTTACTATAGTGAACATAGCCTTTCTTCAAAGACCTTATCCTGCTGACAACGCCAAGAAAATGCATAACGACAAGCGGACTTAATACCCCTTTTAATGAAGGAGCATAAATGGTTGGTGCCTCACTATCAATGTTATATATATCAGAGAATGCCTCTACTGACAAATCAGATGTGAAGCAGGTCATGAACATGGTTAGGAAGTCTATCTTTTCCATTCCTCTTTTTGTTGTCACGACCAATGCTTCTTTCTCGTCTATCCATTCTGCTCCAATCATATACGAAGCATAATATCCCCATGGCGAATTATCCATAGGCTTATCCCATCGAACAAGACTTAGACGTTCGTACCTGTCATTTCGTTCGATGCTCAGTTGTTCGTGTTCTTGAATCACAATGGACTTCATATATGCTATATTTTTATCTTTTATTGATCTTCATTTTGTTCTTCCTCATCAGTTCCTTGAATTGGAGTCAATAAACACCAAGAGTCAAACGCTATTTTCTTTTCCTCATTCTTCACATTGAGAATGCCGTCGTTGATATACTCATTGATAAGAGGAACTATTTCGTATTCAACCTTATCCTTCAGTTCTTCTTCGTCCTCTGCCATGAAATAGCTATGACCGACCATAAGGTCATCAATGCTCATGTCGCCACAAAGATGCTTCGGACTTTCGATGAACTTCTTAATGTCATCAAACAATGCCACAGCCTTGTCCTTCAATGCCGCATCTCCTAATTCATCGTAGTGTTTCTCAATGATAGAGCGGTCTGATTGCAGGGTTACGAAAGCGAATCTTCTGCGTATGGCATAGTCCAGTGTACCTGTGCTTCGGTCTGTTGTGTTCATCGTACCTATAATATACAGATTGGAAGGCACTTCAAACTCAGCCTTTGTATATGGAAGGATCAACTTGATGGGATGATTGCCTTGGCTTCTCTTGTCTGATTCCAAGAGAGTGATGAGTTCACCGAAAATCTTTGATACGTTTCCTCGGTTTATCTCGTCGATAATGAGGACGACCGGCTTGTTGGTTGTGGTGAAGTATTCTCTTTTAACGGCATCAATAAATGCTTGAGCATATTGTCGCCAATTATTTTCTTCCCCCTCCCCAAGAGCCTGCATTTTAACCTTTTCTATATTCAATGGTGAAGGTGTATATTGATCACCCTTTGTGCTTTGTGACAATACGCTTCTTGTATTTATAGTGTTATTACCTTCTGACCACCATACATAGAGCGCGGATCTGCCAGAAACTGTAGGTATCTCTCGCTTATTCTCATACCCCTTTATTTTTTGTATATAATCATCAATACATTTAATGATGTCTTTGCTTTGGTCTGTTTGAGCCGCGTTACAGGCACGTTTGAAGATGCCATCCTCTGGCTCATAGGTTACGCCAATAGAGTTTCCTTTATCATCTGTCTGAACATGCGGCTTCAGACCCTCCACAAAGTCCTCATAATCAAGTGACTGATGGAAGGTTGTGAAGAAGATTTGTTTACCAAGCAATTCGTCATACCGCTCCATTACAGCCTTATGATCCGTAAGGTCAATATCTGTTATGTCCAATACTTTTAAGGCAATGGCTGCCGTATTATAGGTCTTACCCGTGCCTGGAGCACCCTGCAGGATAATGTTGTGCTTTTTACCAAGAAGTTTAGCGCACTTCTCTAAATATGCAATGTCATTCATATATTTCAACCAACTTTCAATATAACTATATTGTTCTGTTCTTTTACTGCATGATTTAAATGTACCCTGTGTAAACAGCCCAGGACGAGGTTGTTTGTATTCGCTCGCCCATGCGATTATTTTTACTTTTCGATAATTAATATTGATATATTTCTCACTTAAACGATCACTTGTGAAATTATCTCCAATAATCTGACACAATGCTAATGCTTGGCTTCCTTTTCTAACTAATACAATATTGCCATTGTCTATAGTTTTGAAGTTTTTACATTGTGCGTCATCCCATTCACCAGTTCCTATTATTGGCTCTGCCTCCATCAGCATAAGTGATGGATCAATAACTACACCATCTTTGCCTTCTGGTAAATGCATCTGAATATGCCAAAATTTATCGTAGTTTTGGTAATGCGGAATAAAAGAAGTACTCTTTTTTCCTGCTTTAATTATATCTTCAACGGTCATGTCGTTAGGAATCCAATAGTTTTTTTCTTTAGACGATTCTTCATACTTAGAAAGTTCAGACTGCATTAGGATATCAAGTCTGTCGTCGGCAACTTTCTGGTAAAACTGTTTTATTCTTTTGTCTGTATCTTTACCATCCCCATGATTGACGTCATGTTTATCTTTCGTATTGCTCAGATAACCAACAAATCTGCTTGGTCCGAAACATACATGACCATTTATTATCTCAATGACCATATTTCTGCCAAGTCTTAACTTTTCTATAGCCCACGATTTATAGTCTCCACCACTGTCGCCATGAAGGTATGAGTACAATGTCTTTATATTGGAGATTATGTCCTCGCGAGTTTCTATGTAATCTGTTCTTGCCATATTTTAGAATTAAAAATAAAAGGAAAACCAGAACCGAGGTTCTCGCCATAGACTATCATGCGAAACAAAATCTGCATACGTTAGTTACAAGCCTTCGATTCATATACTTTATAGTATACAGAGTGGCGTTTGTCTCCACTTGTAAATTACAAATTTACAAAATTCAACAGACATAAGACTATGTTTCTTAATTATTATTTTCACTACAGTCCCGTTAAAATGGACTAATAGCTCTTTGTATTAATTGAAACACAGTCGATTAAGTGGTGTTTTGGAATGAAACGAACTTGATTTCGTAACTTTGCAACATTAGTGTTCCATTAAAATCGGAACACTAATGTAGTAAAATGATGGTTCTTCCGTTAAATGAGTAGACGCTTGTCGTGTATAGCGTATAGCTTTAACGTGAATATCCTAATTTGGGGTCAATAATGATGGAGTATAACGAACAAGAAGCAAGGATTCTAAGAAGTCAACTGATGCATAATATAAGCATAGTGAAACTGTTGTGTTTAGTCGCAACCGCTGGCAGATACCCCTCTCCGGCTGGCAGATAGGCTGGCAGTTATCGCTTCCGGGAGCATTTCTGCCAGCCTTTATTGTGCTCAGAATGTGCAGGTTACGGCGATACTGGGAGATATGGTAGATTTTTTCACGTACAGAGACTTCACTCTGATATAACAAAAAACTATACCCTTTCGGGTGCAATATTAAATAAATTATATATATTTGCACCCGAAAGGGTATAATTGTATATATATGGAAACATCAATAGCTGCATTTGTGAAGGAACGCCGACGCATGTTCAACCTCACGCAGGTGGACCTGGCGGAGAAGTCGGGCGTAGGACTGCGCTTCGTGCGCGAACTGGAGCAGGGTAAGCAGACGCTGCGTATAGACAAAATAAATCAGGTGCTCGCACTGTTCGGACACGAAGTGGGAGCGGTGCCACAACATCTTAACAGTTCAATATCTCAACACCACAACATATGAAGAGTGCAAAGATATACATGTACGACCGCTACGCCGGTCGGCTGACGGAGGACGAAAACGGATTTCAGTTTGTGTACGACAGCGAGTATCTCGCGGCGGAGGGCGCTGAGCCTATCAGCCTCACGATGCCGCTGCGCGAAGAACCGTATGAAGACAAGGTGCTCTTCCCGTTCTTCGACGGACTGGTGCCGGAGGGTTGGCTGCTGAACATTGCGGAACGCAGCTGGAAGATAAACCAGCGCGACCGTATGTCGCTGCTGCTCGCATGCTGCAAGGACTGCATCGGAGCGGTGAGCGTGGTGCCGGAGGAGGGAGCCGACGGCACGGCGCACAACCCAAACTGAGGTATTGCTAACTAAAAAACTCTTGATTATAATGGAAAAATGCCTTTACTGCTACAAGCCGCTGAAAGAGGGACAGAAGGACTTTCACCCTGCCTGCGCACGCAAGATGTTCGGCGTGAAGGAAGTGCCGGCGCTGCCCTACAGACGCAGCGAGATAGCCGACCTCGCAAAGCAGGTGGTGAGGGCGCAGACCACGCTGACCGGCGTGCAGGCGAAGCTGTCGCTCGACGTGAACCCTGGCGGAAAGAACGAGCCCGACCGCTTCACAATCGTAGGTCTGTGGGGACGCTACATTCTGAAACCACAGACCGACGCCTACCGCGCACTGCCCGAACTGGAGGACCTGACGATGCACATGGCGGAGGCGGCGAAGATAGCCGTCGTGCCCCACTCGCTCATTCGCTTTGCCGACGGAGAGCTGTGCTACATAACACGGCGCATCGACCGCGAACGCGACGGATCGAAGATTGCGATGGAGGACATGTGCCAGCTCACGGAGCGACTCACCGAGTACAAGTACAAGGGTTCGTACGAGCAGATTGCGAAGCACATAAAGAAGTATTCGGCGGTGCCGCAGCTCGACCTCGTGAACTACTGGGAGGTGGTGGTGTTCTCATGGATTACGGGCAACTCTGACATGCACCTGAAGAACTTCTCGCTCTACAAGTCGCCGATGGGCTACTGTCTGACGCCTGCCTACGATCTGCTGTCGACCGCAATAGTGATGCCCGAGGACAAGGAGGAGCTGGCACTGACGCTCAACGGCAAGAAGGCGCGCATAAGGCGCAGCGACTTCGAGAAGTCGATAATAGCTTCGGGCGTGAACGAGAAGGTGCTCGACAACATTGCGAAGAAATTCCGCAAGGCGCTGATGAAATGGATTGAACTCATAGAGGCGTCGTTCCTGCCAGACGACTTCAAACGGCAGTACAAACGACTTATTCTGAAAAGGATGCTGATGCTAAGATGATGGTTTGAAGCATCGTTTTTATACCCTTTCGGGTGTAATACCAAGCGAATTGTTTAATATTACACCCGAAAGGGTATAATTATATATACGTACATATACAATAAAAACGCTGCAAGCAGTCGGTTAAGACTCGCTTGCAGCGTTTTCTCGTTTATGGTTTATACCGCTGTCCGGCTAAAGAACCGGACAGTGATATCTGGATTTATGCTTTATTCAGCTGACTCCTCGTTAGAGTAGTCGGTCACGTTGCGGCGGTTAGCCTGCATGCGGTCGTACTCCTCGCGTGAACCCACGATGAGCTTGTCCCACTGACGCAGACCGGTACCTGCCGGGATGAGGTGACCAGAGATAACGTTCTCCTTCATACCCTCAAGGAAGTCTACCTTACCGCGGATAGCAGCCTCGTTGAGCACCTTGGTTGTCTCCTGGAACGAAGCAGCCGAGATGAAGCTCTTGGTCTGGAGAGCGGCACGTGTGATACCCTGCAGAATCTGTGTAGATGTAGCAGGCACGGTGTCGCGAACCTGAACGAGACGGAGGTCGCGGCGCTTGAGGCTTGAGTTCTCGTCGCGCAGCTTGCGTGCCGAAACGATCTGACCAACCTTGAGCACGTCAGAGTCACCTGCGTCGGTGACGTACTTCTTGCCCCAGATACGGTCGTTCTCCTCAGCGAAGTCGAGCTTGTCTACCATCTCCTGCTCGAGGAATGTTGTATCGCCCGGCTCGTCGATCTGTACCTTGCGCATCATCTGGCGAACGATAATCTCGAAGTGCTTGTCGTTGATCTTCACACCCTGCAGACGGTAAACGTCCTGCACCTCGTTAACGATGTACTCCTGAACGGCAGTAGGACCCTTGATGGCGAGGATGTCGCCCGGAGTTATGATACCGTCAGAAAGCGGTGTGCCTGCGCGTACGGCGTCGTGCTCCTGTACAAGAATCTGCTTAGAGAGCGATACGAGGTACTTGCGCTGGTCGCCGGTCTTCGATGTAACGATGATCTCGCGGTTGCCACGCTTCACCTTACCCATTGTCACCTCACCGTCGATTTCTGATACGACAGCTGGGTTAGACGGGTTGCGAGCCTCGAAGAGCTCGGTTACACGTGGGAGACCACCGGTGATATCGCCTGCAGAACCTGCTGCACGTGGAATCTTAACGAGTGTGGCACCGGTCTTCACGGTCTGACCATCGTCGCATACTACGTGGCCACCTACCGGGAAGTTGTATGTACCGATAACCTCGCCGTTTGCGTCGAGCACGTCGCAGGTCGGAACCTTAGACTTGTCCTTAGAGTCAGTGATGATCTTCTCGGTAAGACCTGTCGCCTCGTCGGTCTCAGCGCGGTATGTGATGCCCTCGATAACGTCGTTGAAGCGGAGCGTACCTGCGTACTCTGTAACGATAACGGCGTTGAACGGGTCCCACTTAGCGATGAGGTCGCCCTTCTTCACAACGTCGCCATCCTTGAAGTAGAGCGAAGAACCGTAAGGCACGTTGACAGAAGCGAGTGCGATGTCGGTATTCGGGTCGACGAACTGCAACTCTGTAAGACGGCTTACTACCATCTGGCAGTTGACGTCCTTCTCGCCGTTGTTCTCTACGAACGGAACGACACGGAGGTCCTCAAACTTAAGCTTGCAGTCGTTCTTTGCTGTGATAGAAGCGTTGGCTGCTGCGTTACCAGCCACACCACCGGCGTGGAAGGTACGGAGAGTAAGCTGTGTACCCGGCTCACCGATAGCCTGAGCTGCGATGACACCGACAGCCTCGCCGAGCTGTACCATGCGCTGTGTAGCAAGGTTGCGACCGTAACACTTCATGCAGACGCCCTTCTTGCTCTCGCAAGTGAGCACCGAACGAATCTCTACGCTCTCAATTGGAGAGTCCTCGATGAGCTGTGCCTTAGCCTCTGTGATCTCCTCGCCAGCGTTGACGATAACCTCGCCAGTGCGCGGGTCGACAACGTCGTGTACTGACACACGACCGAGGATGCGCTCGCCGAGAGAAGAGACCACCTCGTCGCCGTTCTTAAGAGCTGTGCAGACAAGTCCGCGCAGTGTGCCGCAATCCTCCTCAGAGATGATTACGTCGTGCGAAACGTCTACAAGACGACGTGTAAGGTAACCGGCGTCGGCTGTCTTCATAGCGGTATCGGCAAGACCCTTACGGGCACCGTGCGAAGCGATGAAGTACTCGAGCACCGACATACCCTCCTTAAAGTTAGAGATAATCGGGTTCTCGATAATCTGATGTCCCTCAGCACCTGCCTTCATAGGCTTAGCCATAAGACCACGCATACCAGAGAGCTGCTTGATCTGGTCCTTAGAACCACGGGCACCAGAGTCGAGCATCATGAATACGGCGTTGAAACCCTGATCGGCCTCTGTCATCTCCTTCATAAGGATGCTTGCGAGGTCGTTGTTCACGTGGGTCCAGGTATCGATCACCTGGTTGTAACGCTCGTTCTCAGTGATGAAGCCCATGTTATAGTTGTCCTGGATGGCGCGAATCTCTTCGTGACCGCGCTCCACGATTTCCTTCTTTTCTGGCGGGATGATGATATCGTCGAGGTTGAACGAAAGACCTGCAACGTAAGCCATACGGTAACCGAGGTTCTTGATGCCGTCGAGGAACTCGCAGGCACGAGCCATACCTACAGCCTTGATTACGTCGGAGATGAGTCCGCGCAGAGTCTTCTTAGAGATGATATCGTTGAAGAAGCCTACTTCCTCTGGGATAATCTGGTTGACGATGACACGTCCTACAGATGTCTCCACCATGCGCTTCTGGAACTGGCCGTCCACTACGTCCTTCACGATTACCTTAACCGGAGCGTGGAGGTCGCACTTGCCCTCGTTGTAAGCAATGATAGCTTCCTCGTCGCCGTAGAACGAAAGGCCTGAGCCCTTTGCACCCGGACGGAGCTTTGTGATATAGTAGAGACCGAGCACCATATCCTGTGACGGCACTGTGATAGGAGCACCGTTGGCAGGGTTGAGGATGTTGTGGCTCTGAAGCATCAGCACCTGAGCTTCGAGGATAGCCTCATTGCTCAACGGAAGGTGAACAGCCATCTGGTCGCCGTCGAAGTCGGCGTTGAACGCCGTACATGCCAACGGGTGGAGCTGGATAGCCTTGCCCTCAATGAGCTTCGGCTGGAACGCCTGAATACCGAGACGGTGAAGTGTCGGCGCACGGTTGAGCATTACCGGGTGGCCCTTCATTACGTTCTCAAGGATGTCCCAGATAACCGGCTCGCGACGGTCTACGATCTTCTTTGCGCTCTTAACGGTCTTCACGATGCCGCGCTCGATGAGCTTGCGGATGATGAACGGCTTGTAGAGCTCGGCTGCCATGAGCTTCGGCAGACCGCACTCGCCCATCTTCAGCTCCGGACCTACAACGATAACCGAACGTGCTGAATAGTCGACACGCTTACCGAGGAGGTTCTGACGGAAACGGCCCTGCTTACCCTTGAGAGAGTCAGAGAGTGACTTGAGCGGACGGTTGGCGTCGCTCTTAACGGCGCTCGACTTGCGTGAGTTGTCGAAGAGGCTGTCTACCGCCTCCTGGAGCATACGCTTCTCGTTGCGGAGGATAACCTCAGGAGCCTTGATCTCTACGAGACGCTTCAGACGGTTGTTACGGATAATTACACGACGGTAGAGGTCGTTGAGGTCGGATGTTGCGAAACGACCGCCATCCAGCGGCACGAGCGGACGGAGCTCCGGCGGAGTAACCGGGATAATCTTCATGATCATCCACTCCGGACGGTTGACGCCCTTGCTTCCACGGAATGCCTCTACAACCTGCAGACGCTTCAGAGCCTCTGTCTTACGCTGCTGCGAAGAGTCGTTGTTGGCACGGTCGCGCAACTCGTATGAAAGAGAGTCGAGGTCGAGACCTGCGAGAAGGTCGTAGACAGCCTCTGCACCCATCTTTGCGATGAACTTGTTCGGGTCGGTGTCTTCAAGAAGGTCGTTCTCAGCACCGAGCTTGTTCTCTACGATGTCGAGATACTCCTCCTCGGTAAGGAGGTCCATCTTGTGCGAACCGTTGTACTCGTCGCCCTGCTCGTCGGTGCGTCCTTCGAACGCACCGGGCTGGATAACTACGTACTTCTCGTAGTAGATAACCTGATCGAGTTTCTTTGTCGGCATACCGAGCAGATAGCCGATCTTGTTAGGCAGCGAGCGGAAGTACCAGATGTGAGCTACGGGCACAACGAGCTCGATGTGTCCGCTGCGCTCACGGCGTACCTTCTTCTCAGTTACCTCAACACCGCATCGGTCGCAGACAATGCCCTTGTAGCGGATGCGCTTGTACTTGCCGCAGGCGCACTCATAGTCGCGTGTCGGACCGAAGATGCGCTCGCAGAACAAGCCGTCGCGCTCGGGCTTGTAGGTGCGGTAGTTGATGGTCTCAGGCTTGGTAACCTCACCATACGAATTTTCCAGGATCTCCTCCGGAGAGGCAAGACCGATGGTAATCTTCGTGAAATTATTCTTAACTTTTGTATCTTTCTTGAAAGCCATATATTTCTATAGTTTTGGGATGTTCGGATTAATCAAGTTTGATGCTCAGACCAAGACCGCGGAGCTCATGCAGGAGCACGTTGAGCGACTCTGGGATGCCCGGTGTAGGCATTGGGTCGCCCTTAACGATAGCCTCGTAAGCCTTTGAACGGCCCACTGTATCGTCGGACTTGATTGTCAGAATTTCCTGAAGCACGTGGCTGGCACCGAACGCCTCGATAGCCCAAACCTCCATCTCACCAAAACGCTGTCCACCGAACTGTGCCTTACCACCGAGCGGCTGCTGTGTGATGAGCGAGTACGGACCGATTGAACGGGCGTGCATCTTGTCCTCAACCATGTGACCGAGTTTCAAGAAGTATGTCACACCTACTGTAGCCGGCTGGTCGAAGCGCTCGCCTGTCTCACCATCATAAAGGTGTGTAGAGCAGAGGTGCGGCAGACCTGCCTTGTCTGTCCATTCAGAGAGGTCCTCAAGGTGAGCACCGTCGAAGATAGGTGTAGCGAACTTGACGCCGAGCTTACGGCCGGCAGCACCGAGGATAGCCTCGAAGATCTGACCGAGGTTCATACGAGAAGGCACGCCAAGCGGGTTCAATACCAAGTCGACCGGACGACCGTCCTCGAGGAACGGCATATCCTCCATACGTGTAATCTTCGAAACGATACCCTTGTTACCGTGACGACCTGCGAGCTTATCACCTACGCCGATCTTACGCTTCTTTGCAACGTATACCTTAGCCATCTGGAGGATGCCTGAAGGCAGCTCGTCGCCGATGGTGATGGCGAACTTCTTACGCTTGAGTTCTGCGTCGAGCAGCTTGTACTTGCGTATGTAGTTCATGATGAGCTTAGAGATGAGCTTGTCGGTGTGCTCGTCGCCGGTCCAGTCGTTCGACTGAATACCGTCGTACTCGAGGTTCTTCAGCATTGTAGCTGTGAACTTTGTGCCCTTTGTGATGATCTCTGCACCAGAGTAGTCCTTAACACCCTGCGAAACCTTGTCCTCGGTGAGTGTGAGGAGCTTGTCGACGAGAATATCCTTCAAGTCGTCGTTCTTTGCCTCGTACTCCTCGTCAATCTTGGCGAGAATCACCTTGTCCTGCTTCTTCGACTCGCGTGTCTTGACGGCACGAGAGAAGAGCTTCTTGTCGATAACCACACCGCTGAGCGACGGATTAGCCTTGAGTGAAGAGTCCTTCACGTCGCCAGCCTTGTCGCCGAAGATGGCGCGGAGCAGCTTCTCCTCCGGTGACGGGTCGCTCTCGCCCTTCGGCGAAATCTTACCGATGAGGATGTCGCCCGGCTCGATGCGTGCACCGATGCGAACGATACCGTTGTCGTCGAGGTCCTTTGTAGCTTCCTCCGAAACGTTAGGAATATCGCTTGTGAACTCCTCCATGCCGCGCTTTGTCTCGCGAACGTCGAGTGAGTACTCGTCTACGTGTACAGATGTAAGCACGTCGTCGCGAATCATGCGCTCTGAAAGCACGATGGCGTCCTCATAGTTGTAACCCTTCCACGGCATGTAAGCAACGAGGAGGTTGCGACCGAGTGCGAGCTCGCCGTTCTCTGTAGCGTAACCCTCTGTGAGGATGTCGCCCTTCTTAACGCGCTGACCCTTGTTGCAGATAGGACGCAAGTCGATGGTCATGTTCTGGTTGGTGCGGCGGAACTTCGGAATGCGGTACTCCTTGAGAGCCGGCTCGAAGCTTACGAACTCCTCGTCGTCGGTGCGGTCGTAGAGGATGCGGATTGTTGTAGCGTCTACGTATTCGATAACGCCCTCGCCCTCTGCAGTAATCATTGTACGAGAGTCCTCGCACACCTGCTTCTCAAGACCTGTACCTACGATAGGTGCGTCGTTGTGGAGCAATGGCACTGCCTGGCGCATCATGTTACATCCCATGAGTGCGCGGTGACCGTCGTCGTGCTCCAAGAACGGGATAAGACCTGCCGATACAGATGCAATCTGCTGCGGAGAGACGTCCATGAGGTCTACGTCTGATGGCGGCACAACCGGGAACTCGGCGTTCTGACGGCACTTAACGTTGTCGCGGATGAACGAGCCGTCCTCGCGCAGAGGAGCGTTACCCTGACCGATTACGTGGTCTTCCTCTTCCTCAGCGGTGAGGTATACTACATGGTCGTTATTGAGGTCGACGAGCGAATCCTTTACGCGGCGGTAAGGGGTGGCGATGAAGCCGAGCTCGTTGATAGTTGCATAAACGCAGAGAGACGAGATAAGACCGATGTTCGGACCCTCAGGGCTCTCAATCGGGCAAAGACGTCCGTAGTGTGTATAGTGTACGTCTCGCACCTCGAAGCCTGCACGCTCACGTGACAGACCGCCAGGACCGAGTGCCGAGAGACGACGCTTGTGAGTAACCTCGGCAAGCGGGTTGGTCTGGTCCATGAACTGCGAGAGCGGATTGGTGCCGAAGAACGAGCTTACAACGCTCGAGATTGTCTTGGCGTTGATAAGGTCTGTCGGCTGGAACACCTCGTTGTCACGCACGTTCATGCGCTCGCGGATTGTGCGGCTCATACGTGCCAGACCGATAGAGAACTGGTTGCTGAGCTGCTCGCCTACTGTGCGTACGCGGCGGTTAGAGAGGTGGTCGATATCGTCAACAGTTGCGTTAGAGTTAACCAACTGGATGAGATAGCGGATGATGGCGATGATATCCTCCTTTGTAAGAACGCGTATCTCAGAGTCGATGTCGAGACCGAGCTTCTTGTTGATGCGGTAGCGACCAACTTCGCCGAGGTCGTAGCGCTTGTCAGAGAAGAATATGTTCTGGAACACCTCGCGTGCCGATGCGTCATCAGCCGGGTCAGCGTTGCGGAGCTGACGGTAGATGTAGAGCACAGCCTCCTTCTCAGAGTTAGAGGGGTCTTTAGCGAGAGTGTTGAAAATGATTGAGTAGCGTGAAGCTGCCTCTACGTCCTTGTGGAGAAGCACTGAAGCGTTGCCCGACTCGAGGATGTCGTCGATGTTCTCTTCTGTGAGCACAGTCTCGCGCTCCATGATAACCTCGTTACGCTCGATAGACACAACCTCGCCCGTATCCTCGTCTACGAAGTCCTCGTTCCAGGTCTTCAGCACACGTGCGGCGAGCTTGCGGCCGATGGCAGCCTTCATGTTCTTCTTGTTCACCTTCACCTCCTCTGCAAGGTCGAATATCTGGAGGATATCCTTGTCCTGCTCGAAGCCCATGGCGCGCAGAAGAGTTGTTACGGGCAACTTCTTCTTACGGTCGATGTATGCGTACATCACGTTGTTGATGTCGGTAGCGAACTCAATCCACGAACCCTTGAACGGGATGATACGTGCCGAGTAGAGCACAGTACCGTTGGCATGCACACCCTGACCGAAGAACACGCCCGGCGAGCGGTGCAACTGCGAAACTACTACGCGCTCTGCACCGTTGATGACGAACGTACCGTTGGATGTCATGTAAGGGATCGTGCCAAGGAAAACGTCCTGTATGAATGTGCCGAAGTCTTCGTGGTCGGGATCCGTACAGTAGAGTTTCATCTTAGCCTTCAAAGGTACGCTATATGTAAGACCGCGCTCAAGGCACTCGTCAATTGAGTAGCGGGGCGGGTCGATATAGTAATCCAAGAACTCAAGAACGAAATTGTTACGTGTGTCGGTGATAGGGAAGTTCTCAGAGAACACCTTATACAAACCGTCATTCTTGCGTTCCTCAGGCGGAGTGTCTAACTGTAAGAAGTCCTTGAAAGACTTTAACTGCACATCGAGGAAATCCGGATATGGCAACGGATTATGGACGCTGGCAAAATTTACTCTGTTATCAACAATTTTTGAAGCCATCAGAAGTTATTATGGGTGATAAAAAATCGAAATAAGCGGAAAGACACAAAAAGGTTAGGACCCACCTACTTGGAAGATCCTAACCATATTTGCTAATTTTAAAATATCGGGTTAACCTTTCCTAAATACTGCTTAGCAGCGTTAAACCCGACATTTGAATTGTAAGCTGTTATTACTTGAGCTCTACCTTAGCACCTGACTCCTCGATAGCCTTCTTCAAGTTCTCAGCCTCTTCCTTAGAGAGACCTTCCTTGATCTTAGCAGGAGCAGCGTCTACGAGGTCCTTAGCTTCCTTCAAGCCGAGACCACAAGCTTCCTTAACTGCCTTTACAACCTGGAGCTTAGCGCCACCTACCTCAGCGAGAATAACATCGAAAGATGTCTTCTCCTCAGATGCATCAGCACCACCTGCTGCAGGACCAGCAGCTACAGCTACAGCTGCAGCAGCAGGCTCAATACCATACTCGTCCTTGAGGACTGTTGCCAACTCGTTTACTTCCTTTACTGTAAGATTTACCAATTCTTCAGCAAGAGCTTTAATATCTGCCATTGTATTTAAATTTTAATTGTTTTTAATGTTAATGTTCTTTGACTTGTAGTTATATTACTCAGGACGCTCGCCCAAAGTCTTAAGCACACCGTGGATAGTGTTTGCGCCTGACTGAAGAGCAGAGATAACGTTCTTTGCAGGCGACTGGAGCAGTGCAACAATGTCTGCAATAACCTCGTTCTTGCTCTTGATAGCTACGAGAGCCTCGAGCTGATCTGCGCCGAAGATTGTCTCCTCAGCATAAGCACCCTTGAGTGCAGGTACGCCATCCTTAACGTATTCCTTCAGGAGCTTAGCCGGTACGTTAGCTGTGTGAGCGAACATAACTGCTGTAGTGCCCTTGAGAGCGCCGTACAGAGGCTCAAAATCAATGTCGCTTGCCTGGAAAGCCTCGCGGAGAAGTGTGTTCTTAACGACGATCATCTTGATCTCGTTCTTGAAGCACTTGCGGCGGAGGTTGCTTGTAGCCTCGGCGTTGAGACCTGCGAGGTCAACGATGTAGAAGTGAGGGAACTCCTTCAGCTTCGCACCGAGTTCGGCAATAATAGTATCTTTTACTTCTTTCTTCATTTTACAAAACTTTTAGAGTTACTCAACTGATTTAGGATCAACCTTGATACCCTTACTCATAGTGCTTGAAATAAAGATACTCTTGATGTATGTACCTTTAGCAGCAGCAGGCTTGAGCTTGATGATGGTAGCGATGAACTCCTTAGCATTCTGATAGATTGCCTCCGGAGAGAAGCTTACCTTACCGATTGAAGTGTGGATAATACCAGCCTTGTCAACCTTGAAATCAATCTTACCCTGCTTTACTTCCTTAACCGCCTTGGCAACGTCCATTGTTACGGTGCCGCTCTTAGGGTTAGGCATGAGTCCGCGCGGACCGAGGATACGGCCGATAGGACCAATCTTACCCATGCATGACGGCATAGTGATAATAACGTCGACGTCTGTCCAACCACCCTTGATCTTATCGATATACTCGTCAAGACCTACGTAGTCAGCACCTGCTTCCTTAGCAGCAGCCTCCTGATCAGGAGTACAGAGAGCGAGTACGCGTGTTACCTTACCGGTACCGTTGGGAAGAGAAACCACGCCGCGAACCATCTGGTTAGCCTTACGCGGGTCTACGCCCAAGCGTACGTCGATATCGAGAGAAGCGTCAAACTTGGTTGTGGTAATTTCCTTTACCAGCTCTGAAGCCTCTTTCAATGTGTACATCTTCCCTGCTTCAACCTTGTCAGCTACTGATTTTTGATTTTTTGTCAGTTTCATTTCTTAAAAATTGAAGTTATTAAACATTTTCAGGGAAGTCTCCCTCTACAGTGATACCCATACTTCTTGCTGTACCAGCAACGAGTCGCATAGCCGATGCAACTGTAAAGCAGTTCAAATCTTTCAGTTTGTCCTCAGCGATTGCTTTTACCTGCTCCCAAGTTACTTTACCAACTTTCTGGCGGTTAGGCTGAGCTGAGCCACTCTTAACTTTAGCTGCCTCTTTCAGCTGTACAGCTGCAGGAGGAGTCTTAAGTTCGAAGCTGAACGATTTATCGGTGTAGTAAGTGATAACAACAGGAATTACCTTGCCTGCCTTATCCTGGGTTCTGGCGTTGAACTCTTTGCAGAATCCCATGATGTTAATACCCTTAGAACCAAGTGCAGGTCCTACTGGAGGAGAAGGATTCGCAGCGCCACCTTTAATCTGTAATTTGATTAATCCAGCAACTTCTTTAGCCATTTTGTCTGTTAATATTTAAATTGATTTAATATAAAAGAATTCTGAACGCATTCGTAACCTTGCGTTAGCCTTCTTTTTCGACTTGCATAAAACCTAATTCCAACGGAGTTTTGCGTCCGAAGATCTTGACCATCACCTTTAGTTTGCGCTTCTCGACATTCACCTCTTCGATGATGCCGCTGAAGCCAGAGAACGGTCCGTCTGTCACCTTGACAGTCTCGTCAACTACGTACGGGATGTCGATGTTGTCTTCAATCTCCGTCTCCTCGCATGAACCGAGCATACGGTTGATTTCCGACTGCGGAACTGGTGAGGGGTTGTCCAAGCCTCCAAGAAAGCCTAAAACGTTCGGCATGAAACGCAGCGTGTGTGCTACGTCGCCTACGAGGGCAGCTTCTACGAATACATAACCGGGGAGAGATATTTTCTCCTTGATTACTCTTTTGCCATTACGCAAAGATGCGTGTTTCTCGAGCGGCAGAACCACTTGCGAAACATGCGTCTGAAGTAATGGGTTGTGCTTGATCTCAGCGTCGATATATTCCTTTACTTTGAATTCTTTTCCGCTGGCAGCACGAAGCACGTACCATTTTTTTTCTGTCTTAGCCATTTTTCTTGAAAATGATTAACCTGGATAAACCATGCTCATTGCCCACTTGAACAGAGAGTCCATAGCGAACACCACAACTGCAATGACAAGGGAAGCAGATAATACAATCACTGCACTGTGGTTGAGTTCGGCATAACTTGGCCAAGTTGTTTTATGCGCAAGTTCGTCGTAACAAGTCTTGCAATAATTTACAAACTTCTTAAACATATTATCTTCTTTTTAGCACGGGAAGAGAGGCTCGAACTCCCGACACCTGGTTTTGGAGACCAGTGCTCTACCAACTGAGCTATTCCCGTAGGATAGTTCCCGACGCCGTAGCGATGCGGGAACTATTTTTATTTAGTGCAGCCTCTTGCGAGTCTGCGGTCCGTCGAATTAGTCTTCGAGGATCTTTGTGATCTGGCCAGAACCTACTGTACGACCACCCTCGCGGATAGCGAAACGAAGGCCCTCGTTCAGAGCAACTGCGTAGATGAGCTCAACCTCGATCTCTACGTTGTCACCAGGCATTACCATCTCAACTCCCTCAGGAAGCTTGATCTCGCCTGTGCAGTCCATAGTACGGAGGTAGAACTGAGGACGATACTTGTTGCCGAACGGTGTGTGACGACCACCCTCTTCCTTCTTCAAAACGTAGATAGAAGCCTTGAAGTGCTTGTGAGGCTTGATCTGACCCGGGTGGCAGAGTACCATACCGCGCTTGATCTCGTTCTTGTCGATACCACGGAGGAGAAGACCTACGTTATCGCCAGCTTCACCCTCGTCAAGGATCTTACGGAACATCTCAACACCAGTTACGACACACTTCTTGTCCTCACCGAGACCAAGGAGCTCTGTCTCGTCGCCTACCTTAACGCGACCAGTCTCGATACGACCAGTAGCAACGGTACCACGACCTGTGATTGAGAATACGTCCTCGATAGGCATCAAGAACGGTTTGTCGAGGTCACGTGGAGGCTCCTGAATCCATGTATCAACAGCGTCCATAAGCTCCATTACCTTGTCAGCCCACTTCTCTACACCATTGAGTGCACCAAGAGCAGAACCGCGGATGATAGGAGTTTCCTCCTCATAGCCGTACTGGTCGAGGATCTCGCGAACCTCCATCTCTACGAGCTCGAGCATCTCCTCGTCCTCTACCATATCGCACTTGTTCAAGAAAACAACCATGCGCGGTACGTTTACCTGACGAGCGAGAAGTACGTGCTCACGTGTCTGAGGCATAGGACCGTCAGTAGCAGCAACTACAAGGATAGCACCGTCCATCTGAGCAGCACCAGTATGATCAATTCTCCTTTTCTTCCTCTTCCGACGATGCATTCTTCGTTTCGCGGTACAGGTCTTGGCCCCACCGCAGACGGACGTTGGCGGGGATCTGTGTGTACCGCGGGTCGGTGCACTGCAATTCATACAGGTCCACCGCAAGCTGCGGATAGTCCAGCGGGATCGCGCCATCCTTTGCCGCGCTCAGCAGCTGGACCATCCCCCTCAGATGGTGGCTGATCTCGGTGATCTCTTCTGCGGTGGCCAGTGCGTTGAACCGCCGGAGCACACTGGCCTCGGTCCAGTCCTGTCCGGCAGAAGTATTCCGCTCTGCCAGCTGCCGCACAGCCCGCCCCAGCGTGCTGTGCGGGCGGTTCATGGGCTGGTCATTCCCCTGCTGATGTACGGCGTACAGGGTCAGGGCAAGGTAGACCGCCCACTCCGCTGCCGTGGGGCCGTTGTTACCCTGAAAGCCTTCCGGCATTCCCAGCAGGAAACTCCCCCACAGCTCCGGCAGCTCGCCGGGCCGGTGTCCGACGCCCCGCCGCAGCTTTGCCAGCTCGGCCCGCCGCTGGTTGTCCGGCAGGTTCTGAAGCCAGCGCAGCCGCTGCTCTGTATACGTTCTGACGTCCTGTGTTTTCATACGATTTCCCCTTTACGGTTCTGCTTTCGGATAGATGTTCCAGAGTTTCGAACGGAAAGTGTTATAAGCCTTTGGCGAGGTGTACAGGGTGCTGCGCTCCGGCTCCGTCTTTTTGCCCTTATCCACCACAACGCGGTGTCCTTTCAGGGCTGCATTTCCTGCCTCTCGCACCATCTTCGCTCCCAGCTCTTCCGCGATGCGGCGCGCCTGTGCCTCCCAGCGCTGGACTGCCTCATCCGGGTCATCCTGTTCCGGGTCGATTTCCTGCAGCCACTGCCGGAAGGGCTGGTCCACTGCAAAGTAGAACTGTGCACGGGCATCTTCTGTCACTTTCTGCGTTTCTTTGAAGCCTTTCACCTGATTGTAGTCCAGTCCTCCGGCAAGCTTCAGCTCCTTGCACAGGATTCCAATTCTCTCTGCGGCCTTCTCGCAGCGCTCTACTTCCCGGTTTATCCGCACCGTCCATGGCCTGCTCAGTTCGTCCAGTAGCCCCGCCTGAAAGGTTAGGCTGTCGCTGAAAGAATCGTTTACAAAAAAGTCCTTATCCCCATACTGAACCCCAGAGATTCGGAAATGGATCTTCCTGCGAGGATTCAGAAACCTCAGTCTCTTATCCTGCAATTCTTCGATCCAACATACAAGGCCCGGGCGATGCCCGCTCTCCTGACAAAAGACCGCCGGGAACTCCCGCCAGAGCTGCTTGGATGGGTCGTGGCGGCAGGGCACGAACACCACCGGCTCATTTTTCTTTATCGGTATCGTGCGCCAGATGGTCATCTGCTCGGCAAAGGCGTTTTCTCTGGGAAAGAAATCGCCTCCCAGCAAATAGAACCCATCCACGTTCTCCCCCGTCCTGTGCAACAGCAGCCTTCGGGATTGCAGGGTAAGCAGCTCTGCCGGATTGTCCGGGCAGCAAATTCCAGTCCGCTCCGCACTTTTTGGCACTTCCAATTCCCAACAGGGCTTGTTTTCTCCCCAGCATTCCCGTCCATCACGCAACAGTGTAAGGTTCAGCATCAGCGTTTCATACAGGCTGTTGCCCTGTGCCTGAATAAAGCCGATCTTGCCCAGCCATCCGGCACCGACAGACGGCAAGCCTTTTCCTTTGGGCTTCGCAGAGGTATCGTCATAGCCGTTCACGCACAGCAGCCACCGCGCCGCCTGCGGATAACTCAGCTGCTCCTTGCTCTGCCCTGCATACAGCGGAAAGAGCCGAAGTTTATTGCTGCTTTCCGACATTTCGCCGTTGAGCTTGGCCGCCCCATACTCCGTGCCGATTCTTGCTTCCGGCACCTGCCAGAAGGGGTGCGTCGGGTGGAAGAGCCAGAAGCGGTCCTTCCACTGTTCCAGATAGTCTCGGATGGGTTCTGCCGGGAAATGCCCCAGCTGCCACAGCTCGCTCCATCGCCGCAACGCCTGACCTCTTTTTTCCAAAAGTTCTGGCTCGCCTTTTACATTCACGCGGGAAAACACGGTAAACAGCACCGCCAGCAGCAGCCGCAGCACGGCGGCATCCTGTGTCGGCATCTCACCCGCAAGATCCACATAGTCCTGCGCCGACACCAGCGCCTCGGTCAGGGACACCTCCTGCACCGTATTGTCCTTCAGCCGTACCCGTATCCACGGTTCGGTCA